>ERZ837910.5474-NODE-5474-length-11354-cov-5.647756_pt1 | contig 11354 bp, 12 predicted proteins | sample MGYA00519940_ERZ837910 | MGnify/ENA primary metagenome ERZ837910 (study PRJEB31850, sample SAMEA3708825) | human gut metagenome | biome: human gut; feature: human-associated habitat; material: faeces | place: China | collected 2014 ... | reverse complement strand
ATGACAACCAGAAATACTTCGACTTTGTAGAGAAAGCCAGACAGGAAGGTATCAATATTCCTATTATTCCGGGAATAAAACCTTTCAAAAAAGCTTCGCAACTAAGCATGATACCCAAAACCTTCAAAGTGGATCTTCCGGATGATCTGGTGAAGGAAGCACTGAAATGTAAAAATGAGGCAGAGGTACAGCAAGTAGGTGTAGAATGGTGTGTTAAGCAATGCCGGGAACTGATGGCACATGGAGTATCAAGTATACATTTCTACTCTATTGGTGCCGTAGACAGCATTAAAGAGGTTGCTAAAGAGATTTATTGAATCATGAATTGTGATTCATAATTTGTGAACGATTAAATAATAAATAGAATTGTGTTTTTTAAAGACGTAATCGGACAAGAAGAAACAAAGCAGCGACTCATTCAGGAAGTGAATGAAGGTCGTATTCCACATGCACAACTTATTTGTGGGCCGGAAGGAGTGGGTAAACTACCTCTGGCTTTGGCATATGCACGCTATATCAGCTGTACCAATCGTGGTGCAACGGATGCTTGTGGAGTTTGTCCGTCATGCGTGAAGTTCAGTAAACTGGTACACCCGGATGTGCATTTTGTATTTCCTGTTGTGAAATCCGGGCGAAGTGACGATTATATAGTAGAATGGCGGCGGATGGTATTAAATAATCCGTATTTCAATCTCAATCATTGGTTAAATGAGATTAATGCAGAAAATGCACAAGCCGTCATCTATACCAAGGAAAGTGATGAGATAATGAAGAAACTCAGCTTGAAATCAAGCGAAGGTGGATTTAAAATCACAATAATCTGGCTGCCGGAGAAGATGCAATTAGCTTGCTCCAACAAGCTACTGAAACTTTTAGAAGAGCCACCCGAAAAAACAGTTTTCCTCTTGGTTTCCGAGGCACCAGACCTTATTCTGCCAACTATATTAAGCCGAACACAACGTTTTAACATCCGCAAGATAGATGAAGCAAGCATAGCGCAAGTGCTTCAACAGAAATATGGTGTACAGCAGGCAACCAGTGTAACTATCGCCCATCTGGCAAACGGGAGTTTTATCAAAGCCCTCGAAACAATTCATCTGAATGAAGAGAACCAGTTGTTTTTTGACTTGTTTGTCAGCCTGATGCGGTTGTCTTATCAACGGAAAATCAGGGAGATGAAGATGTGGAGCGAGCAAGTGGCAGGTATGGGACGCGAACGGCAGAAGAACTTTCTGGAATATTGCCAGCGCATGATCCGGGAGAACTTTATCTTCAACCTGCATCAACGCGACCTTACTTATATGACTATCAACGAACAGAATTTTGCAATCCGCTTTGCTCCTTTCGTCAACGAACGTAACGTCATGGGTATCATGGACGAGCTAAGCGAAGCACAACTGCATATTGAACAGAATGTAAATGCTAAAATGGTATTTTTCGACTTCTCATTGAAGATGATCGTACTGTTGAAGCAATAATAAATATATAAACTATGGAATATAAACTTCATAATGGGAGCGGCAGCCTTTGTTGCAAAGGATGCTCCCGCCAAGATAAAAAGCTGAACACCTACGATTGGCTGGCAGACATACCGGGCAATGCGGAAGAAAGTGATATGGTAGAGGTACAATTCAAAAATACCCGCAAAGGGTATTATCGCAACAGCAATAAAATCAAACTGGAAAAGGGAGACATTGTTGCCGTTGAAGCTGCCCCCGGACATGACATTGGCGTAGTAACCCTTACCGGCAGACTTGTCCCCCTGCAAATGAAGAAAGCCAACTTCAAAGCGGATGCGGAAATCAAACGAATCTACCGGAAAGCCAAACCGGTGGACATGGAGAAGTTCAACGAAGCAAAAGATAAAGAACACGCTACCATGATCCGTGCACGCCAGATTGCATTGAACTTGAATCTGAACATGAAAATCGGAGATGTGGAATATCAAGGAGACGGTAACAAGGCTATCTTCTATTACATCGCCGACGAACGGGTAGACTTCCGCCAACTGATTAAGGTATTAGCCGAAGCTTTCCGAGTACGTATCGAGATGAAGCAGATCGGTGCCCGTCAGGAAGCCGGACGTATCGGTGGAATCGGTCCTTGCGGACGTGAACTTTGTTGTGCTACCTGGATGACGAGTTTTGTTTCCGTATCTACCAGCGCCGCACGTTTCCAGGATATCTCACTCAACCCCCAGAAACTTGCCGGACAGTGTGCAAAACTGAAATGCTGCCTGAACTACGAAGTAGACTGTTACGTAGAAGCACAGAAACGTCTGCCTTCTAAAGAGATTGAGCTGGAAACCAAGGATGGTACTTTCTATTTCTTCAAGGCCGACATCCTCAGCAACCAAGTTTCTTATTCTACAGATAAGAACTTCCCTGCCAACTTAGTCACTATTAGCGGGAAACGTGCTTTTGAAGTGATCGGCATGAATAAGAAGGGTATGAAACCGGACAGCCTGCTTGAAGAAGAAAGGAAAGCGGAGCCGAAGAAACCGATAGACTTGTTGGAACAGGAAAGTGTAACCCGTTTCGACCGTAGCCGTAATAACAGTAAGGAAGGAAATAACGCCAACCGAAACAAGAAAAAGAAAAAAGGAACTCCCAACAACAACCGACCGCAACAACAAGTAGAAGGGACTAATCGTCCGCAGCAACCGCAACGGGAAAACGAGGGTCGTCCACAACCTGCGGAAAACGGAAACAGAGGAGATCGGGAAAACAGACCAAGAAATAATAATAACAACCGGAACAGAGGACAAAACCAGGGACGGAATAATGAGAACAGACGTCCGGAGAGAAGACAGGAACGGCCACAAAACCAGGAACGCCCGCAAGGTCAGGAACGTGAACGCCCTGCAAGACCAGAACCCAGACCGGAAAGATACCCAAATCAAGCGAAACCGCAAAATAATGAAAAGCCTTCTCAGGAATAGTTTATTCTGTCTGCTCGGTATTTGCCTAATGGCTGCCTGCAATGAGAATACCGTGTATCACTCCTATCAGTCCCTTCCCGACGAAGGGTGGGGAAAGAGTGATACACTCTCTTTTCTGATTCCTGTCACCGACAGTATTCCGCCTACACTCAGATTATTCGCGGAGGTTCGCAACAGAACAGATTACCCTTATCATAACCTGCATCTATTTATCAGTCAAAACCTGCAAGACTCTACGGTATGGCGGACGGATACTATTACTATAAACCTGGCTGATTCCACGGGAAGGTGGATCGGAAATGGTTGGGGAAGTATCTATCAATCAGCGGTCTTTATCAAATCCGTACGTCCTTTGTATCCTGCTAATTACACCTTCAAAATTATGAACGGGATGAAAGATGAGAAGTTGTCCGGAATCAATGACATTGGTATCCGAATTGAAAGACAGGAGAATTAGAAAATAAACGAACTAGAGTCTCCTGCCGCGCCCTGCATCTATCCGCAGGAAAATAAACAGCAATATCGTAAATCCCCATAAAGAAGAACCTCCGTAACTAAAGAAGGGTAATGGGATACCAATTACAGGAGTCAGCCCTAACACCATCCCTATATTGATAAATAGGTGAAAGAGGAAAATACTCACGACCGAATACCCATATACGCGACCGAAAGCAGACGGTTGCCTTTCGGAAAGGAATATCAATCTCAATATCAAAATAAGAAAAGCCAGCAAGACCGCGGCCGAACCTACAAACCCTTGTTCCTCTCCCACCGTACAGAAAATGAAGTCGGTATCCTGCTCAGGGACGTATTTCAATTTGGTTTGCGTTCCGTTCAAAAAGCCTTTCCCTGTCAATCCGCCGGAACCGATAGCAATCTTGGACTGGTTTACATTGTAGCCGGCACCGGTTAAATCTTCTTCCAAACCCAATACTACTTTAATACGGATTTGCTGATGCGACTCTAATATATTATCGAAGACATAGTTACTGGAATATAAGAATCCAATGGAGCCGATTGAGAATAAAGCAATCAGGAAATAAGAGCGCTGACGCTCGCTCAATGCCAAGTAAATCAAATAACCTACCACAACGACACAAAGCCCCCACTGCACCCAGACCAGACTGAAATGGATCCAATATTCGGATATCAGATAAGCGATAAGCAAGACAATCAAACTTCCTCCGATAATATTCCGGGCAGGTTCCCACCGCTTGCGGTATACCCACACCATACCACCGGCAAATAATAAGATCAGCAGCAACACAATAAACTCTCCCAACGGAGTCGGTGTATCGGCTATGAATACTTCATCGAAGCGGATGCCTACCACAAAATAGATGACCGCACATACCCCCGAAAAAAGTACCACACCCGGCATTCCCTCCCGGTAAAGCACCAAGAAGAAAGCAAGATAGACCAAGGCAGAACCTGTCTCCCGCTGACCGATAATCAACAACATCGGAAGGAGGATAATAAAACCCAGTACCAGAGCACATTTCTCTTTCTTTATGCTGAATGAATAGGAGTTTATATATTTGGCCAATGCCAATGCGGTAGCAAACTTGGCAAATTCGGCTGGCTGCAGGCTGACAGGCCCCATTACCAACCAAGAACGGGAGCCTTTGGTATCCGGCGCGATAAAAATAGTAACGATAAGCAAAATTATCATTCCTATATATATAATGTACGCGAACATATCATACATCCGGTCTTCCAACATCAACAACACGAAACCGAGACCGAAGGAACAGATAATCCAGACAAATTGCTTGCCGGCACGGGTAGAGAAGTCGAGGAAGTCACGATCACCATAGTCATAGCTGGCTCCACAGACACTGAACCACCCGCCGACAATCAGAAGCAGGTAAATGCAAATCGTTACCCAATCCAGTGATTTCCACAAACTATCGTTCCTCGTTACCATACAATATCACTCTGTTACTAAATTCTTCTGCTCTCAATTCATTCTCGGGAGATAGTTTGCCTTTCAAGTACTGCTCCATAAGCAATGCCCCGAAAGGTACTCCGTATGTAGCTCCCCAACCTCCATTCTCCACATACACGGCAATGGCTATCTTCGGCTTGTTCATCGGTGCAAAGCCCATAAATACAGAATGGTCATGTCCGCGGTTCTGTGCCGTACCTGTCTTTCCACAAGCTTCCAAGTCCGGAACCATTACCGACAACATACGGCAAGTTCCGCCTGTGGCAGCTCCGCGCATCCCTTCCACCACCGATTCATAATGCCGTTTCTCAATTGTAGTATAACGTGGCGTACGATAAATACTATCCAACTGATTATCTTGAATCTCCTTCACAATATGCGGTGTGATAAAATATCCGCGATTGGCAATCGTTGCACCCAGATTGGCTATCTGGAGAGGAGTAGCCAGAATTTCTCCCTGCCCGATCGAAATACTGATTACCGTCAGTCCATTCCAATGGCCGCGATAAGCCTTATCATAGAACTGTGCATTCGGAATCAAACCACGTTTCTCTCCGGGCAAATCAACACCTAACTTATAACCGAAGCCTTGGGAAACCATGTGATCTTTCCAGACTGTAATTGCGTTTTGCGGTGAACCGTATTTACGGTCGCCGAACATACGGAACAGTCCCCAACAAAAATAAGAGTTGCACGATGTAGCAATAGCAGGAATAAGTGGTATCGGTGCTCCGTGGGCATGACATCCCACCGTCAGTCTGCCGTAATGGAAACCGCGCGAACAAGGGAAAGAAGGACCCTGCTCAGTCACAATGCCTTCCTGCAAAAAAGTTAATCCCTGTGCCGTCTTAAAAGTAGAACCCGGAGGATATACTCCCATCAATGCACGATTCAGAAGCGGTTTCATCTTATCACGCTGCAACATCAGATGGTTCTTTCCACGCTGACGGCCAATCATCAAATGCGGGTCGTAATTCGGCGAAGATACCAGACAAAGAATCTCTCCTGTCTCCGGCTCAATAGCAACAATACTTCCGATCTTATTTTTCAGTAACCGTTCACCCAACATCTGCAAGTCAATATCCAAACTGAGTGTCAAGTTCTTTCCGGGTACGGAAGGACGGTCATATTCTCCGTCCATATAATGCCCCTGAATACGTCCGTGCGCATCACGAAGCAGAATTTCAATGCCTTTCTCTCCACGCAGATACTTCTCATACGATTTCTCTACACCCAACTTACCGACATAATCGCCACGAATGTAGTAGCCTTCTTCATCGGCTTCCATTTCTTTTGCCGAGACTTCTCCAATATCACCCAAGGCGTGCGCGGCAGCATCATAAGAGTATTGGCGAATCGTACGCCGCTGGATATAGAAGCCACGGAATTTAAACAACTTCTCCTGAAAGACGCCACATTCTTCCGCCGAAAGTTGCGACATAAACAATTGATTAGTGTATCTGGAATATCCCGGATTCCGGCGACGGTCTTTCATGTCGCTCATGATTTTCAGGAATTGAGCACGAGTAATATTCAACGACTGGCACAGGTCGAGTGTATCCAAGTTCTCTACTTCTTTCGGGACAATCGTTATATCATAAGCAGGCTGGTTAAAAACCAGCAACTTACCTGTACGGTCATAGATAGCTCCGCGCGAAGGATATTGAATTTTATTCAGGAACGCATTGCTATCGGCGTTCTTCTTATAATCATCGGTAGTAATCTGCAATACAAAAAGACGGATCAGATAAATCAGCACAATAGACAGTGCAATTCCCCCGATAACAAATTTCCGTTTCTCCAGTCTATAATCTTTTGCCATCGCTATCTCCTTATGCCTTCCACAGCTACAATACAAGTTACAGTCAGAACGGTACACAATGCCACCCGCAGCAGCAACAGCCAAATACCGGAAAACGAGAAGAACTCAATAGAGAGTAAAGCCAGACTATGTATAAAAACACTTGCAGTAGTATATTTCAGAAAAGGAGTGATTCCCATACTCTTGAAAGAAGGTACGAGATTGTCCTGATTATCGCGGGGAGTGAACAAACGCAATAAAGAAGGACGAAGAAAAGCAAGCAACACGGTTGCTGCTGCATTCATTCCCGGAGTATCGGAAAACACGTCAATGGTAAGCCCGAAAAAGAAGGCCCACAACATCAGTTCATTCCGGGAAGTGCCGGAATTGAACTTCAAAATAAAATAAATATAGAGAAAAGGCGTAGCATATCCGGCTATATGCACATTATTCAGAATTAGCACCTGAAGAAGCACCAACCCGATAAACCAACCGATTCTATGTATATAGGTAATAATCATTGTTTCGTTGTCTTGTTTTCGAGTTCTTTCTGCTCCTGCTGACCGTTCCGCGCTATCACCCGCACATCACTAAGCTTGCCGAAATCGGTAGCCAACTTGATCTTCAGCAGATAGGATAATCCATCATGAGAGTCGGACATATCATCCACCGTCCCCACCATAATTCCTTCGGGAAATACAGTCGAGAAACCGCTTGTCACTACGGTATCTCCCAGATTAAACTCGGCATGACGAGGCAAATCTTTCAGATAAGCGTATCGCGAATCTCCGTGTTCCCACTTCAGATAACCAAAATAATCGCTTCCTACAATCTTGCAACTGATGTTTGATTTGCTATTCAGTACAGAAATCACCACCGAATAGGAAGGAGATGTTTCGTAAACAATTCCCACAATCCCGTTTCCGTCTACCACGCCCATTTCGGAATGAATGCCGGAAGAAGAACCTTTATCAAGCGTTATATAATTATCGGCCAGGTTCAGGCTATTCTTAATCACACGTGCCTTAAACAGCTGATAATCTTTCTGAGGCATCTTCCGGATACTGTTCACCGCGATAGAATCGAGTTGACGTTCTTTCAACGCTTTTTCCAAATTATTGATCTGCTCTTCCAATAACATATTCCGGTCCAGCAGGTCTTCATTGACCGATTTCAGGTGGAAATAGGAAGATATACCTCCCGAAACTTCATAAACCGCCCCCACAACTGTATTGGCAGAAGTGAAATAAGCACTCTGCTGGTAATTGTTGAACCGAAATAACAAAACAAAACTGGCTACCTCCAATATGACAAAGAGGAACCAGTAATTGTATTTCAAAAGGAAGTTTATTAAATTCCGCATGAATCAGAGTCCGTGATTTTATCTCATTAGGAAAGAGAAACGATCTACATTCTTTAATGCTACCCCTGTCCCCTTGGCAACAGCGTGTAAAGGATCTTCCGCAATATGGAACGGGATATTTATCTTATCAGTCAGTCGCTTATCCAAACCACGGAGTAACGCACCACCACCGGCCAGATAGATACCATTATGAACGATATCCGCATAAAGTTCGGGAGGAGTATTCTCCAATGCACTCAAGATAGCCGTTTCAATCTTGGAAATCGATTTCTCCAGACAGTGAGCCACTTCCTGATAACATACCGGCACTTCCATAGGAAGGGCAGTAATACGGTTCGGACCGTGAACGATATAATCTTCCGGAGCGTCTTCACCCAGTTCGGTCAAAGCCGCACCTACATTAATTTTGATACGTTCCGCCATACGCTCGCTGACCTTCACATTATGCTGACGGCTCATATATTCTTGAATATCCGCAGTCAAGTCATCACCGGCAATACGGATAGAGTTGTTGGAAACGATACCTCCCAAAGAGATAACGGCAATCTCCGTAGAGCCACCACCTATATCAACAATCATGTTTCCTTCCGGAGCTTCCACGTCAATACCGATACCGATAGCTGCAGCCATCGGTTCGAAAATCAGATAGACATCACGTCCGCCAGCATGCTCGGCAGAGTCGCGAACAGCACGGAGTTCAACTTCCGTACTTCCCGACGGTACGCCGATCACCATACGGAGAGAGGGTGAGAAAAGATGATTGCGGGTGTTTACCTGCTTAATCAGACCACGCATCATCTGCTCGCAAGCATAGAAGTCAGCGATTACCCCGTCTCTCAACGGACGAATTGTACGTATATTTTCGTGGGTCTTTTCATGCATCAACTTCGCCTTTTCTCCTACGGCGATCATCTTATCCGTACGGCGGTCCAAGGCTACAACCGAAGGCTCATCCACCACGATTTTCCCGTTCGTGATGATGATGGTATTGGCTGTACCCAAGTCCATCGCTATTTCTTGTGTAAAAGAGAATAATCCCATTCTTGATTCTTGTTTTTAATGTTTAAAATGACGGATACCGGTAGTCACCATTGCCATGCCATGTTCATTGCAGTAAGCAAAAGACAAATCATCTTTCACTGAACCACCCGGCTGAATTACAGCTGTAATTCCTTCTTTATCGGCAATTTCCACACAGTCAGGGAACGGGAAGAAAGCATCCGAAGCCATTACTGCACCATTCAGGTCGAAACCGAATGATTTAGCTTTTTCAATCGCTTGCTTCAATGCATCCACACGTGAAGTCTGTCCCACACCGCTTGCTAACAGTTGTTTACCCTTCGCCAGTACAATAGCGTTTGATTTACTATTCTTGACAATCTTGTTAGCAAACAGCATATCCTCTACTTCTTCCGGAGTAGGAGCCTTGTCGGTCACTGTTTTCAAGTCGGCTACCGTTTCAATATTAGTATCTTTATCCTGCACCAATACGCCGTTCAACAAAGCACGGAACTGCTTCTTCGGCAGTTTGGCCTCCTTACGTACAAGAATGATGCGGTTCTTTTTCTGTCCCAGGATTTCGAGTGCATCCACATCATAATCCGGTGCGATAATCACTTCGAAGAAAATCTTGTTAATTTCTTCTGCTGCTACCTTGTCAATGACACCGTTAGTAATCAGTACACCACCGAAAGCAGATACAGGATCACCTGCCAATGCATCTTTCCAAGCCTCCAACACAGTAGGACGGGAAGCCACAACGGCATGGATGAAGGGAGGGCTTGTACTTCTGTTTGTGGAACGTGGTCTGCCAGGGTGAGAATCTGTTCAATAGTTACTAATGTTTGTTGTACTTCCGATTCTTCGGGAACGGTTATTTCACAGAACGGGATAAGCAGGGACAACAGTAGAATACCCAGTAATGCTACCCGGTTGAAACGATGGAAAGTCTCTTTGCTGAGTAATAATCTGTAAAACAAGTAGAATCCCGTTAAACAGATGGATGTTTTTAGTATATAGACAAAGAAAGTACCCATAAATTGTTTATTTATCGTGTGCTTTTTCTACTTCGGAAATGAGTTGTTTCAATTCTTCCAATGAAATGTCCTCTTCCTGCACGAGTGAAGATACGGCACTGAGGTACGAGTTGTTGAAGTATTTGCTGATCACGTTCTTCAAGGTGCCTTTGCGGAACTCTTCCTCACTAATGATTGCGTAATATTGATAGGTGTTCCCGTAAACTTCGTGAGCGAGATAACCTTTTTCTTCCAGCCCGCGCACGATGGTGGATAACGTGTTGAAATGCGGTTTCGGGTCTTCGTAAAATGCAAGCATCTGTTTCACGAATAGAGGGCCTTTCTCCCAGAAAAAGCCCATGATTTCTTCTTCTTTGCTAGTTAATCCTTTCATGGTTTATTTCTTTTGCAACAAAGAACTAAAATATTTAGTTTTAAAACTAATTTTTATAGTTAATAAACTTTAAACTCTAGTTTTGATTTGTTATTCTTTTATTTTTAGATATTTAATCTTGTATTTTACCCGGATCGGTAGAATGTATATTTAATTTTAATGAAGGGTAGGAAGTCCTGTAAAAATGTTTATATTTGTGTAGTAGTGTGCTTGTGGGGAAGTTAGTGAATATCGTCTAATTAAAATTGAATGTAATGGAAGAATGGTGGAGTTCTCTGGGGTTATTTATGCAATCGGTGTGGTGCATCACGCTATTTGCCAGTTTGGTATTTGTTATCCAGACAATCATGACTTTTATCGGGATGGATACGGATGGGGGGATGGATGTTGACGTGAGTGCGGATACAGCGACTGACGGGGATAGCGGTCCTTTCCAGTTATTTACTTTTCGTAACTTCATCAATTTCCTACTGGGGTTCGGTTGGTCGATCATCTCTTTTGAAAAAGCGATAGAAAACCAGTTCGTGTTGATTCTCGTGTCGGCTGTGATCGGTGTGTTGCTAGTGATGGCCGTGATGGCTATTTTCAGATTCATGAGCCGCATGGAGCAAAACGGGACGATTAACATGGCAAATGCCGTGGGGTGTAAAGGGAACGTGTATTTGAAAATTCCGGGAGAAAAACGGGGAGAGGGGAAAGTACAAATCTCGATACAAGGGGCTATCCGGGAATTTGATGCCCTGACAGCAGGCGAGGAATTGGAGACGGGAGCACCGATTCGGGTCGTGGAAGTGATAAACGACAACACCTTACTGGTGGAGCGTTTTTAAATGACTATTTATTATTAATCTTAGGAATATATGGAAAGTATGGAAGGTAGTTTGTATTTGAT
>ERZ837910.5472-NODE-5472-length-11356-cov-5.480488_pt1 | contig 11356 bp, 11 predicted proteins | sample MGYA00519940_ERZ837910 | MGnify/ENA primary metagenome ERZ837910 (study PRJEB31850, sample SAMEA3708825) | human gut metagenome | biome: human gut; feature: human-associated habitat; material: faeces | place: China | collected 2014 ... | reverse complement strand
ATGGCTGCTCTTGACACTACGAATGCGGAGGCAGTTACAAAGTTTGTGACCGAAGAACAGGGAAAGCTGAAGGAAATGACTCAGTACACCTTCTCTAATGAAGCAGGTACTGGCTCTTATGATCTCTACATCTGGACGAACGGTGCAGATAAACGTGAAGGGGTAGGCAAAGGTAAGTATCCGTACTTGAGAAAGGTTGACTATACAAACCACGTCAATAAGCCGACGAGCCTTGCAGTTCTGTTCTCCAAGCAGTTTGTCGAAAAAGGCATGTTCAGCGGCAGCGATGAGTCTATGAAGGCTTTGCAGGATGTTTTGAAGACTGCTAAGACCAAGAATGGCGGTCAGGCTGTTGCAAATCCGAAAGTTGGTATCTCCTGCCAGAAGGTTTACGGCATGGATGTTCTGCTGGTTACCGTACCTTCGGATATTGTACTTGACCAGACCGGTGCAACCAAGACTGTGAAGTAAACATATTCTGTTTCTCCCATAAATAAAAATCCCAAGCCCCCGGCGGACGATAAGCCCGTGATATGTACCCGGTTTTCTGGACACCGGTTCAAAATTGAATAATTAAGCTTCCATCATGGATGCTTCCCTGAATTTAGAGGGAGGCATCCATTTTGTTTTCTCTTGGATCCTGCTGTAATAGTCGATATAATCAGCAATAGCTTTGGAGAATGCTTCAAAGGAAGGATACTGATTCTTGATGAGTCACCCAGCGGTCTTGACGGGCAGAATTATGCGCCTGATCGCAGAAAGGCTGAAAAGCGAGGTGCGGAGCGGCAGAACCATTCTCGTGATCACCCACGACAGGGAGCTGATCGAGAGCTGCTGCGATACTGTGTGTGGAATCTTTAAGGTGGAAACAGATGAAAGATAAAATCGGCTAAACTCAGATACCGTCGTCATGCTTCGAACCGACCCGTATGAGATCCGGCTGATGCAAAATCCATATGATGCGGCGGTTGGGTGAGCCAAAGAAACAGGATTGGGAGTGATTACACGGAAAATGCGCCATACCACATTGCGCAATAGTGGTACAGCGCATTTTTTGGTTATTGGGTTGCATAACTATCAGCCGAGTCCGTAGGTCAGCAGTGAAATACTACAGGCGAGCAGACTGACTGCTGAGCCAATCAGGAGCTGCGGCAGGGTGTGGCGCGACAGCGTCAAAGAGGATCGATAGACCGCTGCGATCAGCAGCACGGACGGTATAATAAAAAGCGGATGCAGCTTCCACGTCAGCAGAAACACAGGTGCCGTCGTGCTGCAGGCATGGCCGCTTGCGTGCCACTTGAAAACGGCGTTGAGAATCAGCAGTGCTGCGATGGAAATGACATAGGAGAGGAATAGAATGTGGACGAGCCAGGAGCACGGGGTCAGTATTGACCAGAGAAACCCGCACAGGTATCCGATGGCACTGCATACCAGCGCCGCGCTGCGCTGTCCCTTTCTCCGATCCTTTCCAATGCGGAATATCTCCCGTATAGGATATGCAGCCATGGGAATGAGCAGCAAAAACAACTCGCACAGGAGCAACTCCCGCAGTGTCAAAAGCTTCGCAGGGACATACATCAGAAACACTGTTATACCGATGACGATGGGTGGCAGGGTCAGAATGCGTACAATCAGATGAAAGATTCCGGCGCATCTTCCCTTTTCATTGGTTGCGCCTGCATTCATGACTCAAAGCCCAGCATTATCCCGCCGCGCTCGGCGTAATAGCTGCACAGCCCCCGCAGCGGATAGTTCCTCACCTCCGCCTCCGGAAACCGCTGCTGGATCTCGGTGCAAAGCTCCAGCGCAAGTGCTGCATTCTGGCAATGCCCGATCCGAACCTTCCCGCCCTTGTAGCCAAGCTTCTCCATTTCGCTCAGCACAAACTGCCGCGCTTTCCGAACCCCACGGCACTTTCCAAGCATCTCAAGCGTACCCTCGGCACTGGCCTGCCCGATGGCGCGGATCCCAAGGACGCTTGCCATCGTTGCGGCGAGCTTGCTGACACGGCCGTTCTGTGCAAGGTTGTGCATGGATTCCAGTGCAAAAAGCAGGTGCGTGTGGGCCTGATATGTATTCAAGGCTTCGCATGCTTTATCAAAGTCCGCGTGAGAACGCAGCTCATATAAAGCCCTTTCAATGAGAAGGGCGATTTCGGGCCCGGCGGAAAGAGAGTCCACAACATAGATGCGCCGGGCCGGGTTGCGTTCCTCACAATTCTTCTTTGCCACGCAGGCAGCATTATAACTGCCTGAAAGAGCGCTGGTAATGGTAAAGGCAATCACATTGCCGCTCTCACCGAATGCACTTTCCCAGTCTGCGATGTTCGGACAGGCACTGTAAGATCGCCCTTTGGTTTCGCGGAGCGTACTGACCATCGTGTCAACATCAAGATTGGCGTCATCGCAAAACTCCTCAGTGTCAGTGCGTATTGAGAGCGGAACACTGACGAAGTCCGCTCCATCCAGTGTGAGAAGGTCGCAGCTGGAGTCTGCGACGATACAAAACTGATTCATGGTGTGTCCTCCAAATAGCAAGAAACATTTCAACCGACTTTGAAAGCCGACACCGAGATTCTATCAGGTTTTTATCATTCCGTCAACGGTTTTTAGAAAACCGATAAAAAGATTTTGTAAAACCATTGAAAGATTGATGAGAGCCGTGTATAATGGCCACATGGAAAAGGGAGTGAATAATATGATAGAGGCTATTGAGGGCTTTCGCTTACCGCGGTATGCACAGATTCCGAATATCGGGCTTTATCTGGAGCAGGTGGTACGCTATGTCAACACACACCTTGCGCCGTTGGGGGAACCGGAGCTGACAAGCTCCATGGTGAGCAATTACGTGAAGCAGGGGCTGATCTCCTCCCCTATAAAAAAGTCATACACAGCGGAGCACCTTGCACGGCTCCTGTTTATCGCCGTAGTCAAGCCCGTTGTCCCGTTGGAAGGGCTTCGAATGATGTTCAGCATACAGGGGGACAACTATACCCTCCCGACCGCATATGACTATTTTTGTGACGAGTTTGAGAATATGCTCGGCGCAGCGTTCGGCTTAGCTCCCGCAAGAGAGGGCCTCGGCGAGACACAATCCGACGCAAAGGATCTTCTCCGCAACACGATCGTGGCCACCGTCAACAAGGTCTATCTGGATCGGTATCTGGAAGAATATCAAAAGCAGAGGGAAGAAGCCTCCGATGAACGGTAAGCATGATCGAGAATGTTTCGCTATCTCGTTCCACCAAAGGAGCTACACTCCCTTGCAACGTTTGCGTATCTATCCCTTGTGGACTTGCCGCTTACAAGCAGCATAGTCGTACACATCATCTGCTACGCTGGGGGCATTGAGGTTGTAGTATTCGTGCCGGTATTGGTTGAGTTGTGCGACCAGCTTTCTCATAGTGCTCATTTCTACTGCGTTAGCCATTATGTTCATTCCTTTCGTTGGCACTATCACCGAAATTCAGCTTTCGGATCATGGCAAGAATAGCGTTATCGTCATTCCACGGTGCAGACCATGACTGCGGGGAAATGGTGTCATAACGCACGAAGACCTGGCCCTCCGAAATTTGCAAGGATACATCTGCGCGTTTTGCGCAGACGATGGCAAGATTCCCTAATTGTTTCATACTGTCCAACTCCTTTTTTAAGCTGCGCTCTTATCTGCGGCACACTGCACCTGTCGTTTCCATCGTTCAATAAAAGCCTTGATTTTTGCCGGAGGGTCTTCGTTATCGAAGCCCCTTGTCTGCACAACCTGTCCGTCTCTGACCTCTACGGAACAAAGCGACTTGTCCGGTTCGGCTACCTTTCGCACAAATAAAATGACGCATTCACGCTGCGCGACCCACTTAACATACCTGCCGACACAGTGGCGAAGAGCAGTGCCCTCGTCTATCAGTTCTTTCGAGGAATGGGGAGGGATCACCATAACGTCATTGTCCTCCATCTCCTGCTTGGCAAACTCAAATGCCCTGCGGTTGATATAACGGAAGCAGTTGACCTTGTTCTTGCGGGGGTGCATGACATTCCGGGCAAAGGCCACATCCTCAAGGCAAAGCGTTTGGATATACTCGGTGACGCACTGTTTCATGTTGCGGCGGGTCAGTCGCTCGGAATCATCGCCCACACGCTTCATGGATGCAGCCATCACTTCATCATCGCTCATCGCCACCGCGTTTTCCCACGCAGCCTGTTCGGCTTCCTCCTTGGCTCGCTGCTTGGCTTCCCACTCGGCTTTCCGCTTGGCTTCGGCCTGCTCATGCTCCTGCCGCTTACGATCCTCTTCCGCCTTTTTCTCGGCTTCCGGATCAGGGGCGGCAGGGGTGGCATCCGCGTTTTGCTGCATCTGGGAAAGCAGAGCCTTTGCCTGTTCTTCCTCAGCCTGCTGCCGCTCGTCTGCCCGTCTGGCAGCCAGCTCGGCGGCATCCTGCACCGCTGTGGTGTGCTCCTGCATATCTTCCCGCAAGTCTGCGGCCATTTCTGAATATACTCCCATAGAGTTCCTCCATTTCAAAATGAAAGGCATTGAGCAAGTGATAGATACACCTGCCCAATGCCTTTTGTTTATGGTGGAACAGCTCAGTGCCGTTCCCGTTTATCTTTTGCCAGCTTTGGCGAGAACTTTACCGGTAGGAATTTATCATTCCCATCACAGTAAAAGTATCTGCGCCCGTTTTCATCATAAAATTCAATCACCGTGGAGGGTGAAACGCTGCGTCCATGATAGTCCGCAGGCAGATCACCGCTGTATCGCGCTGCGACCAGTTTCAGGCGTATGGTGTCGCTTTGCTGCGCTTCACACATCAGTATCCCATCGTAGACCAGCGCGTACTCTGAGGCGGGTGGCTGCTCATAGCCGGCCTTCTGCAAAGCCTTGATCCCGCCAAAGGCGAAATCCGCAGCCTTGCCCTCAGATACATCAGGCTGGTAGATGCGAAAATGCTGCTGCGTTCGCAGGGATAGAAGATACTGCTCCAGCGCCGCGTCGCCATCTCGTAGAAAGCGGGCATACTCCTGTTCGCTCAGGCCCAGGTAATCGTGGAGCGTGCTGCTGTCTGTGTCCCGGTCATGCCATGCGGCGATTTCCTCGCTGATGGCGTCAAAGGCACAGAGCCCGCAGACAAACCGCGTCCTGAAATTCATTTGGGTAACATCTCTTCGCTCTTTTTTCTGCCGCATAGCAAGCTGCCAGTCGTCAATGCCTTTATAATTCGGGTCCCACGTCAGGCGGCGGCACTCCAACCCATGGCTGCGTGCCATGAGATAGATTTTCGACGCGCCCTTGCTGACAGCGGCGTTATGGTATTTGTCCATATCCTCGGCCTCGATGATAACCTCTGTGCCGTTGGCAGCCAACAGCGCAAACAGCATATCCAGCTTATTGACGTTGTTGGCGCCTGCTGTAGCTGCAAAGGAACGATCCATCAGGTAGTGGGCCACATCTGCCTTCAATAGGCCTTCCGTCACATAGACAACCCGTGCGAACGGATCGCCCACGAAATGAACAGGACTGCCGGAGGATACCCCGCGCTTCCTGGAAGAAGAGGATAGCCACAGGTACTTTGTCCCGCTCTTGTCGGGGTCGCTCTCCTGATCTCGGATAGGGGTGTCCAACCGGATCTGTGCGCCGCGTATCATCCCGTCGATCCCTCTGGCGGGAATGATGATCCCCGCCGTGATGGAATTGAAGTTGACCGTCCATTTATCATCCTTGCCCACATAGAAGCCGGGCACGCCCTCCACCTTGCAGCCTCGGCTGCACAGCTTCTCCGTCAGTGACCGGCACAGGTAGAAGGGCGGGGTACTTTTGTACCCCAGCCGTTCTATCTGTTCATCGGTCAGCCCGCGCACCTCACGGAGATGCTTGCGGTGTTGAGGCGTAAGCGTCAACAGCTCCAGCAGCATGGAAAATGTCTGGTGGATCTCCTGCGGTGAGGCAAGGACGGATTGCTCGATCGCCGCCTGTTCCGGCAGCACCTTTGCGGTGTACTCCGGCGCCGTAAGGCCGTTTTGCAGCGTGTCGCAGATCTCACGGTAGGCTTCGGAATTGCTGATCCCGTATACCTTTCCGTAGAGAGACAGCATACCGCCGCCTTCGTTGCAGTAGTTGCAGCGCCAGAGGTTTTTAGCAAAGTTGATGTTCATCTTCCCCCGCTTATCACCGCAGATCGGGCAGTCGGCATATACGCTGTCTGCCTGTCTGCGCCGGATATGCAGATGCAGCAGCTCAGCCACATCCATGATATTGAACGGGAACTCCTGTGGCTGCGCCACCGCGCCACCTCCTTGCCATCATCTTGAACGATTCGTCTGTCAGCTGGCATTTGCCAGACGCTGGAGCTTGTCCAGCATCAGCTTGGCGCCGGCCCGCAGGATATTGTCATCCCCGGAATAGCCCTTCACATACCACTTGAGGCTGGCTGGCCGCCGCTCGGCGACTTGCTTGAGCGTCTGCCCGCTGCATGTGCCGATGGGCACGATGATTTCCTCGGCCTCCGCTTCGGTCATCAGAGTGCAGATGGTATCCACATCCATGTCCTTGGTATAACTGGCAGCACTTGGCTCGTCATATACGAAGGGCAGTTCCGTTTCTACCGCAGACTCTGCAACGGCCTCCGCAGGCTGTTCCGCAGAGACTTCCACCTGCGCCGTGTCAGGTACGGCTTTTTCTGCATGGTGAACCACTTCCTGTTCAGGTTGCTGTACGACCACAGGCTCAATGTCGGCCCGTACCGCAGCAGGTTCCGTTCTGATCTGTTCTGCTGCCGCTTGAGGTGCAGGGGCAGGCTCGCTCCGCATAACAGGCGTGATCGGCTCTGCGTAAGGCGTATCCACCTTAGGCATCGGTGCGAACTGGACACCGAAACCGGCGTTGGTCAGTGCCATGTCCAGAGCATCATGCTCCACAGCCTGAATATACAGACCGGCAGGCGCGTTTTCCTGTGTCATGGTGGCGATGTAGCTGCTGGCGGGGACGGCATCATCCTTGTCGAAGAATACCTTTGCCTCGATGATCGCCAACTGATCCGTGATGCGCAGCGGCGTCAGCCGCGTGCGTCCGGCAGGATATTTCAGACGGAACCAGAGCTTTTTATATCGCAGCTCCAGCTCGTGTCCGTTGGCAGTCTTTTTCAAGAATCGCAACGGATCGAAGCCTGCGACACGGTTCAGCTCAGACACGACGGGGACAGCATTGAACAAAGTGGATTCGGGTGTATTCATTTCAAAAGCTCCTTTCTAAATAAAAACATGAGACAGGGCGTAGATTTAACGCGCTTGCCTCATTTTTACAAAATATTCACAGTGATACTCAAGCACTGCGCTGCTGCACTTTGAACGTATTGGTATAGAGTGAGATCCTATGTCCTAACTGCGTGTTGCGTTTTCCGGTATCGTCTTTATGGACCGCCATGTAGAGCATGCCGATCTGACCCACCAGAATAACCTTTGACTTAGCGCGGGTGATAGCCGTGTAGACAAGGCTTCGCGTCAGCATCCGGGCATGGCTCCTCAGCAAAGGGAATAGTACCACATCAAACTCACTGCCCTGCGCCTTATGGACGGTGGTGGCATAGGCAAGCTCCACATGGCCCATTTCTTCCATAGAATACTCCACGACCCTCGTGGGCGAAAACTGGATCGATATGCGCATACCGTCCCGCTCATCGTGACGGAAGCTGCGGATAAAGCCAATATCGCCATTGGACGCCTTAATACTGTTCTTGTTCTGCATCACCTTATCACCTACCCGAAAATAGAGGCTGCCCACCTTCAGATCGGCTTCCTCCGTCTGCGGGTTCACCAGCTCTCGGATCGCCTCGTTGAGTTGGTCAACGGAGGCCGCGCCGGTGGAGCGGAAGGGCGATAGGATCTGCACGCGGTCTACACCGTATTGCTTCACCTGTGCCAGATAGAGATTCCGCAGATGTTCGGCGGCTTCCTCCTGGTTGGCGCATTTGCAGACAGTAAAATCATTGCCGTAGAAAAAGCCGGTGTCATTGTTGTTGATCTTCTGCGCGTTATAGGCGATAAGGCTGTCCTTCTTCTGACGGAATATCTCATTGAGCACCGTCACAGGGATCAGCCCGCAGTCGATCAACTCACGGAACACATCACCGGCTCCAACGCTTTGCAGCTGGTCTGCATCGCCCACCAGCAGCACCTTCGTGTTCGGCCCAATGCGGGAGAAGAACTGCCGCGCCAGCCACATATCCATCATGGACGATTCATCCACGATGATAAGGCCCGCATCCAGCATATCTCCTTCATCGCCTTTTCGGAAGGCGCCGTCCTCACCAAACAGCCCCAGCAGGCTGTGCAGCGTGCTGGCATTGTTTACGCCGGTACTCTCCGCCATGCGGCGGCTTGCCCGGCCGGTGGGGGCTGCCAGCAGGATATTCTCCGATGGCTTCAGCAGCTTGAACACCTCAATGACCGCTTTCAGGACGGTGGTCTTGCCGGTACCGGGTGAGCCGGTAATGATGGACAGATCGCTGCGGAATACCATGTGAACAGCCTCCGTCTGCCGCAGAGAGAGCTCGACCCCCAACTGACGCCGTACCCTTGTCAGCAAGTCCTGCACATCCACCCGTTCTACCGGGCGGCAGAGCAGTTTTGCGATGCTGCGGGCGGTTTCGTCCTCTTGCGCGAAGGTCTTGACCAGATAGTAGTTGCCGCTGCTGTTGATGATCTTGCCCTGCAGCAGCATATCGTCGATCACGGCGTCCAGATCCTCCGCTTTTACCCGCATCTGCGGGACGGGGATCATGCTGTTCAGAAGCGACATAGCTTCTTTACGAAGCTGCTCCGCATCCAGATACAGATGACCGCCATCTCCCTTGGCGCTTTCCAACGCCGCAAATACCGCACCGCGAATACGCATAGGCGAATTAAGGGGCCAGTTGTTCTTCCGCATGATCGCGTCCACACGTTTGAAGCCGAAGCCGGATATCTGACAGAGTTCAAAGGGGTTATCCCGCAGGATATCCACGCTGTGTGCGCCGAAATGGTCATAGATCTTTGTTGCGGTGGTGGGCGTGATCTGGAAGGGAGCCAACAGCAGCATCAGATCGCGGAGAGCGCGGCTCTCGCTGTAGGAGGCAATGATCTCATCCAGCTTCGCCTTGCTGACGCCCCGTATCTCCAGCAGCCGCTCCGGCTCGTTTTCCAACACGTTCAATGTGTCCGCGCCAAATCGGTCAACGATCAACTCGGCAATCCTGCCGCCGATGCCCTTGATAAGCCGTGAGGACAGATACCCCTTGATCCCTTCTCGGGTCTGGGGTACGACCTCCTCGCATTGGGTCACGTGCAGCTGAATGCCGTTTTTCCCCTCTTTCCACTCACCGTCCAGTATCATGCTGACCTGATCGGTGCGCGGCAGCTCATAGCCCACGGCGGCAAAATGGATCATATTGTCCCGATGCCGATACGCGCTGCGAGCCTTTTCGGGGATAGAACGGTCTGAGGTTTTTACGCTGATCACGCTGTACTTGTTGACGGGATTATAGTAGATCGTCCGTTCATAGACGCCTGTATAAGCCAACTCATGCAGCCTCCTCTCGTTGTTTTTTCACATAGAAACGCCGGCTTTCTGAAACAGTGACGTACTGCTCGTAGATGTCCGGGTGCTGCGCCTGCAAACGCTGCAGGTTATCCTTGCTGATACCAAACTTGCGCACAGGCTTATAGCTGATACTGTAAGCCGCTTCACGCCCTTGGCAGACAGCCGTGCAGCTTCGTCCCATTTCTGCGACGATACGGCCTTGCAGCCGCCGCATTTCCGCTTCAATGTGCTCATAGTTTCGTTTCTCCGCGTTTCGCTGGGTCTGAAGCTCCAAATACCGGGGGATCAGCAGTGCCATATTCCCCTCCAGTATCAGCTCCGGCGCCGATGGGTCAGCAGGCCCGAAATGACGCCTGACACTGTTTAGGATCAGGTCGCCGTCCTCCGTGTAGGGAGGAGGCGTGCCGGTAAGAACATGGTTTTCCCAGAAATCCTGCTCCAGCGCGATCAGCTCCGCCTCGTAGTCCCGGTCACGGACAATATGCCGGATGATGACTTCGTTCTCGTTGTTGCCGTACAGACAGCAATAGAAAACCTCGTCAATATTCATCACGGCCATATAGTGCCGCCCCTGTGCCTCATAGTTGAGGGGAACGATCTCCTGCCCATCCTCGGACCACCAGTGATCTTTTGCATTATAGTTGGTGGTTTTTATTTCGAGGATCGCGGTTCGCCCTCCGGGAAGCTCTGCAAAGTAGTCAATATCCGCCAGCATAAACGTATGCACCGGATGATAGAACATTTTCTTGATCTGATAGATCTGATACCCCGTCTTTACGTGGAATATCTCCGCCACCAGATCCTCCAGCAGATGTCCCATCTTCTTGGCGACCCAGTTGCTCTCCGAGTCGTCAAACGGCACGATCTTCAGCTTGTCATAGTAGAGATCCCGGGCCGTAGCAAACGGGGATATCCCCAGTATGGCGGCTGCGTCGCTGCCACCGATCCCTCTGCGCCGATACTCCAGCCATTCTTTCTCCGGAAGGCCTTCCGTGCTGACCAGGACTGACGGTGCGTAAGACTCGCTTGTGACTGCCATGGCTATACCCTCCGCTGCCCCGTCTGATGGGGTACAACGCGGGTATAACTGCGGCGGTATTTTGCCGCCTTCCGCTCCGTTTTCCTGAGTTTCTGCCTGCGCCGGTCTCCTTCTCGATACCGATACAAGCGTTTGCCGGGATAATTCCTTCTGCTCATGTGGATGCCACCTTTCAAATATATTCCAAAGCCTTTCGGCATTTGGGCAAATAAAACTTCAAGCGCAGTATTGCGCACCACGATCATGGGCAAAAGCCAGAGCGCATGAAGTTTTTGCGTATCATTTCCGGTTGCCCCGAAGGGGCGAGAAAATGGCGCATCTTATTTTTTGCTATGCTTTTGCATAGAAAAAAGCGAGAATGACATCCTGATCCTCTCGGATACTTGCGCCTGCCAATGGCAAGGCCGGTGTCATTCTCGCAGTGGGAACATGATTCCCAATAATAAAAAAGAGCCAGCAAACCACTGCTCTATGGCAGAGTGATATTGCTGACTTCAAATACAAACTTAACAACGTGTGCGATTCAGAAATGCTCTGAAAATGCCTGTATAGGCGGTGCACAAAAAACAATTACATGGTGATAGTACCACAATATGTTGTAGTAGTCAAGGAATAATATCGCGCATATAGAGAATTTGAAAAAATTTTCCTCCGCATGTTAAATTAACGCCTCCTGCTTCCTTTTTATTTAGTGTAAGGATAAGCCAGTCAGAAGATGGCTGGTGCTATTACATGTACCTTGAAAAC
>ERZ837910.5458-NODE-5458-length-11378-cov-2.511790_pt1 | contig 11378 bp, 10 predicted proteins | sample MGYA00519940_ERZ837910 | MGnify/ENA primary metagenome ERZ837910 (study PRJEB31850, sample SAMEA3708825) | human gut metagenome | biome: human gut; feature: human-associated habitat; material: faeces | place: China | collected 2014 ... | reverse complement strand
AAAGTGCACTGATTACTTTCTTTTTCATTCTTTTTCCTCCTATACCATTTTGGTAAATCGTTTTTAGTAATTTTGCAATTACTCTTTTCCCGTTGGATTCATTATGTCACAATTTTGCACAATAATCTTTATCCTAAAGTTTCATTAATTTGCACAATCTGCTCTAAAATGCTATTTTCAGCAAAATAACGGGCTGTTTTTTGTACACATTGTATAAATTAATATTTTCACAATCTTGTTATTTATTCTACATCACACAAATCATTAAGACCTATTATCGATTTTCATCTGATTATTTTATCCCTGATTCTTTATATCAGAGATAATGCTGCTTCATCTCCCACCAAAATAACATCATTATGCATCTGAAGGATTGATGCCGGCACACCTGGAATTACTGGTCCGAAAAATGCTTTCTTTACAATCTCTGCTTTGTCTTCCCCACTTACTACAACAAGAATCTTCTTTGCCTGCATAATTGTCTTTATCCCCATGGTATATGCCTGTCTTGGAACATCCGTCGCCGAAGCAAAAAATCTTTTATTTGCCTCAATAGTACTCTCCTGAAGATCCACACAATGTGTCCCCGTCTCAAATGCCTGTCCTGGCTCATTAAATCCAATATGTCCATTATGTCCCATTCCAAGAAGTTGAAGATCTACGCCTCCAAGGCTTCTGATCAGTTCCTCATAACGTTCACATTCTTTTTTACTGTCTGGTTCCATTCCATTGGGCAAATGTGTGTGTCTCTCCTGAATATTCACCTGATCGAACAGATGCTGATGCATAAAGTAATAATAGCTCTGTTCATTGGTTCCCGGCAGTCCTTTATATTCGTCCAGATTGACACTTGTCACCTCTGAAAAATCCAAGTCTCCTTTTTTGTACCAGTCTACCAGCTGACTGTAAGTTCCTATTGGCGTAGAGCCAGTTGCCAGTCCAAGCACACTGTTTGGTTTCAAAATGATCTGCGCAGAAATTATATTGGCTGCTTTTCTGCTCATATCCTTGTAATCTTTTGCTCTGTACACTCTCATAACATTTCCTCCATTTTTATAGACACTTTTTTTAATTCACTTTAAAATTATAGTAGTGTGGCAAATGCCCTTTTTCCCCATATAATTTTTCATGAAGGCTCTCCCAGATCGCCTGGATATCACTGTCTCCTTCCCGGATATCTGACACATCAATTCCATCGCCGTCATTCAGCAAATGATACGCCTCTTCATTTCTTCCTAATTTTTCAAGTGCTGCCACATAATAATATTGAATTCGTCCGTTCTTCTGATTTTCTGCGGTCTGTTTTTTATATTCTTCATCAATTTCCTTGTAAGCCCCACATTTTTCCAGAATCTTAAACCCTTCCTTCTGATAAGATAGTCTCTCTCTTTGAAGCGCCATTCCTTCCATAATAAACTGTTTTGCCTTCTCAGGATCCGATTTCAGATACAGGCACGCCAGTCCATGATATGCCCATGCATTGGATGCAAGATCAACAGATCTTACAAATTCATCTCTTGCCTCTTCTTTTCTTCCGGCAATCAGATAGCTGATACCAAGCTGATAATGTGCATACCAGTTCGCGGCATTTGGCGCATCTTTTCCGACTGTTTTCTCTTCCAGATATGTCAGGAATTTCTCTCCATTCCAGAACTCATCTGGTTCATCTTCTGGATTTGGCATGTGTAGAATGCCTGTCTCAAAGAAATGTTTCCACTTCTTTAATGTTTCTGACTGATCCACAAATTCCAGATGGCCAGTTCTTTTTGTTTTTGGTGCAAATGTTCCATATCCGCTTCCTGCCTGGACTAGCTTTGCCTGCTTCTTTGCAAGTCCTTTTGTCTCTTCCAGACGTTTCTCAAGCTTCTCAATCTCCTGCTTTGTTTTTAGTTCCTCTGTCACCTTCTCATAACGCCATTCATGGGACTGTTCACATGCACCTGCACCAAGATCCACTGCTCCGTAGCGTTCCATCCATTCCCATGCAGTGTGTGGTGCCATCGGAATACATCCATACTGTGTCTTTCCAAGTCCTGCCTGAATCTCCAGATAACGTCCTGCCTTATCTGTGAGATACTCCTGCCAGTGATTAGACGCATCCTGATTTCCCCAGGAAAAAAGCTTTCTGCTACGTAAACGATCTGTCGAAATCTGCAATAAACCATAACCGGTTTCATCTATATTTGCTATATATTTCGGACATCCAGCCGGAATATCAAAGAAGTAATCTACAGATTTTTTTATAGCAGTATAATCAGAGATATCGATATTCTCTACCATCGGAAGATCTACCTTCGTAACCTGTGTTCCTCTTGATGTAAATGCCTGTACTGCCGGCACAACAACTCTTCCGTTTTTGTATTCCGGAACCGCCATATTACTCCACCAGTACATTGGTACTACTTCTTTTCCCTCGTTTACAATACGCATCCGGCAATTCAAAAAGCTGCTGTCTTTTTCCAGCCAGAAGTCCATCTGATAAGTCACTTTTCGAATACGCTCATATTCATACATACGCAGAACCGGTTCCCCATCTTCATTAACAGTCTGTGCGGTGTAAAGCGGTTCAGTTGTAAAAGGATTATGTCCGATAATACCTATGTTCCATTCCACACCTCCGCTAAACCAGGCGTTACGTACTGCCAGATTACTAAACTGCAGAACATCATTAGTATACAGCAGGTTTCTTCCTGTATATTTATCCCAGAGTTCCCATAACCTGCCTCCGAATTCCGGAAGAAATACAGCCTTTAAATATCTGTTCTCAAGAACTGCTGTATGTATTTCCATCTCCTTAAGCTCTCTTGTATAAGTGTTCCTCTGCCGATATGGATAAGCACTTTTTACGCGTCCATATCCTTCATAGATCTCATCTGTCTCGTCCAGATGAAATTCCAGCTGATTCTGCATAGTCAGTTCTCCAAGGAGATCTGGCACGCAGCTCTCCTTTCCCAGATCAGCCATTCTGATTTTTTTTGTCTCAAATCTTAATTCAGACCCCATCCGTAATCCCCCGTTTCATTGTACTTTCCAATTCCTCCATCTGCCCCAGGATCAGTTTCTGTCTATCATCAAACAATAGTCCCTTATTATGACGATAATACTGATCCGAACCATTCTCACGGATAAACCAGAGGCTGTAATAATTGGCATTCAGTTCTGTGATAAAGGCTACCATTTCCTGGCTGTCACCAAAGGCCGCTTCCATAAAATCAAAAACATTCTGAAGCGTTTGAGAAATATATTCTGTCTGAGCTTCAAGGTTGTCAGCCACCTCTGCAAAAGCTGTTTTTACCTGCTCATAAGTATCTTTTTCCGAAATTTCAACAGCTTTATTATCTACTGTTTTATCTTCGGAACCTGTTTCTCCCCTCAGTTCTATCCATAATTTCTCAAGAAAATCCACTGTACGGATAAATACTTTTTCTTCATTTTTAGTGAGAAGCTCAGATTTTTTTGCAGTCTGAAAATCATTTTCTGCCTTTTTATAAATGGATTCCAGAGTCATTTCCGGAAGGTTATCTCTGTATTCTGTCATGTAACCATAGAGCTTTGTCACATAGGCATCCATAAAATAGCAGTCTGCAAATAACTGGCTGAGCTTTCCGTTCAGCAGACCAACAATACTCAGATGCTCATCCAGTGAAGCATTGCGGATCTTACCCAGAGTGATGGGTGTCCATTTACCCTGAAGCAGATCCTCCACTGCATAATCTGTCTTATACTTATTGTAAAGTGCCAGATACGAAGCAAAATCCTTGGCAACGATGGGATGCTGGATATACTGATATACCACCTCTCTGTCCACTTCTTTATCCAGTGTTTCATATACCTGTATCAGCCTGGAAAGATCTTCCCAGCCTCTGGCAGTGGCAAAAATCCGTCCGTCTACTGTGTTCTCCATTCTGTAGAAATTCTTTCTGCGAAGCTCCAGATAAGAGATCACAGCAGGATGGATTCCCTGCTCATAGGCATATTCTTTCCATACTTCAAAATCCGGCTGCACATCGATTCTCTTGATTCTGTCAAGGGTTACTACGTCAAATTCGCGGACAGATTTATTGTATTCCGGCGGGTTTCCTGCTGTCACGATCACCCATCCTTCCGGTACTTTCTGATTGCCAAATGTCTTTCCCTGAAGAAACTGCAGCATCATAGGCGCCAAGGTCTCTGATACGCAGTTAATCTCATCAATAAAAAGAATTCCTTCTCTGAAACCTGTTTTTTCCATCTTTTCATAGACAGAGGCAATAATCTCACTCATAGTATATTCTGTGACAGAAAAAGTCTCCTGACCAAAGGTTTTCTCTTTGATAAACGGCAGTCCTACTGCACTCTGACGGGTGTGATGTGTGATAGTATAAGATACCAGACCTACCTTACATTCCCTGGCGATCTGTTCCATAATCTGCGTCTTTCCAATACCCGGTGCCCCCATAAGGAGAATCGGTCTCTGGCGTATGGCAGGGATCAGATATTCTCCAAATTCATCCTTCGCAAGGTATGCTTCTATTGAGTCTTTTATCTCCTGTTTTGCTCGTTTTATATCCATAATGTAAATCCTTTCCTGCTGAACACTTCTTACTTTTACTCAGTTTTCTCATTTCCTTGATATCCACGAATTGCTCCGCAATTTGCAGTTCCCGCAATTATAATTTTCTCTCTTCATTACCTGTCTGGCTTCTCAAAATCATCCTCATCCAGGATCAGTTTCATAGCCCATACCGGCACATCCACATCTCTATAATTATCCTGCATAAACACAAATGCAGTCTTATATGATGGCATTTTCTTCGGGTAAATTCCGAATCCGTCTGTAAAATAGATCAATCCTTTCAGGTTATGAAATTCATGCTGTTCCAACAGTTTATCCACCCATTCAAATGCAGGCCTGAAGTCTGTTCCGCCATCTCCATACAGTTCCAGATGTTCCATATAGTCTTTCATTTCTTTCTGAGAAGTAATCTTTTTATCTATGTGAACTTTCTCATCACACTGAATGATATGCACATTTATTTTTGTAAAAAAGCTCTCACTCTCACTAAGTACACCATAGATTTCCTCCAGAAACTTTCTCACCAGTTCTCCTGAACAGGACATGGAGGTATCAATGACGATCACGAACTCCTCTATCTTCTTAACTTCTTTGGATTCCAATGGTTCGATCAACGGCATATTTCCATAAAGGCGCAGACCATAGGTATAGAAATTGTAATCAAAACTGTCATCATCCACTGCCAGTTCTTCATGAAAAACTGCAAATTTCCGCAGGAATTCTCTGTAATCGTACCGACTTCTGTTCTCTGTTTTTATCTGCTCCAGGAAATCTCCGTCCCGCTCACCTGCCTCCTGGGAAAAGGTTTCCAGATCCGTCTCGATTCCATCATTGATCTCCCCCCATTTGCGGCTGAGCATGGGATTCGGTTTCTGATCCGGTTTCTTACTTTCCCAGTATCTGTGGTCATCTGTGCGAAATTCCTGTTCCAGATTTGTAAGATCCTTTTCGTTCAGATTCCATTCTGACAATATTTTATATACTCTCTGTGCGTTGAGGGTTTTTCCCTCTTTTTCAAGGAGACGGTAGGTTTCCCTTCGCAGAAGACTGCGTGAGAAACGGATACTCCGATAGTTCATCCCATCTATCATATGCTCCACTGCAATGTCACAACTCAGATCACGCATACGTTCCTGGATTGTGATTCCATCGTCTGCCCTCTTCTTACTTTCTGTACCGCTCCATGCAAAATGCCGGAAAATACAGTGGAATACCATATGCAGATACCCTCTGTTCACCAGAATCCTGTTCTCTCTATATAAGCCTCCCAGCATCTGCGGCTGGAAATACATCACTCTTCCATCCGTTCCAAATCCATGGACCTGACCATCCATCTGATAAGAAAAACTGCTCAGCGCCACATCCAAAAACCGCATTCCCAGATATAATTCATCCCGCGCAACCCTGAGAATACTGCTGCCGATTTCCTGCAAACGCTCTGCTCTTTCTGCTATTTCCTGTATTTTATCCTCTGGCTGCATCATTATTTTCCTCTATATCTATCACAGTTCAAACCTCTTTTTTCTTAGTATAGTTCTTCTATTCAAAGATTTTTCTGTAGTTTGTGATTGTTCATTTTTCCCCTGCTCTGTCCTGTCAGCTTCCTGACTATTTTGCAGCTTATCCACATCTATACGTTCACTTCCTGCCGTATTATCCACCAGATTTGCTCTTTCATTCATCAAAAATGCGGATACTTCCGTTTCTTTTCTCTTAGATGCACAATCCAACGCAGAATCAATTCCTTCCAGTGTCCAGAGTTTTTGCGAGGATATCACTTCCAATCTGTGCATATCCTCCTGTTTTACCAGATATTCTGCAATATCTCCCAGATTCTTACGGATATATTCCCTGTAATTCTCCCTGGCTTTCCCGGTCAGTTCATAAGGAAACTCCAGTCTGCCAAATGACATATCAACCAGAACTTCCAGCTTATCCATGGCTACCGCCATTTCAAAAAGCCTGTCATATTCCTGATAATTCAGCTCCCTATCATAAAAACACTGCCTGTAATTACTGCCTGAGCCATGATATTCCGTATACAAAATACGCGCCGGAGTGTTCTCAACCGCCTCATCATAATGCTCCGGAAATACAAGTCTGGCTTCTTCATACTCATAAAGAAAGTTTACATCAATCCTCTGCCACATCTCGCCCAACATTTCCTTAACACCAGACTTCTTTCCCTGTTTCATATGAACAGTCAGCTTCTCCAATGCATGGCAGCCTGTAAATGCACCACAGCCTATCTGCATCAGGCTGTCAGAAAACTCCAGCTTTTTCAGATTCCCGCAGCCATAAAAAATATATCGTCCAATCTCTTTTAAAGTGTAAGGAAAAACAATCTCCTCCACATCATTTCCTGCCAGAACATGCTCTTCTCTGCCAAACTCAAGACCATCTGACACTTCCCACAGGCTGGCATTTTTCAGTTCTTCTTTCTCATCCATATGACTGGAAAATGCATACGGTGCCGCACTGATCACCAATTTGCCATCTATCATTCCCGGAATCTCAACTCTGCCCTCTATTCCAAAACACCGCAGAATTTCAATCCCGCCAGATTTCTCTCTGTAGTAAATCTTCATTTTCTCATTTCTCCCCGAAGATATTTTCTCTCAAAGCACATAAAATCATCCCTGAAAAGTATAATACTTCCCAGGGATTTTTTCCAGACAATATAATTATCGTAAAACCAGCTCCGGTTTAAAATTCAGATAATCTCCTGACACCAGCTTGTACTCTATTCCATCCACATAGCCTTTAAAGCTGTCATCATACCGCTTCTCTCCATGACAGTGAGAATAGATTACCTTCTCGGCGCCAAATTCCTGTGCCATCAGGGTAAACGGACTCTCCATTTCTCCAATACTGGTTGGCGGATAATGAAGAAACATGATAAACTTCTCATATCCTGCTGCCTTCGCCGCTTCAAAAGAGCAGCGCAGCCGCCCCAGCTCCCGCTCCCGGATCTTCAAGAAATGCTCATAGCTGTCTTTTCCTTCATAACAGTAGCCCTTGGTTCCCACCAGCGCATAATCCTCATATGTATAAAAATTATTCTGCAAAAATTCCAGCTTTCCTCTGAACATCTCATTCAGATTTTCTGTCTTCTTCGCATCCCAGAACATATCGTGATTTCCCCGAAGCAGAATCTTCCTGCCCGGCAGAGCCATAATAAAATCCAGATCCGCCTGACACTCTGCAAGATCTCTCCCCCAGGAATGATCTCCTGTTATCACTACTGTATCATTCTCTGTTACTCTCTTCTTCCAGTACTTCTCAATCTTAACCACATGGTTCTTCCATCTTTTATCAAATACATCCATAGGTTTATTGACTGTAAACGAAAGATGAAAATCACCGATTGCGTATAGGCTCATTGTACACTCTCCTGTCTGTTCTGATTGTTAATTATCTTCCAATCTCGATGCTCATGGCATGCCAGGCTTCTCCGCCCCAGGTGGAGTTTGCCTGACCCAGATCTGTAAAGCCGAATTTCTCATACATCTTCACTTTTTCATCCAGACAGGTGAGGAAAAGTTTCTTTCGTCCTTTTTGTGCTTCCTTCTGGCAGTATCGGGATACCAGTTCACGTCCCAGTCCCTGCATACGATATTCCGGACGGACATCCAGACCCAGAAGCATGATATTTTTGCCTTCAGGATTACTCAGGGAAATATCTGTGAAGAATTCGTCTCTGAAAGCCTCCTCATCTGTAGGAACTCCATTAAGAAATGCAGCCAGCTTTCCGGTTTCCTTATCCTCAGCTACCAGAAATGTTTCTGCTGTTGCTTTTATTCTCTCTGTCAGACTTTTCGGGGAACATGCCTCATTTGGCGGGAAACAGATCTGCTCGATCTCTATCGCCTGCTGTGTCTCCTCCGGTCTGATACATCTGAATTCAAATCTATCCATATTGTTTGTACTCATTTTATTATCCTTCTCCTGTTATCTTGTTATTTCCTGCATATTCGGGATCTGCAAGTTTCCCATATAGTTGTTTTATCTACATCGGGCAGCTTCTCTTTGATTTCTCATCCAAATCTTCCCGTACGTAGTGTGCATTAAACTCCATGTTAATGTCGCGGATTTCCTTTGTACCATCAATATATTCCTGATACATCTCTGTCAGTCCCGCCATACAGCCATCACAGCTTGCAGAAATATTCCCAAAAGATTCCTCCACAATCTGTTTTCTTTCTTCTCTGGTTGTGTCCTTTATCAAAATACTCTTAATCTCCATAACCTTCACCCCGACTTTCTTTGGTATTCTTTTGATATTTCTTTCCTTATATCTTTTATTTGATTGTAACATCTGAAAGCATTTTTGTGAAGCTAAGAAACAGGCATAAAAAACGGTCTGATTACATTCTCTCAAAATATGTCAGTTTAAAGTGTTAAAGTACTGGAATTTTAGATAACACCATGTTATACTTGTAAAGGAAAATGTGCAGGCAGTCCGGTCAGGTATAAAATATTCCTGAGTTCCGGCATTATCAAAGACCTGCATGTACTTATATGGAGGAAACAGATCATGTCTATGAAAATCAATCACGAGCTCCCTTTACCGGAGGTTCTGAAATCTCAGTACCCTCTCAGCCAGGAACTCAAAGAAGTAAAAAAACAGCGCGATGAAGAAATACGCCGTATCTTCACCGGTGAATCAGATAAATTTATCGTCCTTGTAGGACCTTGTTCCGCTGATAACGAAGATACAGTCTGCGAATATGTACGCAAACTGAAAACAGTGGCAGATAAAGTCTCTGACAAACTGATGATCATCCCGCGAGTTTATACAAATAAGCCCCGTACCACAGGTGACGGTTACAAAGGAATGCTTCATCAGCCAGACCCTGATAAGGCTCCTGACCTTCTTGCCGGAATTATTGCTATCCGCAAGATGCACATGAGAGTTATGCAGGAGACAGGACTCTCTTCTGCAGATGAGATGCTTTATCCTGAAAACCGCAGCTATCTGGATGATATTCTCTCCTATGAAGCTGTAGGTGCACGTTCTGTGGAGAACCAGCAGCATCGTCTCACTGCCAGCGGCATGGATATTCCTGTCGGTATGAAGAATCCTACCAGCGGTGATCTCTCTGTTATGCTGAATTCCGTCACTGCTGCACAGCATCCACACCACTTCATCTACAGAGGAAATGATGTGGAAACTTCAGGAAATGATCTGGCACACACTATTCTCAGAGGTGGTGTAAACCAGTACGGACAGACTATTCCTAACTACCACTATGAAGATCTGATGCGTCTGTCTGCTCTGTATGCCAAAAAAGATCTTAAGAACCCTGCCATCATCATAGATGCCAACCACTCAAACTCCAACAAACAATACAAGGAACAGATCCGTATTGTTTCAGAAGTACTTCACAGCCGTAACTATAATCCAGACCTCAGAAAGCTGGTTAAAGGTGTTATGATCGAAAGCTACCTTCTCGAAGGCCGCCAGGATATCAGTGATCATATGACTCCTGGCTGTTCCATCACAGATCCTTGCCTCGGATGGGAAGATACAGAACGGCTTATCTATGATATTGCTGAGAAATGCTGATTTTTATGGATAATACAAATAATTCCTGCTGTTGTGAAGAGACAGAACATTTTTCAGGCTGCCTGATCTGTGGAGCACCGGTCACATACAGCGTCGAAAGTTCTGTGAAAACCTGCAGCATCTGCCACAAAGAGCAGCTGACAAATGCTGTCTGTGAAAATGGCCATTTTGTCTGTGATGCCTGTCACAGCTATGGTACTTATATACCGGTGATCATAGCCCTCAGAAGCAGCACAGAGAAGGATCCCCTGCTGCTTCTGGAAGAGATCATGGACCTTCCTTCTGTCCACATGCATGGACCTGAACATCATGCCATTGTTCCCAGTGTTCTTCTGACTGCACTTCGCAATAATGGAGAGCGTATGAATTACGATACCGCATTATCTGAAATCTGTAAAAGAGCAAAGCAGGTTCCCGGTGGTACCTGCGGTTACTGGGGAGTGTGTGGTGCAGCAGCAGGTGCCGGAATCTTTATGTCTGTTATGACCGGATCCGGTCCCCTCCATAAGGATGCATGGCCCTTTCCTCAGAAGCTTGTCTCTGTTATTTTATCCAAACTGGCTGATGTTGGTGGTCCGCGCTGCTGTAAACGCACCAGCAGAATTGCTATTGAAGAAGCGATCAGGTTTTACAGGCAGTTCAGCTCTGTAAAGATTCCGCTGTCTTCTGTACTATGTAAATATTTTGAAGATAATAAAGAATGTATCAGAGAGGACTGTCCGTATTATCCTGTGAACAAATAACTATTCATAAAATAAAAAACAGAACGAAATCCGACTGATAGTCAATGGGTTTCGTTCTGTTTTCTAATAGTTTCTCTATAAAATAATACGTTTCGCAGGATACAATGCCCTATCGCTCCATTCTGCTTTTCTGCAGTCCAAAGAAATAATATTCTTCTCTGCGCAGACATTTCTGATCAGTTCTTCTCCGTTATCTGATATAAAAAGTGCTGTGATTTCTTTTTTCCCTCCAACACTCCTTACACAGTAATCTACCAGTTCCGGAAACTGAAACAGTAATTCATCCATTTCTCTCATACTTTTGGACTGGTCGATGCGCCTTACAAAATCCAGACGCCTTACCTCACTTCCGCAGATACATTTTCCGGGGATGATACGTGTATGATCGCCGGTCCTGTATCTGATCAGAGGCTGTGCCTCCATCCCAATGGTTGTGATCACCAGTTCTCCCCATTTACCGTCCGGCAGCACATTTCCGCTCTCATCTATAATCTCTGTAATACAATGGTTT
>ERZ837910.5452-NODE-5452-length-11385-cov-7.218005_pt1 | contig 11385 bp, 19 predicted proteins | sample MGYA00519940_ERZ837910 | MGnify/ENA primary metagenome ERZ837910 (study PRJEB31850, sample SAMEA3708825) | human gut metagenome | biome: human gut; feature: human-associated habitat; material: faeces | place: China | collected 2014 ... | reverse complement strand
CTTGCGGAACGCCGGGAATCGTAAATTCAATCGTCACGTTTTCGCTCCTTCCTTTTGGAGTTGGCGGTTTAACCTCCCCCCGCCAAGGGAAAATGCAAACTACACTGTCAATCTTTTTAGGGAAAGATTGCTTTTCCTGGCCTAGAACGGCAATTGCGCGTCGTCGTCTTCCAACTCTACGAAGTTCGCCGCAGGGGCGGGAGCCTGATACGCCGGTACACTGTATCCGTTGTCAGCCCCAGAGCTGGCCTGAGTGCCGCTTTCCTTGCTTCCGCAGAAATAGATACTGTTTACCAAAATCTCCGCCTGACGGCGCTTCTGGCCGTTCTTGTCGGTATACTGCCGGATTTGCAATCTGCCCGTTACTATGGCCATCTGGCCTTTGCGGAAATACTTGGCGGCGTTCTCCCCGGCGGCTCCAAAGGCGGTGCAGTCTAGGAAATCCACTTCTTTCTCGCCGGTCTGCTGGTTCTTGAAATCCCGGTCAACCGCCAAGGTGAAGCTGGTAGCAGCCTTGCCGGAATTGGTTCTGCGAAGCTCCGGGTCTCGCACCATGCGTCCGGCAATGGTGATGGTGTTAAGCATTCTCCGCTACCTCCTGAGAAATCACCTCGCCGGTGTCCTGGTCAACGTCGATGTACTCAGTCATGTCCGGGATATCTGTCATGTCGGAGGAAATATCCGTCTTTGTGGTGCCGTCCTGAGCCATACCGCGCACAAAGTCGGATTTCAGCGGGGCGTATTTCAGCACCTTTTTCAGAACGGTTTTCTTTGCCATCTCGTCAAAATTGGTCTGCCACGGGCCATTCCCGAAGCTCTTAGAGAACTTTCTCGCGTGCTCGGAAACTTCCTCGATGCTCATAACCTGAAATCCGTAGCCTCCGTCCTTGGTCTTGAACATGGCGTAGTAGGCAATGGGCTTGCCACGGTTGCTCTTGGCGGGGACGTGCCGCAGCTTCGGGTCAAGGCCAAGGGCATACTCAAACTCGTCGTTTTCGTATACGGTGTGCGCCTGAATGATGGAAACCTCACCGGAACGGTAGGCCAGATCAATAAGCCCCTTATAGCCAAGCTGGAATTGGCACTCCATCTGGCCGTGATTGCGGAAGGGAATCAGATAAGCCTGCCCAAGAGGGGTATTGGGTTCCAAGCCCAGCTGGGCGGCGGTCATCATAGCGCCAAGGAAGGACTGGGGGGTACACTCTTTCAGCTTCGGGTTTGCGGACAGGGCAGACAGGGTAATGCGGCTGAACCGCTCCGGGGTCATTACGGAGGGCAGCGCCGCCTGAATGGCTGGCTTCATCACCTCGATATAGTCCTGAATGCTGCTGGGATTTTTCTTTTTCGCTACCGCCTGAGTAGAAGCGGCGGCATTCTGAATCACGTTTGCCATTTTTATTCTTCCTCCTCGATAACTTTCATTTCTTTCTGCTTGTAGCACATGTGCGCCGCGTAGCTGATGGACTGCATGAGGTCAAGCTCCCGCGCCCCGCGGATGCTGCTCCATGCGTGAATGATTTCTTCCCCGTTGAAAAGGACCGCGAACCGTACCTTTTTGGGGAATACGTCCAGTTTTACGGAGTATCCGATGGTTTCATAGCCCGAAACGGCTTCCACCTCCGCTTTTTGAGGGGGGGTAACTGCCTGCTTTTTCAGCAGGTCACCTTCCGATACGCCGAGGAGCACACACAGCCTGCGGAACGCATATTCCGGAATCCGCCCGTTATTGACTGCGTAGCTGAGATAGCTGGGGCAGCGCCCGATTTCCTCGGAGAGAACTGCCAACGTCTTTCCGGAATCATACACGGCTTCTCTTGCGGCGGAAGTGTCGATTTCTACCATATTTGTTTTTCCCATTATTGCTCATCCTTTTTGAACCGGAAAGTTCTGCTTTCCGAAGATTTGAAATAGTTCTGTGGGATTTCTCCATGGTCTTTCTCCCACTTCTTTCTATCAAACGTGGAGCGTTTCTGCGTCTTCCATGTGACGCTGTAACTCCCGTATCCGCCCCGCTCGGCGGTTCCCATGGCCTCCATGATACGCGCCTGAGCGGTTGCTTTCTTTTCTTCCAGCGCCTTGATCTGCTGGCTGCATTCGTCCATAATCGCCAGGTCAACGGCGCAGCCGGTCAAATCCATTTCGGTGTCCGGATCGCTGGCCGGGAACTCTGCGTTCAGGGCGTCAATGGTGGAATCCATGCCGTCAATGGCCGGGGACGTTTCGCTCTGAACGTTCGCCCAGAAGCTTTCCTCCGCCTCTTTCAGGGCTTCCAGCTCTGCTTCGTCCCGCTCGATGACGAACACTTTGAAGTCAATGCCCAGAACCAGAACCGCCAGATACCAGCGGTCAAGACCTGACACAAGCAAGTAATGGCAGCACTGTGCGTAGTAAGTAGCCGGGAACTCGCCGTTCTTGAATTTGCTCAGGTGCAGGGCATTGGTGGTCTTGATCTCTAATCCTGCCCGTTCACCGATGACCAGCCGGTCGTAGTTGGCGTGAGCGTAGGGCATATCGTCCCGGAATACGGTGTAGTTCTCTCGGCGCACCTTTTTCCCGGTAGCTTCGGCGAACCGCTTTGCTACGTATTCCTCCAAGTCCGTGCCGAGGCGTACCGCCTCTTTCTGGGAAATATCCTCCGGGATGACCTTTCCGGTTTTCTCTGCCCACAGGGCATACGGTGACTTGTAGGGATTCAGCCCCAGAATGGCGGCGGCATCCGAACCACCAATGGTGGTAGAGCGTAGCGCTGTCCATTCCTCTTTGCTCATGGTCGCGGTTGGAACTTTCCGTATCATTCCTCCACCTCTGCTTCCTCATTGAACTCCGTCATGGAATCGATGCAATCCAGGCAGTAGAACTCATCATGCGCCGGGATATATACCAGTTTGCTGTCTGTTATGGGATATCCGCACCTGGCACACTTCGGGAGCCCCGCTTCCCGAAAGTCGGCATCCGCCGCCAACTGTTCAGCCTGTCGCCACGGCTCCATGCTATCAAAAACGTCCATTGACTTTCCTTTCTCAGTTTGATATACTGTAAACGGTAGAGATTTTTTATATCGCTTGCCGTCCCCGGTGCTGTAACATCGGGGGCGGCTTTTTATCGCCCTCTGATGCAACGCCCGATTCCGGCACCCATCAGGATAGCGCATACCCACATTGCGGGAACTGCCGCCTTGTCTGCCAGCAAATCCGCCTGCTGCCACCAGAAAAGCACCAGATTCAGCCCCGCATATGGGAGGACGCGGAAAACGCATTCCTTGATATTGAACGGCTTCCGGTTCTCCGGCACCGGCTCCCACCGGGCATCCATGGGTTTATTCCTGCTTGCCATATCATCACCCCCTGACCGCATGATTTCGGTGGACTACGTAGAAAAGCTCCACGTTCTCATTGTCAAACGCCTTGCGTTCCTCCGTTTCCATGCCCAAGGATTCCCGCAACTTGACGTTTTCCTCCCGCAAGCGGCGGAATATCTCCGCCATGGTGCGAAGCTGGGCAACCTCGTTTGGCATCATTTGGATTTCTCCTTGTAGGGACGAACCTCGCTCGGGGGAAGCAGTTGAACTAAGCCCGCTTCATTAACAAGCCTTAAATTTCCGTTCTTGAAGACCTTTAGCAACGTAACGATTTCACCGGTATTGAAGAGATGACCATACTTACCGTCCTCTTTCGTGACAACGAACTTGTCCCACATCTTTGGCTTGTCCTCCTTGCGCTTCTGCTCAAAAAGCCGCTCAACGGCGACCCTTGCGCCCTCCGCTCTGCTGTAGGTATCCTTCGGATTGCACCGGGCTTCTGCGGTCTTCACGTCCCGCCCGCCCCGTTTCAGGACGGCCGTGGTAGTCATCCCGTCAAAGCGGAGTTCAACGGTGTAGGGTTCCCGCGCAGGCTCTGCAAGGCCAGCGATCGTGCCTTCGTACCAGTACCAATGCCCAAAAAAATCGTCGCGATCCTCCTCTATGTGATAGTAAACTCCGTTATAGTTGATTCCGGATTTTATGATCGTCGCGGTCTTTCCCAGATACTTGTCCATATCAGGGTTCCAGTCCTTCTGCGGCCTCTTGCTCACAATCCGCACCTTATCCCCAACTTTGTATTTCGCCATAAATAACTCCTTTCAAAAGTTCGGCGATCTGCCGTATGTCTCGCGGTAAATCCGCTCGTAGATGTCCGGCTGCTCTTTCATGAATGCTCTGACCCGTTTTCCAAGCTCCCGGATCGCGTTTGACCGAAGCAGCTCTGCTCGTACAGCTTGCAAATCTGCTCCGCTCTGGCCAGAAACTCGTCCGTCTTCGGTGTCATGCACCGAACTGCCAGCGCGTCGCACAGGGATGTCGCGGAGATGATGAAGCCCTCGTTCCGAAGCTGCTGAATCAGCCAGTTGTTCCGAAGATTGTAGGTGTTCAGCGTCTGCCGGATATACTTTGCCAGTTTCTCCCGCTCCCCGTAAGACTGCGGGAGGTTCAGTTTTGCCATCCATTTGTCCCTCCTCCTTAAGTAAAAAAATGTTTGTTTGGTTGACTGCGGCGGAAAGGTTCGCTATAATGCCCATAGCCCGTTGCGGCAAATAAAGAGTGAGGAGGTACTTTATGTCCAACAAACTTTTGTTACCGCCAGTACCGAACCACGAAGGTGGCGTGATGCGTTAGGGCGAGGGGCAGAACCGAAACTGCCAAAGTGAAACGGTGCGTCAAGGACGCAGGTTTGGTCTGCTGTTGAAAGTAAAGCGGGAATCTAGGGTTTCTCGCCGTTTAGGAATACGGGCTTCCAACGCAGCGCATTTCGGCAAATAAATTTGGGGAAAATTCACTCGTGACCAAACCACGGGTGAATTTTTCTTTCCGCCGCAGTCAATTTCTTTGAACATTTTTTCCACAAAAGACTTGAAAATCTGAGTAGCGCATGGTATACTGAATTTGCCGAAACAATAAACCATCCGCTACTCGCCGGAGTTTGAATTTCCGAAAACTCGGATTTCATACCCCGTGATTTTCTGCACCCTTTTTGGAATCGGTGTTCATGACGTTAGTATAGTTCAAAAGGTTCAGTTTGTCAATACGAAAAGTACAATTCGTTCATTTTTGCCGATATGCACAATTACAGGAGGCGTTTTTAGGAGATGTTTTACAATTACTTTGTCGAGCTTTGCAATAGGGCGAAGATAAGCCCTTCAAAAGCTGCGCAACAAATTGGGCTTTCAAAGTCTTCTGTGTCTGGCTGGAAAAACGGCTCAGTACCGAGGGATTCACAAATCATGAGAATAGCAGATTTCTTTGGAATACCTGTATCTGACATCTACAACGTAGTCAATTCGCAAAGAGCAGCTATTTTTAATAGGACTGAGTTTGAGAAATATACTATGAATAGGGAAGAAAAAGCCATGGAAACAGAAAAAGCCCCGATGCCTATCGACATCGGGGAGGAAAATATTCTTCGGATGTACCGCTCTTTATCTACAGAGGAAAAGGGGGCATTGTACGCCTATGCTCTCTCCCTAAAAGACAAACAGAACGGAGGTAAATAGCATGAAATTAGATTATGACGGATTTATGTTGTATGCGTCTATGCACAACGAGGATGTTCTAAAGGACATTTTGAAATTCACAAGTGAATCTTGGAACGATAGGATCACTCTTTCACAGGATGACATTTCTCTGATTGTGAAGATTTCTCTTGCTTCAACAAAGGCACTTCTTCGTCAGTACCACGAATGAGCAAATTCGCAGACCTGACACCCTCCTTGATAGCCTCAATGATTTCTTCCATAGAAACTACAGGTTTGCTCATATTTTACGCCTCCAAAGATGGTTTTTCGTTGGTTTCATCACTTATTATACCACAATCTGCGGTTTTATCAAGTGGTGGCCGTTTGGACAGCAGATCAGAAAAGAAGCACAGAAGCCTCCGTTTGTTTTCATCTGTTAATGTCCGGTAAACGCTGATAAAGCCCTTTTCGTCCGCTGTCATTTCTACCGCTCCTTTACTTTTTATCATTCTCGAACGCATGTTCGGCTTGCGTGCTAGTTATAACATACTATCTGTCCAATAAAACGGACTAATTAGGGGTTTTCAAAAAATTTTTTGAATTGCCCCGCCACCCGTGCCACAAGGTGACGGGGCTCGCCGCCGGAATGGTGTGTCCCTTACCTTTGGCTAGTATGATAATACTGTTCAGCCGGTGGTGACGTAAAGGTGCATCCGGGTAATTCAGTCGTTTTCGGCGTAATTCGTAGGATTTTTTCGGAAAGGGCGAGCAGAAAATGGAAAAACGGAAAATAATACAACAAATATCGACAATTTGTGATAATCTGCCCACAAAGATGAAATGGGCAAAGGAGGAACAGCACAAAACCAATCAGCAGATTATTGACAGCACGGGGCTAAGTGAATCCATGGTTAAAAAGTTCTTCTCCGGCCACCTGACGGGTCCAAGTATCTATGATGTGACCGCCATCGCCATTGACCTTGGTCTGTCCCTGGATGAGCTGATGGAGCTGTCCCCGCCGAAGCAAGACCAGAGCGCGGAAATCGAACGGCTGAAAACCGAAATTTCACACAAGGAAGAACTTATCTCGGAAAAAGATAACGCCATCTCCCGGCTGGAAGAGCGCAGCCACATGATGGATAAAGAAATATCCGCCGTCCGGGATAACTGGAAGCATGTGACTTATGGAGCCGCAGGGCTTGCGGTTCTGTTCGGCATCTTCCTTATGGTATATGTCTTTCTGGATATGCAAAATCCGAATCTTGGCCTGTTCCAGTCCGGCCACGCCGCGCCGATCGTTTATGTCGCGGCCTTTTCCATTATCGAAACATGCCTGTATATCGTCCGAACTGTGACAAAGCGAAACGCAAAAAGGAGGAACCGCGATGCAAACAATACCAATTGATCTATCGGCTCTTACACCGGAGGAAAGACAGCAGTTTGCGGATAACCCCTCCGTTCTTTCCTCGGACTGCGAGGCGGTCTGCTGTTTGTATATGCGCTACAGTTCCGACCGGCAGACAGAGCAGTCCATCGAAGGGCAGCTCCGGGAGCTGATAGCCTATTGCAAGCACCACAGCTACCGGGTCGCCGCCATTTATGTTGACCGGGCGATTTCCGCCCACGCAAGCATGGACAAGCGGCCAGCGTTCCAGCAGATGCTTTCTGACAGCGCCAGATCGTCATGGAAAACCGTTTTGGTTTACAAGCTGGACAGATTTGCCCGGAACAGGGAAGACAGCGCCATTGCCCGCATGCGGCTCCGTAAGAACGGCTGCAACGTGGAATCCGCGAAAGAGGGCATTTCCAAGAACCCGGAGGGCGTGATTCTGGAAGCCCTGCTGGAAGGCATGGCAGAGTATTATTCTTTGGAGCTGTCCCAGAAGGTACGTCGCGGCATGAGCGAAACAGCCAGAAAAGGGAACAGTACAGGCGGAACTACACCGCTAGGATACACTGTCGTGGATAAGCGCCTGCAAATCGACCCAATTACTTCCCATTTGGTGGAGGAAGCATTTCGCCGGTATGCAGACGGCGATACCGTGGCCGCGATCTGCGACGATTTCAACGCCCGTGGATACCGGACAACGCGGGGAACGAAATTCAACAAGTCCAGTTTCAAGAACGTGTTCCGGAACGAGAAATATATTGGGGTTTACAAGTTTGACGATGTTCGCACAGACAACGCCGTCCCAAGAATTATATCCGATGAGCTTTGGCGGGCTGTACAATCAAGACTGAAAACCAGCGAGCAAGCCCCAGCCAGAGGAAAGGCGAAGGTGCCGTATCTTTTGTCGGGGAAAATTTTCTGTGGTCACTGCGGCGCTCCCATGGTGGGAGAGTGCGGCAGGGGAAAAGGCGGGAAGACGTACAATTATTATTCCTGCGCCAATAGAAAGAAGACCCGCTTATGCGACAAAAAACCAGTCCCGAAGGACTGGCTGGAAGATGTGGTAGCTCAGGACGCTCTTGACGTACTGACAGACGAAATTATCGAATTTGTGGCAGAAGTAGCCGCCCAGCAGTCAGAGGAAGACATTCAGAAGAATACACAGATTCCGGTCATACGAAAAAAGATTTCTGAAATTGAAATTAAAATCCGCAACCTGACGAAAGCGCTTGAATGCGCTCCCGTTGCGCCGGACGCTATTGTGGAAAGACTTGCCGAATTGGAAGCCCAGAAAAAGGGGCTGTCTACCCAGCTATCCGATGAAGAGCGTGGCGTGATTCCGCTCACAAAGGAATCTGTAGTGGTTTATCTGAAAGCGGTAAGAGAAAAGGCGGTTCCGCTGGAAACCCAGAAAGCCATGCTTATTGAAATGCTTGTAAATTCCGTCACCGTTTACGATGACGAACCGGGATTCCTGAAATTTGTGACCGCCTACCGGCTGACGCAGATCCCATCAAAGACATATCGCGTTCCTACTCCGGCAGCATCCTCGTGTTCGGATATAGGGCGTGTTGGGTCACCATTGGACGCGAATCCGAACACAATCACCGTTTTCGGAATGGTTTTTGTCCAAACCAGAAAACATGCCCTGCCTTGATTGGCGGGGCATGTCTCTTTTATTTTTTGTACATTGTCTGAAGGATTCCGACCTTCTCGGCTTCTTCCATGGCTTCCCCGTGGAGGTACTTGTAGAGGATCATCATGGGTTCCGGGACTTCGCCCTTTTCCTTGCGGTAGTTTTCTATCAGCCGGACCACGTCTTTGTGGAGGGCGGTCATGTGATTCAGTTCCTCTCCGGACAGCCGGTAGTACAAATCTGCTGTTTCCGGGTCTGTCGCACGGGTTTCCATTGCGTCCTGGATGTAGCATCTGGCGTCCTTGACCTCATCTTTGATGTGGTGCATCAGTTTCTCCCAGTTTTCCATAATCATCCCTCCTGAATGTACGCATACAGCGTATCAATATCTTGCCTTCCCAGCTTGAGCGTAAGCCCGATTCCGGGGATTTTTACGGGCAGCGCCTCTGTCCCCATGTATGGCTTTGCGGCGTTGTACAGGGCGTCAACGTCCACCGTGCCATGCTCCATATCGTAAACGCCCAGCGCCTTTACCATGGGATGATCTGCGTACTGGGCAATAATCTTCGGGAAATTTGCGGTAAGCAGCCCCCCAGCCCCGGCGACCAGAACTCTGTCCCAGCCAGAAAGACTTGGAGCAATGCTTCTGTCAATGAATCTTGCAAGCCCTGCCTGCACGTTTTCCATAGGAATCATAAATTACCTCCTTGAAAGTATGGGGCGGCGGCTGCCGCCCCAATTGTCGGGAATCAACCGTTGCAGCACCCGCCGCACTTGGGCAGGGGGTTGTACAGCGTCTGTGCCGTGGTGCCGGTTCCGGTGGTCACGTCGGCAACCTGCTTCGGATAGAAGGTCGCGTTGGCGTAAGTCACGATGGAATTGTCAGCGCAGCAGCGCCGCTCTGCCTCGATCTTGATGTCCTTGGACAGTTCAGCCCGGACGCATTCCACATCCTGACGAACCAGCGCGAAGCTGTCCTCAGTTCGCTGATTGTGTACAGCCTGATCGCACAGGGTCTTGCGAATGTCCTTCAACTGCCCGTCAATGTAGGCGTACATCTCAAGGGATTTCTGATCGTTGTAGGTATTTGCCTTCAACAGTGCGATTTCGGAATCCTTGGCGGCGAGCTGCTGCTCACGATCCAGTTCATACCGGCTCACGGGCATGTTCTCGCTACACCCGCCCCAGCCGTAGCCAACCCCATAGGGCATGGCGGGCATAGCGGGAGCGGGGGGAACGGCATTGCGGTTGCCGAGAGCCAGAGCACCCAGGCCGCCCGCAGCGTTCATCACGCCCAGCGCCAGACCGGCAATACCCGTACCAAGACCGGCACCGGCTACGCCTTTGCTTGCATAATCCTTTTCTACTTCCATAGTTTAGAAGTCCTCCTTCAAAATATTAGGAGGTGGCCACCTTCTACCTATAGAATAACAAAAATCCCGACGGTAGAATCATCATCTACTCGTCGGGATTTCGTCAATAAATCGTCAATAAATCGTCACGCAGAATCAGAATTTCAGATTTTCAGGGAGCTTGTCACTGTACTTTCTGCACAATTCATATTCTATCCGCAACTTTTTAACCGTTCTTGTGATAGTGGCTTGGGACACGCAAAACTTGTGGCACTGTTTTGTCTGGCTCCATCCGGCGGCTCGGGTGCGGATGATCTTTTCCTCCAACGGCGTAAGAATCGCCAGAGAACAAAACTCATCCAGAATCACCCGATTCCATCGGACTTTATCCACTTATCACATCAGTCCTCCTTTGGGGAACTGTAGGTTCTTGCCAGTTTGCTGTCAGCGATACCGGCGGTGGTAGGATCATTGACCACGCCCAGAATCACCAGCAGGGCAAACACGGCGTTTACCACTGCCAGCAGCTTATCGCCGATTTCGCCCAAGTCCAGCGTAAAGCCGAACAGGGCGGCCACGGTCTGGATCAGCAGCAGCACGGCGGCCGCCAGCACCGCTTTGCGGTGCCGCACCACCCAGCGCGCAAAATGTTCCATTGCTCAACGCTCCCTTTGAATTTTTGCGGCAGCTGATGCCGCGGATTAAACTGACCAACAGTCAACGTTGAATAGTATAGTCTTGTTATGACCGTTAGTCAATCCAATTAATGACCAATAGTCACAAAATGAAAACGATGACTTTTGGTCATTTTGCTGAACCGAAAGACAGCTCTTGCAATCGCCGCCGCGCGGGAGGTATACTAAAAGCGGGAAAGAACGGGGAAAATGCCGCGCCGCGGCGGAAAGGGGAAAACGCGTATGCGCGAACCGATGGAATCCCGCAAGGAACAAAAGCGTCAGAGCCTGCTGGACGCCGCCTACGCGTTGTTCACGGAAAAGGGCGTGGCCAAGACTTCGGTGGACGAGATCGTCCGCGGAGCGAACGTGGCCAAGGGCACGTTTTATCTGTATTTTCACGATAAGGATCAATTGCTGGGACAGCTGGTCTATAATATCTCGGCCCAGGTTCTGGAAGAAGCATACGAATGGCTGGATGAACGCCGCACGCCGGATTTTGTGGAGAATGTGCTGCTTCTTTTGGATTATGTGGTGGAATATTTCAAGCGCAACAAGCTGGTCCTTCGGCTTGTTGAGCGGAATTTTTCCTGGCCTATGGTGGCAAAACAGATGAGCGAGCGGCGCGGCCCTCTTTGGGCGCGGCTGATGCGGGACCTGGAGGCAAGCCCGCTGGCGGCCCGGTATACAGAGGACGAGCTGTTCAAGATGATATTCGTCATCATCGAGATGCTGGGTTCCGTATGCTATTCCTCCATCATTGAGGGCAAGCCAGACACCGTGGACAATATGAAACCGGTGCTGTACGGCATCGTCCGCAAGATCCTGAGCTGAAGGAACCACAAA
>ERZ837910.5448-NODE-5448-length-11400-cov-4.719260_pt1 | contig 11400 bp, 8 predicted proteins | sample MGYA00519940_ERZ837910 | MGnify/ENA primary metagenome ERZ837910 (study PRJEB31850, sample SAMEA3708825) | human gut metagenome | biome: human gut; feature: human-associated habitat; material: faeces | place: China | collected 2014 ... | reverse complement strand
CGAACGTGGCAGGGCAGATCGCAAGCGTCCTCGCGGGCGGCATGATCCTGAACCTTGTGCCGCAGCTCTTGAAGTAAGGAGGAAGAGAATATGACTGCTCTCGAAGCCGCCCTCACGATCCTGTGGCAGGGGATGCTCGGTATCTTCGCCGTCATGGCGCTCATCACGCTGATCGTCATGCTCTTCACCAAGTTCAGCAAGTAAAGGCATAACCGCATCAAGCCCTCCCGGCCGGGAGGGCTTGACTTTTGTGCGTGATATGGTACAATCGTTTTGAGAGACGCTGCACAGACGGCAGGCGGTCGGCCACACCACCCGAAAGGGGGTGAGACCATGCGGATCACTTTACATATCGGTTCCTTTACGGTAACGATCATGATAAAGAAACGCGAAAACCGCCACTCTGCCAAGTGACGGTTTTCTTTTTGATAAAACTTTAAGCTTGTCGGGCTAAACCGCTCTGCGGCATTACCCTTGCTTTTATTATACCCATTTTCACTACTTTGTCAAGCCAGCCTGCTGGATTACAAATAAAATTACAGATGAAATGATGGAGGGGGATACCGGACATGCCTTCCAGTTTTTGACATGACGACTAAAAATCGTCAAAAAAGGGCTTGCCTTATAGATGAAAATGAGGTACAATGTACCCGTGTATGGAAAGCACATCCGGCTGAATTTTATTATGGCACGGCGAAAGGCGGCGGGGGAGCGTCCTCGCGGCGCGGTTGTTGTGCCGAGATTTAACGAGAGAGGGAGTGCAAATGAGGAGAGTTATCACATTATTGCTCACTGTTGCCATGGCCCTGTCGCTGGTGGTCGTGGCGAACGCAACAAGCACGGAAAAGCAGTCTGTGTACTTGAAGACCAAGAAAGTGGAAAGCGGCGATACCGTCACTTATACTTTTACCCTGGACGCTTCCAAGTGCAAGGGCGTTGGTGCGCTGGAATTTTACGTGGTGCCGACAAATCTGACGTTCCAGTCAAAATCCTATCCTGAGGCAACAAAGCTTCAAAATGTATTTGAGGTCAGTGATTTCAGCGGCGGCAGCGGTCACGTTGAATTTCATGAAAACGAGAATTACTTCATTGCCTATGGCGGAAATACACAGAGTTCTCCGGCGCGTGTGTTGACGGGATCGGTCATTCTGGTTTCTGTAACGTACAAGATCAACGCCAGCAATTACGATCTGAAGGTTACGGGGTTCAAGGCCTGCTATGACGGAGAACAGGCTAAGCTGACTACGACCCGGTATAACTGCGTGGTCGGCAACGGCTTGAAAGGCGACGTAAATGGTGATGGTAAGGTCAATACGATGGATGTGAGCCGCCTGTATGCGCATGTCCGCGGCACGAACCCTTTGAGCGACGAACAGCTTGCCAACGCAGATGTGAATGGCGATGGTAAGATCAATACCATGGATGTAAGCCGCCTGTATGCGCATGTTCGTGGTACAAATCCGTTTTAACATTTTATTGTAATTTTATTGAGCATGGAGGCAAACTGAATGAAAAAAAGAATCATTGGGTTTCTGTTGGCTTGTGTCATGATGCTGACGCTTCTGCCGACGATGGCGTTTGCAAGCACAACAACGCTTAAGGTGACTGCAAACAAGACGAAAGTAAATCCTGGCGACACTGTTACCTTTACCGTTTCAATCGGTGCAGTGGAAAAGCTGCGGAGCTTGGAGTTTGTGCTGGATGTTCCCGCGGGAATGACTTATGTCGCAAACAGCGCTAAGACGGCGAACAACCTGAAAGATACTCTGGGTACTGCTGCGGCCGACTGGACTGAACTGACGAAGAAGTTCACAGCTTATGGCGACGGCGCGTACACCAACAGCAAAGATACCGTGCTGCTGACGTTCAACTGCACTGTTGATACTGCAGCCGGTCTGGGCAGTAAGAATGTTACCATCAAGGAAGTCGTTGTTGGTAACTCTGAAGATGTAGAGATTGATAATACGGTTTCTCCGGCTGTTGTTACCGTTGAAGCCAAGACGATCAAGGTCACTTCCGTTGCCGTCTCTCCCAAGACCTTGGATCTGGAAGTGGGCCAGAAGTTTCAGCTGGCTGCGACTGTCAAGCCTGATGAGGCTACTGACAAGACTGTGACCTGGAAGGTCACAAAGGGCAGCGATGTTGTCTCCGTCAGTGCGGACGGTGAAGTTACCGCCATCAAGGCTGGTTCCGCCACTATCACCGCTGCCGCTGGCGGCAAGACTGCTACCTGCACGGTGACTGTGAAGGTGCCTGCCCACAAGCACACCCCCGTTGCGGTTCCCGCACAGGAGTCTACCTGCATGGAAAAGGGCTGGGAAGCCTACTACAAGTGCAGCGAGTGCGGCGCTGTTGTGGATGAGAACGGCAATGCCGCTCAGATCAAGTATCTGCCTCTGGCTGCCCACAAGCTGACCGAGACCAAGGCGGTTCCCGCAACCTGCACCGAGGACGGTACGGAAGCTTACTGGACCTGCTCCGTCTGCAAGAAGATGTTCGCTGACAAGGATGGCAAGAAGGAGATCAAGGCTCCCGTCAAGGTCGCCGCTCTGGGCCACGATGTTGTGTTGAATAAGACTCCCGTAGTTGCCGGCGTTCCCGGCACCCAGATGGCGCTGTTCTCCGCCACCTGCAAGAACTGCGATAAGACGGTCTACGTTGCCAATCTGATAATGCCTGAGAATACCATCAATGTGATCGCTAAGCAGTCCGACAACAGCAAGAAGGACTTCAGCAAGGCTGTTACGTTTGGCGTCAAGGCTTCCGATTCCAAGGAGACACTGAAGTTCACCATTGATCCGGTCACTGATGACATCGTTAAGGCTGCAAAGACTGAGGCTGGTTACAAGGTCACTGAGACGATCTATAAGAACGGCGCTTATGGCTGGGGTCTGGCTGATTATTCCGAGACTCCCGAGGCTGCTTACGCCGCTCTGGCTGAGTATCTGAAGAACGGCATCACCTTTACCCAGACCATCTCTGCCAAGGAAAACACTTGGGCCGCTGATGCCAAGTCTCACACCATGACCTTTGACATCAATACCGCGGACGGTACGTTCACCGTTAAGGTCGATGGTAAGAATGAGAGCACCATTACCTTCACCAACACCTTCACCTACAAGACTGTCAGCCCCGGCGGTGGCGGCAGCACGACCACCGACACCACCAAGACCGACGGCAAGAAGGTGGAGTCCGGCAAGACCTTCGACGCTGGTATCGCCATGTACGTTGGCCTGTCCGTCCTGTCTGTGACCGGCGGCGCGCTGGTGATCGGCAAGAAGAAGGAGCGCTTCTAAGCTTCAGCTTCCCGTTGACACACTGATTTGAATCAAAAAAGAACACCCCGGTGGGGTGTTCTTTTTTTGACGAAAAGGTCTGTCATTGCGAGCCAGTGCTCACACTGGCGCGGCAATCCGTTTTCCTGCTGTATGACCGGCCATCAGCAGGAAATATCTTCCAACGTTTACACACCGCTAAAACGGTGAAAACTACGGTATGGCGGGGTTGACAAGCCCCCGGCGGGTCAGTATAATATGATATTTAGATAGATCACCTGCATAGAAAGGAAGCAATATGAGAAACATTACCTGCAGCATCGCCGACACCCGCAAGCGCGTGTTCGCGGAAGTGGCCAAAATGGCATATGACGAGGATTACTCCCGCATGGAGAAGCTGCCCTATGAGATTATGCCCGGCGAAAAGGCCACCGTGCGCGAATCCATCTTTCTGGAGCGCGCCATCGTGGGCGAGCGCATCCGCCTCGCCATGGGTCTGCCGCTGCGGTCGGTGTCCGAGCACAATCTGCTCAGCGACGGCGTGGAGGAAAGCGCCATCGCCGAGAAATATTACGATCCTCCCCTCATCAACATCATCAAGTACGCCTGCAACGCCTGTCCCCCCACCCACTACGAGGTGTCCAACATGTGTCAGGGCTGCCTTGCCCACCACTGCTACCACGCCTGCCCCAAGGACGCCATTTCCTTCGTCAAGGGCAAGGCCGTCATCGATCAGGAGAAGTGCATCAAGTGCGGCCGCTGCAAGCAGAGCTGCTCCTATCAGGCCATCATCAAGTTCGAGCGTCCCTGTACCGAGGCCTGCGGCATGAACGCCATCACCAGCGACGAGCTGGGCCGCGCCCAGATCGATCAGGATAAGTGCGTCAGCTGCGGCATGTGTCTGGTGAACTGCCCCTTCGGCGCCATCGTGGACAAGGGCCAGCTCTTCCAGCTGATCCACGCCATCAATCAGGGGCAGAAGGTGGTGGCTATCATCGCGCCGGCCTTCTGGGGTCAGTTCGGCGACAAGGTAACGGCGGGTCAGATCAAGGAAGCCATGAAGCAGCTGGGCTTCGCCGCGCTGGAGGAGGTCGCCATCGGTGCCGACCTGTGCGCCATCGAGGAAGCGGAGGAATTCATGGAGAACGTGCCGGAGAAGCAGCCCTTTATGGCTACCTCCTGCTGCCCCGCCTGGGCCATGATGGCGAAAAAGGAATTCCCCGGCATGGCGCCCTATATCTCCATGACCATGACGCCCATGGTGCTGACCGCCCGCCTGATGAAGCGGAAAGACCCCAACTGCCGCGTGGCGTTCATCGGCCCTTGCGCCGCCAAAAAGCTGGAGGCCAGCCGCCGCAGCGTCCGCAGCGAGGTGGACTTCGTGCTGACCTTCGAGGAGCTGCGGGGCATGTTCGAGGCCAAGAATATCGATTTCGACCAGATTCCCGACGTCCCCTCCCACTTTGAAGCCAGCGCCCCCGGCGTGGGCTTTGCCGCCAGCGGCGGCGTGGCCAAGGCGGTGGAGGACGTGATCCACCGTGAGCGCCCGAATATGGAGGTCAAAACCGTGTATGCCGAGGGCCTGCGGGAGTGCCGCCAGATGCTGCGGGTGGCCCGCACCGGAAAGTACGACGGCTATCTGCTGGAGGGCATGGCCTGTCCCGGCGGCTGCATCGCAGGCGCCGGCACCGTCCGGCCGCCGGAGAAATCCAAGGCGTGGCTGGAGAAGTACAAGGCCGCCGCACCGCTGAGCAATCCGCTAGAAACAGCATATATCAAGGATCTGTCCCTGCTGCACGAGGACAGCGAGGAATGGGAACGGGTCAGCCATCACTAATCAATAAAAAAACCTGTCTTAGGCCGCTTGGCCTAAGACAGGTTTTTTCTTTATGGCGGGAGCTTACTGGATGCCCTTTACGGTATAGCCCGCGTCGGTGACGGCGGCGCGGATGGCCTCGTCGGTCACATCGCCCTCTACCACGGCGGTGCCGGAGGTCAGGTCAACGGTGGCCTTCACGCCGGGCAGGGCGGTCAGGGCCTTCTCCACGTGGGCCACGCAGTGGGCACACATCATGCCCTCGATGGTAACGGTCTTTTTCATAGTCGGTTCCTCCTCATTGTCAGCAATATGTTCTGCCGCCGGGACGGCGGCGCTGGGGACGGGTTTGGTTTTCGGCTTCCACAGCCGCAGACGCAGGGCGTTGGACACCACGCACACGCTGCTGAGGGACATGCAGGCGGCGGCGATCATAGGATTCAGCAGCAAGCCCAGCGCCGGGTACAGTACGCCTGCCGCCACGGGAATGCCCACGCTGTTATAGAAGAAGGCCCAGAACAGGTTCTGCCGGATGTTCCGCAGCACGGCGCGGCTCAGCTCTGCGGCCGAGGCCACGTCGGCAAGGCTGCTTTTCATCAGCACGATATCCGCCGATTCGATGGCGATATCGGTGCCTGCGCCGATGGCAAGGCCCACATCCGCCTGCACCAGCGCCGGGGCGTCGTTGATGCCGTCGCCCACCATGGCCACCAGCTGACCCTCCTTTTGCAGCTTCTCCACGCAGGCGGCCTTGTCCTGTGGCAGCACCTGCGCGATCACCTGATCCACACCCACCTGACGGGCGATGGCGTTGGCGGTCTGGGTGTTGTCGCCGGTCAGCAGCACCACCCGGCAGCCGGAATGCTTCAGGGCGGCGATGGCTGCCGCGCTGTCAGGCTTCACGGTGTCGGCTACCGCCAGCATACCCAGCGGGCGGTCTTTTTCGGCAAAATAGAGTACCGTTTTGCCGTCCTCCGCCCATGTATCAGCCTGCTGGGCAAAGGCGGCGATATCCACGCCCACAGACTGCATATAGGGGGCGTTTCCGGCAAAGATGGTCTTATCGTGCAGCTTTGCCCGCACGCCGCCTCCGGGAACGGCGGCGAAGTCCTCTACGTCGCACAGGGGGATGCTCCGCTCCTGCGCCGCCTCGGTGACGGCGCGGCTGAGGGGATGCTCGCTGGGCTGCTCCACGCTGGCCGCCACGCACAGCAGCTCCTCCTCCGTAACGCCTTCCGCCGCCAGACAGTCGGTGAGACGGGGCTTGCCCTGGGTGACGGTGCCGGTCTTATCCAGCACCACGGTGTTGACCCGGCCCATCAGCTCCAGCGACTGGGCGGATTTGATGAGGATGCCGTTCTCCGCCGCCTTGCCTGTGCCCACCATGATGGCCACGGGGGTGGCAAGACCCAGTGCGCAGGGGCAGGAGATCACCAGCACGGCGATACCCACCGACAGGCAGAACTGCACGCTCTGCCCGCCTACGAAAGCCCACAGCAGCGCCGCGATCAGGGCGATGGACATGACCACCGGCACGAACACGCCGCTGATTTTGTCCGCCAGACGGGAGATGGGCGCTTTACTGGAGGAAGCCTCCTCCATCAGCTTCACGATCTGGGACAGGGTGGTGTCCGCGCCTACGCGGGTGGCCTCCAGCTCCAGATAACCGCTCTGGTTCACGGTGGCGGAGGTAACGGTATCGCCTACCGACTTCTCCACCGGCAGGCTCTCGCCGGTGATGGCGGACTCGTCCACCGAGCCGCTGCCGGACACCACCACGCCGTCCACAGGGATCTTGCCGCCCTGACGCACCACCACGATATCGCCCTTCTGGATATCCTCCGCCGGGACGGTGACCTCCACGCCGCCCCGCTTCACCACGGCGCTGTCAGGAGCCAGCGCCAGCAGGGCGGAAATGGCGTCGGTGGTCTTGCCCTTGCTGCGCTCCTCCAGGTATTTGCCCACCGTCACCAGCGCGCAGATCATGCCCGCCGACTCGAAGTACAGCTCCGGCATGCCGGATACCTGTCCCGCCGCCAAGCGCACCATTTCGATCAGGCTGTACACCAGCCCGGCGCTGGCGCCCAGCGCCACCAGCGTGTCCATGTTGGGGCTGCGGCGGAACAGTTGGGAGAAGCCCACGGTGAAATAGCTGCGGTTCAGGATCAGAATGGGCACGCAGAACACCAGCTGGGAGATGGCGTGGGTCAGGTGGCTGGCCGTCAGGAAGCCGGGCAGCGGCAGCCCCATCATATGGCCCATGCTGATATAGAACAGGGGCACCAGACACACGATGGACCACACCAGACGGCGGCGCATTTTCGCCAGCGCCGCGTCCTGCTCCTTATGGACGTTCTGCTTCACGTCGGATGCCCGCTTCGCGCCGTAGCCGCCGCTCTCCACCGCGGAGATGATCTGCTCCGGCGTCACCTGCTGCGGGTCGTAGTCCACCATCATGGTGCCCAGCATCAGGTTCACCACCGCGCTGTTGACGCCGGGCAGAGAGCCCGCCGCCTTTTCCACATGGGCCGAGCAGGCCGCGCAGGTCATGCCTGTTACCACAAATTTTTCTTTCATCACGCCGCCTCCTTATTTCATCAGCTTTTGCAGCGTGGTCACCAGCTCGTCGATGACCGCGTCGTCCCCCTGACGGATGCCGTCCGCCACGCAGGTGCGGATGTGGGTGGTCAGCAGTTCCTTGCTGAAGCTGTTCAGCGCCGCGCTGACGGCGGATACCTGAATGAGAATATCGGGGCAATAGGCGTCCTTTTGCAGCATGTCCTTTAATCCCCGCACCTGCCCCTCGATCCGGTTCAGGCGGTGGGTCAGGCGCTTCTGCTCCTCGTCAGAGCGGTGCTTCGTCTTTTGACAATGGCAGCAATCCATAGAGCATACCTCCTGGGGGTATATTTTGATGGTGGCATTATATACCCCTGTAGGGTATTTGTCAACGCTTTTCTTTCGGCTTACACAAAAGTGCCATAATAAGGGCGAACACCACCGCCGCGGCGATGCCGCCGGCGGTGGCGGTCAGCCCGCCGGCGAGAACGCCCAGCAGTCCTTTTTCCTCCACCGCTTTTGCCACGCCCCTGGCCAGCGAGTAGCCGAACCCCGTCAGGGGCACGGTAGCGCCAGCCCCGGCCCAGTCCACCAGCGGCTGATATACGCCCACCGCCTGTAGGATCACGCCCGCCACCACGTAGCCTGACAGGATACGGGCGGGGGTCAGCTTCGTCAGGTCGATGAGCACCTGTCCCACGGCGCACAGCAGCCCGCCGCAGAGAAAACACCACAGATAGTCCATAGTACCTCCTTATCGCTCCGCCGACAGCACCACCGCGTGGCACACCGCCGGCATGGTCTCCTTTTGAAACACGGTGGTGGGGCTTTGCAGCGCCCCGGTAGGGGCGAAGATCATCCGCTTCCACCGGCGGCTTTTCAGCCCCGGCAGCAGGTAGGCGCACAGCACCGATGCGCTGCATCCCGCGCCGGAGCCGCCGGCATGCATGTCCTGCTTCTCCCGGTCGAACAGCAGCAATCCGCAGTCGGTATAGCGGCTGTCCATGTTGAAGCCGCCCCGGGCCATCAGATCCTTTACCACGCTGTGGCCGATGGCACCCAGATCGCCGGTGACGATCAGGTCATAGTCCTGGGGCGTGGTGCGGGTATCCCGGAACAGGGTCTCCAGCGTGTCGATGGCCGCCGGGGCCATGGCCCCGCCCATGTTGCACTCGTCGTTGACGCCCATGTCCACCACCCGGCCCATGGTGGCATGGGTGAGATACGGCCCGTCGCCGCTGCGGCCCAGAATGCAGCAGCCCGAGGCGGTAGCCGTCCACTGGGCGGTGGGGCACCGCTGGGAGCCGTAGGGGAGTGGCATGCGGTACTGCCGCTCGGCGGTGCAGTAATGAGAGGAGGTCACGGCCGCTGCTACGTGGGCCGCGCCGCCCTGTAACAGCATGGCCGACAGCGCCAGTCCCTCGCCCATGGTGGCGCAGGCGGCGTACAGTCCGGCCACGCTGAAGGGCTGGTTCCGCAGGGCAAAATTGCTGGCGGCGCATTGGTTCAGCAGGTCGCCCGCCAGCACCAGATCCACGTCCTCCGGCCCCATGCCGCCCCGTTCCAGCGCGTAGCCCAGCGCCCGCTGCTGGAAGATGGATTCCGCCTTTTCCCAGCTGGCCTGTCCGCAGAAGGAATCCTTCTCGATCTCGTCAAAATAGCTACCCAGCGGGCCCTGTCCCTCCAGCTTGCCGCCGATGCTGCCCCATGACAGCACGCTGACGCCGCCGGAAAAGGCCACCGTCCGCCCGGTTCGATGCATTTCCATTTGCTTCACCTCACAGTTTTCCGGTAGTATGTGGAGACGTGGGGAGAATATGTATCCGGCGGCAGTCCGCGCCCCGTTTTCTTGCGCATACCCTTGCGCAGGGGAAAAATCTATCGTATAATAAAGTCAATCAAAAACGGAGGATGGCTATATGTACGAAAACGGCAAGATCTATATGGGTCTGGCGGACGGACAGCGGGTGGAGCTGGCCCTGAACATGTGCAACCGTCACGGCCTGATCGCCGGCGCCAGCGGCACCGGCAAGACCATTACCATGAAGGTGATGGCCGAGTCCTTTTCCGATGCGGGCGTGCCCGTGTTCCTGTGCGACGTAAAGGGCGATGTGGCGGGTATCTGCGCGCCCGGCGTCAGCAACGAGGGCATGGAAAAGCGCATCGACAAATTCGGTGTCCGCGATACCTTTACCTATAAAGCATACCCCACCACCTTCTGGGACATCTATCAGGAGGGCGGACACGCCGTCCGCGCCACCGTCAGCGACATGGGCCCGGAGCTTTTGAGCCGCATTCTGGGGCTGACTCCGGCGCAGGAGGGGATCCTGCACATCGTGTTCCGCATTGCTGACGACAAGGGTCTGCTGCTGATCGACCTGAAGGATCTGCGGGCCATGCTGACCTACGTGAACGAGCACCGCTCGGAGTACATGATGACCTACGGCAACATCACCTCCCAGTCCGTGGCGGCGATCCTCCGGGCGCTGCTGCCGCTGGAGCAGCAGGGCGGCGACCTGTTCTTCGGCGAACCGGCGCTGGACATCCGGGACTGGATGCGCACCGACGCCGATGGACACGGCATGATCAACGTGCTGGACTGCGTCAAGCTGGTGCAGAACCCCACCCTGTACGCCGGTTTCCTGCTGTGGATGCTGTCGGAGCTGTTCGAGAATCTGCCGGAGGCCGGTGATCTGGACAAGCCCAAGCTGGTGTTCTTCTTCGATGAGGCTCATATGCTGTTCCGGGACGCGCCTGCCGTGCTGCTGCAAAAGATCGAGCAGACGGTGAAGCTGATCCGCTCTCGCGGCGTGGGTGTGTTCTTCGTCACCCAGAGTCCCAGCGATATTCCCAACGCCGTGCTGGCCCAGCTCTCCAATCGGGTGCAGCATGCTCTGCGGGCCTATACCCCCGCCGAGCTGAAGGCCATCCGGGTGGCGGCGCAGGCCTTCCGGGCCAACCCGGCCTTCCAGGCGGAGGACGCCATCATGGAGTTGGGCGTGGGCGAAGCACTGACCTCCTTCCTGGACGAGGGTGGCGTACCCGCCATGGTGCAGCGCACCAAGATCATCTGTCCCCAGAGCCTGATGGCCGCACCGGAGCCCATGGCCCGCGCCAAGGTGCTGATGCGGGACGGCATGGAGAAATATGATGACTACGTGGACAATCTGTCCGCCTATGAGGTGCTGACGGAGGAGGCCGAAAAGGCGGAGACCGCCAAGCAGGAGGAGGCCGACCGCAAGGCCCGTGAGAAGGCGGAGGCCGAGGCGGAAAAAAAGCGTCTGAAAGAGGAAGAAGCCGACAAGAAGCGGCAGCAGAAGCTGGAGGACGAGGCGCGCAAGCGCCAGCAGAAGCTGGACGATGAAGCACGCCGCCGCCAGCAAAAGCTGGAGGATGAGGAGCGCCGCAAGGCCGAGCGCCAGCAGGAAAAGGCGGAAGCCGAGGCCAAGCGTAAGGCGGAGCGCCGTGCAGCCAAGATTGAAACGCAGCTGATCTCCGCCGGAGGGCAGATCCTCAAGCGGGGTCTGCTGGGCGTGTTGAAAAAGAGATAACAAAGGGCCGCCTGACATAAGAAAACATACGGCAAAGGGTCGGCCTGTGGCCGACCCTTTGTCAACTTTTGCTTGCATCTGTTGGGGAAGTCTGGTAAAATAGACGGGTATCCGGGTGTAGCGAAGTTGGTATCGCGCCTGGTTTTTGGGAGAATACGACCAGCCGGATAAAATAACGAAATAACCGGGTGTAGCGCAG
>ERZ837910.5444-NODE-5444-length-11407-cov-6.859056_pt1 | contig 11407 bp, 6 predicted proteins | sample MGYA00519940_ERZ837910 | MGnify/ENA primary metagenome ERZ837910 (study PRJEB31850, sample SAMEA3708825) | human gut metagenome | biome: human gut; feature: human-associated habitat; material: faeces | place: China | collected 2014 ... | reverse complement strand
AGCCGCGGTTGATTTCGATTTCGCCTTTGTCGTTGAGCCACGGCACGCGGAAAATAATCACGCGCTCGGGTTCGGCAATGCGTTCCAGCACCTTCATCTTTTGCAGGATCGGGCTGGTCACGATGTGCGGGGCCAGCGATTCGGCCACCTCGCGGACGGCCTGATGGAATTCCGGCTCTCCGGGATTGCGTGCAATCAGCCGGGCCATGAAGTCTTCGACGTACTGTTGGGCTTGTTCGTTCATAAGCGATTCGATTTTGAGGGGGTTTGTATTTGTTTCTCGCCCCTAAAAATAGAACATTTATCGGAGTTTTGCAACTTATTTAAGAATTTCGTAAAATATTTTATTTATCCACTCCCCGAATTTGCTTACTGTCTGCGAGAAGGTTGGACTTCGGGAATGAAAATCCGTAACGAAAAATGACGGATTTGCAGTAAATCCGTCATCGAAATTTTTTCAAATTTTTTTCGGCTTTTCCCGCCGGGAAGCCCGTATTATTTCGAAAAGGCGAAGCCGACGTAGACGTTCTTGTATTTCGACAGCAGCGTCGTGGCCGTCGAAAAATAGGAGACTTTGCTGCCGAGCGCCGTGACGACCTCGACGAGTCTGGTGACCGGGAAGACCAGCACCAGTTCCTGCCCGCTGATGTAGGCGTGGCCGGGAACCGAACCCAGGTTGAGCCTGCCCTTGGCGAAATGGAGCGTCACGACGTGTGTCGGGGCGTCGTATTCGTAGGTTCCCGAGAGGGTGTGGGAGCCGAGCGTGGCGGTGAAGGCGTCGTCGTCCTTGCCGAAGGTGAACGTTCCGGCGCCGGGGCGGATGCCCGCCTTGGCATAGGCCTTTTCGAGCTGTTTGACGACGGCGGTTTCGAGCGCCGCGCCCCCGACCTCCGAAGCGATGTCGCCTCCTTCGAACTTGACGCCCGGACCCGTGTAGTTCCACGTTCCGGCAAGAGCATATTGGGTCAGCTTGCCGTCGGTGGCTTTGTCGGCGGCCGCCGTGGCGGCTTTTTTCAGGGCCTCTTTCCAGTCCTGCGCCGAGGAGGTCGTGCCGCCGAGCAGGAGCAGGGATGCTGTGAATAACAGGAGTTTCTTCATTGGGTCTATGTTATAACGTGTCGAGTTCGCGCAGCCATGCCGCTGCCGAGGCGTCGGAGGGCATGCGCCAGTCGCCGCGGGGCGAGAGCGTCACCGAGCCGACTTTCGGGCCGTCGGGCATGGCCGAACGTTTGAATTGCTGGGTGAAGAAACGGCGGACGAAGACCGTGAGCCACCGAAGAATCGCGGCGCGGTCGTAACTCCCGTCGAAGGCCTGTTCGGCCAGCAGTAGGATTTTCGCCGGACCGTAACCCGCGCGGAGGAAGTTGTAGAGGAAGAAGTCGTGGAGTTCGTAAGGCCCCACGAGGTCCTCGGTCTTCTGGGCGATTTTGCCGTTGTCGTCGGCCGGAAGCAGTTCGGGGCTGACGGGCGTGTCGATGATGTCGAGCAGCGTGGCGCGCGTCGCGGCGTCCTGTTCCGTCGCGGCGGCCCACTTCACGAGGTGGCGCACCAGCGTCTTGGGAACCGAGGCGTTGACGCCGTACATCGACATCTGGTCGCCGTTGTAGGTCGCCCAGCCCAGCGCCAGTTCCGACAGGTCGCCCGTGCCGATGACCAGTCCGCCCTCCATGTTGGCCACGTCCATCAGGATTTGCGTGCGTTCGCGCGCCTGGGCGTTTTCGTAGGCCGCGCCCCGGCAGCCGGGGTCGAGGCCTATATCCTGAAAATGCTGCGTGCAGGCGTCGCGGATCGGGATTTCGCGGATCGTCACGCCCAGTCCGCGCATCAGCTCCAGCGCATTGTTGTAGGTGCGGTCGGTGGTCCCGAATCCGGGCATCGTGATGCCGATGATGCCCGCGCGGTCGAGGTGCAGGAAATCGAAGGTCCGGGCCGTTACGAGCAGTGCGAGCGTCGAGTCCAGGCCGCCCGAAATCCCGACGACGGCCTTTTCGGAGCGGGTGTGAACCATCCGCTGCGCAAGTCCGTGCGACTGTATCCGGAAAATCTCCTCGCAGCGTTCGCTGCGGTCGGCTTCGTCCTTGGGTACGAACGGCATCGGGTCGATGTCGCGGTCGAGCGCCACGCCGCGAAGCCCCTCGGGAATCTCCATTTCGATCACGGTGTTCTCCGTGGCCCCTTCGTTCGCGCGGAACGAGGTGTTGCGGCGGCGTTCGAACTCCAGCCGCTCGATGTCCACGTCGGCGACGACCAGCTGTTCGTCGGGCGAGAAGCGCGCGGCTTCGCGCAGAATGCAGCCGTTTTCGGCGATGACGGCGTTGCCGGCGAACACGAGGTCGGTGGTCGATTCGCCGAAGCCCGCCGAGCAGTAGACATAGGCCGCAATCGCGCGTCCCGACTGCTGGGCCACCAACTGCCGCAGGTAGGCGTGTTTGCCGACCGATTCGGGCGATGCCGAGAGGTTGAAGATCACCTTCGCGCCGTTGAGCGCCAGCTGCGACGAGGGCGGTGCGGCGGTCCAGAGGTCCTCGCAGATCTCGATGCCGAACTCCGCGCCGTTGACTTCGAACGTGAGGTCGGCGCCGAAGTCGGCCTGCTGCCCCGCGACGGCGATATGCTCGTCGGAAATCCCGGCGCCCGACGCGAACCAGCGGTTTTCGTAGAACTCCCCGTAGTCGGGGATATAGGTTTTGGGAACCACGCCCAGCACTTTGCCTTGCGTGAAGACCACGGCGCAGTTGTAGAGCGTCGACCCGTGGCGCAGGGGAGCGCCTGCGATCAGCGTGAGGGGGAGTTTGCGCGTGGCGCGCACCAGGCGTTCCAGCGCCTCGTCGGCCGCGTCGAGCAGCGTCTGCTGCAACAGGAGGTCGCCGCAGGTGTAGGCCGTGACGCCCAGTTCGGGGAACGCCACGATCTCGACGCCCCGCCGGGCGGCCTCCTCGGCCATCGCCGCCATCCGTTCGGTGTTGTAGTCGCAGTCGGCGACCCGCACGTGCGGAACGGCCGCCGCCACCTTGAGAAAACCGAAATTGTCCATAGACTTCGTGATTTTTAATTGTTCTTCGGGCTATTCAGACCAAAGAACCGCCAGATTCAGGATCACCTGCTGGGCCTTGCGCATCGTCGTGAGCGAACAGTATTCGAACTTGCCGTGGAAATTCATGCCTCCGGTGAAGAGGTTGGGGCACGGCAGGCCCATGAACGAGAGGCGCGCGCCGTCCGTGCCGCCGCGAATGGGCCGCACGAGGGGTTTCACGCCGGCCATCTCCATCGCTTTCAGAGCCTTGTCGATCACCTGCGGGTGCGGCTCGACCATCTTGCGCATGTTGTAGTACTGATCCTTGAGCGTGAGGGTCACGACCTGGTCGCCGTATTTCTTTTTCAGCAGGTCGACTGCGGCCCACATGAAGACCTTTTTCTGCTCGAACTTCTCGGCGTCGTGGTCGCGGATGATGTAACTGACCGAAGCGTTCTCGACCGTGCCGTTCAGCCCTACGCAGTGGTAGAATCCCTCGTAACCCTCGGTGAACTGCGGACGCTGCGAGGCGGGCAGCAACCCCTGAAGTTCGCACGCCACGTCGATGGCATTGATCATTTTGTTCTTGGCGTAGCCCGGATGGACGTTGCGGCCCTGAATCTCGACCTTCGCGCTCGCGGCGTTGAAGTTTTCGTATTCCAGTTCGCCCTCCATGCCGCCGTCGACCGTGTAGGCGAAATCGGCGCCGAAGGCCTTCACGTCGAAGAAATCCACGCCGCGGCCCACCTCCTCGTCGGGGGTGAAGCCGATGCGGATCTTGCCGTGTTTCACCTCGGGGTGCGCCATGAGGTATTCCGCGGCGGTCATAATCTCCGCAACGCCGGCCTTGTCGTCGGCGCCCAGCAGCGTCGTGCCGTCGGTGTGGATCAGGGTGTGGCCCTTGAAGAAGGTCAACTCGGGGAAGTCCGCAACCCGCATCGTCAGCTGGCCGTTCAGGGCGATGTCGCCGCCGTCGTACTCGTCGATCACGCGGGGTTTCACCTCCTTGCCGCTCATGTCGGGCGAGGTGTCGACGTGGGCGATGAAGCCGATGACGGGGGCGTTCTCGCACCCTTTCGAGGCGGGGACGGTGCCCATCACGTAGCCGTACTGGTCCATCGTGACCTCGGTCATGCCCAGGGCCTCCATCTCGTCGCGCAGGGCCGCCAGGAGGACCTTCTGTTTTTCGGTCGAGGGGAATGTCGTGCTCTCCTCCGACGACTGGGTGTCGTAGGAGACGTATTTCAGAAAACGTTCTTTCAAGTCCATTGTCGTTGCAGATTAAATGTTATTCTTCCTTTTTGGCCCGCAGGGTGTGCCAGGCGAAGTAGCCGATCAAAACGAGGTACATCGCAAGGCCCGTCCATTCGGCGGCGTTCGACGAGGCCCAGCCGGAGAGGAACCAGTCCACGCCGACGAATTTCAGCACGGCGCTCACCACGCCCATCAGCGCGCCGCCGGCGATGAAGCCCGAGGCGATCAGCGTGCCGCGGTCGAAGCGGGCTTTGTTCAGACCCTCGTCTTTCGAGCGGCCGGAGACGAACCAGGCCACCAGTCCGCCCACCACCAGCGGGGCGTTCAGCTCCATGGGGATGAACATGCCCAGCGCGAAGGCGAGGGCCGGGACGCCGATCGACGTGAGCACAAGGGCCAGCGCCGCGCCGCAGAAATAGAGCATCCACGGGGTCTGGCCGCCGGTCATCAGGGGCTGGATCACCGCCGCCATGGCGTTGGCCTGCGGAGCCACCAGCGCCCCTTCGCCCACGAATCCGTAGGATTTGTTGAGGATGATCATCACGCCGGCCACGGTTGCCGCAGCAACGAACGTGCCGAGGAATTTCCAGGCCTCCTGCTTTCGGGGCGTCGTGCCGAGCCAGTAGCCGATCTTGAGGTCGGTGATGAAGCCGCCGGCCATCGACAGGGCCGTGCAGACCACGCCGCCGATCACCAGCGCGGCGGTCATGCCCGTCGTGCCGCTCAGCCCCACGCTCACCAGCACCAGCGACGAGAGGATCAGCGTCATCAGCGTCATGCCCGAGACGGGGTTCGTTCCCACGATGGCGATGGCGTTGGCCGCGACGGTCGTGAAGAGGAACGAGATGATGAAGACGATCAGAATGGCCGTGACGGACTGCACCCAGCCGTCGAGCAGCCCGAAGTGGAAGAAGACGAAGACCGAAATGAGCGTGGCGATCAGGATGGTGAGGATGCGCTTCATCGAGATGTCGCGCTGCGTGCGCTCGGGGGCTGCGGCGGCGCTTTTGCCGCCTCCGAACTCCGAGACCGCGAGGCCTACGGCCTGGCGGATGATCTTCGACTGACGGATGATGCCGATGATGCCCGCCATGGCGATGCCGCCGATGCCGATCGGCTTGCCGATGAAGGCGAAGAGGTTTTCGGCGGTGAAGATCGACTGCGGGTCGGCGACGATGTCGGCGCGCGTGACGCCCAGCAGCGAGAGCATCGCGGCGGGATCGACCGCTTCGGCCAGCGAGCCGATCACCGGGACGATCACGAACCAGACGAGGCACGAGCCGGCGGTGATGATCATGGCGTATTTCAGGCCGATGATATACCCCAGACCCAGCACGGCGGCCGAGGTGTTCAGCCCGAAGACCACCTTGAACTTGTCGGCGGCGACCGCGCCCCATTCGCAGATGCGCGTCGAGACCGACTCGGTCCACAGTCCGAACGTGCCGACCACGAAGTCGTACAATCCGCCCACGAGTCCCGCGACGGCCAGCAGTTTGGCCTGCGAGCCGCCCTTCTCGCCCGAAACGAGGACCTCGGTGGTCGCCGTGGCCTCGGGGAAGGGATATTTGCCGTGCATCTCCTTGACGAAGTATTTGCGGAAGGGAATCAGCAGGACGATGCCCAGCAGGCCGCCGAACAGCGACGAGAGGAACACCTGCCAGAAGGCGGCGTCGAGGCCCAGGATGTAGAGCGCCGGGAGGGTGAAGATGGCTCCGGCGACGATCACGCCCGACGAGGCGCCGATCGACTGGATGATGACGTTCTGGCCCAGCATGTTGCGCTTGCCGAGCACGCTGCCCATGCCCACGGCGATAATGGCGATCGGGATCGCCGCCTCGAACACCTGTCCGATTTTGAGTCCCAGATAGGCCGCCGCAGCCGAAAAGACGATGGCCATGACGATGCCCATCCCGACCGAATAGGGCGTCACTTCGGCGGGAGCGGCCGACGCCGGCAGCATCGGCGTGTACTCCTCGCCCGGCGCCAGCTCGCGGTAGGCGTTCTCCGGCAACGAGGTCAATTGTTTTTCCTGTTCCATTCTCGTTTTTTAAGTTTGAATTCGCGTCTGATTGACAAAGTTAGGAATTTTTTCGAAAAATCGATCTTCCGCCCGCCGAATTCGGCCGATCCGAAAGGAACGGCATGATGAAACGCGGACACCCGACGACCGTCGGGCATCCGCATACTATCCGCGCTTTCTTCTGCCGGACACAGGACAAGCATCAGCCAAAGCACTGTCCGATCACAGCCACTCGATCAATCGTTCCAGTCCGATCCCGTGCGACCCTTTCAGCAGCACGAACTTGCCCGCAAACGGCGACGCCTGCAACGCGGCGGCCGCTTCGTCGCACGTGGCGAACAGACGCACCCGTTCGTCGCCGCACCCCATCGCACGCCACGCGGCGGAGAACTCCGTCCCCACCAGCCACAACTGCTCCACGTCGCCCGCAAGCGCCTGTTCGACCGCCGCACGATGTTCCGCCGCACTCCACGCCCCCAGTTCGAGCATATCGCCCAACACGGCGACCTTGCCGCCGGCCGACTCCTCGCCGAGGAAATTGGCCAGCGACGCCTGCATACTCGACGGATTGGCGTTGTAACAATCGACGACGAGCGTATTGCGGGCCGTCGACCGCCGCTGCGAGCGATTGTTGTCGGGCCGGTATGCGGCCACGGCGTCGCGGATACGCTCCTCGTCCACGCCGAAATAACGGCCTACGGCCATCGCCGCCGCTACGTTCAGGCGGTTGAACGCCCCTTCGAGCCGGTGCCCGACGCCGTCGGCGATCGCCGGATCGTAGAGTTCCACCGCCAGATTTCCCCGTTCGGCGGCCATTTTCACCAGCGTCCCGTCGTCGCGCCGCACGAAGGCACGGCCGCCGTTGGCAGCCAGATAGTCATACAGCTCGCCCTTGCCGCGCCGCACCCCTTCGACACCCCCGAATCCTTCGAGGTGCGCCCGCCCGACGTTGGTAATCAGGCCGAAATTGGGCTCGGCGATCGCACAGAGCAGGGCGATTTCGCCGCAGGCGCTCGCCCCCATCTCCACCACCCCCAACTCCGTGTCGCGCGTCATCGCCAGCAGCGTAAGGGGTACGCCGATATGGTTGTTGAGATTGCCCTGCGTGGCGTAGACCGCGTATTTTTCGGCCAGCACGCGGCTCACCAGCTCCTTGGTCGTGGTTTTGCCGTTGCTGCCCGAAATAGCAAGAATCGGAATCGCCAGTTCGCGGCGGTGTTCGCGCGCCAGCTCCTGAAGGGCTTCGAGCGTATCGCCGACGAGTACCGTGCGGTCGCCGCTGACGGCCGCAGGATCGTCCACGACGGCGTATGCGGCGCCTTTGGAGAGTGCGTCGGCGGCGAAGCGGTTGCCGTCGAAGGTCGCCCCGTGCAGGGCGAAGAAGACGGACCCCGGCTCGATGCGGCGCGTGTCGGTCGAGATGCGGGGATGCCGCCGGAAAATATCGTACAGTTCGGACATATGGATGCCGTATATGCGGGCTGCCGGCCCGGATGCGTCAGATGTGTTTGTCTCCGTTGTGGAATTTGACTTCGTCGATGAATTTCTTGATGTTCTGCTCCTCGGAGCGGGGGCAGATCATCAGCACGTCGTCGGTATCCACGACGATGTACTCCTTCAGGCCGCTGATGACGGCCACCTTGTCCTTGGGCAGCGAAACGATGCTGCTGCGCGTGTCGTAAAGGTAGCACCCCTGTTCAGGCACGGCGTTGGCGTAACGGTCCTTGCGCGAATGCTGGTAGACCGAGCCCCACGTGCCCACGTCGCTCCAGCCGAAATCGCCGCAGCGGACATATACGTTGTCGGCCTTCTCCATGATGCCGTAGTCGATCGAAATGGCGCGGCACTCCGAGAAGACGATTTCGACGGTGGTTTTCTCGGCGTCGGTGCCCAGCGCCTTCATCACGCCGCTGAACATGGCATGGTGTTCGGGCAGGTATTTCCGGAAGGCTTCGACGATGGTCTGCACCTTCCAGATGAAGATGCCCGAATTCCAGAAGAATTCGCCCGTCTGCAGGAAGGTCTGCGCCAGTTCGAGGTTCGGTTTCTCGGTGAAGCACTTGACCTTGCTGATGACGTTGGTGTCCGAAACCTGAATGTAGCCGTAACCCGTATCGGGACGTGTCGGTTTGATACCGACGGTCAGCAGGGCGTCGTGTTTGTCGGCGAATTCGAGACACTCGCCGATGATTTGGCGGAAGTCCTCTTCGTTGAGGATCAGGTGGTCGGCCGGGGTGACGATCATCTCCGCATCGGGATTCTGTTTCAGCAGCGTGTAGGCCGCATAGGCGATGCAGGGGGCCGTATTGCGGCCGATCGGTTCGCAGAGCACCTGCCGTTCGCCGATTTCGGGGATGTGTTCGAGTACGAGGTCCTTGTATTTATGGTTGGTCACGACGAGAAAGTTCTCGGCGGGGACGATTTTTGCAAAGCGTTCGTAAGTGTGGCGGATAAACGATTTTCCCGTTCCCAGTATGTCGAGGAACTGTTTGGGCATCGACTGCCTGCTCTTGGGCCAGAAGCGCGAACCGATGCCGCCGGCCATGATGACACAATATTTGTTGCTTGCCATAGTTATAATATGGAATTTAGTGAGACAAAGATAAAAATATTTTGTAACTTTGCCGCCTATTGCTGGAATAAATATTTTTAGGTTCCCGATGAAAATAAAACTGTTCACCATACCCAATCTGCTGACCCTCTCAAGCCTGCTCTGCGGCTCGTTTGCGGCGGTTTCGGCGTTGGTTTACCACGATCTGGAGCTGACTTTCTGGCTCACCGTCGCCGCGGGGGTCTTCGACTATTGCGACGGCTTCGCCGCCCGGCTGCTGAAGTGTCCCTCGGCCATCGGCGTCCAGCTGGATTCGCTCTCCGATATGGTTTCGTTCGGATTCGTTCCGGCTTCGGTGCTTTTCGTGCTGTGGAACGACGCGCTTGCGGCCGATGCCGAACCGTGGATGCGCTACGGCGGCAGCGTGCTCTGCTTCGTGGTGGCGGCTTTCTCGGCGCTGCGGCTGGCCAAGTTCAATATCGACGAAACGCAGCACACCGAATTCTGCGGCCTGCCCACTCCGGCCAATGCGCTGTTCTTCGCTGCACTGGGTTGGATGAACGCCAAGACGGGCTTCAGTCTGGGCGTCTGGGTGCTCCTGCTGATGCCGGTCATGTCGTGGCTGCTCATTTCGCCGGTGAGGATGTTCGCTTTCAAGTTCCGGAGTTTTTCTTTTAAAGGCAACGAGATCCGCTATCTCTTTATTGCGCTGTCCGTTGTCCTGTTGGTCGCCTTGGGTGTCCGGGCCGTCCCGGTTATCATTCTGCTTTATATCGTCGTTTCGGCGGTAAACTGGATCGTGACGCTAAAGAGCCGTGATTCAGCGGCTTGCCCGGAGGAATAATTTTATATCTAAATTTTTTTAATTACCTTTGCCGCGGATTCCCGTTCTATGTCGAGATTGACGAAAAGAATATTGCTGACAGCTTTGCTCGGTCTGTTTCTGACAGCGCCCGGCGTCGTCCGTTCGCAGGGTTTCGACGCCAAGACGCTGATGCGTGCGCAGCAGCGCGGGCAGACCGGCAGCCTGTACGGCAACAATCCGTTCGAACAGCCTGTGGAAGAGGGCGAGGAGGGCGAACAGCAGCCGCAGGATACGACCAAGAAGGAGCGCAAGATCCGCAAGCCGCTCGAATCCTATTTTTTCAGCGATTCGGTCCGCTCGCTGAACAATTTCCGCTGGAACGTCAGGCGCGACTACAACCGCGTTGAGATCGGACCGCTGGACACGACGCTGACCGACTGGCGCATCGACTATCCGTTCTACCGCGAAGAGGTGGGCGACATCGCGCAGGGCGCTCTCGGACAGGCTTCGCTGCCGATGAACTATTTCCGGCGGCCCCAGAATTTCGACTTCGGTTTCGCGAGTCCCTACTATGCGTACACGTACGATATGGAGAACGTGCCCTTCTACAATACGAAGAAGCCGATCATCCGCATGACCTACCTCGAATCGGGGCAGAAGCGTTTCCGCGAGGAGAACTTCAACATCATGCACGCGCAGAACGTCTCGCCGACGACGGGATTCAACGTCGATTACAAGGCGCGGGGAACGCGCGGCCAGTATATCTGGTCCCGCACCAAGAACCACAACCTCGCGGTGGCGTTCAACCATACGGGCAAACGCTATTCGGTGCATGCGGCCTATTACAACAACCACATCGAGCAGCAGGAAAACGGCGGCGTGGTCGGCACGTGGGCCATTGCCGATACGACGTTCCAGATGCCGTCGGGCGTGCCGATGAAGCTGGCCGACGCCGAGGCGCAGAATACCTACCGCAACAACGCCTTCTTCGTCACCCAGTCGTATGCGCTTCCGCTGCAGCGGGTGACGGACAACGATTTTTCGCTGGCCGACCTTTCGGCGGTATTCATAGGCCATTCGTTCGAGTACAGCTCGTGGAGCAAGGTCTATACGGATATAAAGGCCGGCTATACGAACGAGCGGGGCGAGCGGGACCCGGAGACGGGCGAATTCAAGCCTACGGAGGGAATTTACTACAAGGACTGGTTCATCAATCCCCGCGATACGCGCGACTCGATTTACGAGCGCGTTATCTCGAACCGCTTCTTCGTTCAGGCGCAGCCTTGGGACCGCAACGGCGTGGTAGGCACGATTGATGCCGGCATAGGCATCGACATGCATACCTACTCGCAGTTCGAAATGCGTGATTTCCTGACGGGAAAGTATACGAAGGTCAACAAGACCAGCTATTTCGCATACGGTTCCGTCGGAGGCAAGATAAAGAAATATGTCGATTGGGATGCGAACCTCAAGTTCTACCCGTCGGGATACAGAGGCGGAGACCTCACCTTGGGCGCCCATCTGGCGCTGACGGGGTATCTCCGCGGACACCCCCTGATTCTCGAAGGCCGGTTCACGATGGACCGCCGCTCGCCCAACTACTGGCAGGAGAATCTCTTCTCGAACCATTATATATGGTCCACTCCTTTAGGCAAGGAGAATGAAACTCGGTTCGAGGTGAAGTTTTCGATTCCCGATTTCGCGTTTGAAGCGGGAGCATGGCAGGGCGTCGTCAGCGACAAGATCTATTACGACGCAGACAGC
>ERZ837910.5436-NODE-5436-length-11432-cov-6.648150_pt1 | contig 11432 bp, 9 predicted proteins | sample MGYA00519940_ERZ837910 | MGnify/ENA primary metagenome ERZ837910 (study PRJEB31850, sample SAMEA3708825) | human gut metagenome | biome: human gut; feature: human-associated habitat; material: faeces | place: China | collected 2014 ... | reverse complement strand
CCTACCCCCGCTACTCCCATGGAAAATCCGGCAACAAACAAAATATTCATCCCGATATTTAAAATACAGGTTACAACCAGCACCAGCATCGGCACTACAGAATCTCCCAGCGCTTTCGAAATGCCAAATGCCATATTATACAAAGCCGTCGGAACAGCTCCCCAGAAAATAATCCGCAAATATAAAACCGAATCTTCCAGAACGTCCTCCGGAACGCCCATCAGTCCCTGCAGCAACTGCCTGCTGAATAATACTCCAAGGATTCCAAGCACCACTGCCAGCATTAAAATAATATAAAATGAAGTACAGATCGCACGTTTTACATTTTTTTCTTCCTCTTTTCCCGCCCCGTAATACTGCGATACAATAACGCCCATACCGGTTGTCGCGCCGCCCATCAAAAGCAGGACAAACTGTGATACGGATGTTGTACTTCCAACTGCCGCCAGCGCATGATCCCCGATAAATCGTCCTACAACAAGCGAATCTGCAACATTATACAGATTCTGTAAAATCATAGATACAACAATCGGCAATCCAAACTGCAGTAGCTGCAGAGTAATATTTCCCTGCGTAAGATCTGTTTTTTTCTTTCCCATTTTTCCCTCTTTCATTTCTATATCATCCCTAACAGAGTACAAAACTCTGTACGCATTCTATTGTCATGAATCAAAAATTTCAATGATTCCAAATCCATTCGCCGGAACCGTGATCTGAAGCTCTATTTTTCCATGTTCCGTGCTCACCCGGAACATTTCCCGAGAAGGAACAGAAATCTGTTTCATATACTCCAGATCCTCCCCGGACAACTCGGGATATCCTCCGAGCTTCTCCCATTCATCCAGAATGCTTCCAGAACCGTCTTCCACCCTCTGGATCCGCACATTGACTCTTTCTGATTCCATTTCCTTCAGTACAAAATGAATCTCCAGCTGATCACTGTCCAAAAACAATTCGGAAAGTTCTTCATAGTGAAACAGACAATCTGACTTTTCCACCGCAGCATAATTCAAACGCTTCAGGTTGTGATATACAATCGTGTAATGATTATTCCCGTCTCCTGTAACAGCATAATTTGTCCCCCTGCAAATCAGCTTTTCTTTCATTTTTTTCAGAAAAAGAAACGCATAACCCGCCGGCTTCATAATTCCATCCCGGGACAAAAGCCCTGCTCCCCCGAACAGAACAGATCTGGAATCCGTATAATCCGAATACATGTCTGAGTAAACCCAATAACCCAGAATTTCCGGTCCGTTTTTCATACTGTCAATTGCATTTTTTATAATATAAGAGCCCTTGTACACTGTATCATTCAACAGACTTCTGTTCGATATCGTATTATTCCATGCACTGACATAAACGGCTGTATCCTCCAGACCACATTCCTTTTTTATCTCTCCTACCTTCTTAAGACACTGAATGAGAAAATCCGGATCGGTTACCCATTGCATCTGCGAATTTTCTCCCCGATAAGGAAAACCGGATAAAGAAATAAAGTCCGGACATACTTCCATTTGTTTCCAGCATTCCAGAGAATTTCTGATGCGTTCTTCATTGCAGATATCGAATTCCCCGCCTCCCGTCTTTGCCCTGGGAGCATATCTGTGAACTGCACGATAAAGCGCTGCATAGCACGCTTCCTGATACCATTGGTACCAGACACCATCCCTCGGATAAGGGCTCCACATCTCAAAAATCCAATGTTCTACTTCTTTCTGTGTGAAATGCTTTACCAGATGTTCCAGTAAATCAAACAGCAGTTTTTCCCACTCTTGGGGTGTATAGTCTGCAATTTCTTCATTTCGGTTTCCGCCCGTCTTTCGTGATACCCCATAGATATCAAAGGGTTTGGGTCCAATCTGGAAAAAGGGACGAATTCTGTTTTCCAACAAAAATTCGAGAATTCTGTCCAGATTTCTGAAATTTGGACGTTCTCCTTTCTGAAATGGAAGGATTCTCATATTTTCATGAAAAATCCCCCAGATTCGAACATATTCAAAATCAAGTTTCTCTTTCAACAACAGAATATGCTTCTGTACCTGTTGATCCATCAGATCTGCTGCAGGTCCGATATTGATCATCTTCTGCCATGGAGTTTCACACACTTCGCCTGTCCGTGTATCTGCCTCTACCGAAATTTTACTGATCTGCTCTTCCACCAGATTTCGTTTTGCCAGATTGTCCCGAAGGACATCATAGACTACCTCTTCCGATAAATTTCCCAGTTCCTGCTTCTTATATTTTCCACGATACTCCGACGGTGTTTCCCCAAAGTGCTCTTTAAAAGCCTTGTTAAACATTGCCAGACTGGAAAATCCACTGTCGTTTGCAATCTGCAAAATCGATAAATCTGTCTGTTTCAATTCTTCTACTGCATGTTCCAGACGCATTTTCATAACATACTGCATGAAGTTAATTCCGGTCTCCTGCTTAAACGCCCGGGAAAGATGTGATTCTGAAACATATAACCTGGAAGCAGCTTCCGCAAGGGAAATCTCTCCATTATAGTTTTCCTGAATATAGAAAAGAACCTGCTGAATCCTGTCTGCCGGTGCTCCTTTCACCAGATATTTCCGTACAAGAAGTTCTCCGATTTTACAGGCCAGTTCTTTCTGTAAAAAACTGTCTTTGCCTTTCTGTTCGAAATAATTCACCAGGATCTCATGAAACAGTTTCCGTAACCCGGAGACATCCATACCATTCTGCGTACTGCTGCATTCAATTTTAAAATTTTCTATTCCGCAGCATTTTGAGAAAAAGGAATGTTTAAAATACAGACGTGCCGCGAGACCGCTATTTAAAACCAGTTCTTCTACAGAATCCCCTACATTAAATACATGAATATCGTCCTTTTGCAGGATAATATTTTCCTGATTCACTTTTAAAGCCACTTCTCCACGAAGTAAATAAAGGATTTCTATTCTGTATTTCACATTTTCTGTTTCTTCCTGCAGTTCCTGTATCCGAAGTTCTGTATTTTCTGTAACCATTTTTCTCCCTGTTTGAAAATTTATATGAAATTCATTTATGAAAATTTTCATTATCTTATTGCTATTTAACACTATAATACGCTATAATAAGATAAGTTAAGCCTAACTCAAAATAAAATAGAACGGCATCCTCAATAACATTTCCCTGCTATTTTCGATGCCTGTGAGGTCTTATGAAAAAAAGTAAAACGACCATTCTGGAAATCGCTGATCAGGCCGGAGTTTCTCCCGCAACCGTCTCCCGTGTGCTGAACCACCGTTCTTTGGTAAAAGCAGACACCATCAGCAAAGTAGAAGAAGCCATGCGTACCCTTGGATATTCTTCAGGCTCCGGCAACACGTCCGGCATTGATAACGTCCCGGTAATCATCCTCAATATTCCGGATACCAACACAATTTTCTATCATGAAATCGTCCGCGGTGCCAAACAGGCAGCCAAAACGCATGACTGTCATATTATAATCAATGAAGTCAATTTAGGATCAGATGATGCGGAGCCGCTCTGCAAGCTTGCAAAACGAATCCAGGCATTTGGCATTGTAATGGTCAACAGTGTCTCCGAATCCTTTTTATCCCATTTGAGTTCTGTTTGCCCGGTTGTGCAATGCTGCGAGCATAATGATAATACCCGTTTTTCCTATGTCAGCATTGATGACTACAGCGCCGCAAAACTCGCTACAGATCACCTGATTTCATGTGGCTGTAAAAAAATTGCTTTTCTGAATGGTCCGTCCTCTTATAAGTATTCCCGAGAACGGTATCGCGGCTTCCTGGACTCCATGAATGCTGCCGGACTTCCAGTTGTAGACCGTTGGGTCTGCCCGGTTCCGGATGTCAGCTATGACCTTGCTCTCGCATCTGCACAAAGATTACTTGATGATCAGGACAGACCTGACGCTTTCGTGACAGTCAGCGATATTCTCGCTATGGCTGTAATCAATGCCGCCAGTCATTATCATCTTACTGTTCCTGACGATATCATGGTAACCGGATTTGACAATATCGCCATCTCCAAGATGATGAACCCTACTATTACGACTGTCAGCCAGCCAAGATATCAGATGGGATATACTGCTGTTGAACTGCTTTGCGATACGGTTGCACATCCCGGTTCCAATCCAAGATGCATCAATATGAACACTGAGCTGATTGTCCGTGCTTCCACTTCCAAAAACTGATCACATCAGAAACCGACTCAATCCATAATACAAACCAGCCGCTGCCCCGAATGTTGCTGTCCAAATCAGCATATTCCGGTAGCGGTTTTTCGTAGGTATTTCCGGCTCTCTTTCATAAAGCGCCAGATCATCGTCCTCTTCCCCCTCCGGATTATTTGCTTTCTGATAGAGGGACAGTTCTGCATATGGGATTTCATCTGCAAACCGATAAACCCTTTCACTATATCCAAATTTTTCTGTTCTCACGATCTGAATCACACACAGAGCTGCTGTCACAACTCCGAGGAACAGCCAGCAAAAAAAGTACGAATATCCGCTGTTTTTCCAGAAAAGCTCCCAGGTACCATCATTTTTATGTTCCAGACATGCGATCAGCTCCACAGCTACAGAACAAAAAGGCAGAACTATCATCCCCAAATAAACCATACGGATCAAACCCGGAAGAAGCGGTTCAAAGCTTGCGCGGATAATTTTTCTGCGTTTTCTCTGATTCTTCTCCTGCAGTTTTTCTTTTTTTCGGATCTCACTTTCACGGCTAAATGGCTTCAGCATATTTCTGCCTCTCTTTTCTGATCGTTCCAATAACCTTTATTTTCTATTTCTCAGTATACGTTCTTTCTATTTTCCCTGCAATGTCATTCAAAGGATTTTTCAAAAACCCCTGTCATCCTTCTACAACCTCACGCTGCTTGATCAGGCATTTTTCCTTCCACTTTCCACTCTTATATCGAATCATTCCGAATATGGAGTTCAATGCCCAGCTGGTCGGCGTTCCGATAAAAATGCCGATGTATCCGAGCGGGGTAAAATATGCCAGTACATAGGCAATTCCGACTCGCATGACCAGACCAATTACACTCAGTACCGTAGATGCCGTCGCGTCTCCGGCACCGGTAAGAGTAAAGCGGAACGTATAATCAATTCCATTAAAGAAAATGCCAATTGCTGTAGCAATCAAATAGTACGAACCAATCAAAATCGTTGTTTCTGTCGAGGTAAAAAGTCCCATCAGGAAACGTCCGCCAAATCCCAAAACGCAGGCAGAGAAAATCGAATAGACTGCAATAATCTTAAAACAGGATGCCAGTCCTTTTCCTACTCTGTCAAATTTACCTGCGCCAACGTTCTGTCCTGCAAAAGTCTGCATACCGTCAGATACTCCTCCGGGCGGATACGCAATCAGCTGTTCCACCTTTGTCGCTGCTGCAAAAGCTGCCATTATCGGCAGTGTCGGTGTTGTGAAATCATTGATCATAGTCTGAATCAGCAATGCGCCGATTGTCATGGTCGAGGATTGCAACGTTGCTGGAATACCAATCTTTAATATCAGCTTTGCTGCTTCTTTATCCGGTTTGAGCGCTTCCGCATCCGGATGGATTGCTTCTGTTTTTCTCCATAGAATCGTCCAGCAGGAAATTGCGGAAATAATATTTGCCAAAACTGTTGCGTATGCAACACCATCTGTTTTCATATGAAATACAGTTACAAATAAAATATTTAATGCAATATTCATAATGGCCGTAATGATCAGTACGATCATGGGCGTTACCGAATCCCCCAGCGAGCGGGAAAGCACATTTCCCATATTATAAAATGCAACCGCTATCGTTCCTGCAAAGATGATCCGAAGATATACAACTGCCATTTCCAGCGTTTCACCTTCTACATGCATCATGCGCAGAATCGCCGGACTGAAACTGATTCCGATCACCGTCATCAAAAGCGACACCCCGATCACGATATACATCGCTGTCATCATGCTCTTTTTCACATTTTTATAATCTTTTGCCCCGATAAACTGGGAAACAACGACACCCATTCCGGTGGACAGACCATATACCAGCATCAGGAGCACACTCGAAACCGTACCTGCCGTACCTACCGCGCCCATTGCTGTATCTCCGACAAAATTGCCGATAATCAACGTATCCGCCATATTATAAAAGCTCTGCAAAATCAGGGTACATGCGATCGGCAGAGAAAACATCAACAATTCTTTTGTCGGATTTCCCTGCGTAAAATCCCTGATAGCTTTTTTCTTTCCAACCGCCATTTTAACTTCCTCCTGAACCTCTCGAATCTCTTCCGGATTCCATTTTTTCTGAGAAAAAGGGCGGCTTCACCCAGGTAAGGCCGCCCTTTTTCTCTATTCATGGCAACAGATTGCTCCCAGAGCATACCTGCCATTGTTCCTTACAGCTCTGCTTCAATACATCTCTTGAGCATTTCATGATTTTTGCGGACCTGATCCACTTCATCGATCCACTTATCTCTTGTACAATCCTGCCAAGCTCTCTGTCCTTCAAATTCTGTACAGATGTAGCCGTCCCAGTTATTCTGCTTTAACAGACTGATCACATCTTCAAATCTCTCCGCAGGCTCCGTATAATGTCCGGGCTGTCCGGGAATTTCGATCATATCGTGGCACTTTCCATGGAAGCTGAATACATAAGGCAAAATCGGAATCAGATCAGAAGGATCTGCACACTTGTTCCACTTAAACGCTCTTTCCTGCGCAGGAGTCAGCTTGCCTTTGAAATTCTTTTCGATTTCATCACCCAGCTTATTTAAGTTCATCGGGTACAGGCTTTCATACACAACTCGGATTTCCTTTGCAAGATCCGGATCCATATGACGCAGCTCTCTTTCGATACCATCGATGTAAGGTCCTCTGTTGAAAATACCCATATCCGGAACAAAACCGACCTTCTTGGTTCCTGTCTTCTTGATAAATTCAACGGTTTCCTCTACTGCAGTACCGGGTCTTTCACAAAACAGACCTTTGATGGTAGGATTAGGTCTGATCGGAATCGGAAGATGGATTTCCCATGCAATACCAACATCCAGCTTTTCTGCTGTATCCAGCGCGCCCTCGATAACGTCCGTAGGCAAACCGGTCATGGTACGGATATGCTTAAATCCCATATCATGGGCAAGCTGCAGATCCAGCTTCAGCAGTTCGGAAGCTTCTCTGTGATTTAAAACATGATCTCTGAAACGCATGGTATCCAGGAATCCATCAAATGCAACCGGCTGCAGATTATATCTTGCCATTGTATTGTTCCAGTCGCCGATAAATTCTTTCGAAGGAAACGGATAGCCGGGAACGGTAGCTTCATTGATAATTTCCACACCATCACAGTGCAGGTTGTCATGAAGTTCCTTGCACATATCCTTCCAGTCCATTTCTCCGAAAAACTGTGCCTGCTGATAACTATAAAAAGATACACCTCGTTTGATTGCCATCTTATTTGTCCCCCTTCACTCAAATTTCTACATCGAAATAGTAAACTTCCTGCTGCTTGCCTGCCATTTCTCTCGGCAGAGGAGTGTTGTCAATCCATTCCTGGTCATGTGCCTGCCAGCCATACTGTGTCATCAGACCCTGCATCAGGCCTAAACGATGTTTGCCTTTTGCCAGACCGCCCGGGCATGCAACATACAGTGTTGCATAATCATCATAATCCCAGTGCTCCCATGCTGCTTTGGCGATTTCCTCAAAGGTTCTGGGCGCTTTGTTATTGATCTCGAATTTCTGTGTCTCCAGCGGATATTCCACACCGTCAACTTCTACATAATAGCCTCGCACCAGGCTCAGAAAACACCCTCTGTATTCTCCGATATGTACGTCTACTTTAAATCCTGCTGTTTCGCCGTTTTCCTCATAATTCTGAAAACTGCCGTCCTTAATCAGATAAGCATCAAACATTTGTATACCCCTTCCTTTCTTTTTCCTTACAGAATATCTTCCTGCGCCTTAAAACGCTCCAGGTATTCGTCAAATTTGTCCCCATATCTCGGCTTTCTGCCAAGCTCTACCTGATGTTCCAGAACACCTGCCAGACGCAGTCTGGAACGGTTCTGTTCTTCTTCAGTAAATGTTACCTTAACCTTATGTCCATCCATTTTCAGGGTTCCGTAAATACCACATACCGGACAGCATACTGTATCTGTTCCGTTCAATGTCATTTCATTGCAGTGACATACAGGACATACACCCGGATCGGATTCCCAGGTAATTTCACTGTTCTTTTTGGAATATGCTTCAACAATCCTGCGTCCCATATGCTTCGCATCTGCAACTGTCTGATCTGTCAGTTCCTGAGATCTCCACATGCCATGCGCATTCATCTGATCAACTACCTTCATGTTGATGCTCATTCCGAACAGATTCAGCTGATTAAGTCCAAAGGAAACCCAGTGATCTGTTGCTGCTCCGCCGATTGAAATATAGGAAACCAGATGTCTCTTTAAGCATCTCTTTTCCAACGGAACATCCCCTTCTGTATCCTCCCGTTTCGCATTTTCAAACAGCATATATGCTTTGTCATGTGCCGGCCCGAAGCGATCTACAAAATCCTTTAACTGTCCGACAGGTCCCAGTACATAAACCGGAGCCGCTACGATAATACAGTCCGCATCCAGCACTGCATCGGAAATTGCTTCATAATCATCCTTCTGAATGCATCTGATCTGCTGCTTTCCGCTTTCCAGCATTCTGGAACAGGCTCCGCATCCGATACAGCGATTGATTTTTTTCGTAACTGTATCAATAATCTCCGTCTCTGCACCGGCTGCCTTTGCTTCTTCCAGAGCAATGTTTAAGTACTTTTTACATTCTCCGTTGATACGTCCGAAATTTAATCCAAGAACTTTAATTTTTCCCGCCATTTGAATTCCTCCTGTATGAATTTTTGACGTCTCTTAACTGATGAGATTATTTTATCAAAGTTCTTTTTTCCCTTCTGCTATTCTTTTATCATCTTTTCATTCATTTTTTGAATATTTTCATTTTATGAAATATTTTTTCATGATAATATCAAAAATTGATGATTCTTTTTTGATTACCAGCCAAGGATCTTCAAATATTCGCGACTTCTGCGGGCAGCTTCCATCGGATCCAGTTCATAATGCTCATCCTGTTCCACGATCACCCATCTGGAACCGATTTCCACACAGGTCTTTAAGATCGGCTCCCATACCTGTAAACCGAAACCTACCGGGCGGAATTCAAAAATACCGGTATCTCCTTCTTCCTCTTCGGTCTCGATTCCGATCAGCTTGTACATGTTTTTCGGATTTCCTTCTTTATAGAAGTCCTTCAGATGAACAACTTCACATCTTGCCCCGTACTTTTTCAGGTATTCTACAGGGTTCTGTCCGGCAACCTTGATCCAGCACAGATCCGGTTCTACCTTCAGCAGATCTTCCGGAATCCGGGTATAAATATCGTCAAATCCAAACGTTCCGTCCGGCAGGGTTACGAATTCAAAATCATGGTTGTGATATTCCAGCTTGATGCCATTTTCTTTCATCACCTGTCCGATTCTTGCAAACTCTTTCAGTGCGCCTGCATATCCCGGCGTATTAGGTCTGTATTCCTCCGGAAGATACGGAATTGCAATATATTTCACGCCGATTTTTTTGTAGGTATCCGCAACCTTCTGCGCATCCTCCATCATTTCAACAAGCGGAACATGTGCAGAAATCGGAATCAGACCTACCTCATTTAGTACCTGCTTGATATATTCCGGCTCCAGACCATATAGGCCTGCCAGCTCTACACCGTCATACCCAAGGTCCTTTACCTGCTGCATTACATTTTTGAAATTTTCCGGAGTATTTTCCAGAAGATCTCTTAAACCATATACCTGAATTCCTACAGGAAGTGTTTTGCTCATTTTGATATTCCTTTCTTTTAAAAGCAAACAGGCACTGCACATTCCAGTGCAGCGCCTGTTTGCACTGTTTTCGTCGGATGCCCCTGCCAGGGCACCCTAAAGGTATAAACTTTCAAAAGGGGGACTTTGTATGATAAAGAATTCCGGAGATTAGAATTCTGTATCAAACTTGTATAATTTACCGTTGATCATCTGTTCTCTGACATAAGTCGAAGGAGAGTTTTCAATGATCTCATCATAGGTTACGCTGCGTCCCAGTTTCTGGGAAAGGAAGAAGCCATCCGTTACAATCAGCTGATTCAATGCGATTTCAGGTGTGTTGTAACGAGTTTCATCATCTTTCGGGTTATTCCGTAAAGATTCCTTATAAGCCTCTATACACTGTGGATACTGCTTGGACGACTGAAGGATAACTCCCATGTTATGATAAATCTGTGCCAGTTTATCCTTGTCCTTCTCTACCTTAGAAGCAGATTCAAACTGTTCCATCGCTTCCTTTGCTTTTTGCTGCATCAAGAGCGAGTTTCCCAAATTGAACATGGCATCTGTTGATTTCGGGTTAATTTCCAATGCCTTACGATAATCTACCTCCGCTTTGATAAACAAGCTGTCATTATACAGCTTGTTTCCGCTGCGCAGATAATCTCTTTCTGTTTTTTGGGCGAAGGCACTGCTTGCCACAAGTAAGAATAACAGAGTGATATAGGTTTTTTGTAACATAAGCATTCCTTATTTAAATAGTCTGACATTTTTGAAAAGCGGATTTTTCCGTTCCAAAATAAGCATTTCTACCACCAGCAGGATAAGCACCAGCCATGCCAAAGCCTGGAACTGTTCATCAAATTCAGTATAAACCTGACTTTCTACATCAGCTTTTGACAGTTTGGCGATTTCATTGTTCAATACCTTCTCGGCAGAGTTGGTATTATCCACGCGAATATACATTCCATTGCCAGCCTTGGCTATTTCCTGGCACATCTGCTCATTCAAGCGGGTGACGATAACATTTCCATCCTTATCGCGACGGAAATTGTTGCTACCGTCCTCAGCTGGAATTGGAGAACCATCCGGTGAACCTACTCCTAATACAAATACCTGCATACCTTTTTCGGCTGCTTCTTGGGCTGCTTCTACTGCCCCACCTTCATGATTTTCACCATCGGTAATGACAATAATTGCACGTCCCACTCCTTCTTGCGGAGTAAAACTCTTCATTGCCAGGCGGATGGCCGCACCGATATCCGTACCTTGTGTGGTTATCAATGACGGATTAATGGTTTCCAAGAACATTTTGGCGGAAACATAATCGCTTGTGATGGGCAATTGCGTGAAAGCATCACCTGCAAAAACAATCAATCCCACTTTATCATTATTGAACGTATCTACCAGTCTGGAAATCAATTTCTTTGATTTGTCCAAACGACTGGGAGTCACATCTTCTGCCAGCATGGAGTTTGAAATGTCCAAGGCAATGACAGCTTCCACTCCACTTCGTTTCACCGTTTCCATCTTTGAGCCGAACTGTGGGCGGGCCAACATCAGTATAACCAATGTCAACGCAGCAAAAGTCAGCCAAAACTTGA
>ERZ837910.5432-NODE-5432-length-11438-cov-2.704999_pt1 | contig 11438 bp, 7 predicted proteins | sample MGYA00519940_ERZ837910 | MGnify/ENA primary metagenome ERZ837910 (study PRJEB31850, sample SAMEA3708825) | human gut metagenome | biome: human gut; feature: human-associated habitat; material: faeces | place: China | collected 2014 ... | reverse complement strand
CTCTACCCACCGATACTTACCTGCAGCCGGACGGTTCCATCGGCGCAAAGAATAGTGCGTATAAATGTTCTGGTGAGCAGAAGACCGCTGTTCAAATCGGTGGTAAGCTGAATGCATCTTGGGAAAAAGGTCAGGTTATTAAGTATACGGTCGATGCAAATGGTGTTACTGGCATTAGCGCGGAAACTGCATCCTAACTTTTTCCAAAACTTTTCATGAGCCCACGCCGGAGCGTACGCTCCGGCGTGGGAACGCCCCCTTCCTTCTTGGATGAGCCGATTCTGCAGAGGGCTCATCTTCGGCGCTATGCTAAGAAATAAGGGGGTGGCCGAGGGTCGGCGGCCATCCCCCACGAAGGAACCCTATTCCAAGGAGGATTTTTACGATGCTCCATCTCACCCCCTTCCTCACCGTATACTGCTGCGTGCTCGCCGCCGTTTTCGGCGCGTGTATGGCGAGCTTTCTGAACTGCATGGCGTGGCGCGTGGTCCACGGCGAGAGCGTGCTGCGCGGGCGGTCGCACTGCGACGCGTGCGGCCATGTGCTCGGCGCGCGGGACCTTGTTCCGATCGTGAGCTATCTCGCCTCCGGCGGGAGGTGCCGCTACTGCGGCGCGAAGCTCTCGAGCCGCCATGTGTGGGGCGAGGTGATCGGCGCGGCGGTGTTCGTGTCGCTTCTGCTGCATTATGATATTTCGCTCCGGCTTCTCGAAGCGTGGTTTCTGGCAAGCATTCTGCTCGCCTGCTCCTTCGCGGACCTGGAGGGGTACATCATTCCCGACCGCTTTTTGGCGGCCGGTCTTGTGCTTTTTATCGCGTCCCTCTTTTTTTCGCCCGCGCCGCTCGGACGGCTCGCGGACGGGCTGCTCGGCGGCTTCGGCGTGGCGCTCGGCCTGCTGGCGGTCGTCACGGTGCTGGAAAAGCGCATGGGGCGCGAGGCGATGGGCGGCGGTGATTTGAAGCTGCTGTTCGTCACCGGGCTGTTTTTCGGCTGGAAGGGCAACCTCCTCTGCCTGATCTTAGCCTGCATCTTCGGCATCGTCTTCGGCCTGCTCGCCGCCGGGCGCGGCGGGGAGAAGGGCGCGCCGACCCCGTGGGGGCCGCCCATCGCGCTCGGCGCGTGGGTCACGGCGCTCGCGGGCGAGCCGTTTATCCGTTGGTATCTGAGCCTTTTATAAGGCGCGTTTCGTAACACTCCGCTGAAAGGAGAATGAGCATGAATAAGATCGTTGGCCTTGATATCGGTGAAAACAGCGTAAAAATGGCCTATTTCGTGGACCGCGAGCTGAAAAGGACCGCGAAGGTCGAGTTGCCCGACGCGATGGTGTCCGGCGGGCGCATCCTCTCGATGGACGCGATGGCGGATTTTATCCGTACACAGGCAAAAGCGCATCATCTGCCAAAGGCAGAGGCGGCGCTGGTCGTGCCGGCGAGCGAGGTCTACACCCGCATCATCACCCTGCCCGCTATGACCGAGCAGCAGCTTTTTTACAACCTGCCTTACGAGTTCCGCGACTTTCTGACGGAGGAGAAGAGCAAATATTTCTTCGACTACGCCGTGCGCCGCATCGTGAACGACGAGACGGGGCATCCCAAGGAAATGGAGCTCTTCGCCTGCGCCATCCTCAAAACCACGGTGGAGGGCTACCGCGCGATGCTGCACCGCGCGGGTTTCCGCCTGCGCGTGCTCACCGTCACCGAGTGCGCCTACGGCGCGGTACTGGGCGCATACCTCAGGCGCATGGGCGCGGAGAACGACGATAAGGACCGCTGCATCGTCTCCATCGGACACCGCAGCACGCACCTTTACATTTACCACGGCGCAGCGTTCGACAGCCGCCGTGAGATCGACGTCGGCGGCAGGCTGATCGACGAGCAGATCGCCGAGCACTGCGGCGTGGACATCCATTTGGCGCACAGCTATATGCGCAGCGACTACAACGGCGTGCTTGAGGCGGACTATGCCCGCGAGGCGTACAGCCGTCTGGCGGTCGAGATCATGAAGGCGGTCAATTTCTACAACTACAACAACCGCGACCGCGAGCTGCACGACCTCTACATCTGCGGCGGTGGCGGCGGCATCGAGCCGATGCTGCGCACCATCGTCGAAACGACGAGGCTCACGCTCCATCCGGTCTCCGAGCTGCTCTCGCAGCAGCTTTCGACCGAGGAGCCGTGGACGTATCTGCGCGCCATCGGCGGTGTGAGCGAGGGCATCAAGGGGGGACTGGCATGATCGCGGAGAAGGAGAAGAAAACGGCCCGCGCGAACACGCCCCGCCGTCCGGTCCGCTGCCCGCAGAAAACGGGCATCAACCTCAATATGCACGAAAAGCGCACGGGCACGGTGCTCACGCTGCTCATCGGCGCGCTGTGCATCACCGTGCTTGCGCTGGCGGTCGCCAAGTTCGGCGTCCTCGACCTCTACGACCGGCTCGCCGACGCGCAGAGCGCGTATGCGCAGGCGCAGCAGGAGAACCGCGCCGCGCAGGAGAAGCTCTCGCACTTTGACGAGGTGCTCTCGGAGTACCGCACCTATTCGATGGAGTGGATGGAGGACGGCGAGGACTCCGACCTCAACTTTGCCGTGGAGCGCACGGAAATGCTCGACCTGATCGAGCGCACGGTGATGCCCTACGGCACGCTCAGCGCCCTGCAGGCGCAGGGCGACCGCGTGGACGTCGAGCTGAACGAAACGGACCTTGACCGCATCGCCGAGGCGCTCAGCGCCGTGAAGGCGTCGAGCATCGTGGAGTCGGTCGGGCTGGAGCTTGCCGAAACGGAGAAGGACCGCCCCGCCGACGTGATGAAGTGTACGCTGCACATCGTGCTGAGAGGGGAGGCGGCGGAATGAACCGTGAATTGACCCTGCGGGAAAAGGTGCTGCTGCTCATCCTGATCGTGCTCGTGATGGTGCTCGGCTACTTCAAGCTCCTCTACGAGCCGGTCAGCGACCGCATCGCGCGCTGCCGCGAGGACACGGCGCAGGAGCAGCTTGCACTGGAGCAGAACGCGGTCAGGCTGGCGCAGATGGAAAAGATGGAGCAGGCGCTCGCGGATATCCGCGCCGCCGGCGGCAGCAAGGCGATCCCGCGCTTCAACAACAGCGAGGCGCTGCTGCGCGAGCTGCGCGGCCTGCTCGCGGGCACGGGGGAATACTCCCTCGATTTCGGCGACGGCACGACGCAGCAGGGCTATATCGTCCTGCGCCCCGTCTCCATGACCTACCGCACGAGCACCTACGAGCAGTCGCGCGCGATCATTGACCGCCTCAGCGCGAGCGACAACATCAACCGGATATCCGACCTGAGCATCCGCCGCGACGAACGGAGCGGCGGACAGGGCTATCAGACCGTGCTGACGGTGACCTATTTCGAGGTCGCGCCGTAACGCACAGAGGAGCAGAGCACCATGAAAAACAACAGGGCAAACAGACACAATGACCGCGGCTTCACCCTCTCGGAGGTCCTTCTGACGGTGGCGATCCTTGTGGTGCTGTTTGCCCTTGCCGCTGTTCCCGTCTCGAAGATGCGGCGCGAGCTGCGCCAGACGGAGCTGGACAGCAAGGCGGAGATCTTATTCCAGACCGCGCAGAACCGCATGACGCAGCTTCTGGCCGCCGGTATGGAGGAGAAATACAAGAGCGGCGGCGACGTGAAGCGCTTTACCTATATCCCTCTCGACGCGGAAGAGGACAAGTACGACGAGACCGATATCGACAGGCTTCCGCTCTGGTATGTGACCGACGCGGAAAAGGACAACGCCTCCGCCGCGGCGTATTACATCTTGCCGCGGGAGCAGACCGACGCCGAGCTGCGCGAGGGCCATTGGCTCGTGGAGTACAACGCGGACAGCGGCAGCGTCTACGCGGTGTTTTACAGCGAGGAGGCGCTGGGCGTGCATACCGGGCTCGACGTGCTGCGCTACCGCAGCCAGCGCGTGAAAACGGCGAAGGTCGGCTACTATGGCGGCGACGCAGCGGCGGTCAATGACACCGGCGTGCTCGCGCCGCGGGCGGAGATCCTCAACGGGGAGACGCTGGAGGTGCGCATCACCTGCAAGGCGCCGAATGACCGTCCGCTCCATTTCTTCATCACCATCCGCGACGACAAAGGAAATGAGACGGCGCGCACCGAGCTGAAAAATGATACCAAGACGTTCACCACGATCGAGAAGAGCTTCCGGGACTACGAGGTGACGGTGACGCTCGACGACCTGAGCGGCGACGGCAGCCGCCGCTTTGCGCAGCAGGAATGGCTGAAAATGCTGACGTCCGGGGAGAATCTGACCGTCACCGTTGAGGTCACCAGCGACGACCCGCTGGTGGAGGGCGCGCGATTTGTGCCCGAAAAGACAAATGGTCTGTTCCATACGCTGCGCGGCGGCGATACGGCGGTCGTCACCTGCGCCCGCCACCTGCAGAATCTGGACGAGGCGTCCGGGGTGGCGTCGGCCGTCACCCGCGCGGTGCAGGAGAAGAACATTGACTTCACCGGCGCGAGCGGCTGGGCATCGGTCTACGGCGAGAAGAAGTTCCGCCCCATTGTTAACACGGCGCTGCGTGAATACCGGGGCAGCTATACCGTGGACGGCACGACGTACCGTCCGGTGATCGCGCATCTGCCGGTGGATACGAACGACGACGCGGGCCTGTTTAAGAGCTTTTCCGGCGGCACGCTGGCGGACATCACGCTCACCGGCGCGCAGATCCGCGGCACGGGAAGGGTCGGCGGTCTTGCCGGCACGCTGTCCGGTACGGTGAGCGTTACCGGCTGCCGCGTCTATCTGGACACGGCGAGCGACGGTCTGAGCACAAAAACGGAGCGGGATATTTGGCTCGTCGGCAATGTGACCGGCGGTCTGGCCGGTCGTGTCGAGAGCGGAGCAAGGGTGGAGATCAACAGCAGCTTTGCCGCCTCGGTCCTTCGGGGTACGACGGCGGCGGGCGGCCTGATCGGACAGGCGGACGGCGCTGTGACGGCAGAGCGCTGCTATGCCGACTGCTACCTCTACAGCGATGAGACGAACGGACGGACCGGCGGACTGATCGGCGGCAGCAAGGACGAGGTCGGCGTGGCGACAAGACCGATCGATCTGCTGGATTGCTATGCCGCCGGCTTCCAGGAAGCAGCGGTCACGGCGGGCCTGTCTGCCGGACAGGTTTACCGAATGAACCGCTGCTACAGTGCGGCCACGGGGCTGAAGGCCAATGAACTGACGTACTCTACCACCGTGCCGCATAGGACGATGGAAGAGGCGAAAGACGGATTCTATTTGGCGGCGTCGGCGGACGCGGCACATGAGGTCCCCGGAACGAAGCAGGTCGCGCATACAGAATGGAGCGGCGCCAGCCGCCCCGCCGCGGCGCAGAGACTTGGCACCGCATTTACCGCTGTGACGGGCGGCGGAAGCACCAACGCCTACAACCTCATGGAGGGCATGGGCCTGACCGACTACTCTTACCCGAAGCTGCAGGGTATCCCTCACTACGGCGACTGGAAGGCGGAGTTTGAGTCCGGCTCGCTGGCGTACTACGAGCATTATCAAAACGGCACGGCGGCAGGCTATGGCTTCCTCGGCGGCAACGTGTCGTCCCTGCGGGACGACGAAACGGTGCTGGGCGACGGCTACGGCATGATTTATGATGCGCTGCCGTCCACACCAATCCAGATCACCTATTCCGTTCGTACAGCAGCGGGCGACGCGGATCAGAAGACAGAAATGCTTGCCGCGGATGCCGCGGTGCAGGTCACCTACAACGGGAGGAGCTATTACCTCCTGCCGCTGCCGACCGGGGCGGTGAATACGGAATATGTCGATCCGAACAGCTGCTATCAGGAGGTCAGGGTCGACGGCGCGGCGTATCTCTACGCGCCGCACTTTGCCCGCACGGTGACGACGCCCGGCGAGGACGGCACGGTGGAGAGCCCGACGGGCGTTTCCATCCGCACGGCGCGCCAGCTCTACGCGCTGAGCCTTTACTACGACGAATACCGGGAGCGGCTCGATGAGAGCAGCGTTTTTGTGCAGGAGCGCGGCATCGACTATGTCAGCTACGACTGGAAGGACTATGGCAGAAACGGCACCGAGCCCTCGGTGAACCTCCCCCAGTTCCCCATCGGCGACAGCACGGCTAAGCCGTTCATCCACACCTACAACGGTCAGCGGCACGAGATCATCAGCGCGCCGATCACCGGGAACGGTCTCGGGCGCGGCGGAACGGAGAACGTGGGCGAGGTCTATGCGGGCCTGTTCGGCTGCAACGCGGGCGAGCTGCGCGACATCGTGCTCATTGCCGGCAGGGAGGACACGATCGTCGGCTTTGACCGCGGCATCCAGCGCAGGAGCGCCTACATCGGCGCGCTCGTCGGCTACAATTCCGGCACGGTGCGCGGCTGCGCGGCAGCGGGCTACCGCACCAAGGCGCTGGCCAACAGCGGCAGCGCAGTCTATGTCGGCGGCTTCATCGGCTACAATGAGGGCTATGTGGAGCAGTGCAGCGTGAGCAGCCCCTCGGTCTATGCCGAGAACGTGTTCGCGCAGCTCAGCGCGGGCGGCTTCGCCGGACAGAACGACGGGCGCATCGAGGGCTGCTACGGCATCGCGGCGATCAGCGTCCCGACCGTCCGCGGCGGCGAGGTGGAGCTTGGCGGCTTCGCCGCGCACAACGGCGGCATCATCCGCGGCGCCTACTGCGCGACGGCCATGTCCTCGGCGGGCGCGCGGGCGGACGGCTTTACCGCCTCCGGCAGCGTGCAGAGCTGCTACTATCTCAACGGCGGCACCTACCGCTTCTGGGAGGAGGACCGGATGTACAGCGCGGAGACCGCGAGCATCGCGCAGCCCATGACCGCGGCGGAACTGAAGGCGCTCGGGCTGCCTGGCTTCGACACGTCTGCGGCGGCACGTTACAGCCGAAAAAATACCGAGAGAGTCTACCCCTATCCCGCCTGTATGCAGGACGCGAGCGGCGTACTCGTCCACTACGGCGACTGGCCGGTGCCGACGAATGTCGGCGAGGTCGGCGTGTTCTACTGGGAAAAGGAGGAGGACGGCGCGAACAGCGGCTATCACCTCTCCTACATCGGCTTTGTCGGCACGGAGCGCAAGGAGGGCAGTACCCTCTGCACCGCGCATGACGACGGCGGCGTGATCACCGCCTACGGCTACGGCTACTATTGGGAGAGCAGCTCGAAGGAACCGGAGCTGGCGGCGAGCGGCGGCTTCGTCATGGACGGAGGTGATACGGAGGAGGCCGGGGCGGCGGCGTCGGCGCTGGGAGCGCAGATGCCGGAGTATACCTTCGCCGCCTACGAGACCGGCGAGACCGGCCTGCGCCTGCAGGCAGAGACCAACAGCCGAAACGGCAGCTATACGCTCCAGGCAAATGGCACATGGACGCTGAATGAAACGTATACCTACACGCTCTGCCCGTTCTTTGCGGACGCCTTCGGCTATGCGGGCGATGCGGAGCCGGGTACGGACCAGGCGGCCTATCAGGTCCGCTCAGTGCAGCAGCTGCAGTTCATCAACTGGAGCTGCGGGGTCACGTCGGAGAAGGTAGGAGGCTGGTGGAATCCAAGCTACACGTTTACCTATAAGATCGGCACAGACCGCGAGGTAACGGCGGCGACCTACAAGCAGTTCCCCTATCTGCAATACGCCACAGACACAGGCGTGAGCCGTCAGTCACAGAGTGCGGCGGAGCGGGATCGTCCGCGGCGCAGCTGGAAGCAGTCGCATGACCTCAACGGCACAGACCGGGAATTTCCGAAGGTCGGCGCGAAAAATACCTCGTTCCATCCCATCGCCGGTGCGGTTTTTAACAACGCGGCGGAGAATCCAAACAACGAGGGCTATGCGGTAGACCTCTACAGTTGGTTCGGCGGCGTATACGATGGGGGCAGCTATTACATCAAGAACATCAACATCGACTCGCCCTGCTACAATGTCGGCGTTTTCGGCACGACGGCGGGCGCGGAGATCCGAAACATCGTGCTCTACAGCGACAACGGCGGAACGATCGAGCGCAGTACACCAGCGGGAACAGACTACCGTAACTACCGCTGCGCCTACGCGCTCGGCGGTCTGGTGGGCATCGCGTATGACTACCTTTACGACGCGAACGGAAATTGGGTCAATGTTGAAAACCGCGCTGCGAAGATCGCCAACTGCGCCATTGCGGGCTATACCATCGAAGATAACAGCACCAACCCGCTCCAGCTCGGCGAGGCGGTGGTGGGCGGATTGATCGGCGTATCCAAGGTCAATTTGAACAGCTGCTCGGCGGTGGTCGATATCAAGGTCAACTGCACGCACCGGGAAGCCGGCGACAGCGGCAAACTGACCAGAGCCCAATACGGCAACTTTGTCCGCGTGGGCGGTCTGGTCGGCGGCGTGCAGTACAAGGTGACGAACTGCTACACCGGCGGAACGATCACCGTCGGCAGCGATACGCTTAATGAGCGCGTGGATGAGGACGGAAAACTTGTCACCGTGCAGGACAGCACGAAGGAACAGAAGAGGGTGAAGGATGCGAAGGGGACCTATGTCTACATCGGCGGAATCGGCGGCTGCGGCTTTTCCTCCAACTTCCGCAACTTTTCCAACAAGAACGGCACGGACGACGGAGAGCCGGAGTATGAGAACTGCTATACCTATACGGGGCTGCCGACCATGCAGGGAACGATCATGTCGATCTCCCGCATCGGCAGTGTTGCCGACCGCTATGAATGGGCGCCGAGCGTGACCATTACCAACTGCTACTATTATGCGGAGTCAGATGTCCAGTACAACCTGCCGAAGTATCACTGCGGCAAAAAGAGTCTTGCGACGATCCTGGCGAGCGATGAGGAGAAGGAAAAGATGCTGCAGGGCGATCTTTCGTATCTCAGTAAATACATCGGTGGAAGAAATCATCGACCGAGCTATTCGATCGACCTGACAAAGCTCAGCTATGAGCAGCTGGCAGGCAGGAAGGACGTCACGAAGAACGGGCAGGACAAAAGGATCCTGGAGCTGCTGAATCAAAACGGGGACAGCGTTTTCGGTTGGGTCACCGTCGAGGAGGCGCAGGCCGAGGTCCACGGGAAATACAGCTTCCCGGGCAAAAACATCGCCGTGCTCGACGGGCAGGACTACCCGTTCCCGACCGTGCTCACACAGGCGAGCGAGCACACCGACAGCGGCAGGGCGAACCTGCACTACGGCGACTGGCCGCTCGTCGGTCCGGCCTGGGAGAAGAGCAGCGTGACGATCGACCGCATCACCGACTACGATGCCGGAATCGGCAGCGCGGTTATTACCGCGGTGCTGAAGCTGGAGAACATGGAGGACGGAAAGCTCGGCGGGCTGACACTCGAGTCGTTCCGCTCGACCAATGAGAGCATCGCAAGGGTGACGGGCTTCGAGCCGCTTGACGCAAAGACCTGCCGCGTGACGCTGGTGGGTCTGGCGAATGGCTCGGTGGAGATCACCGCAGCGCTGGACGGCCATGTGGCGCGCTTGATGGTAAGCGTCACCGCGGAGCTGACGATCCGGATGAGCGACGAGATCGAGCGCGCGAAGCAGATCACGGTGAATGAGGCCGCGACGGTGCCGCTCGGACTCGCCGCGCTGGACCGCGGCGGCAAGGCTCTGACGAAAGACCTCAGCTGGACGGTCGCCAATGCCGAGACGGGTATTGCACAGATCGTCTGGAAAAACGGCGTTCCGCAGAGCGTCCGGGGCATCGGCGCGGGCGAGACGACGCTGCTCATCACGGCGAGCTATCGGATCAGTGAGACCGAGACGGTTACGGTGAGCCGCATCGTGCCGGTGACGGTGCTGGCGAAGGCAGCCGACGGCACGGCGTAAAAAGGAAAGGAGGGGCATCGGGATGAAAAAACTGAAGAACGAACAGGGCGTGACCATTCTGATGGCCCTCCTGCTGGTCCTGACCGCGGCGGTGGTCAGCGCGGTCAGACCGGTGCGGCCGCCGGCCTCCACGCCGGAGGCGCGTGAACGGCGACCGCACCGCGCAGCAGAACTACCTTGCCGTCAGCTCGGCGGCGGAGCTCGTACGCGACAGCATCGACCAGATGCGGTATACCGAGACTACCACCACGACTTACAAATGGGACGAGAAGAGTGAAGGCTATGTACAAACCGGCAGCTCCTCCACAGAGAAGCTGCCGACCGGCCTGATGGGAGACTGGCTCACGGACGGCGCGCGGAACGGCGGCTACACCGATACTATCACCATCACGCTGCCGGATGAAGTGCTCCCGCCGGTCAAGGCAAGCTTTTCCATGACAGGACGGGGAACGGGAAGCGAGGGCTATGATATCCAGATCACCTTTTCTCTGGCCGACGCCGGGGACGCGGACGACTGCCGCATGACGCTCAGGCTGAGCGGAAGCGTCAGCGAAAGTACAGACATTTATGCGAACACCGCGGGCTGGAGCAGGATCGACGAATTGACCATCACCTGGAGCAATCCAAAGATCACCAAGGGAGCGGAGGGGAACCCATGAAAAAACGCAGAAGCAAGGCCGGTGAGACGCTGGTGGAGACGCTGGTCTCCGTGCTCATCGCGGCGCTGGCGTTCGCCCTTCTCTCGACCGCCGCGGTGACCGCGGCGCGGATCAACGCCACCGCGCGCGAGGACGTTTCCTTCCGCTATACCGCGGAGCAGGGAAAGACGGTGACCGTAACGGCTGAGGGAACCCATTTCGGCACGAGCCAAAAGACCGGCAGAAGGAATGTCACGCTCTATACAACGGACAACGGATATCAATATTATACGGACACGACCTCATCGGGGGTGACGCCATGAAAAAACTGCGCGGCAGCCGCGGCGTGACGCTCACCGAAACGCTGTGTACGGTGCTGATCGTGCTGCTCATCAGCGCGATGCTGGCGGTGGGCGTGCGCTTTGCCGTGCGGACGTACCGCGAGTCGATGGAGCTGTCGGAGACGGAGCTGCTCTGCTCCACGCTGACGGCAGCCATCAGCGACAAGCTGCGCTACAGCGGCGAGGTGGGACAGAATATGTTCATCCAGGGCGTCGGTACGACGGACAGCAGCGGCGGAGGCTCGTTTGCGATCAGCGACGACGGCGAGGTCGTCATTCAGACGACCGACAGCGAGGAGTTCCGGCTCCTCGGCTCGGCCTCCTACCCGCAGGGCCTGCGGGTGCGGACGACCGGCACGGGGGAAACGGGCTTCATCAGCTACAGCGCCGAAACAGGAATCTTTACCGTTTCCTTTGCCATCGCGGACGCGCAGGGGAATATCCTGAAGGAGACATGCTTCGACGTCAAGCGCATCAATGCGGGCAAAAAGTGAAAAAGGAGCTGCCGGACAAAATGTCCGGCAGCTCCTTTTAATCGCTTCGTGTGATGTCATGCACCCATTTGCCGCTGTGGATGCGCAAAAGTCCGATGGGGGTCTTTGCCAG
>ERZ837910.5424-NODE-5424-length-11452-cov-3.535229_pt1 | contig 11452 bp, 4 predicted proteins | sample MGYA00519940_ERZ837910 | MGnify/ENA primary metagenome ERZ837910 (study PRJEB31850, sample SAMEA3708825) | human gut metagenome | biome: human gut; feature: human-associated habitat; material: faeces | place: China | collected 2014 ... | reverse complement strand
GATCGTGGTCTCGTCGGGCGCCGCAAGCGGCGTCTCGTCGCCCTCGATGGCCTCGCCGGCCCCCTGCGTGCCTGCGACGTTACCGGTACCGCCGGTCACTGCGGCCTCCACGCCACCCGTCGCGCCACCTGCGGCTCCGTTGCCGCCCGTGACGCCGGAAGCGGCATTACCGCCCGTCGTAGCGCCGTTCGCGTTGCCGCCGTTCTGGGGCTGCTGGAGCGCCGCTATGGCGCGCGTCTCGACGTGCGTGCCGTCATGCGCGCAGACGCGTTGCTCGCTACCCTCGACACCGACGGCGGCGTTCCTGACGACGGTCCACGCACCCCAGCTGTGGGCGTTGGGGTCGATGGCGATTTCCTGCTCGCCCGCCACGTTGCAACGCGTGCAGTGATGCGTGCGCACGCCCGTGGCCGAGCACGTGGCGGCCTTGGTGACCTCGCCCTCGTCCCAGTCATGGCCGAGCGCGGGGATGGTCTGCTGCGCCGTCAGCACCTCGTTGCAGGCCGTGCAGTGCGAGCCTTCGGTCAGGCCCGTGGTCGTGCAGGTCGCGGCCACGGCCGGGTCGATCGCCACGGCATGGCCCAGCGCGGGGATGGTCTCGGTGCTCACCTGGACGCCGCAGTCCTGGCAGCTGAAGGCCATGATGCCCTCGGTGGTGCAGGTGGCGGCGCGGATGACGGCACCCACGCCCACGCGATGCTCGAGCATCGGAAGCACGGTGCCCTCGTTCACGACCTGGTTGCACACGCTGCACACCGTGCGGCCGAAAAGGCCGGTCTCGGTGCAGGTGGCGGGCTTGTCGGCCACGGCGACCGCGCTATGGCCGGTCGCGGGAATCACGGTCGTGACCGTCTCGCCGCAGGTGGCGCAGACGGAAGTCTGCTCGCCATCCTCGGTACAGGTCGCGGCCTTGGTTACCGTCGCGTTCCAGCTGTGGCCCAGTGCGGGAACCTCGCGCTCGTCCCAGCCATCGCCGATCTCCCAGGTGCCGTCGCAATCATCGCCCCTGTTACACCAGCGGCACTCGACGCCGGCCTCGGTGCAGGTGGGCTCGACCGCGAGCTCCCAGTCACTCCACAAGTGGCCGAGCGCGGGGGTCGTGTCCTCCCACTCCCAGCCTTCGCCGTCGCATGCCTCAGCACGCTTGCAGAAGTGCTCGCGGCCGCCACCGGTCGTGCACGTCGCGTCGTAATATTCCCACTCGTCCCAGTCGCAGCCGAGCGCGGGAATCTCCTCGGTCCTCGTCTCGCCGCCGACAGCGCAGGTGAAGACCCTCGCGCCAGGATTCGCGCAGGTCGGCTCGACCGTGATGACGCCCTCGTCCCACACATGATCGGCGTGATCCGCGTACGTGACGGTGTCCTTCACGATGACGGTGACGTACTGGTCGTTCACGCCATCGCCATCCCAGTCAAAACCGTAGCGGTACATGAGCTGATTGTCGCCGCCCTTGTACTGCTCCATCATGGCCTGCGAGGACGAGACGTAGTAGATGCCGTCATCGGCTACCGAGCCGGCGCTCACCCACTGGGAGCTGCTGCCGTCGTCGTTGAACCAGTCGGAAATCTGCGAGTAACTGGGGTTATGCGAACCCTCGGGCACCGCGATCTTGAAACCGGCGCGCCACTCCCAGCTCTTGTCACCGAAGTTGGGGTCGGTGACCTCGATCATCTGGAGCGTGGTCTCGTCGGCGAAGACGATCGTGTTGCCCTCGACGGGCGTGCCGTCAAGCAGGGTGATGTTGCCGGAGTAGTTCCTCGTGACGTCGAACTTGCCCGCCCCGTCGCTGATGACCTTGCAGCCGGAGGCGAGCTGGCTTTCGGCGGGCTCAGCATTGAGGAAGGTGCCGCCGTAGATCTTGAAGCTGGCCGCGTCACCGGCGAGCACGTACCACACGCCCGGACCCTCGGCGTACTCGCAGCCGAAGGTACCGCCGTACACGGTAATGGCACCCTGTTGCGCATTTATGCAACCGGTTGTGTTTCCGCGATAGCTGCCGCCGCTGACGACGAGGCTGCCACCCGTCGTGGCCAACGCGGGGCTATCGGATCCGGTGACGGTGCCGCCGTTGCCCAGCACGGTCACGGCCGAGCCGCCCGCCGCGCTCACCACGGCCGCCCCGGTGATCCCGGAGCCGGTGATGGTCTTGCCGTTGAGGTCGAGCGTGATGGCCTTGCCGCTCACCACGATGCCCTCTCCGTCGACGCTCACGCTGCGCAGCAGGACGACGGTATCGCCGTCCTTGGCGGCCGCGATGGCCTCGGCAAGCGTCTTGTAGGTGGTATCGCCGATCTGCGCCTCGACGATGCTGTCGGCGCGCACGATGTCATAGCTGCCGTTCTCGCCGTCACATACGAAACCAGTTGCGCAGTACTCCGCGGGCACCTCGTGACTGAACGAACCGCCCGAGACGCTCGCGTTCGCGCCCGGCGCGAGCCTGATCGAACCTAGGGCCGCGCGGAAGGAACCGCCGGTCACGGATAGCGAGCTGATCTGGCTGCTGCCGCCGCCCGAAACCTCGTCGATGGCGTAGCCGTTGTTGCTGCTGAGCGCGCCGCCGGAGATGCTGATGTTCATACCGCCCGCGTAACCGGCACGCGAGTCCACATGGATGGCGCTGCCGGACACGTTGATGCCGTTGCCGTTGGATTCGCCGTCGACGTAGGCGCCGCCGCTCGTGCCGGCGATGGTGCCGCCGGTCACGGTGAGCGTGCCGGACTTGATGCCGATGCCGCCGTAGGTGCCGCTCAGGCTGCCGCCGGAGACGGTGAGCGTGCCGGCCTGCGGATGGTAGACGGCGATGGAGTCCGTCGAGCTCACGGAGCCGCCGGAGATGTTGATGGCGGTGCCGCCGTTTGCGGCCAGGCCGTTGCCGGTGATGCCGAAGCCGGAAGCGCTGATGTCGCCGCCGTTCATGTTGAACGTGGAGCCGCTGCCCGCGACGAAGACACCGTAGTTGGCCACGACCATGCCGCCCTCGTGGCTGGCCGAACCGCCGTTCACGACGCGAATGCCGAAGCCATCGGTGGCCTGGATGTTGGTCAGCCGCTTGACGTAGCTGCCGCCGTTGACCAGAACGCCCGAGGCGCCATGGCCGATGATGGTGACGGACTCGGTGGAAAGCGAGCCGCTGGCACCCACGGTCACGGCGTAGGTGTCGCTGCCTGCGGAAACCTCGATGGTGCCGCCCCTGACGGTGGCGGAGGCGCCGGTCACGGTAACCGCCGAGCACCCGGAGGCAGTGAGCTTCTTGCCGCCCAGGTCGAGCGTGATGGCCTTGGCGACGGTGATGCCCTCTGTCAGGGCCAGGTCCTTGGCGATGATGACGGTATCGCCCGCGTTGGCGGCGCCGATGGCCTCCTGGAGCGTCTCGTAACCGGTACCGTTGACGGTGGCTGCCGGGTCGGTGACCTCGGCCGCCAGCTCCGAGAGCGTCGCTCTCAGGCCCTCGATCTCGGGGCACATCCGGGCGACCTAGGGCCGCTCGAGCTCGTCGGCGCCGAGCATGGCATGAAGGCCGGTAGCGGTCTCGAGGGCCTTGGCCAGGGCATCCTTGTCCTTGGCCGCGGCTGCCGCGACTGCCTCCTCGTAGGTGTTGGTAAAGGCCTTGAGCTCCTGGGAGGGAGCCGCCTCCTGCTCTCCATCGTCCTTGGCCGCGCCCTCACCGTCGTCGGTATCGCCCACGGCGTCCTCGGCGGCCGTCTCGGGCTCGGTGACAGGGTCGGCCGTCTCATCGGTGGATGCGACGTCCTCATCCTCGCCATCGATGGCGCTGGTGGGAGCCTCCTCGGCGAGCACCGCCTCCGGCTCGCCGGCCAGATTGAGCGCCTGCAAGATCGCCTCTCCCTCGCCAAAGGCCGTGAGCACGCCCACGGGCAAGAGCGAGAGGGCTAGGGCGAAGGCGGCTACGAAGCCAATGAGCCTGCGCGGAAGCCGCGTCTTCCTATTTTGGGTTTTCATGCAGTCGCATCCTTTCGTTCCTCGGCACGGTGAACGGAAAACGATGGTGTTTTGGGCACGTTGTAGGGGAGAATCTCGCGTGTACGCGTATCTAGATAATATAAAAATCACCAGATGACGGCGTGTATAGAACAAGAACTGGCATGGTAATGCCATGCAAAGTACAGGCTAACCCCGCCTGCGGTCAAAAATCAAAGGTCAATGACATGTTGACGGCTTCAATATGGGCAAAAAAGGCAAAGGACGTGTCCTGTCGATGCGCAAAGGAGTCACCGAGGAATCTGATGCCCTGACATATCCGCCGGAGCACCTGTCCGCTTTAACTCATAGCAATCTTCTGGTACCTGCCATTAACATGCCAATTTTGCCAGACCAAAGTGTCCCATTTTCAACAGGTATCGGTAATTTATGAGACAAATTAGTCTGGTCAACTTGTCTTATTTTCTTCCGGCACCAGCTAATATTTCAAAGAAGCTAACTCTTCAATACATGATTTGGCTCGCTCTTATTCTTCCTGGCACCGTTAGATAATCGACTTCTCTCCTATCCAATCCTCTCCATTGAATATCGGCATCGCCTTCCTGGTGCCTCATATCACCCCTCCCCCGCCCACAAAGAAAGGCACCCCCGTTACCGAGGGCGCCCATGTCTCGCAATCTATGCGATTGTGCTTACTTCATGACGCGGATGCGACGGCTACGGCTCGCGGCAAGACCCATGAGGGCCAGGAGCATAACGAGCGCCAGAGACGCCGTCTGAGCGCCGTCGGAGGTGTCCGACGGCCCAGAACCCGTCCCGGAAGCATTCGCGCTTCCTGAGCCGTTTCCGTTGCTCTCAGAACCATTTGCCCCGGTCGAATCGCTCACCTGCGAGGTGGGGCGATTCGTGTTGCTGCCATTGTTGTTATCGCCATTGTTGTCACCGTTGTTGTTATCGCCATTGTTGTCACCGTTATTGTCGCCGTTATCGGAGGCCTTGGTCACGGTGAAGTCCGCAGTCGCCTGGCCATCGTTGTAACGGAAGGTGACGCTGTGCTTGCCAGCAGCGAGCGTGCTGAGGTAGGCGTTCTTGATGGTGGCGATTACGGAGCCGGAGGTCACGGTGTAGTCCGTGTCGCGCTTGAGCTCCTTGCCGTCCACCAGCAGCGCCTGGAACTTGGCCAGGTCGCCGTCCGCGCGCATCACGATGGTGCCGTTGCCGCCCGCGGTGAAGGTGCTGTTGGCGCCCGAGACGACCTTGTACGTCGGCGTGTCGGGATTGTCCGGGTTGTCCGGGTTGTCCGGATTATCCGGGTTATCCGGATCGACGGGCTTGGCCTCCCAGTGCGCGTACAGCGTCGTGTCCCGGGTGAAGACGGTCACCTTGGCGATGACCTGGTTACCGCCCGTAGCAGCCGTGAACCAACCCAGGAACTTATAGCCCTCGCGCGCGGGATCGCCAGCGAGCTGGACGAGCGTGTCGCCCTCGCCGGTCGTCATCTGCGGGGCGTCCGTGAGCACGCCGCCGTTGGCGTCATAGGTGATGACCCAGTTTCCGGAAGCCTCGAGCTTCTGCCAGCGAGCGTAGAAGCTGGTGGCCTTGTCGAAGGGCGTCGAGCTGAGATTCTCCTTGTCGATCTCGTAGCCCTCGCTACCGGAAGAGGTGCTCCACCAGCCCGTAAACTTGTAGCCGGCTCGCGTGGGGTCGGGCGGAAGCTCCGTCAGATAACCCTCCGTCGTGGTCTTGACGACCTGCATCTGGCTGCCGTTGATCATGGCACCCTGACCGTTGGGATAGAAGGTGATCTCGTACTTGTCTTCGCCGACGTACCACTGGGCGTACACGTCCGTGTCCGTCTTGAACGTATAGGCCGTGGTAATCCTGACACCGCCCGACGTCTCCGTGAACCATCCCCTGAAGGTGTGATCCGGCCAGAAGGGATTGCTCTCCGGAAGCGCGGTGAGCCTGCCGTTCGTGCCCGTCGTCAGGGTCGCGAAGGGCGTGGGGTGATTGGTGCCGTCATTGTAGTGGAAGGTGACGGTGAAGACGTCCTTGGCCTGCAGGCCCTCATCGAGGATGTCGTTGCCGCTTCCCATCTGGATGGAGTTCCACTGGGCCGTGGTGCCCGCGTAGTTGACGCTACCTGCCTTGCTCAAGGACGGGCAATCGGCAAAGGCATTACTGCCGATGGACGTGAGGCTGGCAGGCAGGCCGATGGAGGCAAGCCCCGTGCAGCCCTTGAAGGCGTCAGCACCGATGGCCTGAAGCTTTCCCGGAAGGGTGATGTTGACAAGGCTGGTGCAGCCTGCAAACGCGCCGTTGCCAATGCTGGTCAGAGTGGTGCCCGTGGTCGGCGAACCAAAGATGACGGACTTCAGGTTGATGAAGCCCTGAAACGCGTTTGCCCCGATGCTGGAGACAAACTGGCTAATGGTGATGCTCGTGACGGAGGCAGGGCTGACACCCTTGTCAGCCAGAATGTTCGAGTAAGTCGTGCCGTAGTCATCATGGGGATAGTCCCACATGGGCTGGGCGCTGGTGAGACCTGCGCCAATGACGAGCTCGCCCGTGTCCTTCAGCTCCCAGGTGCACTGGTTGCTCGTGCCCCAGAAGCCCGTGGTCGACTGAGTCGTGATGTCCTCGGCCGGCGTGACCGTGGTGGCGTCGTCTGCAGGCTCCACCGTGGCCGCAGGCGTCTCGGTCGTGGGCTCGTCGCCCGGCTCCACGTCATCAAGAGTGAAGATGACGGGGGGCTCCAATTCTATAAAAGTGCCCTCAGAGGGCTCATCGATGTCCGTCGTACTCGCGAATGCGGTTGCCGTTCCCAGCATCGCCGCGACAAACGCGATCACGAACACGGACACGATTCTTGCTTTCCACTTTGTCATTGTGCCCGTCCTTTCTTACATGACGCGCATTCATGCAAATAAAATGCACAAAGCACCAAACCCATTGCTTCCTTACAAGGGTCAGGCGCGAGAACAGACAAAAACGCAAGGTAAACAGTCTGATTAGTAGATTGTCAATCTGTACCTCATTTGCCGGTGAGTTACAGAGAAAGAATCCTACCTCTCCAAAACGAATCCTTCATTACCTGGCAAAACGTGCGATTGGGGTAACGCCCGTTTCGTCGACACTAATACTACGTTGGTTCGGGTTCGTATTCATCTTGTGCTCGGCGAGTGGTCTATCTGCGCTGGTCAAGGGCAAATGAGACAGTTGCTCAGAGCAAGTGTCTCATTTGCAACCGGATCAAAACGCTTCGCCACAGCAAAACGTGTCAGGGGGTCAAAACGTGCCAGGGGATCAGACCCCTTGGCACATCGTATCTCTCAGAGTCCGTCCCTTCCCTCGCCCGAATGCGTCACGGGATCTGACCCCCTGGCACATTTGGGCTAAAACCGCGAAAACGACTCGCGCAGCGAAAAATTTTTCTACGCCACTCATAGCAACCATGAAGCAAATCGGCAAAAATTGCTATTGTCTGTGTTTTAGATAGCTATCACTTGTATTGCATGGTGCTAGTAAACGTAAAGCAACACGCACATTGGAGCTTAGCACCCGGTCAGCGATGTGTCATTCTCGACGCTCCCGGACAATGCACAGAGGATGCCCGCCATTCTCGGCGTTTCCCACGCTCGCAGCGACCCAGTATCCCGGCACTGACTGCGCTCCCCCTCCGCCACCAGCGGTCTTACATGGGCTGTGTGTCCTCCTGCCAAATAACCGAAGTTACAACCCGAACTCCTCAAAGAGAGTCTGACGATATGAGGGGTCGTTACATTGGCGTTTGAGATCATCGAATCGTCCGGCATCGAGCAATGCATCGACAAGACGCCCCGAGCGTTCCTCACCCTGCTCTATGCCCTGCTGTTTTGCCTCGCGGGCAATTCGCTTCCAGTGGTTGAGCTCCATCTTATGCTCGTTTTGCAACGTGCTCACGGACCAGATGTTGTCGAGCCAGACGTCGTCCTTATTGACCATAGCGACCTCCGTATCGATTGCCTTGACCAGGGGATCGTCGTTAATGAGTCAACGTCTCTGAGCAACTGTCTCATTCGCAGCTACCCGCGAGGTTTGTACTGGGCTGCGTTCTCGGGCAGCAACGGCTTCGAGAAGTAGTAACCCTGCACCACGTCGCAGTTGAGCTCGCGGCACACGTCGATCTGCCACTTCTTGTCCACGCCCACCACGACCACCTTGCGGCCCAGGCCATGCGCGAGACGCACGAGCTGCTCGAAGTTCTCGGCGTTACCGTCGACGAGGAAGGTGTCCACGAACTCCTTGTCGATCTTGATGATCGACGCGGGGATGGCCATGATGTCGGTAAACGACGTATAGCCCATGCCAAAGTTGTCCAGCGCGATGGAGATGCCGGCATCGAACAGGCGCTTGATGAGGTCTTCGGCCTTCTGCTGGTTGCTACCGCTGAACAACGTCTCCGTGACCTCGATCTTGATGTACTCGCTCGACACGTCATAGGTCTTGAGCAAGCTCAGCAGGTAGGTCACGTAGTCGTCGTTGCGAGCGAGATGCACGGGCGAGAAGTTGATGGATATGGGACGTATGCGCTTGTTGCGGCGCTTCCAGATGGCGAGCTGCTCCACGGAACGCTTGGTCACGATGCGGTCGATTTCGACGATGAGGCCCGTGATCTCGGCCACGGGAATGAACTGCGAGGGCGGATAGGCCTTGTCGCGCAGGCGCACCAGGGCCTCGTAGCCCACGACCTCGTTAGCATGCAGGCCAATCTGCGGCTGATAGAAGACGAGGAAGTCCTCCTGCTCGATGGCGGTCTGAAGCAGGGCCGTTATCTTCTCGCGGTCGTGGATGGCCCGGCGCATGTTGTTGTCGTAGAAGACGACGACGTTGCGTTGCCCGAGCTCGGCGGCCTGACCGATGGCGAAGTCAACGCTCGACTTCATCTCGTCGAGGTCCATGGACTTCTGCCGGTTCACGGCACCGATGCACGAGTTGAGCGTGACGGTATTGTCCTCCACGGTGATGGGCTGCCGCAGCAAGAACTCGATGAGCTCGAGCTGCTTGGAGCCGCGATCGATGTCGGTGTCGAATCCCAGCAGGATACGATTGCCCTCGACCTCGAGCACGCAGGAGTTCTCGACGCCCTCGAGACGCTTGCGCACGATGCGCAGTGATTCCTCTTCGGCCTGCACACCGCTGGCATCGGCGATTTCGTCCAGGTCACAGACCTCGATGCCGACCAAGGCGCGGATGTCCGGCTCGGCGATGGCGGGTTCGGGTTCGCTGTCATCCTCGGAATCGCCCGCACCCTCCGCTTCGACCGCGGGAGCAGGTTCGGGATCTGCCTTCGGCTTGGCCGCATCCTCGGCTTCGGGTTCGGGTTCCGGCTCCGGCTCGACCGCCTCGGCTTCCAGCGCCTCGGCGTCTTCGACGATCACCTCGTCGCCCTCGGCCAGCGCCGTGACCTCGGCCTCGACGACGGCCTCTTGCTCTTCGACGGGCGCGTCCACGCGAACCTCCGCGGTCACCTCGACCTCGTCGCCTTCGGGCAACGTCGTGACCTTGACCTCGTCTTCGACCTGCAGCTCGTCCGTCTCCCTCTCGACCGAATGCGTCTTGCGCAGTGAGCGCTGATGGCCGCGCACGTTGCCCTGGCGCTTGTGGTTCCTGGGAAGCTGCCGCGGCTTCGTGCGCCGGGCCACGGGCTCGATGATCCGGGCCGGGACCTCGACGGCGCTCGCCTCGACGATATCCGCCTCGTCCGTCTCGTCAACGCCGTCATCGAAGTCCTCGACCGCAAGCGCCACTTCGTCTTGACCTGCGGAAACCACCGCAAACTGCTGGCGAGCCAGATTGCGCGCCTTCATGAAGAAGACGAGCGCGAGGACGAGCAGGGCGAGCGGGAGCACGATCACCCGCAGCGTGTCGAAGGAGAAGAGCTGGCGATTCACCATGGTGCTGCCGATCGGCACGTTGAGCGTCGACACGCCATGGTCGCTCAGCACCTGCCCGTCGAAGACGTACCCCAGGGTCCCGTCCACGACCACCGGAATCGCCGAAGGGCTCGTGCCGTTGAGCACCTCGATGGCCATCTCGGCGGCCTTCCGCCCGTCTTGCTCGGGATCGAGGTAGGTGGAACCGGCGATGCCGCCGCCCACGCCGCCAAAGGAGGCGCGATACACGGGCACGGAGCTGGCACTCGTCACCCAGGCGATGGAGTCTTCCAGCGTGTAGACGTTGCCGTTGCGGTCGTTGTTGGCATCGAGCAGGAAGACGATGGTGTCGCTGCCGGCCGAGGCCACGGACGACGCGAGCTCGTTGCGACTCAGGCGCGAGGCGTTCACGTAGCGCACGCCCATGTCGGTGAAGTCCTGGGCGGCAGCAGCGAACTGTGCCTGGTCGCCGACGCCCGTCGGGGTCTGGTCGATGATGGCGGTGAAGCTCGTGGCATCCGGGTGCATGTAGTACGTGACCTCCATGATGGAGCACATGTAACCCTGCTCGAGCATGCCCGTGGCGTATCCGCTGTTGGCGACGCTCATCGCATGGGAATAGTCGTTGATGCCGAAGAACACCACCGGAGTCGAGGCGAAGAGATCGCCATGGTTGGCCTCCATGAAGGTGAGCGCCTCGTCATCGCAGCAGATCACGGCATCGTAGCCACCGTGCGAGGCGAGCCTCTGGCGCAGCTGGCCCACCCAGGTGTAATGGGCAGAGCTGCCGAGGGGCGCGTTATGGGCGTTCATGTACATGACGTCGACGTTCACCGCGGAACGGCCCATGACATCGAGCACGCCGTCGCGGGCAAGCGGGGTGCTGGGGTCGGATTCGTCATAGGACATGATGAGCAATACGTCCGCGGCGTAGTCGCTCTGGGCGTACTGGCCGGCGAGTTCCTGCGAGCGCGAGAGGAAGCCTAGGTTGAAGGCAAGCAGGAAGATGGCGAGCACGGCGCAGATGGCGGACAGCGACAGCAGGCCGAGTCGTTTTGCCCGGTAGCGCCTGTCATCGACGGTCTCGTCGTATGTGCCTGCCTGCTCCATCTTCCCTCCTTCCTCGAGTCTCATGGCCGATGTGTCACGGGATCAGACCCCGTGACACATCGCAAAGCGAGGGGACGGTCCTGATGTTGCGCGTAAAGCGCAACATCAGGACCGTCCCCTCGCTTCGTTGCGCAAACCTCTATCTACTGACGAACGCGACGAGCAACCCTCACGGCGTAGAGGCCGGCGATGGCGGCAACCATCATGCATACGTACAGGATGACCAGGGCGTTGTCGCCGGTCTTGGGCACGTCGACGCCGGATGCGCCGTCAGCCGCGACCGTTGCGTCGACCTGCGTCGGCGCGGCGTCGGCGTCACCGGGCACGTACACGGCCGGCTTTGCCGCGACGGTGAAGTTGGTATTGGCCTCGCCACCATCCTTGTAGGCGAAGGTCAGGGAGTGGACGCCGTCGCTCAGCGTGGAGAGGAAGCTCGGCTTGAGCGTGATGATCGTGGAGCCCTCGCGAGCGTCGTAGTGCATCTCGTC
>ERZ837910.5423-NODE-5423-length-11454-cov-4.033073_pt1 | contig 11454 bp, 9 predicted proteins | sample MGYA00519940_ERZ837910 | MGnify/ENA primary metagenome ERZ837910 (study PRJEB31850, sample SAMEA3708825) | human gut metagenome | biome: human gut; feature: human-associated habitat; material: faeces | place: China | collected 2014 ... | reverse complement strand
CTACTTCTACTTCAAATCCACTCAGCTCCAGATAATCTTTCTCCAGATCTGCAATGCTTTCTTCATCTTCCACGATCAAAATACGTTTACTCATTCACCGGTACCTCCTGATACTTCCTTATTACAAAATACATCGTAGTACCAACGCCCTCTTCGCTGGTAGCCCAGATATTTCCGCCATGCTCCTCCACGATCTTCTTCACGATCGAAAGTCCGATACCACTTCCTCCTTTTGAAGAATTTCTTGAAGCATCCGCACGATAGAACCGGTCAAAGATAAACGGCAGATCCTTTGCCGCAATCCCTCTTCCATTATCTCCCAGCTCTATCTGGATAAAATCTCCCACGTCCTTTACATCCATCGTAATCTCCACTTTCGGTTTATCTGTATACTTCAGCGAATTTGATACGATATTATTGATGACTCTTCTTAACTGTTCCGGATCTACGATCACTTTACAGTCATCATCCATAAAGTTTCGGTATGTAAACTCTGCCCCTTTTGACTCCAGCTCCACACTCAGATCTTCTGCACAGTCTCCAAAATAACCTTTTGCAGAGATCGTTGTGAAATTATATGGAATCCTGTTCGTATCGATCTTGGAGTAAAGGGTCAGCTCATTGATCAGAAGATTCATCTCATTAGCCTTATTATAAATGGTTCTGATGTATCTGTCCATCTTTTCCGGTGTATCTGCCACACCATCCATAATTCCTTCCACATAACCTTTGATCGCTGTGATCGGAGTCTTCAGATCATGTGAAATATTACTGATCAGTTCCTTATTTTCCCGGTCAAACGCAACCTTTTCCTCTGCCTGCACCTTCAACCGAAGACGCATTTCCTCAAAATCCCTGCAAAGCTGCCCGATCTCATCATCATTTTCTGCTTTAATCTCAAAATCCAGATTTCCTTCTTTGATATTCCTTGCCGCTTTCTGTAATTTTTGCAGCGGCACTGATACCGCACGATAAATCCATATGATCAACAATGCTGCCGTGATGGATACGACGATCAGATACATCTGCTGGATCTCCGTTGCCTTTTCCGGTACAAATGCCCTTGTCATCACTCCGGTAAAAAGCATCGGAAATACCATGACCACCATAAATACGATAACGAGTTTTGTCTTAAGCTTCATTTGCAGCTCCTTTCCGAAAATCGAGTATGATTAACGAAAGGTGCCTGAACCTTTTCAGGAGATCAGACACCTTCTTTTGATACTTCTGCTTATTTTACAGATTCTACAAATATTTCTTTCATTTTTGAGATATTCTTTCACTTTACAGATATTTCTTTAAATCTTCTACCTTGTCAAGTTTCTCCCACGGAAGATCCAGGTCATTACGTCCAAAATGTCCGTAAGCGGCTGTCTGCTTGTAGATCGGTCTTCTCAGATCCAGCATCTTAATGATTCCTGCCGGGCGGAAATCAAAATTCTCACGAAGGATCTCAACCAGCTTTGTATCAGATAACTTTCCTGTACCAAATGTATCAACTGCGATAGAAGTCGGCTGTGCCACACCGATAGCATAAGAAAGCTGGATCTCACATTTCTTTGCAAGTCCTGCTGCTACGATATTCTTTGCTGCATAACGTGCTGCATAAGCTGCAGAACGGTCTACCTTTGTACAGTCTTTTCCGGAGAAAGCTCCCCCACCGTGGGCTCCTTTCCCCCCGTAGGTATCGACGATAATCTTACGCCCTGTCAGCCCTGTATCTCCATGAGGACCTCCGATCACAAATTTACCGGTCGGGTTGACAAAAAGAATGACATTTTTATCGAATAAAGCCTGTACCCGTTTTGGCAACAGGGCCTTTACCCGGGGCAGCAGAATATCGACGATATCTTTTCTGATCCATTCCACCATAGCCTCGTCGGCTTTCAGCTGGGCTTCCGGCGTTTCGTTGGCCGGCTTGATGAAATCGTCATGCTGGGTAGAAATGACAATCGTATGTATACGGACCGGTTTCCCTTCATCACCGTATTCAATGGTCACCTGTGATTTCGAATCGGGACGCAGATATTGCATCAACTGACCCTCTTTCCGGATTTGAGCCAATTCTTTCAGTAAAAGATGGGCTAATTCCAGGGACAACGGCATATAATTATCGGTCTCGTTACAGGCATAACCGAACATCATCCCCTGATCACCGGCTCCCTGTTCCATCGGATCTTCACGCACCACTCCCCGGTTGATATCCGGCGATTGTTCGTGGATCGCAGAAAATACCCCGCAACTATTTCCGTCGAACATATACTCACTCTTGGTGTAGCCGATCTCATTGATCACTTCACGGGCCACTTGCTGCACGTCTACATAAGTCTTTGTTTTAATCTCGCCTGCAATGACAGTTTGTCCGGTTGTCACCAAAGTTTCACAGGCTACTTTTGCTTCCGGGTCGAACGCCAGAATCCGGTCGAGCACTGCATCCGAAATCTGATCGGCAACCTTATCAGGATGCCCTTCCGATACAGACTCTGAAGTAAATAAATATCCCATAATTTAATTGAAAATTGAAAATTGAAAATTGAAAATGTACTATACGCAATCAATATCCAATCGGTTAATTATATTACGGGAAAGGCAATGGATGGTTGAATTCAGAAGTATATGCATTTTAGCAATTTTTTTCTGTGGTTGCAATCAGCCAAATCTTTCCACAATGACGGGACAAAGATAGGAAGGAAAAAGGTAAAAGTAAAAAGTTAAAGGTTAAAAAAAAGCAGAAAGAAGAAAAGCGCATCATTCGGGTTTTATTATTAATTTTGCGGCCTATATTCAAAGTATCGTTATGGCATTCTTATATAATATTGGAATTCAGGCATATCATCTGGCTATACAATTGGCAGCTCCTTTCAATGAAAAAGCAGCCCTTTTACGTAAAGGCAGAAAAGAAGTCTGGAAAAAAGCAGCCGGTATACAACGGGGAGAAGGTCGTTTGGTGTGGTTTCATGCCGCTTCTTTGGGCGAATTCGAACAAGGCCGCCCGGTAATCGAAGCCTTGAAGGCCGCAGAACCGGCAACCCAAATCCTGCTTACCTTTTTTTCGCCCTCAGGTTATGAAATCCGCAAAAATTATACCGGTGCAGATTACATCCTTTATCTGCCGGGAGATACGCGACGCAATGCGGTCCGCCTGATTGAAAAATTCCGTCCGGATGCAGCGGTCTTTATCAAATATGAATTCTGGTTCCACTACCTGAACGAACTGAACAAACGAAACATCCCGGTATATCTCATCTCAGCCATTTTCCGTCCCAACCAGCCTTTTTTTAAAAGTTGGGGAAAACTCCACCGGCGGATGCTGGGATGCTTCAAAGAATTGTTCGTGCAGGACGGGCAATCGGTGGAATTACTGAAATCCATCGGCATAAAAAATGTCAGACTGACAGGAGATACCCGTTTCGACCGGGTAAAACAGATCGCGGAAAATGCAAAACAAATCGTCAAAGTAGAGCAATTCTGTGACGGCCGCCCCGCCATCGTCTGCGGCAGCACCTGGCCACCCGATGAAGAAATTCTCCTGGAATATATCAACTGCCATCCGGACGGTTATAAATGGATTATCGTCCCTCACGAAATCGGGGAAAATCACATCAAAGCGATTTTGGACAAATGCCGGAAGAAGGTAGCCCGCTACACCTCGGAAAATACCGATTTGGCCGATAAGGAGGTATTGATTATCGATTGTATCGGTCTGCTTTCATCGATTTACCGGTATGGGAAGATCGCTTATATCGGCGGAGGTTTCGGAGTCGGTATCCACAATACCCTTGAAGCTGCCGTGTATGGAATACCGGTAATTTTCGGACCCAAATATCAAAAATTCAACGAAGCGGTCAGCCTGATCCGGGAAGGCGGAGCTTTCAGCATTTCCAACGGGGCAGAACTTTCGGAGATCCTGGACAGCCTGATTCAGCATCCGGCAATTGCAGAAACCGCCGGACAAAAGGCATTGGAATATGTGAACAGCCAACTGGGTGCGACAGCAGTAATCAGTGAAGCACTAAGCACTACAATTTAGAGAGAACACGATCAAAAGGAGGATATAAAATCCCTTTTTCGGTAATGATTGCCGTAATCAATTCATGACGGGTCACATCGAAAGCAGGATTATACACCTTTATTTCCGGAGGTGCCATCCGTCGGGTATACCATTTTTCTGTGATTTCACCGGCTTGCCGTTCTTCAATGGGAATATGTGCCCCATCCGGACATTTTAGATCAACTGTAGAAGTCGGTCCAAGTACGTAAAAAGGAATTCCATAATATTTAGCTAAAACAGCAACTCCGGAAGTACCTATTTTATTAGCAACATCTCCATTAGCCGCTATCCGGTCGCATCCCACCAAAACAGCCTGCACCTTTCCCTGTCCCATCACACAGGAAGCCATATTATCACAGATCAAAGTGACATCGGCTCCTGCTTTCTGAAGTTCAAAGGCAGTCAAACGTGCCCCCTGTAACAATGGACGGGTTTCATCTGCATACACTTTAAAATGATAACCACGCTCCTGCCCCAAATAAACAGGAGCCAAAGCCGTACCATATGCAGAAACTGCGAGATGTCCGGCATTACAATGAGTCAGCAGCCCCATTCCCGGTTGTAAAACACTTAATCCCCATTCCCCGATACTCCGGCAAGCAGCCGCATCCTCTGCCCGGATAGCTTCCGCCTCCTGCTGCAATTTTATTTTTATTGTATCAACCTGCTGATCCTGCAACGACAAAACACATTTTTCCATCCGGTCCAAAGCCATAAATAAATTTACAGCAGTAGGACGTGAAGAAGCCAGGTATTTTTTTACCTCCGTAAATTTTTGAAAAAAAACGGAAAAAGACTGTTCCCCGAATTGTTGTGCACAAACCGCCATGCCATAGGCAGCAGCAACTCCGATCGCCGGGGCCCCCCTCACCTTCAGGTGATAAATGGCTTCCCAAATCTCCTCCGGAGTATATAAGCGGAGATATGCTTCCCGATTGGGCAATTGCGTCTGGTCGAGAATAATTACAGCCGGCTCTTCCCAATCGACACTTACCGTCGTCAGGCCGGCCAAACCTTCACTTTTCATTTTTCTTGCATCCATTCGTTCAGCGTATCGAGCAAGTCTTCTTTCGACACCGGATCGAAATCTTTAATCCGGCAAGCATGGCTCATATCCCCTCTTACGTATTTACGGCATTTTCCGTTTTTCTTCAAATCGACGCCGGTAGCATACCAGGGATCACTTCCGCCGTATACAAACAAAATCCGCTCGGCATCCGTCTGCAACCATTCGTTGATCGCCTTCATCTGTTTGTCATTAAAAGGCTTTTTTTCAACACCTTCAGGCATAGTGAATGAAAAGTCGATATCTTTATCGTCTTCGGGTAAGAATTTCTTGAACGGTTTTATTTTATAATCATACATCCCGATCTCGGTCAAAGCAGCATAAAAAAACGGTTGCATGCGGACGATGTACTTATCTTCAAAAAAATCAGGGGAAGACACTTTCACCAGGTATTCGAAGATCTCCTCCCAATCGGCACTTTCCTGATCGGGAATATCGGCACAATTATTCCCCCACTGCCAAAACGCAAAAGGATATTCCAGAATCATCAGCTGCAAGGCCCGTTTGGTCCCTCCCACCATCCGGTAGGTATATTTCTTTTCGGCAGCCAGTTCCTCGAGCATAGGAAGCAGCGTATCGAGATGTTCGAAACACATGGTCTGAAAATCACGGATCGTATAATGACAGGTATTCAGATCCTCCCAGTTAAAAAGCGCTTTCACCCCACTCTTCGCCGTCCCTAACCGGTTCAGGAATTTATCCAAACGGGGATCTACATACTCCAGATTCAGGGGAGCCACATACGGTACACTGATATCCACATCGGCCGGGTAAAAATAACGGTGAAATATCGTCGTCTGTCCTCCTTTGCTGATTCCGGTACTGATCCATTTCGATGCCGGATAAATTTTCTGCCTGATAGCCTGTATAATCTCGTGCTGGTCATCGGCAGCCTGCTTGATGGTCAGGTTTTCCCAGGGAATCCCTCCTTCCGGCACACTTTGATCGAAAAAACGGTGCTCTATCGTCAGCTGATTCCCTTTCAGGATATTAGCCAATTCACCTTCTTCCGACGACCAGATATTATAGCCTTCCAACTCGACGATTACCGGAGCATCCGATTGTTTATGCCCCAGCAACACCCGTTGCCGGAAAGTCCCTTTCGCGGGATCGGAATGATCGACCGGCTGCTCGAACCAGAATTGATAATACTCCTGAAAAGGCTTTACATCCAGTTTCTGAATCTCACTAATCTGTGGTATCTGTTGCAACTTTTCATAAATCCCATCTCCGGCCCATACCGCCAGGGTAAACCATACACAAACAAAAGTAGTTAAGAGTTTTCTCATAATTCAAATAATTTAAAACATCATCCAATCTCCACCCTTAGTCGGGACTTATCTCAACGGGGACAAGGTACGAAAAAAAGGCAGAAAGTAAAAAAGTAGCATGCAAAAAGTAAAAGACAAATGCTAAAAAGCGATCCGTAAAAGCAAGAAATCCATTTGCCGGCAGGCAAGAAATTGATTAGCTTTGCGACAATTATCAAAACAGTTTATAATCCAAATCCGGAACAGTCTATGAAGATATCCATAAGAACAGCTATGGCTTTGAAAACAAAAGCTTTGGCAGGAGGGTTATCCCTACTGTTTCTTTTAGGCGGATGTCATAAAAAAGTAAACTACTTTAACGGGGAGATCATAACCGTGAAAGATATTCCGGTAAGCGACACGCTGACCGGGGAACGGCTGCTGCTGGACAGTATCATTGCAAATGGAAGAGGTATATCGTTATCCGTTACCATTTTAATTCAGTCTATCGGGTCCTTGAGGCCATCGGACTTTATGAACTTTATAAATGCTAAGCGACATGAGCTATTTCACACCCTATAAAGAACATTACAAAGCCCTCATCCGTTTGGGTATCCCCATTGTCATCGGACAAATCGGTATTGTGGTGGTAGGCCTGGCCGATAATATGATGGTGGGACAATATGCCACTCTCGACCTGGCTGCAGCTTCATTTGTCAACAGTGCCTTCAATATTCCCATTCTTTTCGGTCTGGGTTTTTCTTATGGTCTTACTCCCCTGGTCGGACAATTTTTCGGCCGTCATGACAAATATCATGTCGGTCAACTGCTACGCAACAGTCTGTTGGTAAATCTCTTCATCGGCTTGCTCCTGACCCTGGCGATGACAGTGGTATGGTTCAATATCGACCGGCTAGGACAGCCTGAAGAATTGCTCCCGTTGATCCGGCCTTATTTTCTTCTCCAGCTGGCATCTCTGGTATTCGTCATGTTATTCAATTCTTTCAAGCAATTCGCCGACGGTATTACGGATACCAAAACGCCCATGTACATCATGATCTCCGCCAATCTGGTGAATATTGCCGGAAATTATATACTGATCTACGGAAAATTCGGACTACCGGCCCTGGGTGTCGTAGGAGCAGGCATTTCCACCTTAACGGCCCGTATCCTCATGTTTGCAGCTTTCGCCGTCTTATTTTACCGCAGCCTCCGTTACCGCCGCTATCTGGTCGGTTACAAACGGGGTAAATACAATTTCACCGATATCCTCTCACTCAATAAAATGGGTTGGATGGTCGGTTTACAGATGGGACTGGAAACTGCCCTGTTCAGTATTACGGGAATTATGATCGGTTGGCTGGGAAGCATTGCCCTGGCCGCCCATCAGGTGATGGTGGCTATCTCAACTTTAGGTTTTATGATCTATTACGGAGTCGGAGCAGCGGTATCTGTACGGGTGAGTAATTATTTCGGCCGTCAGGACCTGCTCCATGTGCGCCGCACGACGATGGCAGGCTTCCACCTCATTCTTTGTCTCGCTGTCTGTGCCTGTACTGTGTTCTTATTTTCCCGGGAACTGATCGGATATCTATTCACCACCTCCGAAGAAGTCATCCGGGTCGTATCCACCCTGGTCTATATCCTGCTGGCCTACCAATTCGGGGATGCCCTTCAGATTACCTATGCCAATTCCCTCCGCGGTATCGGCGATGTGATCTCCATGGCTGTCATCTCCTTTATCGGTTACTTCCTGATCGCCATGCCCGTATGCTACATCTGCGGCTTTGTACTCGAGTGGGACATCACAGGAATCTGGATCGGCTATCCGATAGGGCTTACCCTGACCGGAGTCATGCTTTGCGGGAGGTACTACTGGAAACTAAAAACTAAAACTCAGAGCAAAGAATTTTATTGATTTCCCGGTATCCTTTTTCCTTATCGGCAAAATGCACGGTATGGAAACCCAGTTGACGAGCCGCATCGACATTTTCCTTCAGGTCGTCGATAAAGAGCGTATCTTCGGGGTATGCCTGAAAACGGTCGATCAGGATCCGGTAAATCTCTTTTTCGGGTTTAATCAGTTTTTCGTGAGCCGAGATGATCTGGCCCTCGAAATACCGAAAGACCTCCCGTTCTTTCAGGTAGTCATAAAATTCCAGGGACATATTGGAAAGGCAGAATAAACGGTAACCTTTACCGGCCAACTCTTTAATCAGACATTGTGTTTGGGGAATATCCCGCAACGAATGTTTGATAAATTCGACAAAATCCCAACATTCGGCATAAGGACGTCCCGAAAAAACACTCATTTCCCGAACGATATTCACCTGATCGATCGTCCCCCGGTCGTAATCGGGCCAAAATTTCCGGAAAAACCCCCTTTCAAACAGACTCACCGGCATTGCACGATCACCGGTATATTCTTCCATCAAACGTTCGGGACTCCAATCGACCACAACTCCACCCAAATCAAAAACCACATTTTTCATATACTTGTCATTTTTCAATCATACCTATTTTCGATATCTAAAGTTACAAAACTTATACCAACTTATCCGCTCACTGAAAAATCTATCCGGCAAGTGGATTAAAAATCTACAATTACCCCGACAGAGGGTAAAACCGTTCCGCCCAATTCATTTTTTATGCTGCGCATCTGATAATAACCTTCCCGGTCAGGATCTTTGCGATAGCTTCCGTCGGGATTTTCGACAGGCACCAGCTCATCGGGACCTAAAGCTTTATAGTTATAGATATTCTGAATGTCCGCATAAAATATCAACGACCACTTTCGAAAGAAAAAACTCTTATCCACCCTGACATCCAGTTGATGGAAAGCCGGTAATCGCTGTGTATTGAAGCGCGAATAATCATAATAAGGCTGATGTTTGGCCTCCCAGGCTTCTATCCGTGCCGAAGTCTCCCGATCATAAGGCGTATAAGGCCCACCCGCCACATATCTCCATTTAAACCCCAAATCCCAACTTTTACCTATCCTACGGGTTGCTGTCAGAGAGAATATATGGCGGTTATCCCAACTACTGGGTATATAACGACGGGTATTCTGCAAATTTTCATCCAACTGTTTAAATTCGGAATAATACCAGGTATAAGCCAACGAAGCAACGACACCATAAAATTCCTGGGTTCTGAGCATCAATTCCAGCCCATAAGCTCTCCCTTCTCCGACGGGTCGAACCGCTTCGTCACCCACCGCCACATAGTCGGTACCTTTATTGGCCAAAGCAACCGAATCGGTCAGGGATACGGGATAATGATCGTAAGTCTTGTAAAAACCTTCCAGTGTAATCCGGGTAGTCGTTCCCGGACGATACTCAACTCCCAGTACATAATGATCGGCTCCGATATATCCGGTCTTATTCCGTTTATTCACCAGAACTCCCCCGGCGTCTGCAAAACCCAGCGTCGTATAGGCAGGCAACTGATAATACCGGCCGATATTGCCATTTAGCGACCAGCGTTCGTCGAATGCGTAAGAAAATGAGAAACGGGGCGATATTTGCCGGTAAAGAGCAGCTGTTTTACCGGTATAATTACATCCGTCCGCCCGGAGTCCCAGGGATAAAGCCAGCCGTTCGGAGAAAAAAGACCGGGACACCTGGCCGAAGACCGCCCATTTCCACATATTCAAAGCCCGGGAATAATACTGATCGATAGCTTCTCCCGCAGCGAACAGCCGCCGGGCCGTAGTATTGTCATAGTGGGCATATTCGATACCTGCCCCAACCTGAAGTTTAAACCCATTCGCTGCATAACGATGATGCTCGAAACGGAATTTATTTTCCGATTCTCCAGAGCGATAGTCGATTGTTTTGGGATTATGACGGTCATTGCCGGTGTATTTCTCGACCTTATTGTACAATCCACTCCGGCTTAGGACGAAAAAGTGATACCAGTTATTGCCGTAATGCTTAAAGGTCGTTCCCAAAGTATAACTCCATTGCCGGCTTTCCGGCAACCAATCGAGCAAATATTTCTGATGATCGTCGGGATTCTTCAGGTCGGTATTCAGACGGTTGATATCGTATCCGCCAATACCGAGCAAAGTCCATTCATTCCGGGCATTCAAACGGGTGACCGTCTTGAATTGCATATCATTATACACCGGAAGAAAAGGCAAACCGATGATACCGAACAACATCTTCAGATAACTTCGCCGGGCCGAAACAATAAAAGTAGTCTTTGGAGCCAACGGACCGTCCAAAGACAGGCCGTAATCGGTAGCACCGAAAGTAACCCGCGTCTTCACCCGGTCGGGATTTCCCTCGATCTGTCGAAATTCGAGCATAGAACTCATCATATTACCATAAGAAGCCGGGAAGGCACCGGAAAAGAAATTTACCTCTTTGACAAAATCGATATTCACAATACTGACTACCCCACCGGAAGCCCCCTGAGTAGCGAAATGATTTAAGATGGGCAATTCAACTCCGTCCAGATAAAACCGGTTTTCAGCAGGCCCACCACCCCGGACTACAAAATCATTCCGGAATGCAGGCGAAGACAATACCCCCGGCATGGATTGTACTACTTTGGAAATATCCCGGTTGCCTCCGGGATTTTTTTCAATCTCCGCAATTCCTATCCGCTGAATGGAAACCGGAGTTTCTACTGTTTTACGGTAAGGACTGGCTTTGACTACGACCTGTTCCAAAGTAGTCGATGCAGGTTCCAAACCGATATTTTCCGTTCTCTCTCCGGCAGTACCCAACAGAAACCCTACTGTCACCAAAGTCTGATAACCGATACTACTCACCTCCAAGCGGACAAGTCCCGGAGGAACATTTTCCAACCGGAATCTTCCCTCCTCATCCGTCGCTCCCCCCAGAGTCGTCCCATAAACTACGACATTCGCAAATGGGATCGCCTCATTGCTCGCCAAATCGAAGACTCGTCCTTTAACGACACCTTTATTTTGTGCCTGGACAGCTGGTCCGATACCCAGACAAAATAAAAATAATACGATCCAATATCTCATCTCTAAAATATCTTACTATTTATAAACTCTTCTCCCGACGGGTCGGCAAATGTACACAAACGAATCGTCATCTGACAAAAAATCC
>ERZ837910.5413-NODE-5413-length-11467-cov-3.070715_pt1 | contig 11467 bp, 5 predicted proteins | sample MGYA00519940_ERZ837910 | MGnify/ENA primary metagenome ERZ837910 (study PRJEB31850, sample SAMEA3708825) | human gut metagenome | biome: human gut; feature: human-associated habitat; material: faeces | place: China | collected 2014 ... | reverse complement strand
AAGACACGTGTATACGCTTGTGAAGACAGGTTCTTACAAAGAGAGGAGTGAAAACTCTGTTATGTCCGAACAATTTTTTGTGCAGCACATTTTGACCGAACCGCAGCTCTGCTATTTCAGCCGACAGTTTTCCAACATGTTCGGACTGCCGGTACGCCTTTACCGGCAGCAGGAAGAGATCTACACCTATTCTCCGGTGCAGCTGGCAGCAGATCCCGTGACGCTCTGCATCGCTGTACTTTTGCAGGAAACCGCACCACTGGGCTATTTCTCCTATCACGATATGTTTTACTATGGCTATGTCTGGTATCAGTCGTACTGCTTTGTTGCCGGACCGGTCAGCGAACTGGCAATTTCGGAACATGAATTAAAAAAACTGGGCTGTTCGCTGCATTTGCAGCCGGAACAGATTCCAGCGTTTGCAGCTGAAATGAAAACGCTTTCGGGGATGCACCCGGATACCCTTTTGCAGGCGATGATCTTATATAATTTCACAGTCAATCGAACCATGTACGACATTTCTGATCTGCGGATTCTGCAAAGGGAACAGAAAGCAATTGCAGCAGAAATGAAAGAAAATGAGATCCTGTCCAATCCGGAAAGCAGAAATCCAGAAGGACATATGCGTTCCCTGTCGATTGAGCAGGACATCATTCAGAAAGTGCAGCAGGGGGATGTAGACGGCTTGATTGACGGTGCAACAAAAATTCCGGCAGTTCGTTCCGGACAGCTTGCACCGCAGCTGCTGCGGCATCACAAGAACTTCTTTATTCGTCTGGAAACCATTATTTCCCGTGCGGCAATTCAGGCCGGCCTATCTGCAGAAGAAGTTCTGGAAACGGAAGAACGCTACATTTCCAAATGTGAATCTCTGCCGGACATGGAACGCATCAAGAACTTACAGTATCACATGATTCTGGACTATGCCGACCAGGTACGAAAGCTGAAACAGTGCGGCGGCAGCCAGTCCCGGCTGGTGCGAAATGTGTTGCAGTACATCCGCAGCCATATGGCAGAACCGATTCGCACCGCAGACATTGCAGCATATTGCGGCAAAAGCCGCGGCGGACTGACTATGGAATTCAAAAAACAAACCGGCAGGAATCTGTCTGATTTTATTCAGCAGCAAAAAATGCAGGAGGCAGAAACACTGCTGTTGAAAACAGAGCAAAATCTCTCCCAGATCAGCAGTCTGCTGGGGTTCTCGTCCCAGAGCCATTTTACACGAGTTTTCAAAGAAGTTTACGGTATGACACCGACAGAATTTCGAAAATCGCAGGGATAAAATTCACTTTACAGATATACAAATTGCATGACAATCCTGCAATACAAGAAATCTTCCTTCTGTTACAATAAATGTAGTTTGAATCGAAGTTTACATCAACAAAAGGAGGAATTTTTTGTATGAACAAGCAAAAATGGCTGGCAGGACTGACTGCGGTACTGTGCAGTGCAGGTGCATTATCCTGTTTCCCGGCAATTTCAGGAACAGTTTCTGCGGCAGAGCTGGTCAGCAACGACTTTGAAGTCAACTACGGCGGCTGGTACGGCAACGATGATGCTGTAGCTTTGACAGCAGAAGACGGCATCGGTCGCAACACGTCCCGTGGTATGTCTGTTACCGGACGAACCAGCACGTCTGACGGTGCCAGTGCAGAAAAGGGCTTCTATCTTTCCGGCGGGGAAACCTACACATACAGCGTGTGGGTGTACAGTGAAACTGCGGAGCGTTTTCACCTGTCTCTTTCCTGTGCAGATCTGGACACGGCGCAGGAAACGGAAACCGAACTGACGGCAAAACAGACCAGAGCCGGCAAATGGACAGAACTTTCTGCTTCTTATCGTGCACCGGAAAACAGCGGCGAATTCCGGCTGACCATCACCACAGACAGCACTAACGATTTTGTGTTTGATGATGTCACCGTAACAGGAAAGCAGGACAGCAACGAGGTTTCTGCGGCGGCTGCGGAAAAGGGACTGAAAGACGAGTTCGCCGACTATTTTCGGGTGGGCAATATTCTCAACGGCAGTACTGTAAAGAACTCCACCATTACTGCCAGCGTGCTGAAGGATTATAACAGCATCGAGTGCGAGAACGAAACCAAGCCAGATGCAACGCTGGTGCAGTCTCAGTGCAGCGAAACGAATATCGGTGTTTCTCTGAACAATGCTGCCAGCATCATGGATTTCTGCGTCAATAACAATATTGCCATGCGTGGTCATACGCTGGTGTGGCATAGCCAGACACCGCTGTGGTTTTTCAAGGAGAACTTCAATGCCAGCGGAAACTGGGTTTCCTCGGCAGTCATGGATCAGCGTATGGAAAGCTACATCAAAAATATGTTTGCGGCAATCAAGACCCAGTATCCGGATCTGAACCTCTATGCCTACGACGTGGCGAATGAGTGCATCAGCGACGACAGCAACCGTACTGCCAACAACGGCGGCACCAGAGAGCCGGGCGAGAACATCAGCGGACAATCTCCGTGGGTACAGGTCTACGGCAGTAATGCCTTCGTGGAAAAAGCCTTTACCTATGCACGGAAATATGCACCGGAAAGCTGTGCTCTCTACTATAACGATTACAATGAGTATTGGGATCACAAACGGGATGCTATTTATAGTATGTGCAAGTCACTCTATGAAAAAGGCTTGCTGGACGGCATTGGTATGCAGTCCCACATCAACGCAGATTATGACGGATTCTCCGGTTTGTCGGCATACACCACGGCAATGAAAAAGTTCCTGTCCATTGGCTGCGATGTGCAGATCACAGAATTGGACATCACCATGGAAAACGGCAAGTATACTCTCCAGCAGCAGGCGGATAAGTATAAGGCAATCTTTCAGGCTGCCATGGACTGGAACAAAAATCCCAGCTCAGACGGCAGAGTGACCGCCGTGTGCATCTGGGGGCCGAACGATGCCAACACATGGATCAAAACGGAGAACACTCCGCTGCTGTACGATACCAATCATCAGCCGAAGCTGGCATATACCACACTGACCTCTATGATCCCCCAGTCGGAGTGGGGCAACGGCAGCAATCCCGGCGGCAATGACAAACCCATTGAACCGAATGAATACGGCTGGTATTTCCAAAGCACATTTGAGGGCGATACAGACAGCTGGGAAGGCAGAGGCAGTGCAGATGTTCTCACCAGCGGCAGAACCGCCTATGTGGGCAGTGAAGCACTTCTGGTGCAGAACCGGGCGGCTGCGTGGAATGGTGCCGGAAGAACACTGAATCCCAAGGTGTTTGTGCCGGGAAAAGAATACAGCTTTAGCGTTAACGTGGAATACTTTGACGGCGATGCAACCGACCAGTTTTTCCTGAAACTGGCATATACCGATGCCAACGGCGAAGCACAGTACGCCACCGTGGCAGAGGGAACTGCCGTCAAGGGTGAGTGGGTACAGCTTGCCAACAAAAACTATCAGATTCCGGCAGATGCCACGAATATGGTGCTGTATGTGGAAACCGCAGAAAGTACAAATAACTTCTATCTGGACGAGGCGATCGGTGCTGTGGGCGGAACGTCCATCATCGGTGCAGGGGAATCCAAACCGTTCCATCGGGGCGATGTCAATGCAGACGGTGTCATTAACGGCATAGATCTGGCACTGGCACGGCAGGGCGTTTCCGGTGCATTCTCCGGCAATGCAGCAAGTCTGGCAGCAGACGTAGACCAGAGCGGCAGTGCAGACGGTACAGACCTCCAGCTGATTCAGGATTATCTGCTGGGAAAAATCACAGAATTTCCGATTGCAGAAAAAATAGTGGATACAGCAGCAATGGAAAAGCTGTTTGCCGGAATTACGCCAGCTGCCAACTATAAAGCAGAAGGGGAAAATAACCCGCTGTTTACCCAGCGATTCGGAGCTGACCCTGGTGTCATGGAGTACAACGGCAGAGTGTATGTCTACACCACCAACGATGTCATTGAGTATGACAGCAATGGGAATGTTACTGAAAACACCTACGCACAGGTCAACAAGATCAACTGCATCTCCTCCGACGATATGGTAAACTGGACCGATCACGGTGCGATTCCGGTGGCTGGCACAGAGGGAATCGCCAAATGGGCAACTTGTTCCTGGGCACCCTGTGCAGCACACAAGACCATCAATGGCAAGGAAAAGTTTTTCCTCTATTTCTGTAACGGCGGAAATGGTGTCAGCGTGCTGACCGCAGACAGCCCCACTGGTCCGTGGAGCGATCCGCTGGGAAAGGCACTGATTACCAGAGCCACACCCAATTGCGGTGATATAACATGGCTGTTTGATCCGGCAGTTATGGTAGACGATGACGGGACGGGTTATCTCTGCTTCGGCGGCGGCATACCGGACGGAAAGGATGCCATGCCGGGGACTTCCCGTGTGGTAAAACTGGGCGAAGATATGATCAGTCTTGTCGGAACACCGGTGACCATTGAAGCACCATATCTGTTTGAGGATTCTGGTCTCAACAAGATCGGAGATACCTACTATTACACTTACTGCTCCAACTGGAATACTTCCGGAAATTCCTACGGCATGACCAGCGGTGCCATTGAGTATATGACTGCCAGCAATCCTCTTGGTCCGTATACTTATGGCGGAGAACTGTTTCCGAATCAAGGAAATTTTTTCGGACTGTACGGCAATAATCATCATTCCATCTGTGAGGTGGACGGACAGCTGTATTTGTTCTATCATAACCGCAGTGTAGAAAAGGCAATGGGGATCGAGGGCAACTATCGCAGCCCGCAGGTGGATCAGATTACAATGACCGGTACGAAAATCAATACGGTTACCGGCACAATGAAAGGAATTGCACAGCAGAAGTCTGTGGATCCATACGTCAAGAATCCGGCGGAGATGATGTCCGACCAGGCCGGCATCAATGTCCGTGGACTGGGTGATACAGTTGTCACGGAAATTGACAAGGGCGACTGGATCAAGGTCAGCGGTGTTGATTTTTCCAAGGGTGCATCGCAGATCGTTCTGACAGCATCTTCAAAGTCCGGCTGTGCAGTGAAGATCTGCACCGGTTCTCCCACGGGAAAAGCTGTTGGATACGCAGAAATTCCGGCGGGCGGTAAGATGTCCGAAGTTTCGGCTGCGGTGCAGGGACTTACCGGAAATCAGAATTTGTACTTTGTATTTAGTGGTCAGGCAGAAATGGACTGCTGGATCGCAAAGTAAAAAATGATTTTCTCCCCAATGGGAAGAATCATTTGCAATAAACCTCTGCGGTTCTGTTCCAATCCGCAGATAAAAAAAGAAATCTCTGAAAATCCATGTTGTTCCAAGGAGTTTTAGGATTTTGTTTCTTTGAAAAACGATGGCTTTTTGAACTGAGTCCAAAAAGTCAGACAAAAATTCAAAAGAAAATTTATACAAAGCGACTAAGAGAAATCTTGGTCGCTTTTGTTATACAGCTTGATGTCTGAATTCTACGGGAGATTGACAAGCGGTGCTTTTTCTGCACTTTCCATCAACGCCTCCTGCATGAAGTACTGACCGACATTTCTGGGAAGCACACCGTAGGGACTGGCTTTTTTATACTTCACAGTAAGAAAAGTGACATTTTTCTCGCACCATGCCTATAGAATTTCAATTCTTTTCTCCACTTGAAAACCCAGTTTCCAAAACACCACAGTTCAACAAACGCATGTTTGACACTTGTCATATGCTGCAATTTTTCCAGCCAAAGGATTCACATCCATTCACTGCCTATTTTTGATGTTAGCGTGTTCCAAGAAAGACAGCACAAAAAAGCACATCACTCTTTGCATCCATTTCCTGCAAAAAGTAATGTGCTTCTTAGCCTTCTTATGCTTCTGAAAGGCTTTCCGATCTCATCAAGCCATGGATTTCCTGCCGATTCGGCATCACCTTTAACGCACCCTTTCGCGTCGTAATCAGCGATGCTCCGGCATTTGCAAAATGCAGCAGCTCCAGAAGCTGCTCTTTCGTGAGCTTGTCCACTTCATGCTCCAGCACATAGTTCAGCACGCAACCGAAAAATGTATCTCCTGCACCAGTTTTCTCCACGGATTTCACATCATAGACCGGTGCTTTTGCCGCTGCATTTCTCGTATAGGCACAGCTTCCGTTTCCGCCCAGCGTGATGCAGATCAGCTGCATTTGCGGATACTTTTTCAAGAGTTCCCTTGCTGCCCGGTCATAGTCCGAATGCCCGAACATAAACTCCACCTCATTGTCTGAGATTTTCAAAAGATTGCATTTGGAGAACCCGTATTCGATTTCGGTTCTTGCATCTTCAAGATTGTTCCAGAGCGGTTCCCGCAGATTCGGGTCAAAGGAGAGCATCGCTCCGCTTTCTGTCGCAGCATCTATGGCAAATCTGGTGGCTTCCCGAACGCCTGCATGGGTCGAGGAAAGCGTGCCAAAGTGAAAGATTCTGGAATCCTGAATCAAATCTGTACGCACTTCCTGCCTGCAGCCGGACACCTGCCTGGTCAGCATCATGTCAGCACCCGGATTGCGAATAAAGCTGAACTCCCGTTCACCGCCGGCAAAGGTGTGCACAAAGGCAAGTGTCGTCGGAACACCTGCATCTGCCACCAGGCCGTCTACACAAATTCCAACCTCTTTTATGGTTTCAGAAAGCTGCCTGCCGAACATATCTGCTCCGACTTTTCCAATGAACGCCGTATGCTTTCCCAGCTTAGAAAGCATGGCAAGCACATTACAGGGAGCGCCGCCCGGATTCGCTTCCAGCAAGGGATTTCCCTGCGGACTGATTCCGTTTTCGGTAAAATCGATCAGCAGTTCGCCCAAAGCTGTTACATCATATTTTTTCACCGCATTCACCTTACTCTATCGTATACAACGTATATGCTTCGCCAGTGACTACATCCGACAATCCGTATACCACACTGCTGATCACAGCTTCGCCCTGATTGGCATAGACTTCGATCAAATTGGAGTCTACATAGATCTCCAGTTCACAGCCGTCCCTGAGTACCGGTGTTTCCGCAGTCAATCGATATTTGCTGTCTTTCACAAATACAGCAGAGCGATCTGTGAAAAGCTTGTCCTGTTCCCGCCAGATCCGATATCCGCCAATGTTGATACACTCGCCATTTTTCAGCGAGGTCTTTACCAGATAGCCAGACTTGCTCCGGCAAAGAAATCTCCTTGGTAAAAGCGTTTTGGATATGCGGATGAGGGCGAAAATAAATACGATCGTTCTTCACAGAAACCACTCTTGGAATACACATCATGCCGTTCCACTTACCGTCTACTGCCTGCGGCATTCTCATCCATGCAATAACAACACGATTGCCATTTTCATCAGTCGTACTCTGCGGAGCATAGAGATCCAGCCCATAGTCCAAAAACTGATTGTTATCTGCAAGCTGCATCGTTCCGGTCGCTTCATCGAATGTGGAGAACAGACAGATCGCTGCGGAATCATACGCTTTTCCATCGTTCAAAAAAGCCATGGGGGAAAACACCGTAATCCCCTTACCATCCACCTCAAAATAGTCCGGGCATTCCCACATCCAGCCGAAGTTGTCCTTTTCCACGTGGCTGAGATATTTCCAGTTCTGCAAATCCTTGCTCTGATAAATCAGCAGTCTGCCCTTTTGGGCAACAGAACTTCCCAGTACCATGTACCACGCATCTGTTCCACGCCATACCTTCGGGTCACGAGTGTGCGTTTTACTGCCGATCTTACCTTCTGCAATGGAGGGAATGATTGTCTTCTTTTCTTTAAGGTTATCAAAAGTCATACCGTCTGTGGAAGAGATCATCATCTGTGCCGAGAGAAACTGATCATTTCGGCAGTTGTTAATGTTCTCCGGATCCTCCTCCAGATAGTTGACACCGGTATAATACAAGTACATCGTTCCGTCCTGCTCCACAGCACTGCCGGAGAAGCAGCCGCTGCGGTCGTCGGTCTTGGTAGGATACAGGGCGATTCCCTTTTCCTCCCAGTTCACCAGATCCTTGCTGACAGCGTGTCCCCAGTGCATTCTGCCCCACTGCGGTGCATAGGGAAAGCACTGGTAAAACAGATGATACTGTCCCTTGTACCAGATAAATCCGTTCGGATCATTGATCCAGCAATTCGGGGCTTTGAAATGAATTTTCTGCATAGTATCCTCCTAATTAGAAAAGGCTCTCTTCGGTTTGCATATCAAAAAAGTGCATTCTGGACGGAACAAAGGCAAATTCTATGGCATCTCCGGGCTTGCTGATCTCATATTTGGATACTCTCGCCACCGAGGCAGTGCCACCAAAGTTAAAGTACAGATTGTTCTCATTTCCCATAACTTCTACGCTGTCCACCGTTGCAGACATGATATTTTCCTTGTAAAGATCCAGATTCTGCGGATCCAGCTTGATGTCCTCGCCACGAATGCCAAGAACCAGCGTTCCCTGTCTGCCGTCCAGTTTCGATACCACAGATTCCGACAGCTGCATCTTACTGCCGTCGGAGAAAGTCATGGTATTCCCTTCCACTTTCACCTTATAAAAATTCATCTGCGGCGAACCGATAAATCCTGCCACAAACTTATTTGCCGGATGCTCATACAAGTCCATCGGCTTTCCTACCTGCTGGATCACACCGTCTTTCATAATGACAATGCGGTCTGCCATGGTCATTGCCTCCACCTGATCGTGCGTCACATAAATAGTGGTACTGCCCAGCTGCCGGTGCAGCTTGCTGATCTCGCTTCTCATGCTGACTCTCAGTTTAGCATCCAGATTGGAAAGCGGTTCATCCATGAGAAACAGCTTCTGATCCTTGACAATTGCACGTCCCAATGCTACTCTCTGCCGCTGACCGCCGGAAAGATTCTTCGGCTTCCGATAACGATATTCCGAAAGTCCCAGAATATCGATTGCCCAGTCCACCTTCTTCTTGATTTCCGCTGCCGGCACCTTCATATTCTTCAAACCATAGGAAATGTTCTTTTCCACTGTCATGTGCGGATAGAGGGCGTAGTTCTGAAATACCATAGAGATGCCGCGATCTCTCGGCAAAACTGCATTCATACGCTTTCCGTCAATGTAGAAGTCGCCACTGGTGATTTCCTCAAATCCGGCAATCATACGAAGTGTGGTCGATTTTCCGCAACCGGACGGCCCGACAAAAGCGATGAATTCACCTTCTTCAACGGAAAGACTGAAATCGGTTACGGAATTTTTATCTGCACCTGCATATTTCTTACAGATGTTCTTCATTTCAATAAAGCTCATAAGTTAACCCTCCTTGGAACCTGTGGAAACGACACCCTCTACAATCTGCTTGGAGAAAAGGGCATAGATGATAATAACCGGAATGGTAATCAGGGTGATGACAGCAAGTGTCTGTCCCATGGTTGTATTGTCGTTGGATGTGATGGAGTTCAAACCGATCTGAGCGGTCAGAAGATCGCTGGACGTGAACACCAGTGACGGCCAGAGGTAATCATTCCATACATTCAGGAATGTGAAAACACTGACAGTTGCAACGACCGTTTTGGACATCGGCAGCACCATTGTAAAGAAATACTTCACAGGATTGCAGTGATCCAGCTGTGCAGCCTCCCATACATCATCGGGCAGGCTGACAAAAACCTGACGGAACAGGAAAATATTAAACGGATTGACGATCATCGGAAGCACATAACCAAAAACGGTATTCAGCAGTCCCATTTTGGAAACGAACATAAAGTTGATGGTGATAATGGTTTCTGTCGGAATGATCATCAGCATCATGATGATCGCCAGCCATCTGTCACGAAACGGAAACTTGATCTTTGCCAGAGCATAACCTGCCAGGCCGTTGACGATCACACCAGCCACGATCATGATTGCTGCATAGAACAACGTGTTTGCCATGAACCGGAGGAATCTGGTGTTGAACAATATTTCCTTATAGTTATCGAAAAATCCCTTTCCCGGTGCGGGCGGAATAAATGCACTGACGGAATTCATATCTGCTGTGATCGCAGCGTCCGGTTTAAACGAATTTGCAATCATCCAAATGACTGGAAACAGGAAGAATAAGGACAGCACCAGCATTACTGCAACAAGGATTCCATTAGCGATTTTTTGCTTTTTTGTTTTCATGTTTCTCCTCCTTGTCCTTTGTCAAAAACGTTTGAATCATGGTGAGTATGACAACGAATACAGTAAAGACGATCGCCATTGCCGAAGCAAGACCAATTTCCCAGTTTACCGTACCGGTTTCGTAAATATCATAGACAATGGTATAAGTCGAATGAGACGGACCGCCGCCGGTCATTACCATCGGCTGCACGATCATACGGAATGCACCAATGGTTACTGTGATAAAGACGAACACACAAAGCGGTTTCAGCTCCGGCAGTGTGATATTCTTGAATTTGCTCCAGCCGCTGGCGTGATCCATTTCCGCAGCTTCATAGAGTGCCGGATTGATTGCCTGTAATCCGCCGAGGAATATGATCATCTGATAACCGACACCCTGCCAGACACTCATCAGTGCAATGGAGGGAAGTGCCTGATTGGCACCATAGATAAACGGCTGTGCATCAATGCCAAAGTGAGAGAGAACCGTGTTCAGAATACCCTCCGGACTATAGATCTGCATCCAGAGATTTGAAACAACTGCCAGGGACATGACCACCGGAATAAAAAATGCGACCTTGAAATATTTCTTACAAGCTGTGACTTTATTGATAAGCAGTGCCAGCCCCAATGCTCCCAGCGTTTGCAGCGGAACAATGATCAGTACAAACTTAACGGTATTTCCAAAAGCTGTGGTAAACAGGTCGTCCTTAAAAATGGTACTGAAATTTTCTAGTCCTACAAAATGTGTCAGCTTTGGATTCAATGCAAAATAATCTGTAAAGCTGTAAATCAATGTGAGTATCATCGGAATGAACAGGAACACCGTCATCAGGACCAGTGCCGGTCCGAAAAAAGCCATTCCGAGAATGGAATTCGATTTCTTTTTCATGTTATCTTGTGTAACGCTTGAGCTTTGCGTTGATCCTTTCTACAGATTTATCCATTTCGTCTGTGACGTTTTTGCCGCTCAATCCAACGTCCTCCAGAACCTGCTGAAACGATGTGCTGACCTGCGGATAAACAGGTGTTTTCGGTCTGGGATGACCATAATCTCTCAGCTGTTCGTAAAGTGCCTTATAATTTTCGTCTTCCTCAAAAGTGGTGATCTGGTCATAAGCCGCATAAGTGGAAGGCATACTCTTGGTTTTCTCATAGAGAAGAACACCGCTGTCCACACCGCTCATCCACTTTACCAGTTCTGTAGCGGCTTCAATGTGTTCCGTTTTTGTAGTGGCAGCATATGCCCAGGAACCAGTCGGCGTATATCTTCCGCCGTCCCAGTTGTCACTGACAATATACGGTGCAACACCAAGGTCGATGTCGCTGTAACTCTGGTAGATCGTGTTAACTTCCCACGCACCGTCAAACTTGAACGCTGCACGTCCGCTTTCAAACAGGTTTTCAATGG
>ERZ837910.5399-NODE-5399-length-11498-cov-6.657432_pt1 | contig 11498 bp, 5 predicted proteins | sample MGYA00519940_ERZ837910 | MGnify/ENA primary metagenome ERZ837910 (study PRJEB31850, sample SAMEA3708825) | human gut metagenome | biome: human gut; feature: human-associated habitat; material: faeces | place: China | collected 2014 ... | reverse complement strand
CTGACGGAAAGCCAGACGGCCAATACGACCAAAACCATTGATAGCAACTCTAACAGCCATGTTAATAGTACCTCCTAAATGTTCTTACCCTGATTCGGATAATTCACGGTACTCTTATTTTAGTCCAAAACGGCCAAACTTTCAAGTGTCTGCCAAAAAATTAACAAGTCGTTTTCATACTTTTTTGCTTTTGTACTATTTTCTCGGGGAATGGTGTGCTGTTTTGAGCAATTCAACCAAGCGGCTGCTGACACATTTATGCATCCTGCGCAGTCCTTGTGCAGCGCACAGCGCTCAAGGCTCCCAAAGCGCCCACACAGCACAGCCCAAGCCGGAACAGCAGCGTCGGCGTCAGCAGAGCCCCGCCACCCTCCTGTACAAGGGTCTGCAGCACGGTGGGCAGCTCCCAGCACAGGCAGAGGGCAAAAGCCGCCAGCCCGCCGGCGCAGAGGGTGCGCCCATCCGACGTGCCGGGCAGGTAGAGCGCCCGGGCCAGCGCCGAGAGGAACACCAGCCCCGCCAGCAGCTGCCAGACCATCGCCGTGGGGGCCACCCGGTGCCAGCTGGAGCTGTTCTCCATAAAGCGGGCCAGCACGCACCAGTAAAAGATGACGCTGCCCAGCACGGCGGGCGTGAGGCTGCGGGTGGGGTTCTTCCAACCCCTCCACAGCCAGCTCAGACCGAGACCGATCATCCAGAACGCGCACAGCGCCTCCAGCACTGCGCGCAGGAGCATCACCACGCTGCTGTGCATCCAGAGGATGCGCAGCACAGCGGCCTCACCATAGCAGACCGCTGCTGCCAGTGCCACGACGCCGGAAGGCGTGCAGTGTCCCCGCAGCGCGTCAGGCTTCGGCTGACCGCCGCGGCCCGCCGCTACGGCGGCACCGACGGCCACGGCCAGCGCACCGTACCGCAGCCAGACCGAGCCGACGATGCAGAGGCCCGTTTCCGCGTCGGTGAGAAGGGCCAGGTCGATGCCCCGGAAAATGCCCAGCAGCACACTCAGGATAAGCGAAACCATGATAAAAAAGTTCATCTGTAATCCTCAAATCTTTATCCCTTTTTCGGGGAAATTATCATAAGTGTATGATAGCGCGTTTTGGGCAGAAATGCAAGGCATTCCCCTCTTGTGCGCTTTTTTGCCGACGGAGGCCGGTATACTGAGTCCAAAAGTCTGTCCGGGAGGGAGATATGCCCCATGAAAAAAGCCTTTCTGCTCCTCTGCGCCCTGCTCCTCGTGCTGGGCAGCGCCCTGCCGCTGGCAGGCTACCGGCTGGCCCGGGCCGTGCTGAGCCGCAGGGCAGCCGTTCCCCCTGCCCCGGCGTCCAGCACCTCCGCCGTATCGGAAGCCGCGCCTGCCGCTTTCGAGGGAGACGCAGACGTCTTTCTCATCGAAGACCTGAGCACCGGCGAGGTGCAGCAGGTGTCGAAGCGGGACTATCTCATCGGGGCCGCCGCGGCTGAAATGCCCCTCACATGGCCGGACGAGGCCCTCAAGGCGCAGATCGTCGCGGCCCACAGCTACGCGCTCTACTGCCGCGACCACGCCTCTGCAGCCAACGGCAGCTGGCTCTCTGCCGACCCGGCGCGGCGGCAGGGCTATCTGACCGACGCCGTCCTCCACAGCTACTGGGGGACCGACTACGAGGCCAACTATGCCCGCCTCTCGGCCCTCGCGGACGCCGTCCTCAGCGACGTCCTCTGCTATGACGGTGCGGCGGCAGGGACGAGCTATTTTGCCATCTCCAATGGCCGTACCGAGGCCAGCGAGAACGTCTGGGGCAGCGCTCTCCCCTACCTCGTCCCAGTGGACAGCAGCACCGACCTCTCCGCCGACAACTACGAAGTCACCCTCACCCTTTCTGCCCCGCAGGTACAGCAGCTTCTTTCCTCGGGACTGGGCATCGCCGCCGACTCTGCCGCGCCGGAACGCTGGTTCGGTGAGACGACCCTGACAGCTTCGGGCTATGCGGCCTCTCTGCCCGTCTGCGGCCAGGCCGTCTCCGGCACGGCCCTCCGGCGGGCTCTGGGGCTGCGGAGCGCCTGCTTCACAATCCGGTATCAGGACGGCAGCTTCCTCATCACGACAAAAGGCTACGGCCACGGCGTGGGCCTGAGCCAGTGGGGTGCAAAAGCGCTGGCCGAGCAGGGCTGGACCTACGAAGCCATCCTCACCCACTATTTCCCGGGGACGCAGCTCTGCCGATGACACAAAAACAGGGTGGTCAGCATTGCCGACCACCCTGTGTCTTTTTATTTTGGGGAAGCTCAGCCCAGAAGCCAGCTCCACATCCCCTTCTTCGTCTCGGTCACAGCCTCAGCTTCACTCTCGACTGCCTCAGCCACAGCCTCTTCGGTCTCCTGAACGAGCTGACCCAGCTTCGTGCCGGAGGGGTCCTGCACCGTCCAGTAAGTCGCGGTGCTGCTGGCGCTGCCAGATACGGTGAAGTCGCTCATGAAGCAGAGCGTCTGGCCGTTGGAATCGGTCAGCACTACCATGTAAGTGTAGCTGCCTTCGGGCAGTTCACCGAAACGGAGCTGGCTGTCGAAGTTCTTCAGAGACCAGCTGGACGCATTAGGCGCGGCCTCAGCGCTCTGAACGGTCTGGTCGTTAGCGTCGAGGATCACCGCTTCCACGCTGCTCAGCACAGCGCCCGATGCGCTGGCGGCAGTGCCGCTCACGCTCATGCCCTTGCCGGTGCGGATGTTGACCGGGTAGCGCATTCCTTCCAGACGGAGGCTGTCCAGCGTCGCGACGGCGCTGTTATGGTCGGAAGATATGTACCAGTAGCAGGAGGCACCTGCGATGGAGATGCTGGCTGCCGAGATAGGAACACGGCCCGAGGAGACGCTGCCGGCGGGGTCGGAGCAGTAGAACACGCCGTCGGTGTAGTCCGTCAGGAGAACGGCGTGAGGCTGGCGGCGGTCATAGAGGACGATGCCCTCGGGGTGCTCTGCCAGCAGCTGGATGAGCACGGCCTTCTTCTCCTCGTTGTTGGACGGCAGCGTAGAGTAACCCACCTGCATCGCGTTATAGTTGAAGCTGTGGGAGAGGCCACCTGCCCACGCACTGCCGCGGACGCTGTTCTCGGTCACGTCCGTCCAGTCGGTCAGGCCGTCCAGAAAAGCGCGGCGGCGGAGCATCATGGCGGCGGAGGCCAGCGTACAGGTGCCGCCCCGGCTCTGCTTGAAGTAAAATCCTGCGTCCACGTTGAGGTCCACCGCCAGCGCTCCCGGCAGCATCACTGCCATCAGCACGAGCGACAGCACAAGGGCCATCAGTTTTTTCCAGATCCGGTGCGGCGCACATTCCACGTTTGACTCATCCTTTCATCTTTCATTCACTGCTGTAAAGTATACCATTTTGTTACACTTTTGTAAACCGAAGGAAGACTTTTTTCTCAGATTTCACACGCTTCGTACACAATTTCGGGGCAGAATGCACAAACATCGTCTAACTTTTTGGAATATATAACAAAAAAGCCCCCGCCGTCCCGAGGGACAGCAGGGGCAAAACTGGAACGAATTTTCGTTTAGAACAGGCCGGTGATCTTGCCGTCGGCGTCCACATCAATGCTCACAGCGGCGGGCTTCTTGGGCAGGCCGGGCATGGTCATGATGCTGCCGCAGATGACCACCACGAAGCCGGCGCCTGCGGCCAGACGCACCTCGCGCACCTCCATCGTGAAGCCGGTGGGCGCACCGGTCAGCTTGGCATTATCGCTGAAGCTGTACTGGGTCTTGGCGATGCAGACGGGCAGGTCGCCGTAACCCAGCTCGGTGAGTTCAGCCAGAGTCTTGCTGGCGGCGGCACTGTAGTTCACGCCGTCGGCGCGGTAGATCTTGGTGGCGATGGCGTTGATCTTGTCCTTGAGAGGCATTTCCAGCGGGTAGGTGTAGCGGATGGGACGGTCCTCCATGATGTCCAGCACTTTCTCGGCCAGAGCCTTGCCGCCCTCGCCGCCCTTGGCGAAGACCTCGCTCAGGACGCAGGGGACGCCTTGCTCGGCACAGACCTGCTCGACGTAAGCCTGCTCTTCGGCGGTATCGGTCGGGAAGGCGTTGATGGCCACCACGACGGGCAGGCCGAAGCCGTTCTTCATGTTGTCGATGTGGCGGACGAGGTTGGCTGCGCCCTTCTTGACAGCCTCGAGGTTAGGAGTGTTCAGGTCGGCCTTGGCTACGCCTCCGTGGCTCTTGAGAGCACGGAGGGTCGCCACCAGCACGCAGGCGCTGGGTGCGATGCCCGCATAGCGGCACTTGATGTCCAGGAACTTCTCTGCGCCCAGGTCTGCGCCGAAGCCGGCCTCGGTGATGACGTAGTCGGCCAGCGAGAGGCTGAGCTTGGTGGCCATGACGCTGTTGCAGCCGTGGGCGATGTTGGCGAAGGGACCGCCGTGGATGATGGCGGGGTTGTTCTCGAGGGTCTGGACCAGGTTCGGGTCGAGGGCATCCTTCAGCAGGGCGGTCATGGCACCGGCTGCGCCGATGTCCCCAGCCGTGACGGGCTTGCCGTCGTAGGTGTAGGCGCAGACGATCTTAGAGAGGCGCTCTTTCAAATCGGAGATGCTGGTGGCGAGGCAGAAGATGGCCATGATCTCGCTGGCGACGGTGATGTCGAAGCCGTCCTCGCGGGGAGTGCCGTTGACCTTGCCGCCCAGGCCGTCCACGATGAAGCGGAGCTGACGGTCGTTCATGTCCATGCAGCGCTTCCAGGTGATGCGGCGGGGGTCGATGTTCAGGGGGTTGCCCTGCTGGATGCTGTTGTCGATCATGGCCGCCAGCAGGTTGTTGGCGGTACCGATGGCATGGATGTCGCCGGTGAAGTGGAGGTTGATGTCCTCCATCGGCACCACCTGTGCGTAGCCGCCGCCGGCTGCGCCGCCCTTCATGCCGAAGACAGGGCCGAGGGAGGGTTCACGGAGGCAGAGCATGGTCTTTTTGCCTATGGCGTTCATGGCGTCGGCCAGACCCACGCTGGTGGTCGTCTTGCCTTCACCGGCAGGGGTGGGGCTGATGGCCGTGACGAGGATGAGCTTGCCCTGCTTCGATGCCTTATGGATGAGGCGGTGGTTTACCTTGGCCTTATAGCGGCCATAGGGGATCACGTCCTCGTCGGCGAGGCCCAAACTGGCGGCGATGTCGGCGATGGGCTTCATTTTGGCTTCCTGTGCGATCTCGATGTCAGACTTCATATTCAGCATCCTCCTTAAACAAAAAGGGCAGCTTTGCGCACCACGACGCAAGGCTGCCCAGACGGTCGGCATTAAAACTTCTCTCCCCTTCTGCACTGTGGTGCTCCACAAGATCCGTCAGCAGAAGGGTCAGCTAACATCTATAAAATAGCACATCAGCACAAGGTTTGTCAAGCACAAAAAAGACGCCCCCGCTTTGCAGCGAGAGCGCCTCTTTGTTCAAGAATCGAAATTCAAGAAGCTAGCTTTAAGAGGGTTAAATTACTTAACCTCAACCTTAGCGCCGGCATCCTCCAGCTTCTTCTTGATGTCCTCAGCCTCAGCCTTGGAAGCCTTCTCCTTGACAGCCTTGGGAGCGCCGTCAACGATAGCCTTAGCCTCCTTCAGGCCCAGACCGGTGATCTCCTTGACCAGCTTGATGACCTGCATCTTGGTAGCGCCAGCCTCAGCCAGGATAACGTCGAACTCGGTCTTCTCTTCCGCAGCGGCAGCAGCGGGAGCGGCAGCGGCAAGAGCCACGGCCTGAACACTACCGTGCTGGTGGGGTACGAGGTCGAGGTCGAAAACTCCGGCGCCGGTTTTGAGACCACCATCGAAAACAACTTCACCTGGGCCACCAATGTCAGCCGCTCCATTGAACACAGCGTCGACTATGAAAACAATTCCGGAGAGAACGCAGTGGTGGTGTACCGTGTTCCCGTACTGGTCTATACCTACCAAAATCTTTCCGACGGCAAAGATATGACGGTCATGAAGACTCTGCCACCCCACACCAGTATCGTCTCTGTGGAGGAATACAATGAAGAAGCCGTCGCCTACAGATTAGAACCCATTGCCGAGGATCGGCTGGCAGAGGCGGGCAACCCCTTCAGCTACCGCTCCAATGTCAGCCAAATCACCAACGCAGGCGGTTCTGACGCTCTCATGTCCAACAGCGGCTGGTCCCAGTTGACGGGTACGGGCAACATCGAAAAGACCATTACCGTTACCAAGGAGACAGGGACGAGTTTTGAGTACGAACTCTCTGTGAATGTGGTGGCATGGAAAAAGATCGGCGGAGCGAAGGTGGGCGGCGGAGCCGGTTATACCTTTACCAAGAGCCACTCCAAAATGAACGGCACAGGCACGGAGCACAGCGGCTCGGTGAACAGCCCCACGGCGGACGGCTATGGCTTCTTGTGGAACTTCGCCATGTGGAACATGACGCTCAATGGGAAAAAGGTCCCCGCGCTGGGCTATCTGGTGAAAGATGTCTCCGCGCCGTCCTCTCCGCCCAGAGATCTGGCAGTAGAAACGCTTACCAGCACCGGCGCAACGCTCACCTGGAGTGCGGGCAGCCGTCCGGCGGAGGAGTATCGTATCTACCGCGTGATGGAGAACACCACAAGGCCGCATGCTTTTGTTGGTGCCGTTTCCGGAACGGAGAGCAGCTTTGAGCTGAAAAATCTGGCGGGAGATGTGTCCTACACCTTTGTGGCGCGCGGCTGCACCAACGACGTGGAGTCTGTGGACAGCAGCTCGATCAGCTTTACCACGCCGAAGGAAAACGGCACGAACTATGTTCAGGTCGGTGAGGTCGCCGATCAAACGGTGCGCCCCGGAGAGGATGCAGTTTTTTCGGCCACAGTACTAAAGAGCGATAAGGATACTACCTTTACCATGCAATGGCAGGAGCGCAACCCTGGCTCGCCTGCGTGGAAAGATGTACGCAACGCGACCAGCTCGACACTGACCGTGCGTGACGCAGCGGCCGCAATGAACGGCACCCAGTACCGGCTGATGGTGACAGCATCCACACTGGCGGAGTCTTCTGCGGTGTATTATTACAGCAACGCGGCCACGCTGACGATCGGCGCACTGCCCACCAGCGTTAGCGCTGTAACCGTGACACACGCGGACGGCGGGAGCGGAACGCAGAGCGATCCATACTACGGCGGGGCGGACTGGACGAAGAAAACGACCGCTACACAGGAACAGAGCGTTCAGAAACCAGCCTCCTTCAAGAAGGATGACGTGCAGGGCACTGTGTACCGGGCGGGAGAAGACGGCCCGTACATCGGCGTGATCGAGAGCAAAACCACACAGGACGGCACCACGATCACTTCGACCCAATATTACCAGCTGACCGGTCCGGACAGCGACATGCGATATACTGTGACAGGGAACGCACTTTCTCCCGTATATACTGCGTTCAACGGAAATGCCGCGGTGGAAGGCTTTCCAGCAGCCCACGCCGAAAGCCAGCTGAGCACGGAAATACCCGCCGGCGAGGAGACGAGCACGGTCTACTTCGCTGTGGCCCACTGGGATGGCCCGACCGCAAAACCGATCTTCTACTGGGAGAGCGGCGGCAAATATTTCAACAACCAAAGCGGCACTGTCGGCACGGAAGCTGAATTGGAAGGATCCAACAAGCCGCAGTATTCCGTTTTCCATCGTAGTGAGGACGACGCAGAGATCGTGCTCTTCGGCGAGAAGGATGATGATAAGGAATGCTTCTTCCTCCTGAAAAAGTCGGCGGGCACGGACTCCTACAACGTGACCGAAGTCGATCCTGCGGAAAAGCTGCTGATCGACAGCGACGCATATCCCCTGAGCAGCCTGATGCCTGTTTCCTATAGCGGAACAGTTGAGGTTTCCGTTGACACCTATACGCAGCAATCGGGCTCGGAGTTGACGCTCACTGCCGAGGTGACGAGCGGCAACGGTAAAAGGTTGGCAGACAAGCCCGCGGCCTTCGTTATCACGGACACTGCCACCGGGGAGAGCTTTTCAATCGCAGTCACGACGGATGCGAACGGCACGATGACTATGAAATGGACAGCTCCCACCCAGGGCGTATACACCATCCACGCGGCTGTGACCGCGGATGGCGGCTATGCGGCCTCCAGCTCGAAAACACCGGTGTATTACGCTGCGCTGGGCAAGGACACTGAAGGGACGAATACCACTCTGTACCGTCTGTTGCTGACCGAAAACGGCAAGGCGCTCGGCGCATCTGTGGAATACGGCGCAAATCTGACGCTTCAGACGCAGAAGTGGGACAATGCGGCGTGGACGCAGGCAGACGAAATCGTCTCCTATCAGGCGGCAGCCCCCGGCGCGGCGGCGGTCGACATCGACACCGGCTACTTCCCACAGACCGCCGGACAGTATACCTTCTCGGCAAAGGACAGCAACGGCGGGAAGCTTGCGTCCGCCGTGCTGACCGTTACACCGTGCAGGCTGACGATCCGCCCGGCCTGGGATACCGCGCCCACCGCACTGTCGGAGATCAGGCTCGACTTTGAAGGCGCTCTGGAGCGCGACAAGACTGCGCTGACAAACAGCCTGACCGTTTCCGACATCAACGAATATTTTTCTAACCCGGGCAGGACCGGCGTATTCACCTTTGCGCCGCAGTGGAAGGAAACGGAGCATTCCGGACGCCTGCAAAGTGCGTACTCGGTCACGCTGCAGACGAACTCTCTCCGCCGCGAGGCTGATGCGGCGCCGGTTTACTATCAGGTGGCCGCCACCGGGCATGGCACGATCTTCGGATCTTATGGCAGCAACCAGACGAACTTCTCCTCCGGCGAGAACCGCAAGCAGGGAGAGCCGCTTGTGTTCCAGGCCAATCCGGAGGACGGCTATCAGGTCAGCCGCTGGCTGGTGAACGGTACGGAGGTCGGAGAAGGCTCGCCATACCGCATCGGAGCGACCACAGGCTCGGCCACGCAGACGCTGAGCATCGACGCGTTCAGCATCACCCGCGATACCAGAGAGGGGCAGCTCAAGGTCGAGGTGGAATTCGCCAACCAGTTCTCCGTGATCCGTTACAGCGCGGGCGAAAATGGCTCCGTCACCGCCAGGACCGGCGGCGGCAGCCCGATCGCAAACGACGCAAAGGTCACCTACGGCTCCTCCGTCACCTTTACCGCAGTCCCACAGAGCGGCTATATGGTGGAAAAGTGGACGGTGAACGATACGGACTACACATGGCCGGGCGCCGGTAAGCCCTACCGCGAGGAAGAACTGACCCTTTCCGGACTGGATCAGACGGAATACACAGTCACGGTCTCCTTTGTGACGGAAAGAACCTTCACCGCCGTTAAACCCACGCTGACGGATGGGCAAGGGAACCCGGTTTCTGCAGGCACGGTCGCCATCACCTGGGCGCGGACCGGCGAGACTTTGGCTGCGGGCAACGCTCTGCCCCAGGGCACGGCGCTGACCTATACGGTCACCTTCACGGACACGAGCTTCAACACGGTCAACCGCTGGGAGTACTCCACGGACGGTAAGACCTGGATGGAAGGCGGCTCCGGCGGTAGCTTCACGCTGTACGACACCGCCTTTGGCAGCGATCCGGCAAAGCTGTATGTCCGCGCGGTGGTCGCCGTGGCCAACACCCACCGCCTCAGCTGGGAGATCCTCGGTCTTGCAGCCGAGGACGGGAACAAGGCGACCCTGACAGCCTCCAGCAATGGCACGGAACTGAAGAGCGGAGGCTCCTATGCGGCGAATACGCCGGTGGACTTCACGCTGACGCTGGACGGCAGCTATGATCTCGTTTCGTGGAGCGAAAATGTAACGTCTGCGGCAGGCGGCAGGTCGGCGGAGCTGAAGCTGGCCGCCGATACCGAGGTCACCGTCACCGTGGCAAAGAAGCCGGTCGTGGTGATCGAGAGCACGGAAAACGGCACGATCGAGGTGCGCGGCACAAAAAACAGCGAGCCTGTCACCATAACCTTTACCGATTATGTGGATCCCGGAACGAAGCTGACAGTTACCATCAAGCCGGAGACAGGCTATGTTGTGAACAATCCCGACGAAGCCTGGACAGCAGTGGACAACAGCGATAATCATACCTATACAATCCACAATGTCAGGGCAGATCAGACGCTTTCGGCAGATTTTGCAGCCTTGTACAAGTATGCGATCTCCTACTCCGTGGCGGCGGTCGGCGGCAGCGGCAACGGCACCCTGACCGCAAACACGGTCCGCAAAAATATGGCGGCGTATACATCCGACCTCTCTTCGGGCGCAGAGGTCTATGAGGGTTCCGATTTGACCTTTACCGCAGCTCCGGATAACGGCTACCGTGTGCGGGAATGGCGCGTGAACGGCGAGGTGTACCAGGAGAGCGGCGCGGCCTTCATCGGGACGCAGTTGGTGCTCAGAGGTGTTAACGAGGCGAAGACCGTTATGGTACAGTTCATGCCGCTGGGCGACAAGATCACGGCATCCGCCGGAGAGCACGGCTGCATCACCGGCGCAATGGCGGGCGGTACGGAGCAGGTTGATAATATTGCCTCCGGCTTCACACTGTCAAAAGACGCTTCCGTCACCTTCACCGCCGAGCCGGATACCGGCTACGAGGTGGAGCAGTGGTCGGTGAACGGCACGCCGGTCAGCGGTGAAACGAACAGCACCTACACCTATACCGCCGGAAGCGCGGGCGCGGTCATCACCGTAGCGTTCCGCCCGGTGGAGTACGCCGTCAGCTGGACGGCGGAGCACGGCACCGTGACCGCAGGTGGGTACTCCAGCAGCGCGGCGAGCATCCGCGGCGGCACGCAGGTCACCTTCACTGTCGCGCCGCATAACGGCTATGTGTTCGACCACTGGACGATCAATGGCAAGACCCTTACAGACGAGATCGCAACGCTGCGCTGGACGGTTCCCACCGGGCAGGAGGCAACAATGGAATACGCCATTGAAGCCGTATTTACAGAGAATACCACTACCTATTCGGTGACCTACGATGCTTCCGTCGGCGGCACGATCACCGCCAAGGGTCATGAGGCAAGCCCCGCCACCGTGACCTACGGGCAGAGCATCACCTTTACCGCCGTTCCCGCGGAGTACGGCTATGTGAAGGAGTGGCGGGTGAATGATGTTCCCGTGCCTAACTCTTCCAACAAGACCAGCTACACATTGGAAAATGTGACGCAGGCGCAGACGGTCACCGTGGTGTTCGCCACAGCCGTCCGCTATGATGTTTCCTACGCCGTGAACGGCGGTGGCGGCACGCTGAGCGCTGCTGCCAACGGCACGGAGCTGGCTCTGTCCGCAGGGCGGCAGGCCAGCGTTGCCGGCGGCTCCAGACTGGTATTCACCGCAGTACCGAGCAGCGGAATGATGACCGGCCGCTGGACGGTGAACGGCACCGCGGTCACCCGGGAGAACATGTCTTCCCTTGGCGTGACTATGGATCACTGCCTGTCCAACACACTGACCATTGAAAGCCTGAGCAGGAATGTGGAGGTCAAGGCGGCCTTTGCCGAGTACAGCGGCTTCTCCATTCCGACGGGCGGG
>ERZ837910.5396-NODE-5396-length-11504-cov-3.611145_pt1 | contig 11504 bp, 10 predicted proteins | sample MGYA00519940_ERZ837910 | MGnify/ENA primary metagenome ERZ837910 (study PRJEB31850, sample SAMEA3708825) | human gut metagenome | biome: human gut; feature: human-associated habitat; material: faeces | place: China | collected 2014 ... | reverse complement strand
TCAACCCGTCGAACTTGTTCCGCTATCAGCCGCAGAACCGTGATAAACTCCTGGAAGCGCTTGATTTCTGGAACCGGGAGCTGGAACCGTCGGGGCTTCAGGTGCGGGCGCTTAAAGAGTGCAGCCGGACGGGCGCGTTTCTGATTCTGGTGTACCGCGAGGAATGGCTTCGCTTTATTCTGGGTAAAATATCTGTACAGCACTTTTTAAAAAAGTCTGGTTACCAGATGCAGAAGACGGTCGATGGCTTTTTGAAGCAGCTTTCCAACCGGCTTTGTCTGGAACATGATTTTCCACATGAGATTGGCATTTTCCTGGGGTATCCGCTTGAGGATGTTGTTGGATTCATTGAAAATCAGGGAAAAAATTATACCTGCAGCGGTTACTGGAAGACGTATGGCGACCCGCAGGAAGCAAAACGGCGGTTTGATTCATACCGGGAATGCACGGAAGTGTGCCGGGAGAAATACCGTCAGGGGACACCGATTATTCAGCTTGTAAAAGCCGCATAATAAATCTAAGTAAGTAAATTATTCACAAGGAGGAAATAAAAATGAGCAAGGTAGCAATTGTATACTGGAGCGGAACGGGAAACACAGAGGCTATGGCAAATTACGTAGCAGAGGGCGTTAAGAAAGCGGGCGGCGAGGCTGATTTATTTACTTCCGCAGAGTTTGGCGCTGACAAAGCTGGCGAGTATGACAGAATCGCATTTGGCTGCCCGTCCATGGGGGCTGAACAGTTAGAGGAGTCTGAGTTCCAGCCGATGTTCGACGAGGTTAGCCCGGTTCTCTCTGGCAAAAAGATTGCATTATTCGGTTCTTACGGATGGGGCGACGGCGAGTGGATGCGTACCTGGGAGAGCGACTGCATGACTCTGGGCGTAACCATGGCTTGCGAGCCGGTAATCTGCAACGCAACGCCGGACGAGACAGCAGGTGCTGAGTGCGAGGCACTGGGCGAGGCTCTTGCAAACGCATAAGTAGAATTGCATAAAAACACATATATAATAAGAAGAAGTAGAATTACCTGCGAACGCAGGACATCTTAAATTGCCATAATAAAGATGCTTAAAAATTGAAAATCAGAAAAGGAAGTGTCCTCCCGCGGCGCTTCCTTTTTTGTGGGCAAATATCCCCTTTTCGAAAACTCCAAAATGTGATATGATAAAAAATAAAACTGTTTGATTTGACTCAAACAACAGTATCAATTTACGAAAAGAAACAACGGAGGGAATGTATATGGAAGAAAATAAAAAACCATTGGCAGAGGGAGAGGAGAAGGAAGAGACTGTCTCCAAGAACTTTATCGAGCGCGAGATTGACAAAGATCTGGCAGAAGGCGTTTACGATCATGTCCAGACGAGATTTCCTCCGGAACCGAACGGATATCTTCATATTGGACACGCTAAATCGATTATTCTGAACTCTGGACTGGCAAAAGAATACAACGGAAAATTCAATCTCCGTTTTGATGACACCAACCCGACGAAGGAGAAGACAGAGTTTGTTGAGTCGATCATCGAGGATGTAAAATGGCTGGGCGCTGATTTTGAGGATCGCCTGTTTTTTGCATCCAACTATTTCCAGCAGATGTATGAGTGTGCAGTTCTTCTTATTAAAAAGGGAAAAGCATTCGTCTGCGATCTGACAGCTGATCAGATCCGTGAGTACCGCGGTGATTTTAACAATCCTGGTAAGGAAAGCCCGTACCGCAACCGCAGCATCGAGGAAAACTTACAGCTCTTTGAGGAGATGAAAGAAGGCAAATATGCGGATGGCGAAAAGGTACTGCGTGCGAAAATTGATATGGCATCCCCGAACATCAATATGCGTGATCCGGTTATTTATCGTGTAGCCCATATGCATCATCACAACACCGGGGACAAATGGTGCATTTACCCGATGTACGATTTTGCACATCCGATTGAGGATGCGATTGAGCACATCACGCATTCGATTTGTACGCTGGAATTTGAGGATCACAGACCGCTTTATGACTGGGTCGTAAGAGAGTGCGAGTTTGAGAACCCGCCGCGCCAGATTGAGTTTGCGAAGATGTATCTGACCAACGTCATTACCGGAAAACGTTATATCAAGAAACTGGTAGAAGATAAGATTGTAGATGGCTGGGATGACCCGCGTCTGGTAACCATCGCAGCGCTGCGCCGCAGAGGTTACACGCCGGAATCCATCCGCCGCTTTGTAGAGCTGGCAGGTGTCTCCAAAGCAGATAATTCCATCGACAGTGCAATGTTAGAGTACTGCCTGCGCGAGGATCTGAAATTAAAGAAGTCCCGTGTGATGGCAATTCTTGACCCGGTCAAGCTTGTTATCGACAACTATCCGGAAGGACAGATCGAGGAGCTGGATGCACCAAACAATATGGAGAACGAGGAACTTGGTTCCAGAAAGATTCCATTCGGCAGAGAACTTTACATCGAACGCGAGGACTTTATGGAAGAACCACCGAAGAAATACTTCCGTCTCTTCCCGGGCAATGAGGTCCGCCTGATGAACGCGTACTTTGTTACCTGCACCGGATGCGAGAAAGATGCAGACGGCAATGTAACGGTTGTTCACTGTACCTACGATCCAGAGACGAAGAGTGGTTCCGGCTTCAATGCAAGAAAGGTAAAAGGTACGATTCACTGGGTAGCAGCACAGACTGCACTGAAAGCAGAAGTACGTCTCTATGAGAACCTGGTAGACGAGGAAAAGGGCAAACTCAATGCAGATGGAACGCTGAACTTAAATCCGAATTCCCTGCGCGTTCTGAAAGAGTGTTACTTAGAGCCGGGTCTGAAAGAGGCAAAAGCATTTGAGAGCTTTCAGTTCGTCCGCAATGGATACTTCTGCGTGGACTGCCGCGACAGCGAGCCGGGCAAACCGGTTTTCAACCGGATTGTTTCGCTGAAGAGCTCTTTCAAGCTTCCGAAATAAATCGAGAACAACTCTTGAAAATGTATAAAAAAATACAGAAAAAAGCGGCTTTGTTCTGATGGAAAAAGGAGAGAACGGGACTTTCAGAATACATTTTAGAATATGAGCAAAATGCTTGAGAGGTCTTGGCGATTCTTCCGGGGGTTATTAAGAAAAATGTAGAAAAATGTAGTAATAACCTATAAAAAGCAGGTTGTTTTTGCTAATAAAACACCCTGCTTTTTGTGCATAATTTATGAAAGGCTTGGTTGACAATCAGGGGGGTTACTGTTATAATTTAAGTAAAGTGAGCTGATCATGTCAATCTGTGGCTTCACTTGTTACAGTTAAGGGGAAAAGCCCCTTATAAATTGCTTTCAAAAATGGAATGCATTCCACAATACGGAATCTTACTGGTGGAATTTTATAAGTATAATTTTTCACAAAGAAAGCAGAACCTAAAATAAATAAGGAGGTGCAATGCACAATGTGGACTGAACCAACTATGCCTTTCGGGCAGTCAGTTATCGTTTCTCTGCTGGGTCTTTCGGTAGTTTTCCTGGCTCTGATCTGTCTGGCTCTGGCAATTATGGTAATTTCCAAGATTCTCCGCTCCGTTGTTTCTGATGGTGCTAAGGCCCCGGCCGCAGCACAGAAAGCAGCACCGGCTGTGTCGGATGAAGCTGATAAGGAATTACTTGCCGTGCTGATGGCAACGATCGGGGATGACCTCGGATTGCCGACAGACAAGTTTAAGATCTTGAGCGTGACAGAAGTTAAGTAATGAGAAACAGGAATGAAAGGAAATCGAAAGGAAGGTTAGAGCAGTTATGAAGTATACGGCTACCCTCAATGGAAAACAGTACGAAGTAGAACTTGAAAGAATCGATGCATACGAGCCAATGCCGCGTTACGGCGAGGCTCCGGCAGCAGCACCGGCTCCAGTAGCAGCACCGGCAGCACCAGCACCAGCACCGGCACCTGCACCAGCAGCACCAGCTCCGGCAGCAGCACCGGCACCGGCGGCAGCACCGGCAGCAGGCGCAACTACCGTAGAGGCTCCGATGCCAGGTAAGATCCTGAACATCAAAGTATCTGCAGGACAGGCAGTTAAGTTTGGTGAGACCGTCATCGTGATGGAAGCTATGAAGATGGAAACTGAAATCGTTGCTCCGGCAGACGGTACAGTAGCACAGATTCTTGTCAAGGCAGGCGACGCCGTTGACACAGGTGCAGCACTGGTTACCCTGAACTAATAGACGATACTATGATAAATAGCAACTGTTTACAAAAAGGAATTTTCGGAACTGAAAATTCTGTATGATACAGTTCAGGCAACAGATTTTGCCGATTTGGAATACAAAGCATCGGCAAAATCCCATTACTGGGCACACATGTGTGAACAGTAATGATAAACATTCGAAAGGACGTAAAGAATTATGAAATATGTTGCTACGATCAATGGAAAGAAATACGAAGTTGAAGTAGAAAAATTAGAAGCTTACAAATCTCTGGATCGTAATGGTGTAGCAGCTCCGGCAGCTCCGGTTCTTCCGGCATCCGCACCGGTACAGAGACCGGCAGCACCGGCTCCGGCTCCAGTTGCAGCAGCACCGGCTCCAGCTCCGGCACCGGCAGCAGCTCCGGCTCCGAAGGCAGCAGCTCCGGCGGGCGCAACTACCGTAGAAGCTCCAATGCCAGGTAAAATCCTGAACATCAAGGTATCTGAAGGACAGGCAGTTAAATTTGGCGAAGTAGTAGTTATTATGGAAGCCATGAAAATGGAGACTGAGATCGTTGCTCCGGCAGACGGTACAGTCAGCAAGATCCTTGTTAAGGCTGGCGATTCTGTTGATACAGGAGCTGCTCTGGTTGCTCTGAACTAGGAGGTTAGGTAATGAACTTTTTTGAAATATTAAAAGAGCTTCTTGCACAGTCGGGTTTCGCAGCATTGACCTGGAGAAGCTGTGTAATGATTCTCATTGCTTTTGTATTATTATACCTGGCAATTAAAAAGCAGTTCGAGCCGCTTCTTCTGCTTCCGATTGCATTTGGTATGTTCCTGGCAAACCTGCCGTTGGCTGACCTGATGAAGGAAAGCGAGCCGTGGTATACCGCAGGTGTTCTGCGTATCATCTACGGCGGTGTTAAGTCCAGTTTGTTCCCGTGTCTGATCTTCATGGCAGTAGGTGCCATGACAGACTTTGGTCCGCTGATTGCAAACCCGGTGAGCCTTCTGCTTGGTGCAGCTGCTCAGTTCGGTATCTACATTGCATTCATGCTGGCTAACGCAACTGGTCTGTTTACAGTAGGTGAGGCAGCTGCTATCGGTATCATCGGTGGTGCAGACGGTCCGACCGCTATCTATGTAGCTAACAACCTGGCACCGGATCTGGTTGCTCCGATCGCCGTTGCCGCTTACTCCTACATGGCGCTGATTCCGCTGATTCAGCCGCCGATCATGAAGCTTCTTACCACTAAGAAAGAGCGTTCCATCGTTATGAAGCAGCTCCGTAAGGTAAGCAAGGTTGAGAAGATCGTATTCCCGGTATTCGTAGTACTGTTCTGCTCCCTGCTTCTTCCGTCCGTAGCTCCGCTGCTTGGTATGCTGATGCTTGGTAACCTGCTTCGTGAATCTGGTGTTACAGAGCGTCTTTCTGATACAGCTCAGAACGCACTGTGCAACATCGTAACTATCATGCTTGGTACTACCGTAGGTGCGACCGCAAACGGCGAGATCTTCCTGCGTGTTCAGACCATCGCTATCGTTTGCATGGGTCTTCTTGCATTCGCATTCGCTACCATCGGAGGTGTTCTCCTTGGTAAGGTGCTGTGCGCTGTAACCGGCGGCAAGATCAACCCGTTAATCGGTTCCGCTGGTGTATCTGCTGTACCGATGGCTGCCCGCGTTTCTCAGACAGTTGGTGCAAAAGAGAATCCGACCAACTTCCTTCTGATGCACGCTATGGGACCAAACGTAGCAGGTGTTATCGGTTCTGCCGTAGCAGCAGGTTTCTTCATGCTGATTTTCGGTTAATCGAATATTGATTTTTGGCTGTTGCAGCCGGGATCTGGCTGCATCTGGCCTGCGAAAGACCGCAGCGCCGGAAGTACCGGATCCCGTTTTTACTTATTTATATAGGTAGTTATAGAAAATTTTTTTAAAGGAGGCTTTATTGTGGCTAATAAAGTAATGTCTTTACACGATGCCGTAGAAAAGTATGTATGTGACAACGATGTACTTTGTCTCGGCGGATTTACAACAAACCGTAAACCGTATGCAGCAGTTTACGAGATCCTTCGTCAGGGTAAAACTGGTTTTGTAGGCTGGTCTGGCCCGGCAGGTGGTGACTGGGATGCGTTAATCGGTGAGGGCCGTGTGAGAGCCTACATCAACTGCTATACTGCAAACTCTGGTTACACCAACGTAGCTCGTCGTTTCCGTGCAGCTATCGAGAAGGGTGAGCTTACATATGAGGATTATTCTCAGGACGTTCTGATGCTTCAGCTTCATGCTGCATCTCTGGGTCTTCCGTACCTGCCGGTACGTATGATGCAGGGCTCCGGACTTGTTAAGTTCTGGGGTATCAGCGAAGAGAAGAGAAGAACCATGGAAGGTGTTGACAACCTGAAATGCGTAGAGATCGAGAACCCGCTTGAGCCAGGCGAGAAGCTGCTGGCTGTTCCGGTTCCGAAGCTTGACTGCGCTATCATCCATGTTCAGCAGGCATCTCCGGATGGAACCTGTATCATCGATGGTGATGAGTTCCATGACGTAGATATCGCTGTAGCTGCAAAACGTTGTATCGTTACCTGCGAGGAGATCGTAAGTGATGAGTATATCCGTCGTGACCCAACCAAGACAAGAATCTTTGGTGAGTGTGTAGACGCCGTTGTTCGTGCACCGTACGGTGCTTGGCCGGCACAGTGCTACGGCTATTATGATGATGATGATAAGGGCTTGAAAGAGTACGACAAGGCTTCCAAGTACCTTGACGCTGAGGATGCTAAGGCACAGCTTCAGAAGGCTGCAGACAAAGCTGCTAAGGCTGCTGCTGCTAAGCCGGAAGATGAGAAGCTTGCAAAAGCTGCAGAAGTTGCTGCACAGGCTGCAAAAGATGCTGCTGACGGCACCAAGATTCCGGAGACCTTCAAGGATTACCTTCAGAAGTATGTATATGGATGCAAGGATCAGGATGATCTGCTCAACGTACTGGGCGGCGCTCGCCTCATGAACCTTAAGAATGAGCCGCATCTTGGCTATTCTACCAGACATTAATTGAGGGAGGGAAAATCTAAAATGGCTGATTATACAAAGTATACAAAGCAGGAAATGCAGGCTTATGCCATCGCAAAAAATATTAAAGAAAATCAGATCGTTATCGTTGGTACCGGTCTTCCGTTAATCGGTGCATCCCTGGCAAAACGTGTTGTTTGCCCGAGCTGCCATCCGATCGTAGAGAGTGGTCTTATGGATTGTTCTCCGATCGAGGTTCCGCGTTCTGTAGGTGACAACCGTTTCATGGCTCACTGTGCAGTACAGTGGCCAAACGTTCGTTTCGTAGGTTTCGAGGCTAATGAGTGGTTACATGATGCTGATCGTATGATCGCATTCATCGGTGGCGCTCAGATCGACCCGTACGGAAACGTTAACTCTACCTGTATCTTTGGTAAGGGTGATTATGTTAAACCTACCACACGTTTCACCGGTTCTGGCGGTGCAAACGGAATCGCTACCTTCTGCAACACCATCATCATGATGCAGCATCAGAAGAGAAGATTCATGGAGCATGTTGACTACATCACAAGCTGTGGCTGGATGGACGGCCCTGGCGGACGTGAGAGAGCAGGTCTTCCGGGCAACCGTGGACCGCAGATGGTAGTTACCGATCTTGGTATCATGAAATTCGACGAAGAGACCAAGAGAATGTACCTGGCTTACTACTATCCATTCTCCTCTCCGGAAATGGTTCAGGAGAACACTGGTTTCGAGATCGATACCTCCAGAGCTCAGCTGATGGAAGGTCCGGATCCGGAGATCATCCGCGTTATTCGTGAAGAGATCGACCCAGGTCAGGCATTCATCAAAGTTCCGAAGGAGACTAAGTAATTAGCCTTCCATAGGGAATCAAGACAGATATCATTTCTGTCGATTAATTAGTTACTGATTGCAGGCGGGACAGGAGACGAACTGTCCCGCAAGCAATTCATTTATAACCATTTTTATTTTTTATTTTATAAGGAGAAAAGAAGACATGAATATGTATTCAATGCCAGGATATTTCCAGAATATGCCTACCGTTGGTAAAGCTCTGGTTAATCCGAATCCGGAAAACGAGCAGGAACTGAAGGCTGTTGAGAACGACATCCATGAGTCCATTAAGCAGGCTCTTGATGCTGGTATCACAACCGAAGAGAAGTTAAACGCACGTGGACAGCTTTCTGCTACACAGCGTATCAACGCCCTGATCGATCCAGGTACATGGTGCCCGTTAAACAGCCTTTACAATCCGGAAGACAACCGTTTCCAGACAACTAACGTTCTGAATGGTCTTGGCCGTGTAAATGGCAAATGGGTTTACATCATCGCTTCTGATAACAAGAAGATGGCTGGTGCTTGGGTTCCGGGACAGGCAGATAACCTGCTCCGTGCTGCAGATACCGCTAAGATGCTGCATCTGCCGTTAGTATACCTGTTAAACTGCTCAGGCGTTGAGTTCCCGAATCAGGACAAAGTATACCCGAACCGTCGTGGTGGTGGTACACCGTTCTTCCGCAACGCTGAGTTAAACCAGCTTGGTGTTCCGGTTATCGTAGGTATCTACGGAACCAACCCGGCAGGTGGTGGTTACCACAGCATTTCCCCGACTATCCTGATCGCTCATAAAGATGCGAACATGGCAGTTGGTGGCGCTGGTATCCTTTCCGGTATGAACCCGAAGGGTTACATCGATGAGGAAGCAGCAGAGCAGATCGTTAACGCTCAGATCGAGAACAGCAAACATCACGTTCCGGCTCCGGGTTCCGTGCCGATCCACTATGATGAGACCGGATTCTTCCGTGAAGTTTACGAGGATGATTTAGGCGTTATCGAGGGAATCAAGAAGTACATCAACTACCTTCCGTGCTTCAACCTGGAGTTCTTCCGTGTTGACAGCCCGAAGGCTCCGCAGCTTCCGGCTGAGGATCTGTACAGCATCATCCCGATGAACCAGAAACGTCCGTACGACATCTACGATGTAATCGGCCGTCTGTTCGATAACAGTGAGTTCTTCGAGTACAAGAAAGGCTACGGTCCGGAGATCGTTGCTGGTCTTGCAAAAGTTAACGGCCTTCTGGTTGGTGTTATCGCTAACGTACAGGGCTTACTCATGAACTATCCGGAGTACAAACAGGGTTCTGTAGGTATCGGTGGTAAGCTGTATCGTCAGGGTCTGATTAAGATGAACGAGTTCGTTACTCTGTGTGCTCGTGATAAGACACCGGTTATCTGGCTGCAGGATACCACAGGTATCGATGTAGGCGATGACGCTGAGAAGGCAGAGCTGCTTGGTTTAGGTCAGTCCCTGATCTACTCTATCGAGAATGCTAAGCTTCCGTCTCTGGAGGTTACTCTTCGTAAGGCAAGTGCTGCTGCTCACTACGTTCTGGGTGGTCCGCAGGGCAACAACACCAACGTATTCTCTATCGGTACAGGTGCTTGCGAGTACTACGTAATGCCGGGTGAGACCGCTGCAAACGCTATGTACTCCAGAAAGCTTGTTAAAGCTAAAAAAGCTGGCGAGCCGCTTCAGCCGATCATCGACAAGATGAACGCTATGATCCAGATGTACACAGACAAATCTCGTCCGAAATATTGTACAAAACAGGGTATGGTTGATGAGATCGTAGATCTGACCGATCTTCGTCCGTACATCCAGGCATTTACCGAGGCTTATTATCAGAATGCTCAGGCTATCTGCCCGATGCATCAGATGCTGGCTCCGAGATCTACTCGTGAGTTCATCAACTACGGTAAATAATTATCAAATTAAAACGGCATTGTGATAGGTGCCGCTAAGATAACATTTTAAAAAGAGAAGGCGCGTAAGTACGCGGCTGACAGTGATAGTGTAAATAGTGATAAGTAACAAATTGATAGTGTGAATAGTGTGAGGCTCTGGCGAAGCGGCTTGTCTGTATGACTGTAAATGAACCGTTTTGCCGAATGCTTGCAGATAAATCGGGCAAAGGAACTGGAACCTTTGCTCGATTTATTGGTATACTCAGGCAGATAAGTAATAAGTAATAGTTTTGTTAAGAATTATTTTATAACATTTTCAAGATTTTACAGCGACTTTTAGTTGATTTTGTGGTATTATGATGGGTGGAGACGATGTGATAGCACGGATCTGCCAAAACATCGTTGAAACAAAAATCAGGCATAGAAAGTCAGTATTGAAAGGAAAAAGATACATCATGAGCGAAATTTTCACTTTAGGTATCGACGTAGGCTCTACAGCTTCCAAATGTATCATCCTGAAGGATGGCAAGGAGATCGTAGGTAAGTCTCTGATTGACGTTGGAGCAGGTACCAGCGGTCCAAGCCGTGCCATCGAGGCAGTTCTGGAAGATGCAGGCCTCAAGAAAGAAGATATGGCATTCACACTGGCTACCGGTTATGGACGTACATCTCTGATGGACGGAATTGCCGATAAGCAGATGAGTGAGCTGTCATGTCATGCAAAGGGCGCTTATTTCCTTTTCCCGAAGGTTCATACCGTAATTGACATCGGCGGTCAGGACGTGAAGGTTCTTCGCGTTGAGGAAGGTGTCATGACAAACTTCCAGATGAACGATAAGTGTGCAGCCGGAACCGGAAGATTTCTGGATGTTATGGCTCGCGTTCTCGAAGTTGAGGTAAGTGATCTAGGCCGTCTTGGCGCTATGTCCAAGAAGCAGGTAGGAATCAGTTCCACCTGTACGGTTTTTGCAGAGAGTGAGGTTATAAGCCAGTTGTCGATGGGAACGGATAAATGTGATATTATTGCCGGTATTCATCGTTCAGTGGCTCATCGTGTCACGGGTCTTGCCCACCGAATCGGTGTAGTGCCGGATGTCGTTATGACAGGCGGTGTGGCTCAGAACCAGGGCGTAGTAGATGCGCTTGAGGCTGAGCTTGGCGTAAAGATTTGTACATCCCCGCTGACACAGTATAACGGCGCGCTTGGCGCAGCCCTGATGGCATATCAGGTAGCCAGCCGTCAGAAGTAACTAAGTTAATTTTTAAGAATGGAGGATAATTATTATGGCAAAACAAGTTAGTCCTGGTGTTCTTGCGCTTCGTAAAGTCGTAGATGACGTACACAAAGAGGCGCGTGAGGCCAAAGCAAGAGGCGAGTTAGTTGGATGGTCTTCTTCCAAATTCCCGTGTGAGCTTGCAGCAGCATTTGATTTACACGTTATGTATCCGGAGAACCAGGCAGCTGGTATCGCAGCTAACCGTTATGGTGAGCTGATGTGCCAGGCAGCTGAGGATCTTGGATATGACAACGATATCTGCGGTTACGCTCGTATCAGCCTTGCATATGCAGCTGGTGTACG
>ERZ837910.5383-NODE-5383-length-11537-cov-3.667828_pt1 | contig 11537 bp, 8 predicted proteins | sample MGYA00519940_ERZ837910 | MGnify/ENA primary metagenome ERZ837910 (study PRJEB31850, sample SAMEA3708825) | human gut metagenome | biome: human gut; feature: human-associated habitat; material: faeces | place: China | collected 2014 ... | reverse complement strand
ATGTCTCGGGATTTTGGCATATTCATGCCAAAATACCTCGCGGGACAGAGGTGTGTGAACAATAACGGAATAACATTTTAGCCGAATCAGGTAAGTCAGTTTTCGTTGTAAATAACAGTGAGCTATGATAAAATACAGATATTGAAAGCGCAGAGCGTGTTTGAAAAAACAAAAAATCCTTCGCCGCAGGGCGGGGGATTTTTGGCAGAAGGTATTAAGGGTGGCTTGAGGATATGACAGTACTGGAACAGTTAAGAAAAACAATTGAAGACGGACATCCGGGGGAGACAGAGAAGCTGGTGAGGGAGGCATTGAAGCAGCATATTCCTGCAGGGCGGATTGTGGAAGAGGCCATGACTCCGGCTATGCGAACAGTGGGGGAGAATTACAAATCCAATGGTGCGGATATTATTAAAATTCTGGCAGCAGCCCGAAGTGTGCGCAAGGGTTTTGAATTGTTGGAGGAACAGGACTCGCAGTTTGGCAGGAGGAATATCGGAACTGTGATCCTTGGAACGGTGGAAGGTGATCTGCATGATGTAGGTAAGAATCTGGTTGCGATCATGTTTCGTAGTGCCGGATTTAAGGTGATCGATCTGGGAGTGGATATTTCTGAGAAGCAGTTTCTGCGTGCAGTGAAACAGAATCCGGATGTGTCGATCGTGTGTATCTCTTCACTTCTGAGTACTTCAATCCCGGAGATGGAGCAGGTGGTGAAGTCTCTGAAACGAAGCAACAGTAAGCATAAATTTAAGATTATGGTTGGTGGAGGTGCAGTAACGGAGCAGCTGGCGAAGAATATGGGAGCAGATGCCTATACAGAGAACTGTATTGAGGCTGTGGAAGTTGCGAAGACGTTTATTGTGTGAGAACCGGGCTGACAGGTGCGTATGAGAAAGACATAGTGTGAGTTAAATTGCTATAGAATTGACTGGTAAAATAGGTGCTTCAATTATGTGACAGGAGGATTGTAGACTTGCAGCTGTCATCAGTTTATTTATATGAAAAAATAAAAGAGAAATATGAAATTACGGAAAGGGGAACTTTATCCGGTTCAGACGGATATCTGCGCCCCTTTTTGTGTTATGAAAAAAAAGAAACATTTCGACATGGGCATGTTTATGTGGTACAGAGATATGACAAAGAGTGGGAATCGGCAGTTCTGACTGCTGAAAATATACTCTGGGTATTTTGTGGGAGAGAGGAAATTGATGCTGCATCAGAAGAGCTTCAGCAGATTCCGTATATTCATATTGCACTTGATAGTCTGGAAGAAATAGCAGAATTTATGAATGATGTGCAGGAGATTTTTGATGCGGCTGATGAATGGGAACGGAAGATTCATGATCTGATGTTAGAACATGCCGGAATGGACAGGCTTTTGCAGGTGACATCGGAATTTCTGCAGAATCCGATGTCTGTAACAGGACTGGATTTTACCTTCGTGGCGGAAGCGGGAAGCGAGTATCTGCCGCCGAGGGCGCGGCTGTATACAGATGACGGGTTGAATATGGAATATGTAAATGCGCTTCTGCAGAATGAAGCTTATCGAGATATGGCAGATACGCATGAATATGTGGTGTTTCCGGCTTATATCAGTGGATGTCGTTCGATGAACAGAAATCTGTTTGTGGATGGGAAAGCAACTCACAGGCTGGTTTTGACTGAGTGCAGATCAGAGATTACACTGAGAGTTATCTGTGTACTGGACATTCTGGTGGAGAAACTGGAGTATCTGCTTGCGCATGAAGCGGAGGAAGAAGATCCGGACAGGGATATGGAGCAGATTTTTGTCAGGATTTTGTCGGACAGAACTGCGGATTATATGCAGGTGAGTAGAGAACTGAGTGAACTGGGATGGAGTGGGAATCATGAATATATGTGCCTGATCCTGCAGATTACCTATCTGAATCAGCAGAATCTTTCCACAAAGGCAATCTGCCGATATATTAAGAAGAAATTTGAGGATTCTGTGAGTTTTCTTTATCAGGATGAAATTGTGGCATTTTTTGACCTTACCAGACTTGGAAAAAGCCAGGAGGAAGTAGCCGGAAAACTGGTTTATTTTATCAGGGATACTTATCTGAAAGCCGGATACAGCAGGGTGATGACAGGACATATGAATCTGAGACGGCAGTATGTGCAGGCGAAGACGGCTCTGGATGTAGGAAGCCGTAAGAAGCCTTATCTGTGGATTCATTATTTCGGTCAGGTGGCACTGACCTATATTCTGGAACAGGCAACAAGAAGATTGCCGGGAACAATGATCTGTCATGAAGGGCTGCTGGAATTGAAGAAGCATGATGAGGAGAATCAGACTCAGTATATGGAGACATTGAGAGTGTATCTGGAGCAGCATCTCAGTGCAACCCAGGCGGCAAGGGAATTGTTTATCCACCGCAGTACGTTTCTTTACAGGCTGGACAGGATTAAGGAAATCCTGCAGTCTGAGCTGGATGATCCGGAGGAAATTTTTTATCTGGAATTGTCATTCAGGCTGCTGGAGCAGGAGCAAGAGAAAGAATAGTACGGGAGCAGAATAGTGCAGATATCTGGAAAGGTCAATTATTTGTAGAGGGAGATGTTTTGATAAAAAAATTCAGGTACGCTTAAGCGTACCTGAATAAATGTTAAAAGAGATATTATGTTATTTAGCTTCTTCTTCGGCAGCAGCCTCTTCTTCAGCTTCCAGAGCCGGGTCTACATGAACGGCGGCTACGGATACAACTGCAGCTTCAAGGTCTGTCTTTAAGTCTACATCTTTGTCCTGGGCGATGGCGAGGTCTTTGACTTTGATTACGTCGCCGACTTTCATGTCACCGACATCTACCATAACTTTGTCTACCAGTGCTGATGGGAGAGCTCTGAAGGAGATTTCTTCCAGATGCTGCTGTAATACACCGGCTTCCAGTTTGTCGTGGTTTACAAGTACGATCTCTGCTACGGAATGTACTTTCTCGTTGCTTACCAGTGCCTGGAAATCTATTTCATCCACCTGTCCTTTTAACGGATTGAACTGAATCTCTTTGATCAGTACGTCATATGACTGACCATCTACATCCAGCATAATTTGGCTTCCTTTGTTACTTGCCTTGAGAAGTTTCTCGACAGCAGATTTCTCGATTTTAACAGGAAGAGAACCTTCCATCTCTCTGCCAAATACGTTACCTGTAACGTAGCCTTCTCTTCTTAATCTTTTGGCCTTTGTGTCCATTGTTCTTTTTTCAGCTTTTAAAGTATTCATTTGACTTTTCCTCCATTTTACAGCTGAGGTGACACGCTTGACACTATCTTCAATTTATGAGCATCCGAAATGCTCCAGGTGGTGTTAAGTATTTTTAAGTATTCAGTTGTTTGTTCTTTATCTTTGTTACAGCTGTATTATAACACGCTAAAAATGAAATGCAAGAGGAAAATGTGAAGAGTTTGTGAAATTTAAGTAAACACAAACAAAGCCCTCCGGAAGTGACCGCTTCCGGGGGGGGGCTTTGCATTTAATCTAATTAATCATTAATTACAGAGTATCATTTCTTCTGATATAACCAGGCTGTTCAGTCGGGGAAACGATTTCTTTTTTATGAACGAGTTTCGCCCATTTGTCGACTACTTCATTCTCTACGTGAACACCCTCACCTACAGTAGCTTCAGCGAGAACAACACTGTTTCTTACAACAGCACCTTTTTTAATGATGCATCCACGACCGATTACAGAATTCTCAACAGTACCTTCAATCTGGCAGCCGTTGGAGATTACGGAATTCTTCACATCTGCAGTATTGAAATACTGAGTCGGGCAGGAATCATTGGTACGTGTATAGATTGGCCAGTTTTCATGGAAAAGTTCCTGAGCTGACTTGTAGTTAAGGAGAGCCATGTTTGCAGCATAGTAACTTGGGAAGTCTGTAATGCTTGCAAAGAATCCCTTGTGTGCAACGCCGCGGATATCCAGAGTTTCACATTTATCATTCAGGATGTCTGTCAGTGTGTACATGGAAGAAAGATTCTTGGCTTCTTTGATCAGGCTGATGAAAAGCTCTGTTTTCATAACACAGGTATCCATATAAACATACTGATTCTTCTTATTACCATGATTTGGTTCGATGGATTCCACACCTTTCTGGCGGTTCAGCCCCAGAACATTACAGGTAAGATAAGCCTCTTTTGCATTATCAACAGCGTGATAAAGGAGAGTAACATCTGCACCGGAGTCAATGTGGGTATGTAAAAACTGGTCAAAATCAATTGAATAAACCATATAGCTCGGGGCAATGACAACATACGGATGATACATTCTGCTGAGTGATTCCATGTTATCCAGATAGCAGGAGATATCGGTGTTATAGATATCATTGTCATTATTGTGCTCTGAGAAGAGAAGCTGAAGTTTGCCGCTCTTGGAGTTGATGTTGTAATGACGTCCTGTTCCAACGTGTTCTACAACAGAACGGGGTTTATTATTGATATAGACCTGAATACGGTCAATGTCGCTATTGGTCATATTGGAGATAGGGAAGTCAATGACTCTGTATCTGCCAAGGAAGGAAAACGCACCGATCGGGCGATAATCCTGCATACCATCTACATAAATATTTCTCCCGGAAGAGCTTACGATTCCAAATGCCTTATACATATTATTCTGCCCCCTTTACGCGTTTCGCTACAAGCTCAATGTGCTCACTGTCTGCGGCACCGACAACGGCACCTTTACCGATGCGGATACCGTCAGCTACAAGTGCACGCTGAACAACGGCACCTTCTTCTACCACAACACCCGGCATCAGTACACTGTCGATAATTCTGGCACCTGCACCAATCTTAACACCTGTAAAGAGAACGGAATGCTTAACTTCGCCCTGAACAACACAGCCCTGTGTGATATATGCATCTTTAACATCTGCTTCTGCGCTGATGTACTGTGGAAGTGCGGCAACATCTTCTGTATAAATCTTCCATGACGGATCGCCCAGATCAAGCTCATTTTTGGAACTTAACAGATCCATGTTTGCTTCCCAGAGAGAGTCGATGGTACCAACATCTTTCCAGTATCCTTCAAATTTATATGCATAAAGAGTCCTGTTATCGTTAAGCATAGTAGGGATGATATCTTTACCGAAGTCATGGCTGGAATCAGGATTCTTGATATCAGCCATCAGCATCTTGCGGAGGAGTTTCCAGGTGAAGATATAGATACCCATGGATGCAAGGTTTCTCTTCGGATGCTCAGGTTTTTCCTCAAACTCTACGATACGTCCGGATTCATCAGTGTTCATGATACCGAAACGGCTTGCCTCTTTCATCGGAACTCCGATAACTGCGATGGTTGCATCTGCCTTTGCTTCTTTGTGGGCTGCAAGCATCTTGTCATAGTTCATTTTGTAAATATGGTCACCGGAAAGAACGAGAACGTATTCAGGATCAAATTTATCAATGAAATCAATATTCTGGGAGATTGCATCTGCTGTTCCGCGGTATACATTCAGATTCTCATCTGCTTTCTCACGTGGAGGAAGAACGTAAACACCGCTGTTTTTAGCATCAAGACCCCAGCGTCCGCCGGCTGCTACATAGCTGTTCAGCTGGATAGATTCATACTGTGTAAGTACACCTACAACATCAACGCCACTGTTGGCACAGTTACTTAAAGGAAAGTCTACGATACGATATTTACCGCCGTATGAAACGGCCGGCTTTGCCACTTTATTGGTAAGATCATGCAGACGGCTGCCACGACCGCCGGCCAGGATCATGGCCAACATACTATTTTGTTTCATAATAGTGAACCCTCGCTTTCATTTGTTATGTAATATTATACATTTTTTCCTGACACTTTTCCATAGGTTTCTGAAAAAAATATGTAAAATTTTTGCTACAAACTAAGTAAAATCGACAAAAAATTATACATTATATACAAATATCGAGACAAATCGCATGACAGGGGATTAAAGACATTTGTAAATTATGCTTATAATGTACCAAAATTCATTCCAGATTGCCTGCGGCAATAGGATTTTGGCCTGTATGTCTCGGGATTTTGGCATATTCATGCCAAAACACTTTGCTGAATAATGGTGTGCAAACAGTAACATTTGTTCACAAATTTAAGTGAAACGGGTGGACGTATAATAGTTCTTACGCTATAATAGGTAGGAATTTATAGAAGAAACGCGTAACTGTGAAACACTGAACAGTTACAGAGAAACAGAGGTTATCACGTGAGTAAAAGAGAAGATTATAAACGATTTATCGTATTTTGTCTGGCGAGTCTGGTGGTTCTGGCACAGGCGGCGGTCTTTGCATGGGTGTGGTATTCCGTTTACAGAGGACAGATCGACGAGCCTTTCTGGCGCAAAGGTAACTGGGTACTGATCGCAATCTACGGTCTGATGTTTGCCCTGTTTGCCAAATTGTACGGAGGACTTAAGGTTGGATATCTTAAGAGGATTGATGTATTTTATTCGCTGACACTGGCACTTTTGTGTACCAATGTGGTGGAATATCTGGAGATCACCCTGATCAACAGATGGTTCCTGAGCGTATGGCCTATGATCGAGATGACAGGAATACAGCTGGTGCTGATCATTATCTGGATATTTGGTTCAAGGTATATCTATTCCGGACTTTACCGCGCACGCCGGCTTCTGGTCATTTACGGTGACCGGGATCCGGGGGACGACCTGATCCATAAGATGAATTCCCGAAAGGACAAATATGACATCAGCGGCAAGGTACACATCAGTGTGGGAGAAGAAAAAATCCATCAGATGATGCAGGATTATGATGGCGTGATCATCTGGGATCTGCATTCAACAGAGAGAAACCGTTATCTGAAATACTGTTTTGCACATTCTGTCCGATGCTATGTGAGTCCGAAGATTTCGGACATCATTCTTATGGGAAGTGAACGCATCCATCTTTTTGACACACCGCTTCTGGTATCCAGAAATATGGGACTGGCAGTAGACCAGCGTGCTGCAAAGAGAGTTATGGATATTCTGATCTCAGGGATCGGCATTATAATCACTTCACCGATCATGCTGATCATAGCGATTGCGGTAAAAGCATACGACAGAGGTCCGGTGTTTTATTTCCAGGACCGTCTGACATTGGGTGGAAAGCCCTTTAAGATCTGTAAATTCCGCAGTATGTGCGTAGATTCGGAGAAAAACGGTGCAAGACTGGCATCCAAGCATGATTCCCGTATCACACCGGTAGGTCATGTGCTGAGAAATCTTCATCTGGACGAGCTTCCTCAGCTTTTCAATGTATTTAAGGGAGATATGTCTCTGGTAGGTCCGCGCCCGGAACGTGAAAGTATCATGCTTGAGTATGAGAAAGAGCTTCCGGAATTCTATTATCGTCTGAAAGTTAAAGCAGGTCTTACCGGATATGCGCAGGTCTACGGTAAGTATAATACAACTCCTTATGACAAATTAAAGCTGGATCTGTTTTATATTGAGAATTATTCCTTCCTGTTGGATATCAAGCTGATCTTTATGACAGTCAAAATCTTTTTCCAGAAAGAAGTATCTGAGGGAGTAGATGACAGACAGGTAAATGCGTTGAAGGATTCCGGGAAAAACGCCGGAGTGTCAGAGAATAAAACGGAGGAATGACCATGAATAAACCGCTGGTATCTGTGATCATGCCGGTTTACAACGGAGAGAAATATATTAGAAAGGCTGTGGAATCTGTCTATGAACAGGAAGTTTCGCTGGAACTTCTGGTGATCGATGACGGTTCCACAGACCATACAGAGGAAGTCCTGTCTGCCTATGAGGGCAGAGAGGACTTTCGGTATATTAAGAATGAACAGAATATGGGAGCTGCAGGCTCCAGAAACAGAGGAGTCGGGCTGGCACAGGGAACCTACATTGCTTTTCTGGATGCAGATGACTGGTGGGAGCCAGGCAAGCTGAAAGAACAGCTGAAACGTCTGGAAGAGACAGGATACGTGCTGTGTTCTACAGGGCGGGAACTGATGAAAGCGGACGGAAGCAGTACAGGACGGACAATCCCTGTAAAAGAGAAGATCACCTACAGAGAACTTCTGAAACATAACAGCATCAACTGTTCTTCTGTGATACTCAGAAGGGATGTGGCGCGAGAGTTTCCCATGGAGCATGACGACAGCCATGAGGATTATATCACCTGGCTGAAAATCCTGCGAAAATACGGCTGTGCTGCCGGAATCAACAAACCATATCTGAAATATCGTCTCAGCGAAGGCGGCAAATCCAGAAACAAACTGAAATCAGCAGCCATGACTTACAATGTCTACAGATACGCCGGTTACGGCAGGATCAGAAGCTGTATTTTTTTCTGTTCTTATGCTGTACATGGAATATGGAAATATTGCTACTGTTCACTTCGTTCACAGTAACGTAGCCAAAATTCATTCCAGATTGCCTGCGGCAATGGAATTTTGGCTTGTATGTCTCGGGATTTTGGCATATTCATGCCAAAACACCTCGCGGGATAGTGGTGTGTGAACAGTAACAAAATATTTCCATTGACCGAAATGTTAAGTTTCTATTCCATAAATCGTAAAAATATGTTATGCTTGTTGCAGTAAATATGACTTTGCGGTTAATTGCCCGTTACATTGCTGTGCGTTTTTTGTCTGCCGGTCATCTGAAGAATCTGGCAGAATGGGGTTGTATGTTCACACAGCAGAAGTCAGAAATATGATTAGAGGATAGTACTTAAACATGAAAATAAAAAAAGAGAGAGCGGCGGTGCCGTACTCCTGCCTGATCGATAACATTAAAGTTTTGCTTATCTTTCTGGTAGTATTTAACCATATTATTGCATTTAACCTTGTAAAGGTAGACACTGTAGTGAGATATGTGTGGTATGCGATTACGATTTTTCACATGCCTGCATTTGTTTTTATTTCAGGATATCTGTCAAAGAAACCTCAGAATGTGCTGAAGAATTTTAAGAACCTGCTGATCCCTTATGTTCTGGGATATACCTTAACCTGGTATTCACAGATATGGCTGGGCAGATCCGTAGATTATGAGATACTGCGTCCTACCGGAAGTGTCATGTGGTATATACTGGCACTGTTTATTTACCGCCTTACCATTGAGGCCCTGGGTAAGATCAGATTTATTGTTCTGCTCAGTATCCTGTTCGCATTATGGGCAGGAACCAGACCGGAATTTACCACATTCCTGTCATCATCAAGAATCGTGGTATTTTTCCCGTTCTTTGTTGCGGGGTATCTCTGGAAGAGTGAATATATCACAGCGATCCGTAAATTTAAGGGAAAATGGATCCTGGTGGCAATCTCCGGAGTCCTTTTGTGGGCGATACCGAATTATATGATCCCAAATGAAATGGGAATTGCTATTTTCCGAGGTAATCATGGATATCAGCTCTGTGGCCTGACGGATCCTCAGGGAGTGATCCTCAGACTGCTGATGTATCTGGTATCTTTCGTAGTTGTCTATACGATGCTTGCGTTAGTGCCGGACATCAAACTGCCACTCACCTATGTGGGACGACATACAATGGGAATTTATTTCTTCCATTATCCGATCATGATCATTATGAATGGTTTATACATCCTGATGCTTCCTGCAATGAACAATGTATGGGTGCTTCTGGGAGTATCACTGGTATTTGTACTTGTACTGGGAAGTCTGCCTGTGGATCTGCTTTATACGGGTGTTCTGAATCTGATCGCATTTATCCTGATCAAGAAGGATAAGACAGTCAGAGATGAAGGTCTGGAAGAAGAGTATGACAGCGAATATGATGAATATGAACTTCTCAGAAGAAAGAAAGCCATCGCAGAGCTTGCGGCAACGCTTGATTCAGAGAGTGAGCAGGACGAACATGTGGAGAAAGTAAATATGGACGAGGATACACCGGATCATACTTCTTCCGACAGTCATGAAGGCTTCAGCAATGTGGCCGGCATGGAGCTGGAGATTGAAGAAGATAATCTGGATGATATCCCTGATGAACTGATCAAAGGGGAAGAGGAGCTTTCGCTGGAAGACCTGATCCAGGAACTGGAAGCTACTACCAGAACGATGGACGACAATAAAGAACCATAAACACAAAGGAAGAGTTTTGAGATACAAAAACAGTATTTCAAAACTCTTCTTTTTGTAAAGTTAATGCGAATTTAACATTTTTGTAACGGACAGGTGACGGAAGTTGGGAAGTATGATATAATCAAAGTATCTATCGTATGGAGGTTACTGTGAACGGAGTGAACAGTAACGTATGGAGCAGGAAAACTGTTCGGCAAAATAAGAATATTTTTTTCAGGGGAGTTATGACGAAAGAATGAAGAGAGTAATCACATATGGCACTTTTGATCTTTTTCATAAAGGCCACTACAATATTATCAAAAGAGCAAAAGCACTTGGTGATTATCTGATCGTAGGTGTCACAAGTGAGAGCTTTGACATTGAGCGGGGCAAACTCAATGTGCGGGACAGCCTCATTAAGAGAATCGAGAATGTGCGAAGGACGGGGCTGGCAGATGAGATCATCATTGAAGAATATCAGGGACAGAAGGTCAATGACATTATTAAGTATGATATTGATGTTCTGGTGGTAGGATCTGACTGGAGAGGGAAATTCGATTACCTTAAGAACTACTGTGATGTAGTTTATCTGGAAAGGACCAAGAATATTTCCAGTACAAAGCTTCGCAGTGAAGGTGTTATCTTTAATATGGGAATCGTGACGGATGACATCCGGGATAATGATTTTGTGGAGGAATCCAAATATGTCAGCGGAGTTCATGTGGAACGTGTATTCAGCGAGGATCACGAGACTGCACAGAGATTCTGTGATAAATATGAGTTAGGTTCCTGCTGGAACAGCTATGATGAATTTCTGGCAGATGTAGATATTGTTTATATCAAGACATCGCTGAACCGGAGAGCAGAATATATTGAGCGAGCGCTGAAAAAAGGAAAATATGTGATCAGTGATTCGCCCATGACACTTTCCTCAGAGAAACTGCGCTACCTGTTTCAGGTGGCAAGGGAGAACAATGTGGTTCTCATTGAACGGACCACACTGGTCTACCTGCGGGCGTTTAATCAGCTGGTACACAGTAACCTGGTGGGAGATCTGGTAAGTGTCAAATGTGCAATCTCCCAGGATGATTTTGAGGGCGGCAGGACTTTTAATGAGACGGTCTGCACAGCTATCTGCGCAGTACTGAAACTGCTGGGAAAAAAATGCCAGGATATCAACACCAATGCGGTCCGCAATCAGGAAGGCCGTTTTGTATATGATATGATTTCCATGAAATACGCCGGTGCACTGGCGACTATTGAGATCGGAACAACGGTTGACATTGAGAATGAACTTGTGATCATCGGAAGCAACGGCAGGGTAACTATCCCTAATGACTGGTGGAACACCGGATACTTTGAAGCCAATATTTCAGGAAAAGAATTTCTGAAAAGGTACAGCTTTAACTTCGAGGGAAATGGTTTCCGCTATCTGCTGCAGGAGCTGATGATCATGATCAGAGACAAACGGACAGAATGTACCCGGCTTTT
>ERZ837910.5382-NODE-5382-length-11538-cov-4.699382_pt1 | contig 11538 bp, 5 predicted proteins | sample MGYA00519940_ERZ837910 | MGnify/ENA primary metagenome ERZ837910 (study PRJEB31850, sample SAMEA3708825) | human gut metagenome | biome: human gut; feature: human-associated habitat; material: faeces | place: China | collected 2014 ... | reverse complement strand
ACGATTGTTATTGAACAACCGGGTCAATCCGGCATGATAGAGCTGGGTACGGTCGCTGAAGTTTTCAAACTTAGGGGCGAAACTGCCCGGGTCGAAATTCTGATAGACACTGGCCGTATAAAGCCAACGGTTGCCAATGCCACCGGACACATTCATATCCACATTTTGCCAGCCGAAGTGATTGGTATGGTAATTCAGCACTCCTTTGAACTCCTTCTGCCCCAAATTGGAGAAAGCATTCACCGAGTAAGCGATGTTCCCGGTAGTGATGGCGGATTCGGACGGGTTCATCAGTCCCACTTCTCCCAGACTGGCATCGCTGCGCCAATGGGTAGCCAGTTTGTGCACAGCCGAAGAATATACGGCAGGCAGTCCGTTCTCATATACATTCACATCCTCACTGGGCAGTCCGATTTGGATTTCACGAGGTTTGTTGGCATCCGAAGCATTCAGCATCACATTGCGTTCGCTGCCTTCCGATTTCTTTGTACTAATGGTGTCGTTTACTTCCACCGGATTGCTTGCCATTGCAGAAGAAGCGAATGAGAAGATCGCCGACATGACGCAAGAAAAGAGATTGACTTTCATAATATTCATTGATTTAAAATTAAACATTCAGAAGAAGGAACCGGGGAGGATTTTACTCCTTGTCTTTCAACGAGGGCAAAGTTAGGGGGTATAATAACGCACTGTTTCTGCAAGTAGCCGACAGGTAGATTGACAGGAGAGGGATACAAAGGACAAACTACTTATAATTAATCATTTACCATCACCCATTTTAGAAAAGCAAGTAGATGTACCCGTTTACCGGAAACTTTTAATATCTTTGTATTTGTCTACTTTTAATGAATACACCCTATGAAGAAATGCTTATTATCGGGATTATTTCTGTTATTCGTACTCCTGCCTTTCCGTGCTGCGAACAAAGTTGACTTGTCCGGAGAGCTGGAAGCTGCCCTGAAACTGCGCAGCCAATATTCACATCAGAAGGAGGTACGGATTGACAGTCTCAAGCATTTACTCTATCCGGCTATGGGAGATGATGAGCGTTTCCGGCTGTACAACGCCATTTATGAGGAATATTATACTTACCGGTTCGATTCGGCGATGCTCTACGTAGACCGGGAAGAAGAAGTGGCTACGCAACTTTCCAATCCTGCCTATCGCAACCTGAGCATCATTCACCGTTCCATACTTCTCTCCACTTCGGGATATTTCAGCGAATCCATTCAAAACCTGGAACAGATAGAGAGCCGTACACTGGACGATGCATTACGGATAGAATATTATACCGCTTACGAGTGGGCTTACAGTATGTGGGCCGAATATTCCAATGATAAAGTATATGCTCCCCGTTATTATGAAAAGGAGATGCTTTATCAGGATTCCCTTATCAGTGTCCTGCCCGCCAGTTCACCGCTGCATCATTATTGGAAAGGTGAAAATCTCTATCGCCACCGCAGGTATGCCGAAGCGGAAGATTGCTATAAAAAGGCACTGGAAGGGTTGCCTGTCAATGTCCGGTTGTATGCCATGGTGACTTACGGACTGGCATTGGTGTACTCACAAACCAATAATTGGGAAGAATATGAAAATTACCTGATAATGGCAGCCATCTCCGATCAGGTGTGCCCGTTGAAAGAGAATCTGGCTTTACAGGAACTGGCTCTATACATCTTCAAGAACAGAAGCGGAGAAGTTTCACGTGCCAACCGTTACTTAAACCATTCTCTGGAAGATGCCATGTTCTACAACAACCGCCTCCGCATGCTCGAAATAGCAAGGAAGTTCCCCTCCATCGTGCTTTCATATCAGGAACAGAATCTTATCAAAAGTCAGCGATTGCAGTGGTCGCTGATATGTATCAGTCTCTTGTCTATCGGACTGGTGGTTTCCCTGGTTTATATTTACCGGCAGATGAACCAGTTGCATAAGCGGAGAAAGATATTGGCGGATATGAACCAGGAACTGCAACATCTGAATAAAGCGTTGGTAGATACGAATCATACGCGCGAGGAGTATGTGAGTCTGTTTATGGATTTATGTGCCGCCTACATAGATAAACTGAATAAATATCAGGATTTAGTGAAGCGCAAGGTAAAGGCAAAGCAAACGGACGATTTACTGAGACTGGTCAATGCAACCAAACTTTCGGACACGGATGCCAAGGAGTTCTTTATGAACTTCGATACGGCTTTCCTGAATCTGTATCCTAACTTTATAAAGGAATTCAATTCCCTGTTGCGCGAAGGAGAAGAGATTATGCCCAAGCGGGGGGAAATACTGACTACGGAACTTCGCATTTTTGCCTTAATACGGATGGGGATTAAGGATAGCTCCAAGATAGCCACTCTCCTGTTCTATTCTCCGCAGACGATTTATAATCACCGGAGTGTGGTGAAGAATAAGGCAAAGATGAGGGATAGCTTTGAGAAACAGGTGGAGGAGCTTTGTGCGGTGATGTAAATTCATTCATCCCGATTAAGATTATCCTCTATCCTTATCTATTTGAAGAAGGGTAGCCTTAAAACAAGGGTAGGAAGAAGACCCCTTCGTCCTCTTCCTACCCGATTCTTTATTCTCAAAAGTTTTTTTATTATGTAACAAAGATCTGTTTCATTCTTCCTTGTCCTTTCTTTACGGTACTATCGCTGCCTCCGTCGCATTTACCGTTACCGTCACCTTCTTTGCCGCATCCGACAGATTCTGTATCTCAAAGGTTGCCGCCGCATTCGCGGGAAATGGTCCTGTTGGGAAATCCTTTGCATTCTGATCCAGCGTCAAGGTATAATCTATAGCTTCGGTGGCATGTCCTACCGCCTTGTCCGCTTTCAGCCATGCGGGCAGACCGGAAATCCGGCTTCCCCCTTTGGCGGTCACGGTCAGTTTCATGGACGAAGTAGTGCCGGCACTCGCCTGTCTCTGCATACTGAGCACTCCGGTTATCACATCCGGCGCTTCACTTCCAGCAACGTAAGAATTAGCTCCGGCCGGTTCCGACGGGGTGCCTGTCGCCGCGGCAACGGTAGGTACTCCGACTGCTGCCTTCACTGAAATCTGGCTCTCCTCACGTCCCGCCTTGCTGCGCAACACGATGATGGCTTTCGGAAACAGATTGCCCGTATACTCTGCGTTTTTTGATACTTTACACGTATAAGCGACCGAGCCGGCACGGGTTACCGCATCTTTCGTGATTGCCGTCTTCAGCCACTCGGCGCTTCCGCCCGCAGAACTTGTATAGACAATGCTACATTCCGCTTCCGAATTACTGGTGAAAGGGATGCTGAAATAATTAGTTTCATCCGGGGAGACGGTGGCTTTGTCGTTGTCCTCAATAACAGTTGCACCTGCCGGTTCTGCCGCCAGTGTCCCGATAGCCAGTTCGTTTTCCGGCTGATACTCGAAATCCCCTCCGTCCGTCCAGTCCGAGACGGTGATGTTCACATCCAGCTTGAAGGGATCGGCATCGGTGATGCGCACCGTGTACCGATGGTTGGGTTTCACCTCGATGTAACCGCCTGTACCTGCTACCGATTGTTCAAAATCCACCATATAACTCACGTCCTGCGGTGGGTCCGTCATGTTCAGCGCATACTTGCCCTTGATAATCAGATAACCCTTGTCCGCAATCGGGCTGGGATAACTGTAGAAAGCACCTGTCTGCGTGCCTTTATTCGCATCGGCGCCGTCAAAGTCACGGTCGGGATAGGTGATGAGCGTCTTAGTAGGGTCTGCATCCTCCACAGGAACCACCGGGAAGAAAGTAACGCCTTTGCGACCGTGCCCCATCGATACACCGGTGATGGTGAGGTGTGACAATTTCTCATCATTAATAATATCGAAACGGGAGACGATACGCGACAGCGTCATGTTGATGCGTGTGCGTGAACCCATACTGATATCCCGCAAATCGAGCGCGGGGCTGTAAGAACCCACCATCGGCAGAGGCGTCAGCAATACGTCTGCGGCTTCGGCAGGGTCCAGCAACGGAGTGGTAAAGGTGAGGAAATCCGTTTCGGTCGGTACACCCGCCTTTGTCACAACGTTATAATCTGCCCCCGGAGAACTTTGTTCCAGCGGGGTGAAGACGGTGTATTCCGTTCCGGCTTTCAGCAATTTCGGTTGGTTGGCAATGCAGTAGAACTTGGTGAACAGGCCTTTCTTAGGGCGAAGGGTGGCGAGTGCCACGTTGTTACCTTCCACTGTCAGCACGATTTTGGTGGCGTTAATCACCGTAGAGCCGTCCGCGCGGTAGCAGAACCGTTCCTGATAGGTGTACGGTCCTTCCTCCTTGTCCGAGGAAAACACATAGATGTCCAGTGAAGTGATTTCATTCTCTTCAGTGGTGGCTATGGCATCGTCGGCACGGGTGGTGGCGATGCGGGCGTTAGCGGCACGGGTATCGGTGTCCGCCGTCTTTATGTTCAGCTTGTTCTGGAAGCCGAGGATGACTTCGCGGCGTGTGGGGTCACCGGCCAGCGGGTCATCACCGGGAGTGGTTGCCGGCAGCACTTCCGCTTCGCTGCAACTCGCAAGTGAGAGGGCAAGCAAGCCTATCACCCATGCGGAAAACTGTTTTCTGTTTCTAATCATGATCTTATTGTTATTAATCGGTTATTTATTGAATTAAGGAACGACGGCAGGTGCGGCCGGACTTACCAGTACTGTCACGTCTTCCATGCCCGAGATATTGTTTTTCAGCACAATCGGTGCGGCGGTGAAGTCGGTGACGGAATCTTTCACGGTCAGGGTGAATACCTGGCTGCCGGTGGCATCCGTCGGATTGGTTTTTGCAAAGGGAGAAGTCTCTGCAACAGTAAACCAGGATGACAATGTGCTCGCCGTCACACCCTGCGGGGAAGTCACCTTCACTTCAACGGTGGCTGCGGCGGTGCGGGGCACATCGGTAATCTTATTGTCGGTATAGGCGGCTCCACCCGGAGTGCCCGTTAGCTCAATCGTCGTAATGGCAGGGTCAAGCAGTTCTACCGTCAGTTCCAGCTTCTTGGTGTCGTCACCCAGACTGATGATTTCGAACTTGCTGTTCGCGTCACTGGTTGCCGTCACATCCTTCAGCTTCAGCGTATAGAATTCCTCTACCGGAGTCGTTGCATGCACATCCGTGGCGGGAGTTCCGGTGTCACTTGATGCCGGACCTGTGGCAGCTTTCGATACCTCCAGCCAGGGAAGCGTGTTAGACAACACCAACTTCGTGCCAAAAGGACAGCTTGCCCCGAGCGTGATACTACTCTTGCCGGTTTTGTACATAGTGAGCTTGTTATTTACCTGATCATATAAATTGAAATTCCCCGTAGCCGCATCCGGTGTGGCGAAATCCAGTACCGGGGCTGTGGCAGGCGGCACGATGGTCAGCGTAGTGTACACCGACTCATCTTGTGACGCTGATTCATTGGCAAGCGTCAGTGTGACGGGAGCATACGGTGCATCAGCAGTCAGCGTGTATTTGAAGGTCATGGTGGTGGTAGTCACTCCGTCTACCACTTCCGACTGATAACTGGCAACGTCATGTGTCAACCAGTCGATGCTCCATCCGGTTGTAGTGCTGAACTTCGGCTGTACCTTGCCGCTGGCAGTGGCGGTCAGTGTGATGGTTTTCTCCGTATTGTCAGCGTTCACACTGATTTCCTTGGTGGTGACGTCTGTTTCGGTTCCTTCCACATTCAGTGCAGTCACCACGGGCGCTGCGTTATCGGGTTTGATGATGACTCCACCGCCACTGGTCCAGTCCACGATTTCGAAGAAAGCGGTGATGGTGGCTTCCATCACTTCCTTGATGTGCAGGGTATAGCGGGTATTGGCTACTACGTCCATGAATTTAGGATCACCGCCGCCATCGGGTATACGTTGTATATCAAGATGGTATTCCACCGGAACGGGCTCTTTCTGCATCGGGTTCTGGTATTTGCCCTTGATGATGAGGAACGCCTTGTCCGTATCCTTGAGCGGATAAGTATAGAGGGCACTTTCCGTCACTCCTTGATTGGCTTTGGGCAGCATCAGATAACTACCTTCGGTGGTAGGATACTGGATGAGGCTGGCGGTGCGTCCGGCAGGATCAAGTTCTTCCAGCGTGCCCGGCATCACGGTAGATTGGTTTCGTCCGTTTCCCAGCGAGACGCTTTCGATAATCAGTCCCGTCTTGGCGGATTCATTGTCGATGTCGAAGCGGCTCACGCGGCGTTTGAGTTCGATGTTTACTGTGGCGATGTTACCCAGTATCTTCGTAGTACCGCTTCCGGTCATCACTAGCGGGGTGCCCAAGGCGGTGCCTGCTGCGTCCAGTTTCTCGGTGAAGTAGCTCTCGAAGACTGCGGCTTTCGTACCTTCTGTTTCGATGGCTCCGGTGGCGGCGTTGGTGGTCACCGCTGTCAGGGGATCGATGGCGGTTCCGTCGGTCTTGTAGAGCGTTGTACTGTTTGCCACGCAATACAGTTTCAGGTTGGGGATGCCTTTCAGTTCCGTGGGGAAGATGGAGGCTTTCCGGTCGGTTCCGGCACCGCTCAGTTTGAAGGTCTTCGCTGCGGTGTTGTCCTGTGCGGCGGCTTTCCACGTTTCCAGATACTGGTAGTCTCCGCCGTCTGCGGTGGCGGCAAACACATAGATGTCCAGATTATCAATCTGGTTTTCACTCTCGGAAGCGATGGCGCGGGTGTATTCCTGCGACTCTCCTCCGCCACTAAATACGAGACGGATCTCTTTGCCTTGCGTTCCACTTGTGGGAGTGTCGTCAATACCCAACTCGTTCTGGCTACATCCTGCAAGCAGGGCCAGTAGAGCGGACATCCAAAGCATGTTACTTTTTTTCATCATTTGTCTATACTTTTATTTGAAAGTTAATAAATTAATTATAAGCTGTTTAGCAGGCCGTACTGCTACGGGTACCGTAGGTGGTCGTCTTCGTTGGTCGTAGCCGGCCGTCTATGCCACCCGTAGCCGGTCACCTACGACCGGCGTAGCAGTAGGGCTATCGGTTGCGATTGTTTCTTTTATCCCAACGGGTTCTCATCTAAACCGCCTTCTCCACCGCTACCACTACCGCTACCCCCTCCTGAGGGAGCCGTACCGATATAAATGGTCTTCGTTACACTGCGCGGAGCTTTTAGCAATGTCTTGCTATTACTACCGAATTGCGTGATTACTTTCAGCTCATACGTTCCGTCAGCCAGATTGGCAGGGATAATGAATGTCAGTTTCGAAGGATCGTTCGTTACCCAGAGGTCTTCGGTCACTTTGGTTTCCGTGCCCTTACTGCTCGTCAAGGTAATGCCTACGGCTGGGTCAGTTCCCACCACTTTCAACTTGCCGCCTGTAAGCGTGAAAGCACGTCCTGCGGTGGCTGAGGCGTCGAGTGCGCGGGTGGAGGCATCCTGTACGCCACCGATGTACATGGCGCTGCCTTTCTCGCCGATGATGCCCACGGTGGTTTGCTTGATGGCTTCCCGCAGGTCGGCGCCTACGTTGAAGTTCACCACGATGGAGTTCTTTGCCGGATTCCAGGTGGAGTTCTCTATGATGCCCCGGAAGCTGACAGAAGCGTAGTATAACCCTGTATTCACACTCATTCCGGTCATCAGCAGCCGCTTGATGACACGCTTTTGCAGGTCGAATACGTGACGGATGGTTTCTTCGCGCAGACCGGAGTCTTCCGCTTTCAGTTCGGCGATGATGCGGTTTTCATCCGCGTTGCCGATGGATACGGGGACGAGGATCATGTCCTCCTTGTTGTCCACGGTCACGGTGTTGTCCGCCAGTTGACCGTTGATTTGATACTTGATTTCGTTTGCCATAATCTTTATTTTTTATAATTAGTAATGTCGGTAAAACCGAAGTTTTGCCGGGTTGATAAATCGGATAATTATGGCATGAGAGAATGAATTTCTTGGAGAAAAGCCGGGAGGGAATTCCACAAAAAAATCATTCCAACATGTCAAAGTACGAAAGTTCGTTTGACATGTTGGAATGATTTAAATATAGGGAGGATGCTTAAAGATTAAGCGTCCGCGTGCAAATGTGGTATTACAATAGTTCTATCTCTTTCATTGGCAATCCGGTACACTGAGAAATTAATTCGAAAGCAACTCCTTGTTTTTTCATATTGAGAGCTATGAGATGGCGCTCTTCAGCCCTTCCTTCGGCCTTTCCTTTGCGTCCTGCACTATTATACAGCGTTTTTTCCACACTGATAATATCCCAGAATTTTTCATAACCGGCCAATTGCGCATCCGTAAAAGCCGATACTTCCAAGGCATCAACAGCTTTTTTAACTTCGGGATTAGTCATTAGTTCTTCCGGCACTTCACGGGTCTGTTCATTGATTTCAGTCAGGTATCGTAACCAAAGCACCTGCATTTTCTTTTCCGCATACGAATGCGGGGTAAACTTAGGCAACTCTACAAAAATCAGTTGGAGGCCATCAATCACTTTATCAGAGTTTTCCACATGAATCATCTGATAATGATGATAATACCCTTCCAGCTCCGGTTCAAATGTCTCATTGACCAGATTCAACGAATACACGGGTTGTAGCAACTCATATTGTTCGCCAACACTCATCTGGCGGACATAGGCCTTAGAGGCATTGAACAACACACGTTGTTTGAACTCCGGTGACCAAATCATCTGCATTTCCACAATGAACTGTCTGCCCTGCTTATCCTTGCAACGGACATCAACAATACTGTTCTTACGCAATGGATTTTCGGGAACCATCTCCGAAGGGAGATATTCAATATCGGTTATTTCCTGATCGGCAGTCAGTGGCAGCAAGGCGTTCAAGAGGCTCATCACCAAATCGGGATGTTCGCCAAAGACCCGCTTGAAGGTCAAGTCTGCTTTAGGATTCAAATATTTCATAATTACTTTCTATTTAATGTGAACACATATACTTAAATACATTATAACCGCCCCATAATGAGGATGTTTAATGCTTGACAAAGATACGTATTTATCATCAAGAATACCAGCAAAGTATTATAAAAATCATTCCAACATGTCAAAGAACGAATGTGCTGTTGCCAGCTATGCCCAATGAAGGGATTATCATTTCAAACAGTATTCGTTCAAGCGGATTTGCAATCCGCTTGTGTTTGGTAGTAGGATTTGTAATCCGATAAAAATTAATCTTTTGATCGGATGTGATGTGTCGGGTTACAAATTCGCCAGGACGGAGCCATGCCCTACGTATTGCTCAATCATGTACTAATACATAGCAGGTTCCAAAATTGTGATCTGAGGGTTCAGCTGTATCTCCCCAGCCGTAGCTAATAACATTTCCACTAGTTTGGTAATCCAGCCCATAGCCGTTTCCTGTTCTGCTCGTACTTGTTTCTATCAAGAGATACCTATATTGGTTAATAGCAGGTAGAATATTAAAAAAGTATGAAGGTACACTCCTGGTGTTTACTGTTTTGTCATTTACACTACTAGGCAGAGATGTAAATATAGTGTTACGCACATCACTTGCAGTTGGCGTCTTCCAGCCATTTCCGACCGAGTTGGCTTTCGATCTGGCAGTACTGAGTGATACGTTTAATTCACTGACTTTGCTAAAGAACTTGCCACCTACCTTATACGCCCAATATCCGGCAGTAATCGGTAGCTTGTTATATATTGTTAGCTGATAGTCGTTGTAATATCCACTCTCATTGACGGCACTGAATGTGACTGTTCCGAAAGTATAGTTGCCTTCTGTAGTTGATCCCAACCAGGGACTACCCGGGATAGACAGGTTGAACTCGTCATATTTAGAGTTCGAGCTCCAAACCTTCGTCCGGGAAATTGATAGTATCCCTACAGAACTCGAATTCGCAGAGAAACCACATTCGGAATAAAGCCTGAATTTAGCATTGTATGTTCCATACAAAGATGCATCATCATTCACGTACAGGTAGCCATATGTATCATAACCCGTAAGGTTAAACGCATTGGAGTATCCCGATGCTCCGCTTATGGACGGACGTGAGGACCTAAACTGCATTTTAAGGTTTGTAACTTTACTTTCGTCCGATGCATTCTTTACGGGTATCGTGTAACTTTCAGTACCAGTGTAATTATTCCACGAACTGCTACCAACAGTATAATCGGTCGTGTAATTATTCACTTTGGTCGAAGACTTGTAAAACGAGCTTAGGTTGGGATCTACAAATGTGTGTCCTCCCAATGAATAAATGCGGATCTTCTTCGTAGTCGAAGAGCCCGTTTTCGTATGTTGCAGGTATACGGTATTGCTGGAGAAGGAGTTGGCAGACGGCGTTGCACCGCTTACATCTGTAATTGTAGGCGCTTGAAACACTCTTGTGATATTCACCGTCATCCCTGTACCTCCGGAAGCATTAGTAAACACCAGTTCTGTATCAGCAAAATTTTCTGCATCCTCTATCAGTCTGAAAGTAAAATTCGTCGTTAGGCTCTCCGGTGCGCTGCGTATGGCGGGTGATGTAACTACCTCCAGCCACGATGGTTTCGTACTTAGAGTAGGCTTGCTGTAATTATCCATTGTAAGGGTGAATTGCTTGTCCTTGATGATGGGCATAGTGAGGGTTGCAGTAGTAGTTGTTATATCCGAAAGCTTAATATCCGAAGGTGCGGTTGTTAATTGTAAGTTGTTGATTCGGTTGGGTAGCAACTTTACTTTGATATTTCCTATTTTAGTGTGGTCGGAGTTATTCAATACATTTACGGCAATTTCCTTTTCCGTCAGATCGGAAGCAGTCGTAGCCGCCCACTGAAAGGTGTACTCCTGCGTGGTATGCGTGCTTGAAGTCGGGGTGACAGTGATATCCGAGTTAACGGGAAGTTCTATCTTACTGCCGCCTATGGAAGTGACAGTGATCTTGCCCGTAGAAGAAGTTCCGGCACTGACTACTTGTGCCAAATAGAGTGTGCTCTCTGCTGCATTCCAGTTGCTCACCCCGCTCGGATTCATTTCACCGCCTATGGTTTCTACCTCAGGAATACCATAGGTCGTATCTATCAGTACCACTTCCTCGCTACCTCCTGCCTTGTCCATCAGGCGGAGAATACCACGGGGATAGGAGTCACCGGTATAGTTTTCTTTGAAAGAAACTTTGTACTTCACCTGCTTCGTGGTTTCTGCACGTGTGGTCGTTACAGGTATTTCCTCCCATTTCAGCCATTCGGTTTCCGCTGTACCACCGTAATAGGTAAGTTTTGCATCCACTCCAGCATTGGAACCGGTGGTAACGGTGAAGCTACTACCAGCCTTGAGTAATAGTGTAACGATATTGGTATTGGGCTCGTAAGTGGTCTCATCTACTGGTAACAAATCGGCTACGGTAATGGCTTCCAGTCCGTTGTCCGGTTCATAATCATCAATATAATCGCCAGTTTCCCAGTCCACCAGACGAATATTGGCTGTCAGTTCAAAAGGGTCAGCTTCGGTGATTTGTACTGTGTAGCGGTGGTTATGATTGATTTCAATGCGTGTGCCGTTGCCGTCGCTCACCCGTTCGAAGGGGATGCGGTAAGAAACCTCTTTCTTCTCGTCTGTCAGATTCA
>ERZ837910.5381-NODE-5381-length-11538-cov-8.485762_pt1 | contig 11538 bp, 11 predicted proteins | sample MGYA00519940_ERZ837910 | MGnify/ENA primary metagenome ERZ837910 (study PRJEB31850, sample SAMEA3708825) | human gut metagenome | biome: human gut; feature: human-associated habitat; material: faeces | place: China | collected 2014 ... | reverse complement strand
TCAGCAAAATCTTTTGGTTTGTAATTAGTGATATTAGATGTGTTCATAACAATATTCTCTATGAGTATATTCTAACACATTTAATCACTATTACAATGATTTTGATTATTTAAAGTTTCCTCCTTATATTCTTAATGATATCAGGGTCAAAAGGTCAGAAATCTGAAGCAAGCTTGCTTGCAAAAGAATTTTTGACCTTGGGACCCTGATATCATATAATACGTTATCCACTCATAGATTAAATTGGCATGTTTTTCCACCCGAATCTTATTATGAATTTGCAAATATCACTGGTGATAAGTCTCAAGGAAATCTCCAAGTTTTCCGAATGCCTCCTCAAGCACTTCCACTCTAGGAAGATATACAATACGGAAATGGTCAGGCTCTTTCCAGTTGAAGCCTCCGCCATGGACTATGAGCACTCTCTTCTCCTTGAGGAAATCATACGCAAACTGCTCATCATTCTTGATATTGAACTTTTTAATATCAATCTTCGGAAATGAGTAGAATGCAGCCTTAGGCTTGACAACACTAAGTCCCGGAATGTCATTTACCGCCTTGTACATATACTCTCTCTGCTCATAGATACGTCCGCCCGGAACAATGTAGTTCTTAACACTCTGATATCCGCCAAGTGCTGTCTGGACAATCGACTGTGCCGGAACATTAGAGCAAAGACGCATGTTTGAAAGCATATTTATACCCTCAATGTAATCCTTTGCGGCATCCTTGTTACCGCTGAGTATCATCCATCCTACTCTGAATCCTGCTATCATATGTGATTTTGAGAGTCCGCTGAAGGTTACACAGAATACATCAGGTGCAAGCGAGGCTATTGAGATATGCTCTCCATCATCCATGACAAGTCTGTCATATATCTCATCGGAAAAAATAATGAGCTGGTTCTCTCTTGCAATCTGAACTATCTGCTCCAGAATCTCCTTCGGGTAGAGTGCACCTGTAGGGTTGTTCGGGTTTATTATAACGATTGCCTTTGTCTTTGAATTAACCTTCTTCCTGATATCGTCTATATCCGGGTTCCACTCCGACTGTTCATCGCACAGATAGTGAACAACCTTGCCGCCTGCAAGTGTTGCGGTTGCCGTCCAGAGCGGATAATCCGGTGAAGGTATTAAAATCTCATCGCCGTCATCTAGGAGTGCCTGCATGCTTAGGTTTATAAGCTCGCTGACTCCATTTCCTGTATAAATATCACCAATCTCAACATTCTGAATATTTTTAAGCTGTGCATACTGCATGATTGCCTTTCGCGCCGAAAAAAGTCCCTTTGAATCCGAATATCCTTCACAGTCCGTGAGCTGCTGTCTCATATCATAGACAACCTCCTCCGGTGCCCTGAAGCCAAAAGGTGCGGGATTTCCGATATTTAGCTTCAGAATGTGCATTCCGGCATCAGCCATACGGTTAGCTTCCTCAACTACAGGTCCTCTCACATCATATAATACGTTATCAAGCTTAGTTGATTTTGAAAATTGTCTCATAACTCTATCTCCCATTTTTTCTGAATATACTATATTTGAACTTCCTGCATCACTCACTGTCCTTGAACTATCCGCCACATCCGTCCGCTCCTTTTTATGCTCCGAAGAAGCTGTATATGATGAGCCACTCCTATTTTCAGGAGCCGCAGCCTCTGTTTCTTCTCCGGCAAGCCAGCTTTCATCAACCTCAAGTGTCTTTGCGAGAACTCCCAGTATATCCTTGCGCGGCTCGCTTTTTCCGCTTAGATACTGGCTCATGTGGCTCTTACCGATTCTGACATTATATTCACGGCCAATAGGCTCCGCAAGGCGAATCACATCCACCTGCTTAAGCCCCTTGGCCTCCATCGCTTCTTTAAGTCTCTGTGCAATTCCTGCCATATTTCTCCTCATTTCCTGTATGCTTCTGCAATTTTGCTATGCCTGCTGTGTAAAGCTAAAAGCTGTTCATGTTCAACGTGCAATATAAAGTTGATGTCAAAACATGCTAATTTAATGTACGAGTGTATAGCTCATGTTTTGACCCCAACATCACTTTAATTACTATATCATTTCATTTTGAACTTTTCAAGAGTTGTTTGAACTTTTAAACAATAAAAGTTCAAAAATCAATACAAGCATTATGTGCATATATCATACAGCAAATATTGAACTTCTATATTTGACACAGCTTCACGCTATTCCCATTTAAGCAATCTTTTCTATAATATGTATTATCAGTTCAAAATCTCCCTCAACAGATATGTCCTGTTAAATGGAAATGAGAAATAATATCCGTCAACAAAATCCTCCGTAAGCGCAATCATCTGCTTTGCAAGTTCAATTCCAACAGCTTCGCCCTCCTTTTTGCTGCCCTTTTCAGGATATCTCTCTACCAGTTCATCAGGGACATTCACACCTGCAATCTCATTTTTCATAAAGAGCGCGTTTTTCCTGCTTATGAGAGGCATGATACCGCACAGTATCCTTGCTCCTGTCTCTTCCTTAATATATCTTAAGCGGTTAACGTCCTCCTCAGAGAACACAGGCTGCGTCAGAAAGAACTCTGCGCCTGCTGCCAGCTTCTTTTTGACGCGTCCAAGTTCAACCTCTATATTCTTTCTGCCCTGATTTATGGCACCGCCATAGCAGAGCGGGCTGTCGCAGAATACCTCCTCATTCATCTCTTTGGCTATCTTCATAAGCCCTACAGAGTCGAAATTGAACACGGACTTGACCGTCTCCCTCACCATTGATGGAAGCGGGTCGCCTGTGATTATCAGCATATTGTATATATCGTTGATTCTTGAACCCATGAAAAGTGAGCGCATGGCCACCGCATTCTTATCGCGGCAGCATATATGCGGCATGACGGCTATGCCTGTCTCACGGTGCACCTTATCCGCCATCAGCACCGAATCGATTCTGGTACGCCCCGATGGTGAATCCGGGAATGTGAGTACATCCACCCCTGCTCCGATAAGTGAATGTGCGGATTCCAGCAGCTTCTCATCGTTCGCATCAAACGGAGGCGCCAGCTCAACAGCTATAAGCTTCTTTTTCTTAAGCTCCCCATTCTCATCGTACAAAAATCCCCTTTTCTTCACCTGCTCCGCTTCCGGTTCAGCAGCATCCGCCATCATTTTTTCACACCTTGGCAGTCCGTTAAGCTTTTCACATACCTTTGCTATCGTCTCAGGTCTTGTTCCACAGCAGCCTCCGACTATGTCTGCCCCCTTTTTTGCGATATCAAGCATTTTCCCGGCGAAATAAGCCGGTGCTCCTCCAAAATGCATCTGATTTCTCGTAAAATTCGGATATCCGGCATTTGGAAGCGCGATGAAGAATTTACCGCCAAAGCTGTCCAGACCATCCATGAGCTGTGCCATATGTCCCGAACCCACACCGCAGTTAAGCCCTACCGCGTCCACAGGAAGCTTCGCGGCATCCGCTATGAGCCTTTTAGCACTGAGCCCTGCGGCGCTATAGCCATATTGATTCACGCTGAAACATACACTTATAAAAATATCCTCCGCATTCTCCCTTATATACCTGATTGCCGGAAGAATCTCCTCATAGTCGGCAAAGGTCTCAAAGTGAACAGCATCAACTCCTGCCTCAAGCATATACGAGGCAAGGCGCGTATATTCGCTCTCATTTTCACTCTTTGAAAAGCCGGACATTTCGGGTATAGGTCCTATATCCCCGGCAAGATAAATATTTTCCTCTATGCCGCTCTGCCCTATTGCCTTGCGCGCAATACCGACTGCCGCATTCACATTTTCCCTGACCTTCTGCTCGTCATTTGACAAAAGACTGCTGTTGGAGGCATAGGTGTTGGTTCTTATATATCGCGCCCCCGCCTTTATATACTCCGTATGTATTTCCAGAACACGTTCCGGATGCATGGTATTTGCCGCCTCCGGCAGCTCATCATTGCCGTACTTTTCCGCATAATAGGTTCCGAATGCGCCGTCCGCTGCAAGTCTGTTATTTGTAAGGTATCCGCGTAGGTTCATCTTTTTCTCCTGTCGTAACGCAGTCTGCGTTATTTCTATTTTTAATTTTAACACATTATATCCCCACGCACCATTTTCTGTCAATTTACAATACAATCACTGTTTTCCCAAGCCCATGCAATCACCTACTATGATGATGTTGGGTGCAAAACATGCACTATAAACTCTCAACAGGGGACGGCAATGTGTATCTGATGAGTGTTGACCCATTCGACACCTACGAGGTCACTCTGCCCGACATGATAAAGCACGATGAGCTGCCTGGGCTTACCGAAGCCGGCAGCTTCACCGATGAGGAAGCCGCTCAGAAGGAGGAGCTAAGCATTACTCTCTACCTGGACAATGACGCTTTTCCTCAGCGACCATCAGGCTCTACAGATATGATGGCAGCACATGCCTTGCCACCGTCGACGGCAAATCTGTTGCACTGGTTCCAAGAAGCCGGACGGTCAACCTTATTGAGGCTGTGAATGCGATTGTGCCTGGAAAATAAAAAAATGCCACGAAGCCGGCACTTCGGGGCATTTTTTATTTTCAGGCATATATGTCTGTGACAATATTATATTGCAATTTAATCTTACTGTCTATAACCGGCAATCCCCTCTCTAAGCCTCCTAAGTCCATCCTCAAGTCTCACCCTTGGACATGCGATATTGAGCCTTAAGAACTTCTCTCCGGTGCGTCCATACTGCACGCCGTCTGAGAGGTAAAGTCCTGTGCGCTCTCTTATGCTGTCGGCGAGTTCCTCGGAGTTATCACACACCGCCGAGCAGTCGAGCCACAGAAGATAGGTTGCCTCTGAATATATGAGCTTTACCTGCGGAAGCTCCTTTTCTATAAACCCGGTCACTATCTGCTTGTTCTCGTAGATATATTCCCTGAGTGCGTCAAGCCATTCTCCGCCGTTTCTAAAGGCTGCAACCGCCGCCCATATTGCAAACGCATTAGGCTCCGCAACCTCGTCGGTGTTAAGCCCGCGGTTCACCTTGTGGCGCAAAAATGGATCCGGCACAATAGCCGCTGCCGTCTGTAAGCCCGCCATGTTGAATGCCTTGGTCGGTGCCACACAGGTAATGCTTATTTCACGGCAGGTGTCGGAGGCGGAGGCAAACGGAATGTACTCCTTGTCCGGGTCTGTTATATCACAATGTATCTCATCAGACACCACTATGACATGGTACTTCTTCGCAAGCTCACCTACATGCGCAAGTGTCTCTCTGTCCCATATCTTTCCGACAGGGTTGTGAGGATTGCAGAAAATCATCATCGTGGTCTGAGGCTGTGACATAGCTTCCTCAAGCTTATCAAAATCAATCGAATATTCACCATTCTCATAGCTTAACGGGCACTGCAATACATTTCGCCCATTATTCACTATTGAATTGAAGAAAATATTGTACACCGGTGTCTGAATCAGCACATTTTCACCCGGTGTTGTGAGCTTTCTGACAACGCTTGAGAGAATCGGAACAACACCTGTTGAGAATATGAGCCAGTCCTTCTCAATATGGAAGTGATGTCTATTCTCCCACCACTCACAGTATGCCTCATTCCACTCATCCGGTATTATGGAATAGCCGAACACTCCATGCTCAACTCTCTTTTGGAGAGCCTCAATGATTGCCGGAGCAGTCTTAAAATCCATGTCCGCAACCCACATCGGAAGCTCATTGTCCCTGACATCCCACTTAAGCGAATGTGTGCCGCGCCTGTCGACAGGTGTATCAAACAGCTTTCTGTATTCATCCTTCATGCCTGCTCAACCTCTTTTCTTAATCATATTATTAGGTAATTGTGAAGCTTCCTACCACGCAATCTCATCCGTCTTATTCCTGATATCGCCGCAGACAAGCTTGGTCTTTCCCTCATCAATATAATCCTTCTGTATAATGAGAGTATCAATGTAATCCGCCTTGATTGTTCCCGATGATGGATTCAGAACGCTTGTTATACCGCTTGTTATCTCAGCGTCCACGCTTGAATATTCGAATGCAAGTGTTGTGTTGATGAGCTTGCAGTTCTTCATCACAAGATTGTCGATATAGCACATGCCCTGAAGACTCTCGATTGTGCAGTTGATAAGCGTGAGGTTCTTCGCATTCCAGCCAAGATACTCTCCTGAAATGAAAGAATCATATACTGTCACATTATCCGTATTCCAGAAAGCATCCTTGGAGAGGAGCTTAGAGTTGCGAAGCTCCATGTTCTTTGTTCCGTCGAATGAATAATTTCCGACAAGCGTGAAATTGTCTGCCTTAATATTGTTGGTGTTGAAGGCAAAATAATCTCCCTTCGCAAACACATTCTCCATCGTCACATTGTTGCAGTTCCACAATGTCTCGGCTGCATTCGGGAAGGACACATTCTTAAGTGTTACCCCATCTGCCTTTCTTATATTCTTAGGAGCCTCAATGACCGTGTCCTCAATGCTCACATTGTCTGTGTACCATATTCCGGCTCTCGCCATGTCAAAAAGTGTACAATTTTTGAGGCTGACATCCTTACAGTACCATAAAGGATACTTATATCTGAAAAGTGTGGTATCTATATCAAGCTTCCTGCACTCCTTGAGCGGTGACTCGCCCACATCGAACACTGAATCACTAATTCTGGCATCGATTGTGTGAAAAAGTGCTCTCTCCTCTGTAAATGTCTGCTGTGTAAATTCCTGCATTTTTATTCCTCCCTAATGCACATTTGTAATAATCATCTGTAGATAGCTGCAAATTTATGCAAAAGCTATCCATCGTTTTATATATAGCTGATTGTTTAACCTTGTTTATCTGCAATCCGTGTCACGCAATCACCCAATATATATTATTCTAAAAAAATTCTGTTCCAATGCCTCACGGCACAGTTTTTTATTATAATTCATAAACCTGACTTTAGGTCAAGCATTATTTTCACCATATCCACCTTCAGAGCACATCATTTTACACTGACAGCCTCCCAGATTCTTGCTATAGTCTCCCCTATCCTCTCAGCATACACACCGCAGTAATTGATTACAAGCGTATGTGTGTCCTCATGCGGCTCAGGCATATACGCAGATGTGCACGCCACATTTATATCCTTTTTTTTGATTCTGTCGACAAGCTCCGTGTCCGACAGCGGCGTGTCAAGCTCAAGAAGAAAATACGTGCCTGAGCTGATTTCATGTATCCTTGATATCCCCATAAGCGGTGATTTTCTTACAGCATCCATAAGCATGCTTCTCTGGGACTTAAAATAATTTCTCATATGATTTATATGCCGCTCAAAGTACCCTCTGAAATAAATTTTGCCAGCGCATACTGCTCCATGCTGGGAACTGTCCCCGAATAGAAGCTAAGCCCGTTTCCGTACCGCATTGCAAGCTCATAGGGCAGTACCATATAGCTTATGCGAAGCGATGGTATAAGTGTCTTTGAAAAAGTATTAAAATATATCACCCTTCCATTTCCATCCATGCTGTAGAGCGTCGGTGCCTGCCTTCCCTGATACCAGAACTCACTGTCATAGTCATCCTCGATTATATAATGGTCCTGACCATCGGCCCACTCAAGAAGCTCTGTTCTCCTCTTTACCGGCATGACTGTTCCGATTGGGAAATGCTGCGCCGGTGTTACATGAACCACATTGCACCCACTGTCATGCAGGTTTTTCATATCGACACCATATTCATCCCTTGAGACGGATTTCCATCTGGCATGGTACATGTCATATAGTCCCGTTATCTTCCGGCTTCCGACATTCTCAACCGCCCACACAGCCTCAGGCAGGAGGCTGAAAAGCCTGCCGTACATGCTCTCAGTCCCGGAGCATATTATAATCTGCGCCGGGAGCACCTGCATTCCACGAAATTCATGCAGAAAACTGGCAAGTGCCAGTCTAAGCTCATACACTCCATTATACGGAACCGTCTTTAACAGCTGCTCCGGTCTTTCGGACAGGGTATCACGTAGCAGCTTCGCCCATGTTGAGAACGGAAATCTGTTTCTTCTTATTCTGTTGGACTTCAAATCCGCAAAATAGGCATACTCAAATTCCTCCTCCGGCTTCGGCTTTATAAGGCAGCTAGCCGACGGCGCGGAACCTATATCATTGACAAAATACCCCTTCTTCTCAAAGCTCGTGATATAACCCTCTAAAAGAAGCTGCGCATAGGCATTCTCCACCGTGACGACACTGACATCAAGGTGCTTTGCAAGGCTCCTCTTAGACGGAAGCTTCTCACCTACAGGTATTCTTCCCGAAAGTATATCATTTTTAATGCACCTATACAGATAATCATATAAGGACAGCTCCTGCCTGTCCTCCATATTGTATGTGAGCATTCATTCTCCTCCGTTATGTGTATTATTCTATCATGCTTCGCAGTCCACAAGTATATGATAAATAATAGAATATAGTTTGACCCTGACACTATTTTATTGTAAAATAAATGGAATAAAATACATGTGAGGTGCAGTATGTCTGTTTCAGATACATCCAAAATTAAAGTTATAGGCGTTGCCGGCGGCAGTGCGTCCGGTAAAACCACAATTGTCAACATAATCCGTGAGCACTTCGGTGACAACCTTGCTGTTCTAAGCCATGACAGCTATTATAAGGCTCACAACGAACTCAACTATGAGGAACGCTCCAGGCTCAACTATGACCACCCGGACTCCTTTGAGACCGATATGATGGTAAAGCATGTGCGCATGCTAAAAAAAGGCATACCTGTGGAGGTTCCTATTTACGATTACTCCATCCACAACAGAAGCCAGGCTACAGCTCTCGTTGAACCTAAGAAGGTTGTCATTGTTGAGGGCATACTTATTCTTGAGAATAAGGAGCTTCGCGATGAGATGGATTTAAAAATATTCGTGGACACCGATGCCGACGAGCGTCTCATGCGCCGTATCAAGCGTGATACTGTAGAGCGTGCGCGTACGGTTGAATCAATACTTTCACAGTACCAGGACACTGTAAAGCCAATGCATGAGGCTTACATAGAGCCGTCCAAGAAATACGCAGATATCATAATTCCGCGCGGTGGACAGAACACCTCCGCCATTGAGCTTTTGCTCAGCCACATTGACTCACTCTTAAAAATTGACTGATTTATAAGAACAATTTTTGCCGGGCTGATGAAAACGCAAGGCACTATTAATACAATGCATTTATCACTGCAATGCTGTTATTACCGCAATACATTTATTATCACAATATAATTACTATCGCAATGCATTTATTACCACAATATAATTACTATCGCAATACATTTATTACCACAATATAATTACTATCGCAATGCACTTATTACCATAACGCAGTCATTACCACAATGCAGCTTTAAATATTTATCCAGCAAATATTTAAAGCTGCATTTTTTACATTAAAATTACTTTTCCAAAATTGCTTTTCAGCCGGCATGCCCTGCTTCTTTTAGCTCATTTTCCTCTAAGCGATGACTATTCCGGATATACAAGTCTTTCAGGACAGATGTTGTCAAGCACCTCTGCCTTGAACTTGCGCGCATAGGTCTTTGCCTCCATGACATTATTGTCAAGATAATTACCGCAGTCCCTAGGTGAATATCCCGGTATATCACATTCCTTGTCCGATGAATTGATAATGAAATCAATCATCTCCCCTATAACTCCGACAATATCCTTCGACTCAAGGTCGCCGGCAAAAATCACATAGAAGCCCGTTCTGCACCCCATCGGTCCAAAGTAAATTGTTCTGTCCTTCCACTCCTCGTTGTTTCTTAGGAAGGTTGCGCCAAGGTGCTCAATTGTGTGAATACCCGCCGTATCCATCACCGGCTCTACATTCGGCCTTGTAAACCTTAAGTCGAAGGTTGTAATAACATTATCTCCGATTCTGTCCCTTCTTGACACATAGATACCAGTGAGAAGGTCAATATGATTTACCGTAAAGCTTGCAATTTTATTCATAAACTATAACTTCCTTTCATTTATTTTGCACCTTTTAACTGTACCACATTTCTTTTGATTTTTAAAGGCTGTTGTGTTATATTCATTATGATAAGCCTGCACATACAATATGCCTTGTACAGTGTAAGGCTGCTGTCAGAATTCATCGTGCCGCGCGCACAGAAATGGTTTTTTATGGAATGTAAAACACAGCTCAAATCAAACATAACCGGCGAACAGCTGCTCACCCTCTCAATGGACATGGGCGAGAAAATGATAATCTGCGGTGCTGAGGCCAACCGCGTTGAGGATACAATAAGACGAATTTGTTTAGCCTATGGCTGTACCAAGGTTGATGTTTTCTCCATAACCTCGTACCTGTCAACCACCATCAGGCTTCCCGATGGCACACATGATACGCAGACAAGGCGTATTCACTCCTACAGTAACAATCTTGACAAGCTTGAATACCTGAATGCAATATCAAGACATATCTGTAATAACACTCCCGCATATAATAATATAGAGACGGAGATTGCCGATATCAAAAAAGACCGCAATTTCCCATGGTACATGTCAATATCCGGATATATACTGTCAAGCATTGCCTTTGCCGTATTTTTCGGAGGTTCCATCCGCGACGGACTGATAGCCGGACTGCTATCCACCATCGCATATATCATGGATCTGAAGATACGTCCTCTGGGAATAAATATGTTGATGTACAATTTTTTCTGTACATTCCTGCTAGGTGTACTGGCACGTTTCATCGGGCTTACGGGATTCATCGACAATCTGGACAAGGTTTTCATCGGGCTTGTAATGCTCTATATACCTGGAACCCAGATGACCAACTCCATCCGCGACATACTTTGCGGAGATATTATGTCCGGGCTTTTAAGGCTTATTGAGGCGGTCATGCTCGCTATTGCGATTGCACTCGGCTTCGCCACATCGATTATGGGACTCAACCTGTTTTTTCATTAAAATATTGTTTTTATGGCAGATGTAAAATCGCCTCCGCGAATTTTTCACCACCTCTTCGCGGTAAATCGCAGGAAATGAGGATTATTATGATACAGAAATACATTATTCAGGTAATTGCCGCCGGACTCGGAGCCGGTGGCTACTCAATACTTTTTAATATAAGACGCGACAAGCTGGTGTTTGCCTCCGCCGGAGGTTCATTTGCATGGATAATCTACATCCTTGCCTCACAGTTTACACCTAATGCATTCGTGACAAATATGCTCGCCGCCTCCTTCGCAACTCTCTATTCGGAGATACTTGCCCGTATCAAGAAAGCGCCGACAACAGTTTTCCTGATTCCATCCATCATACCCATGATTCCGGGAGGTGGTCTGTTCTATACCATGTCTGCGGTCATCAGCAATGACACCGTACTCTTTGAAAAATATTTTGTAATCACAATAGAGACAGCACTTGGTATCAGTATCGGTATTATGTTCATGTCACTCATTGGGGTTAAGCTTGTGAAGAAGGGGATTTCCAAGCTGTAAAGGTGGGCTTCGCAATCACCTTAAACGATTCAGGGGTCAAAGCATACCCCTTTTAGCTATGAGTGTATAACGTATTATATTTATGCATATCAGCTCCGTTGTCCGAAGCAAG
>ERZ837910.5378-NODE-5378-length-11552-cov-5.308515_pt1 | contig 11552 bp, 7 predicted proteins | sample MGYA00519940_ERZ837910 | MGnify/ENA primary metagenome ERZ837910 (study PRJEB31850, sample SAMEA3708825) | human gut metagenome | biome: human gut; feature: human-associated habitat; material: faeces | place: China | collected 2014 ... | reverse complement strand
ACCCCTCCGTCAAAAATCAAAGATTTTTGCCACCTCCCCTTACACAGGGGAGGCTTTGGAAACGGATTGCCACGCCAGTCTGCGGACTGGCTCGCAATGACAGGCTTTTTCGACAGCCTGAATATGCCACCGGCATATTTTCTTAACGTGTCGACCCTCTCCGTCAACGCTTCGCGTTGCCACCTCTCCCAAAGGGAGAGGCAAGGGCAGGCCGCCCCACAGCCGTTTAACGTACCCGCTGCGTACATCGTGCGAATCGGCACGCAAGGACAGATTTTCCACACGTCTTACCGATGAACAGCATCCGGCTTTTTCCATACGACAATAAAACTTTCGTAAAACTCATCATTTTTGCACATACAAACATTGACTTTTCTGTCGGCTATTGGTATACTGACAATACATATGGGGTATTGCCCGCGCTGTGCTGCGTTCCATAGGCCGTGTTTCTTCTGGCGTGAAAAACGGGCCGTGTGTGCGATGGAACGCGGCAGGGGGAGAGCATGTCTTCAGATGCAATATTTTAATGAAAGGAAGAGGTATTCTTAATGAAGAAAAGAATCACAGCGCTGCTGCTCTGCCTGGTGATGGTGTTCAGCCTGATCCCCACCACCGTCTGGGCGGCAAGCAACAGTACCGTTGTGCTGCATCCGTCCGTCGGCAATACCGTGACGGGCGTCAAGGTCAAGGTCGGCGATAAGATCGACGGTCATGCCATTACCAGCATCAGTGGCTACGACATCACTGTTGACCTCGGCAAGTACAATGTCAACAACGATACTTTTAGGCTGCCCTACGCAAAGGATATCTGGGAGGGTGTTGACAACAACAAAGTCGACTACATCAGCTGGGCCGGAAGCGGCAGCAACAGTCGCAGCGAAGGTGGAAGTGCCCTGCTTGCCAACGGCAAGAACACGGCATACTACTATTTCAAAGGCGCACCCGTTCTGCTGACTTTCACGCTGAACTATGACGCCAACGGCGGCAACGGCGCACCGGCCAGCCAGACCTACAAGGCGACCTCTCAGTATGAGAAGTCCTATACCTTCACCATTTCCTCGCAGACGCCGACTCGTGAGGGCTATAACTTCTTGGGTTGGAACACCGACAAGAATGCTGCTACGGCCAGCAAGCAGCCCGGCAACACGATCGTTGTGAATAACAACAATAATCCCACCACGCTGTATGCGGTTTGGGAGGAGAAGGCTCCTGTTACGCCTGATGATCCCAAAGTGGGCGAGAACTTTGTCTTTAGCAAGGACATTGTCAAGGTCATTTGCGAGACTACCGACACGCACAATGACAGCTATGGTCTGAAGAACGGCTATTACAGTGTGAGTGATAAGAAGCAGTTGGCGAACGGCAACTGGCAATGCAAGATCACCATTGACCTGGATAGGTATTTTGCGCTTTACAATAGCGAGCATACCGGTCATACCCGCGATATGAATCATCCTAAGGCGACCAGCATTATGACGATATATCCGACCTGGTATGCGCGTACTGGGAAGTGGTCTAGTGCGGAATCTCTTATTGATGCCGCTGAGATTTACGTTAAGTGCGAAGCCACCCAGCCCGAGGGCCCCGGCGAGAACGATACGCCCGACATGGCTGAGCTGCTGACGGTCGAGTGCGTGACTGCGGACGCCAAGCATACTCCCAAGTCTGCGCAGTATGACATCGTGGACAAGGGTACGCTTACTCAGGCGACTGATACCACTTGGACTTACACCGTCACTCTGAACAGAACCACCTACATCAACAAGTTTAATGGGGAAACCAAGACTGCGCACACAGATAAGGCCCCCAACGATGTGATTACGCTCACTTGGAATTGGAAAAATGGAAAGTGGACTAAGGGCTTTGACGAAAACCCCGTGATCAAGTGCGAGTGCAAGACTGAGATCGAGCCTCCCACGGATGGCCCCACCGATGATGACGTGAAGGCCGCGCTGGGCAATGTGACTGTGACGGTCAAGTGCATCAACCCCGGCACCAAGCACACTTCTTGCGCCTACGGGGTACTGGGCGGCAACGATGGCTATCAGCTGACGAAGAATAAGGACGGCACGTATAATGTCGTGCTGAATGCTGCTCCCTTTGTGAAGGCTTATTCTTCTGGCGCGCAAACCCAGAAACAGGCACATGAGCTTGTCAGTGCCGCTACCCTGACCTGGGTTCTGACCTTTGATAAGGAATCCGGCAAGTGGGTCGGCGAGCCTAAGGAAGCTGGCGTGGACGACGTCATTCAGACCGCTCACCGCGTCCCTGTCCATGTTGTGATCTATCGCAACGGCGATACCTCCAAGGCTTACGCTGATATCGCGCTGAATTCCGAGCTGCCCGGCACGGTCATCGACCTGACCAAGCTGAAGATCGGCGACTATTACCAGGGCGACGTTGAATTCTACGGCTGGTATAACGACGGCAAGTGGAATGAGTACACGAAGGACCTTGCCAATCCTCCCGCCGGTCTGGAGAGGATCACCGTCAACGGCTGGACGAACCTGAAGTGCATGGTCTATGACCTTGATAAGGTTGTCTACTTCCAGTCCGCTGAGGATCTGGCTGCTTACCAAAAGGATCACAGCAAGAACGATGGCCTGCTGTACACCACCACCGTGCGCAGGGGTACGACTCTGCCCACCGCAGACGCTCCCGCTGCCACCCGCGAGGGTTACACCTTCCAGTACTGGAGCCGCGAGGGTCAGTATCAGGATGTGACCGGCCAGACCGTGTCCGGCTGGACGAACCTGTACGCCGCGTGGACGCCCAATACCGATACCCCCTACAAGGTGGAGCACTATAAGCAGAAGTTGGACGGCACGTATGTGAAGGCTGATACGGATGAGCTGACCGGCACTACCGATACCCGCGCTACTGCCGTAGCCAAGAGCTACACCGGCTTTACTGTGGATAAGACGGTAGAGGGCACGGTGGAATCCGGCATCATCGCCGGTGACGGCAGCCTTGTGCTGAAGTTGTACTACACCCGCAACAGCTATATCATTTCTTCCGACCTGCGCATCAACGGCGACGTAGCCAATCTGGCGGACGGCAAGACCTATCCTTGGTCTCACCGCTATGGCGGCAAGTTCGAGGAGACCATCGACTATCAGCCGATGATCGATGCCCTGAAGGCCAGAGCAATGCAAGTCGACGCGGCCAACGAGCCTTACTCTGTCGACATCAAGCTGTGCTTCCCCGGCACCCAGGATCCCGCCAATGCCACGCCGTACAATGAGACGATTCTGACCTACGGCCAGACGGGCGGCGGCTGGAATCCCGGTGTCAAGAACACTGCTTACATCTGGGGTTATGCTACCACCTCCTATGAGGTGATCTTCAAGGCCGAGAACGGCACCGAGATCGGGACGAAGATCGTCGAGTACGGCAAGACGGTCGCCAGCGCTGATCCCGGCGAGAAGTACGGCTACAACTTCGTTGGTTGGGTCGATCAGGACGGCAACGCGTTTACCTTCGACAATGATGGCAACTCTGTTACCGAGATCACCCGCAAGACCGTGCTGACGGCGCAGTGGGCGAAGAAGGTCTACACCATCGGCCCCGACCTGCGCATCAACGGCGGCGAGACTGTCAAGGCTCCCGGCAAGAACTATTCCTGGAGCCCCCGTTACAGCGGCGAGTATCAGGATGTCATCGACTACGATAAGGTATTCGAGGATCTGAGGGCCAAGGTTGAGGAAGTCGATAAGGACAACGAGCCTTCCAAGATCGAGATCAAGCTGTGCTTCCCCGGCAAGACTCCCGCCACCACCGATGAAGGCGGACTGTTCAACGAAGTTATCACTTACTTCGGTCAGGAAGGCGCAAGCTGGAATCCCGGCGTCAAGAACACCGCGTATATCTGGGGCTACGCCACCACCTACTATGATGTGATCTTCGATTCCAACGGCGGCACCGCTGTTGACACGCAGGAGAACGTCCAGTACGGTACCACGGCCACCAAGCCTGAGAATCCCACCAGAGAGGGCTATCGCTTCCTCGGCTGGTTCACGAAGGATGGTGAGGCGTTCGACTTCAGCACCCCCATCACCAAGTCCATGACCCTGACCGCCAAGTGGGAGATCGTTAACATCAACGCTTATATCATTCCCATTACCTCCGATGGCACTCAGCTTGTTGGAGATGGCTTTGATATGGCGCTGGCTGCCAGCACGCTGAGCCGCGTTGGCCTGCCGGGCTATGAGGATGAAGACGCTGTGCGTATCCACTTTGCGACGTTTGCTTCCAGCGCCGGTCTCGCCGATGCTGATGATTACTTCCCCGGCACGGATCCGCTCGTTGTTAAGGCAGTTGCGGATCTGAAGAATGGCCTCGAGCGCCGCTTCGCCGCTGGTGTTAACGAAGCTAAGGCGGATGGCATCATGAGCAAGACCAACTGGACATACCTCCATGTTGGTGAGCTGGACGACGAGGAAGACACCAATTTCCTGAGTGGCAATCTGGTGTTCTATTCCGCCCGGTTCGTAACGGAAGATAGTGAACATGTGACCGGCATGCCCAATGCGGAATATACGCATAATGCCGTCGCCGTCTATGATTACTATCTCGATGGCGAGACGATCACTATCCCTGATGCTGTCCCTGAACGCTATGGTTATGACTTCCTGGGCTGGAGCGTAAAGGCTGTTCCCGCGGAGAATGACAAGCTGCTCAAGGCTGGTGACACCGTTACCGTCGATGGCGATGTGGTGTTCACCGCTCAGTGGAAGCTGAAGGAGTACACTGTGAGCTTCGACTCCAAGGGCGGCACCAAGGTGGATTCCCAGATCGTCGAGCACGGCAGCACGGCTACTAAGCCCGGAAACCCCCACAGAAACGACTATACGTTCAAGGGTTGGTATCTGGATGGCAAGAAGTTCGACTTCAGCACCCCCATCACCGGTGACATTACCCTCGTCGCCAGATGGGCCACCAAGACCTCCGGCGGCAGCAACGGCAGCAGCGACACGACTACCAAGGACAACGGCAAGACCGTTCAGTCCGGTAAGACCTTCGACGGCGGCATCGCCCTGTACGTCGGTCTGTCCGTCCTGTCTGCTACCGGCTCCGCGCTGGTCATCACCAAGAAAAAGCGCGGCTAATTCCTAGCTGCGGCTGAAATAAAAACGCTCCCCATCGGGGAGCGTTTTTATGTGCTTTTTTCATGTTTTACATTCGCAGCAGCAGTTCCTTTTCCACCACATTGCCGCCCTGCAGGTACACCCTTGGCACCCGCTTGCTGACGGCGCAGGTCAGCTCGTAGGGGATGGTGCCCGCCAGCGCTGCCAGGTCGTCCACACGTGCACGGCGGCCGAAGATCTCCACCTCGTCCCCCACCTGCACGCCGGGCAGCTCCGTCAGGTCGATCATGCACATATCCATGCAGATGCGGCCCCTTTGGGGCGCTGGGCCGTCCGCCGTCATCATGGCGCAGCGGTCGGACAGCACCCGGAAAAATCCGTCGGCGTAGCCGTAGGGCACCACGCCCATGCGGGTGGTGCGCGGCGTGGTGAACAGCCGTCCGTAGCTGATATCTACCCCCGGCGCGTAGGCCTTGATGGTGCTGATGGTGGTTTTCAGCGTCATCACCGGTACGAGCCCCAGCGCTTTGGCCGCCCCGGTGCAGCCGTACAGCAGGATGCCGGGCCGCACCATGTCCAGATACGTCTCCGGATACGCCGCCACCGCGCCGGAGTTGGCGCAGTGCCGGATGGCGAAGCGCCTGCCCAGCCGCTGCTCCACGGCGTCGATGACCCGGCGGAACAGGTCGAACTGGGCCAGCGTGTAGGCGCGGCTGTCCGCGTCCGGTTCATCCGCCACGGCAAAGTGGGTGAAGATGCCCTCAGCCTCCAGTCCCGGCGCGTTGCAGGCGTGGCAGATACCCTCCACGCCGGTGTCAAACATCTCCCCGCCGCACAGATACCCCAGCCGGGACATGCCGGTGTCCACCTTGATGTGGACTTTCAGCGTGCCGCCGCATTTTACCGCCTCGGCGCTGTACTCCTCCGCCTTGGCGGCACAGGTCACGGCCTGGGTGATGTGCAGGTCGATCAGGTTCTTCACCTGCTCCCTCGGCGTGTGGCCCAGGATCAGGATGGGCATGGCGATGCCGTTGTGGCGCAGCTCCATGGCCTCGTCGATGCTGGACACCGCCAGATAGTCCGCGCCCAGCGCTTCCAGCGTGCGGGAGACCTGAATGGCGCCGTGACCGTAGCCGTCGGCCTTCACCACCCCCAGAAATTTGACCGCCGGGCCCACGTGGGCGCGCAGCGTCCTATAGTTGTGGGCCAGCGCGTCAAGGTCGATCTCGGCCCATGTTCTCCGCAGTGTAGATTCCATCTGTATTTCCTCCTTGCAAGGTCATTGTTCTGGTTCTTGTAGCGCACAGGAGAAGGCCAGCAGCTTTGCCGATACCACCACCGCGTCGTCGGCGGCAAACTCCGCGTACCGGGGCAGCAGCGTCTCCGCGTCCAGCCACACCGTGCATTTCAGCGGCGTGTCCCCGGCGGTGGCGTCCAGCGTCAGGCGGTAGCAGTCGGCGTCCTCCAGCGTCTCCCGGCCCTCCTCCAGCAGATAGCCGCTGCCGATGGCCTGCAGCAGACAGGGCAGGGCGTTGACAGGCCCGAACCGCCCCACGCTGCCCGCCGACAGCACCGCCCCGTCGTAGGCGATGGTCAGCTCCTCGCCGGACACGGTGGCGGTCACGCCCTTGACGGTTTCCGGCGCTGTGACGGTGACGGTGGACTCCTCCGGCGTGAAGGTACATTGCAGCGTGAAGCTGCGATCCTCCTGCGGGGTGTGGAAGGTGACCTCCGCCTCCATCTGGGCGGTGGCTACGCGGCTGTACTGCTCCTGAATATTTGCCGCCGTGCTGCTCTTTTTGCCGCAGCCGCCGCACAGAAGCAGCAGACACAACGGCAGGATCACGATACGTTTCATGGTGTTCCCTCCGAAAGCTTGATTCGGAAGGCTTTCCTTATCCCTGTTCTGTCTCTTTGAACGCGTAGGGCAGGCGAGAGAGCAGGTCGGCCGGGGACATGCCCCGCTCTCCCAGCTCCGCCGCGGCCATGTCGCCCGCCCGGCCGTGGCAGTACACGGCGGCGCAGCAGGCGTCGAACGGTTCCATCCCCTGTCCCAGCAGGCTCACCACCATGCCGGAGAGAATGTCGCCGCTGCCGCCCTTCGCCATGCCGCTGTTGCCGGTGGTGTTCACTGCCAGACGGCCATCCGGGGCGGCCACAATGGTGCGGTGGCCCTTCAGGATCAGATACACGCCCCAACGGGCCGCATAGGCCTGTGCGCCGCTCTCCCGGCCCCGACTCAGGTCGCCGCCGGCGCGGAAGAACTCTCCCTCGTGGGGCGTCATTACCGTGACCTTGCCCTGACGGCGCTTTATTTCAGGTATATGCGTCTCAAAGGCGTTTATGCCGTCGGCGTCCAGCACCAGCGGCTTGTCCATGTCGATGAGCCGCCGGGTCAGGGCGTCGCTTTCCTCGCTGCGGCCCGATCAGCACTGCGTCGCAGCCGTCGATCCGTGCCCGGACGGCGTCCTCCGCCGCCAGCGCCAGCTTACCCTGCTGGGACGGCAGGGGAGAGGGCATGGCACTGTCGCATTTCACCGCCACGATGGGCCAGATATCCTCCGGCACCCCCAGAAACACCAGCCCGCTGCCGCTGCGGACAGCGGCGGAGGCCGCCAGCACCGGTGCGCCGGTGTAGCCCACCGCGCCGCACAGACAGTACACCTTGCCGAAGGTGCCCTTGTGCCCCTCCGGATCGCGGTGGGGCAGAATGCTTTTCACGTAGGCGCGGGTAATCTCCATAGCGGCGTTCTCCTTTGCGGGAATTTTTCTTATTATACCACCTCTGTCAACCGACTGACAGGAAACAAAACGGGTAAACAGTGGGATTTTTGGTGAAGGTGTAAAAAGCTTCGCAGAATTCGCCGCCCATAGGCGACGAACAAGTTGAATCATTTTTTGCCGTGGCGTGTACATGGCAAAAAATACGCTGCGCGGAGAGAGTGTTCATTCGCACACAAGGTGGGCGAATGAATGCGGGTCGGAGCGAATCATATTTATGAAAAAGGGCGTTGCCCTTTTTCATAAGAAAAAAATTGGGGGTTCCTTTTTGAAAGCTTATCCGCTATAATAATTAGTTGAATGACTACACTCCGAAGGAGAGCCGATATGAAAGAACAGCTTTTGCGGCAGCTGCACAGCGTGAAAACCATGTCCATCGTGGGCATGTGCAAGAATGCCGGAAAGACGACGATGCTCAACTGGCTGCTGGAGCAGGGAAAATTGCAGGGTGTGCTGGGTCTGACCTCCATTGGCCGGGACGGCGAGTCCACCGACATTGTGACCGGCACGGAAAAGCCCGGCATTTTCGTCCGGGAAGGCACCCTGATCGCCACGGCCAAGGATATGCTGCGGCTGGGGGATATCACCAAGGAAATACTGATGACCACCGGCATCCCCACGCCTTTGGGCGAGGTGGTGATCGTCCGGGCACGCAGCGCCGGACACGTTCAGCTGGCGGGCCCCTCCATCACCACGCAGCTGAAAACCGTGTCCAAGGAGTTTTTTGACCTGGGCGCGGATATCTCCATCATCGACGGTGCGCTGGGCCGCAAGAGCCTTGGCGCCCGTGCTGTGGCCGAGGGCGTCATCCTCTGCACCGGCGCCAGCTACGATATGAACATGGACAAGGTGGTGGCCGACACCGCCCACATCTACCACCTAATGAACCTGCCCAAGGCGGAGACGCTGCCGCCGGAGGCTGCCGAGGGTCTGGAGAAGTGCTGGCGGGACAACGGCGCAGCCTTCATCACCGGCGCACTGACCGACAGCATGGTGCTGCCGTTGCTGCGCAGCGGCGTACTGCGCAATGGCCGCCTGGTGGTGAAGGATCCCAGCAAGGTGCTGCTGAAGCCCGACACGCTGGACAAGCTGGCTACCCGCAGCGTCACGCTGGAAACGGAGGAGGCCGCCCGCACCCTGTGCGTCACCATCAACCCGGTATCCGCCTATGGCTGGCGCTTTGACAAGGATGCGTTTATGGCCGCCATGACCGCCGCGGTGGACGCTCCCGTCATCAATGTGAAGGAGGAATTACGATGATCGCCATATCCTTTGACGAAAAGGTCAAGATCGGCCTGCAATACGCGCTGGAGACGCTGCACGGCTGCTCCCCCTTTGGGCTGGAGCGCATCCGCCGCCTGCGGTTCTATACCCCTGACGAGCGCCCCGCGCTGGAAACGGAGCTGTACAACGTGCAGGCGCTGGCTGTCCATAACGAGGAATTGAAGGCTACCTTCACCCGCCTGATGACGCTGCTGTGCCAGATCAAGGATATCCGCAACTCCCTGCGCCGCTGCCAGAACGGCGAGGTGCCGGATCATGTGGAGCTGTTCGAGATCAAGGGCTACCTCCAGCGGCTCAGCGATATCCGCCCGCTGCTGGATACCATCAACGAAACGGCGGGTCTGAAGGACACGGCCCTCCACGATCCCGCCGCAGCGCTGGATATTCTCGACCCCAACCACACCGGCAGCCGGGGCTTTTACATCCCCGACAGCGCCACCCAAAAGCTGAAGGAGATCCGCGCTGCCAAGAAGGATGTGGAGGAGCGGCTGTTCCACGCCCAGACCGACGCGGAAAAGGACGACCTGCGGCTCCAACGCACCCGTATCTGCGCCGAGGAGGAGAGCGAGGAGATGAAGGTGCGCCGCACCATGGGTGCCCAGCTGGCTCCCATGGTGGACGATCTGCTGACCGACGCGGAGACACTGGGCCGTCTGGACTTCATGGTGCAGAAGGCGCTGTTCGCCGTCCGCTACGGCGGCGTGCTGCCCCAGATCACCGACGGCGAACTGGTGCTGGAGGATATGGTGAACCCGGAATTAGTCGACCTGCTGGCCGAGCAGGGGAGAGCCTTTGTCCCCGTGTCCATCGCGCTGGATCGGGGCGCTACCGTCATCACCGGTGCCAACATGGGCGGCAAATCCGTGGCCATGAAAACCGTGGCGCTGAATGTGCTTCTCTTGCAGGCGGGCTTTCTGGTGTGCGCCAAGTCCGCCAGAATGCCGCTGTTCCACAGCGTGAAAATGCTGTTTGACGATCTGCAGTCCATCCAGTCGGGTCTTTCCGGCTTCGGCTCCGAGATCGTCCAGTTCCAGAAGGCGCTCTCCGAGGTGGAGCAAGGCTACTCCCTGTTCCTGCTGGACGAGTTCGCCCGTGGCACCAACCCCGACGAGGGCGCGGTGATCGTGCAGGCCGTCACCAAGTACCTCAACGGCGTCAACGCCATCTCGCTGCTGACCACCCACTATGACAAGGTGGCCGAGTGCGCCAAGGATCACTATCAGATCATCGGTCTGCGGGACGTTGACCCCGAGCAGATCCGCCATGAGCTGGCCGCCACCAATGAGGACGGCGTGGCCGTCATCGCCCGCCACATGAACTACGGCCTGTACCGGGTGGTGGGCAAGTCCGACTGTCCCCGCGACGCCCTGAACATCTGCCGTATGCTGTCCCTGAAACCGGAGATCATGCGGCTGATCGAGGAAAACTATTGAGGCTTTCGGGCTCAGAACAAAAAGCTTCGCAGAATTCGCCGCCCGCAGGCGGCGAACCATTTGAATCGTTTTTCGCCGCGACATGTGCGTGGCGAAAAACACTCTGCGCGGAGAGAGTGTTCCTTCCCACGCCCTGCGGGGGAAGGAGCGCGGGTCGAAGCGAGAACCTGCTTACCTCAAATGGGCAACGCCCATTTGAGGTAATTTTTTTGCCCCGGTTTCCCGGGACGAAATTTTTTGCCAAGCAGTTGGTAAGTTGCACAAAAAACAAGTTTGTTATTTGTATCACAAACCCTCTTGACAATACGTGAAATACCTGTCATAATTGACACTGGTAATATTCCAAATATCAGTCAATAGAGGCGCGAAAGATAGGGTACTGTCCGGCAGCGGAGCGGGCGGCCTGGATGGCCGGACGGGAAGGGATCTTTCGCCGAAAGGGAGCAGTTTGCCTATTCTGTTCCCTTGGCAGCGCCGCGTAAACGGTGTTGCTGTCATGTTGATCTTATCGACATGGAGCGCTATTGGTCAAAATGCTTGACCGACAGCGCTCTTTTCGCGTTAGGAGCTTGCGGTCAAAGCAATCCGGAGATTTCTTCGGAACGTCTTTGCCCACAAGCTCTTTGTTCTTTTCTGGTATAAGAAAAAAGAGAGTTCCCGGCCAGCTGAATGAGGAATACGAACAAAACGTAAGAAAGAATCATTTTGAAGGAGGAAACATCTATGGAAAAGATCACTTCTATGCTTCGCCTGCGTATGAGTGCGAAGGACGCTCACTACGGCGGCAACCTGGTGGACGGCGCCCACATGGTGCACCTGTTCGGTGACGTGGCTACCGAGCTGCTGATCGCCTGCGACGGCGACGAGGGCCTGTTCTGCGCTTACGACAATGTGGAGTTCCTGGCTCCCGTGTACGCCGGCGACTACATCGAGGCCTACGGCGAGATCGAGAAGATCGGCAACACCT
>ERZ837910.5371-NODE-5371-length-11571-cov-3.410646_pt1 | contig 11571 bp, 10 predicted proteins | sample MGYA00519940_ERZ837910 | MGnify/ENA primary metagenome ERZ837910 (study PRJEB31850, sample SAMEA3708825) | human gut metagenome | biome: human gut; feature: human-associated habitat; material: faeces | place: China | collected 2014 ... | reverse complement strand
TATAAAAGGTAAAAGAGAAAGTTTGTTTTTATAGGTAATTAGAAGTTTTATTTTTGGTAAAAAGAAGATTGATTTTTAGGTAACAATGATGCAGTTTAAAAGAAAAGCCTTAAAGGCTTTTCTTACAGAGGCGAGAGGTTCGTGAGAGCTTGCTCGTTTTTTTATGTCCCAAAGTGAAAAATGGGACATTTTCTTTTTTTAAGAAATGATGATTATTTCAGTCATTCTTTGTATATTTGTAGCATCATCTACATAAAAAATTAATTTTGGAACAGATACTGCTTATACTCGATTGGGTTTTATACGTATTGTTTGCAATAAACATATTGTATTTATTAGTTTATAGCTTAGCATCACTTCGCCGAGATATGCCGGTGCCTCCACCTGCAACAAGGTATAAGCGTTTTGCCATACTTATTCCTGCCTATCGGGAAGATGTAGTAATACACGAATGTGTGCGTTCCTGCTTGGATCAGGATTATCCTGTCGATCAATTTGATATTGTGGTTATTTCAGATCACATGAAGCCTGAAACTAATGCTTCCCTCTCCGCACTTCCCATTCGCTTAGTCGAAGTTCATTTTGAGCATAGTACCAAGTCTAAAGCTTTGAATGCCGCAATGGCAGCTATCGGTGATGATTATGATGTAGCTTTGATACTTGATGCTGATAATGTTATTCCTTATACCTATCTGAATGATATTAATGACCTTTATGCTTGTTCCGGGGTGGAAATAGTACAGACTCATCGTGTAGCTAAAAATTTGAATAGTGATATGGCTCTTCTTGATGCTATGAGTGAAGAGATTAATAATACTATTTTTCGTTTAGGGCATGCAAAACTGGGAATGTCAGCAGCTCTTATCGGTTCAGGTATGGCCTTTCGTTATGATTTATTCCGTGATACGATGGCAAATATTAAAGCAGTGGGTGGTTTTGACCGGGAACTGGAATTGACTTTGCTTTATCAAGGAAAACATTTTCATTATTTGCCGGAGACATTCGTGTTTGATGAGAAAGTGCAGAACACAAATGATTTTTCTCGTCAACGTCGCCGTTGGCTTTCAGCACAGTGGCATTATTGTAGGGTATTTGCACGTTATTTATTCAAGGCAATAGCAGCTCGTAATTGGGATTTTTGTGATAAACTGTTTCAGCAACTCTCCATACCTCGTTTGTTATTGTTAGGTTTTACATTTTTTTTAGCATTCATTTGCTCTTTCTACAATTTTTACTGGAGTATAAAATGGTGGGGGATTTTCCTACTATTGGTTGTTGCATTGCTTACTGCTGTGCCTCGTAGATTTTGTACCAGTCGTTTAGCAATGGCATTCCAGAAACTTCCTTATACTTTTTGGCTAATGGCAACTAATATTTTTAAATTGCGTGGAGCCAATAAAAGATTCATTCATACATCGCATGGAATAACAAAGCAGAAATAGCTATTATTGAGTTTAATCTAAAATAAAGCATTAATATATGGTACAAAATAAGCCATTAAAGATTGTTTATTGTATTCCTTCTTTAGCTGTGGTAGGGGGAGGACAAAGGATTTTGGCAATAAAAGCTAATTATTTTGTCGAAAAATTTGGGTATGAAATTCATGTAATTGCTACAGATAATGGAAATATTTCACCTTATTTCCATCTTCATCCGTCTATACGAATTCATAATTTGGATATAAATTATGATCGAGTAGGTCCTTTATATATGCGTTTCTTTTCTTATTTTTATAAACGTTATTTACATAAGAAGCGGTTAAATGTGTGTTTAAAGGAATTAAACCCGGATTTTACTATTCTGATGTTACGTCGTGAGTTAAGCTTTATAATGGATATGGCAGATCGTAGTATAAAGATAGCTGAAAACCATTTTGAAAAGCATAGTTATTTGAATAATGCGAATTATGCTTTGTTACGCTATTTTCCTAAGTGCATATGGAGAAAATGGCAGAGAATACAAATTGAATGTTTAAAGAAGGTAGAGCTTTTTGTTGTGTTAACTTATGAAGACGAAAAACAATGGTTTGAATTGGATAATATAACCGTTATTCCTAATCCCTTGACCTTTATTCCTGAACATAAATCATTTTGCAATTCTAAACAAGTCATTGCTGTAGGGCGGTATGTGAATCAAAAAGGTTTTGATTTATTGATTTCTGCATGGCAAATGATTGCCTCTAAGCATCAGGATTGGACATTAAAAATCTATGGTGATGGTCCATTGCGTGAAAGGTTACAACGAAAAGTAATAGATGCCGGCCTTTCTGATTCATGTAAATTGGAGTTCCCTGTAAAAGATATTGCAGCAAAGTATGCAGAAAGTTCCGTTTTTGTATTAAGTTCACGTTTCGAAGGATTCGGTTTAGTAATTGTAGAGGCTATGGCTTGTGGTCTCCCTGTGGTTTCTTTTGATTGTCCATGTGGACCAAAAGATATTATTTCAGACCATGTGGATGGTATATTGGTGAAAACAGGTGATGTCGAGGAGTTAGCCAGACAAATTTCTTATTTAATTGAACATGATGAAATACGTGAACAAATGGGCAAGAGGGCGTTGGAAAATGTTCAAAGGTACAAAATAGAAAATATAGCTATTTTGTGGAGAGAGCTATTTTATACATTGTTACAAGAGAAAAATAATAAATGAAAACTCCACTCATAACTTTGGGTATCCCAATATATAATGCTGCTGATCTTATTGAGCGTACATTATTATCAGCTTTCAATCAGACTTATCCTAATATTGAATATCTTTTAATAGATGATAAAGGTAATAGTATGGATATTGTTCGTAGAGTTGTGGCAGAACATCCGCGCAATAAAGATATACATATTATTGACCAAAAATATAACCAGGGGACAGGAGCAGCACGTAATGCGATAGTTTCACATGCTAATGGGGAGTATTTGTTTACAATGGACTGCGATGACGTGATTGTTCCTAATTGTATAGAAGTGTTGTATAAGAAAATGGTGGAACATCCTGTTGATTTTGTTGCAGCTTCTTTTGTACGTCGTGATTTGCAAGGAAATATATACCCTGGTGGCTGTCAGTATGTAGATACTTTGATAGAAGGAGAAGATCTTGCTGTAGCTCAATACCGTTATGGAAAAGGTAAAAATATTTTTGTAGCAACATGGAATAAACTCTATCGGACTACCTTTTTACGTGATAATAATATACGTTGTGTTCCTCAGTATTTAATTGATGACCCTTGGTTTACATATCAAGTTATAATGTGTGCCCAGTCATGTCGGTTAATATCTGATTGTACTTTGTTTTTTACTTATAATCCGTCTTCTGTGACAAGTATTAAAGAACAAGAGGGGTATACGGATTTTCTTGCAGAACAATACTTGGGTACGCAAAGATTAAAAGCAGAATACATACGTTCGTTAACGAGCAAGCAATTCTATATGGGAGCTTTGCTTGATTTAATGAAAATGAGTTTATATCATCTTTATAGGACGTGTGCTTCATCTAAATAACAAAAGAGAAAAAAGATTTCTTTTTGCAGGGATTTTTGATGCGACGCTTCCTGTATCCTCAGAGGTGGGTTTTTAAAGATAAGAATTTATATAAAGCACTACCTTTACTTGCTTTCTATGCTTTACCAATGAGAGCAAAGAAAAGTATAATGATTTTTTTGATAAGTATTGATTTACGCAAAATATTAAATCGTTGGTTTCATTTTTAGAATTATGGTATCAATTATAACAGTTAATTACAATGGCTGGAAGGACACTTGTGATTTAATAGCGTCGTTAAAGCAGTTTGAAACCTATCCATATGAGGTTATTGTTGTTGATAATGCGTCGTGTGGAGATGATGTAAAGCAAATTAGGCTAGCGTATCCGGATGTGATAGTTTTGAGTAGTGAAAGGAATTTAGGATTTGCCGGAGGAAATAATCTGGGATATCAATATGCTAAAGGAGACTATATCTTTTTTTTAAATAACGATATGGTTGTCAAGGAGCCTATGTTAGCTCCTATGGTTGCTAAACTTAAAAATGATGATTATGCAGGCGTTTCACCTTGCATTATTTATTTATATAAACCAGAGCGTATACAGTATTATGGTTACAAAGATATGACCTCTATAACATTGAAACATACTACGGAAAGCTTTGATTTTACTCGACGAGACTGTTTTCTGCAACCTAAAGAAACAGAAGTTTTACATGGAGGAGCCATGATGGTACGGCGTGATGTAATAATTAAAGTGGGTGTGATGACAGAAATTTATTTCCTGTTCTATGAAGAATTTGATTGGAGCCGTAGATTACGTGAAGCAGGGTACAAGTTGTTTTATGAGCCGACTTCTGTGGTATACCATAAGGAGAGTATGACGATTAAACCGCAAACTCCCATACGAGAGTATTATCTTACTCGTAGCAGAATGATTTACGCAAGGCGTAACTGTAAAGGATGGCGTAAACTGCTCTCTTGTTTCTATCAATGTTTTGCAGTTCTTCCTAAAAAGACTTTGAGTTATGCGTGTAAGAGGCGTTTTGATTTAATTTTAGCTGTATGGAAAGGAACTTTTCATGGCTTAATAAATCCATTAAAATGATATTATCTTTGACGTTTAAGGGCATCTTGTAGAAATGTCAATGATTGCTCTTTTTTTTCTTCCTTAATGAAGTTTACTTTTGTCCAGTCGATGGCAGAATGTAATTTTGCTTGATTGAATTCACTTGAGTTGGTTATTAATCTATCCTCTAAATTGAACATTTCTAGTAATGAACGAAAGCGTGCTATTCCCCGTTTTTCATTTGCGTAAACAATAAAAGGCTTATTGAATATGATTGAAAACACACAACCGTGAAAGGAGTCAGTTATAATTATGGCCGCTTTATTGAAGCCTTGAATCCATCTCTCTACAGGAGGAATTACTTTGTCCTCTACTTTACTATTAGGCAAGGTGCTTTTGGGGAATACCGTGAATTTCTTTAATTCCTCATCTATGCATATGTTATCGATTAATTTTTTTTTGTCAGGAGTCATATCTAAAATATAATAGAACAGTTCTTTAGTTTTTTTTATTTCTGTGCTATAAGGGACTATTTTTAAATATTCATCTTTCTCTAACAACATAGTCGGATCTAATACAAGCTGAGGTGCAGCTGGGCACTTCCATTTGAATACATTGTTTATTAAATGTAATGCAGAACTCTCACGTACGGATACAGCATGGAATTTTTCAATCAGATTTCCGCAGTCTCTTATTTCTTTTTCTGAATATTCCTGCATGTCCGTGCCAAATGAAGCAGCATATGATATCCGTAAGGTCTTCTGATTATTCTTTAAAAAATCAAGAAAGAATGAACGGATATCAGGAAAAGCATATTTAGGACGCCATACTTGGTCAGAACCAACTATAATGGCATCAAATTCATAATCGTTAAGTTCGTTTAGAGACAAGGCATCTTTGTATTTATGAGGTGTTAGCGGTATATTACTACTAATAAATTCATCAGCATATTTATGTACTATATCTCTATCTCTAATAATCTTGTGTTCGGAAAACACACAACTATATTGTCTACCTAATATTTTATTGATAAAACGCTTAGTATAGAGAAATGGACGTTGTTTTAATGGTGGAAGTTTTTGCTCTTGTACAATAGCTATGTTACATACTTCATGCCCTAAACTTTGGAGAGTGTGTATTAGTGCATAGCATTGTAAGTTTCCTCCGTAATTATAATGAAGGGGTAAGGTTAAAATTGCTATTTTCATATCTGTTATTTTAATCTTGCTATAAATTAATCTCCTCTTAAACCTAAACTTCTTCCTCCATCGACAATAATATTTTGTCCGATAATGAAAGAAGATTCATCAGATGCCAAAAAGGCTGCAGTGTTTGCAATATTTTCTGGTTTTCCATATGTATAAGAATAATTAGTTTTAGTGATTTTGTCTATTATTTCGGGGGTTACCTCTCCACGTTGCACGATACCGGGAGATATACAATTCACGTTTATTCCTCCTTTTCCTAATTCCATAGCTAAGGATTTGGTATAAGCTATTATTCCTGCTTTACTTGCTGCATATTCAGAATAGCCTGCTTTGCCTTGTAAACCAATAACGGATGAAATAAAGATGATCTTTCCAGACTTTTGTTTTCTCATTTGTATAGCTGCTTTCTGGGAACAAAAAATGGCCCCTCTAAGATTTGTAGACAGTGTATTATCAATAACAGAGAAATCTTGTGAGACTATATTTGCATGCTTTTCACGAGCTGATCCCCCAGCTGTATAAATGAATATATCTATATGTCCAAATTGAGATATCAGTTTTTCAAATTTAAGGGTAATATCATCATCATCTTTGACATTTATTATACATGCATTTGCTTTATATCCCAATGTATTTATTTCATTAACAACTGGCTGTATGCTTTCATTGTGAGTTCCACAAACAATAACGTTCGCACCTTCTGCAGCTAATCTGCAACAGCATGCTCTTCCTATTGCACCAGACCCTCCGATGACTACAGCTACTTTTCCTTGAAATCTTCCATGGTCAGACAAGTTTATTTCATAGGGTCTTGTTACATGGAAAGAGGAGTATCTCTTTCTCAATATTACTCCTATTTTTCTATCAATAGAGAAAATGTTTTTGATAATATTCTTTATTGTACTCATCTCTTGTCTTTTATAATAGTTCTTGTTATTTTTTGAATGATTATGCTTCTTTCATTTGAAGAAAGCCCTACTAAGAAAATGGCTATTCCCATACTAAGAAAACAAAGCAGCATGTAAATTCCTAATCCTATAATATGAAGGTTGGTATAGTACTTATGAATTAGTAAAGGGATAGTAGTTCCTGTGAGTACAACAACAGCTCCTCTTAAATAGACTGATGTAATAAATTTTCCTACTTTTATTTTTATGGATTTTTTTAAAAAATATAATCTGATACCGTTAATAATAATCATAAGACTAATAGATACAATATAGGGTATATAAGGAGGGTAATTCCAATGTAGTAGTAAAATACTGATTGGAAGATTCAATAGACCAATGCTGCTTATTGTTATATGGTAATTTCGGATTTTACCAGTAGCTGCTTGTGCGGCAGCTAGCGTAGGACCAAAGGATTCTAGCATGGAAAGTATGAGGGTTAAGCGTACAAAAATTATTGTATATTGAGGGTACTCTCCTAACCATAATGTTAAAATCTGTTCGGTCTTTATTAGTATGGGAATAGCAAAGAATGAGATAAGATAGAATCCCATACGTGCTCCTAAACTAACAAGACTTCTCACTTCTTTTAGTTCACCAGCTGCATAGTTCTTGACGATTTGCGGATTTAAAGCTTGCATGAAATTAGTAACAAAGCCATAGATTACAGTATTCACTTGTACAGCTATTCCTCTCGCTGCATTGACTAATGTGTTAAAAAAGATATTCAATATGATATTTACGCCTTGATTTTTCAGCATGACAGAAAATACACTTATCATGTTCCAGCTAGAAAAAGAAAGCATTTCCTTCATTATAGTTTTGTTTATAGAGTAGTGGTTATCGCATTCTTCAAAATGTATTTCTGCATATCTGCTATAGACTAATCTAACGATTAATTGTGCGATCATCAACATGATAGCATATATGATAAGCTTATCTCCTCCAATCCATTGCAGAAGGAATACAACTAATAATTTAAGAGTTACTTCTAAAATACTGATATATGCAAAGGCAGACATTTTTTCGTGGGCTATAATAGCTGCGTTATAGGGTACGCTCATAATCGAAATTACAAAGCTTGCAATAGAACATTGGTACACCCAGTTTGCTGCATACATTCTTTCAGAAGGGATGTTCATTTGAGTGTTTAGAAACCATAACCCTAAAGTTTCTGCCAATAGTATGATAATGAGAGATAAGATTAGGTGGATGGACAAGCTGGTTCTAAATATGTCCTTTAACTTACCCGTATTCTGTGATCCCATTTCATAATTTAAAAAACGTTGGGTGGATGAAGCCAAAGTAGTACTTAAAAAAGAGAAAGTGCCAATAATTCCTCCAACTACGCTATATGTACCGAAGTCATTTGCCCCTAATACATTTAATACTATTCGTGATGTATATAAGGTAACCAGCAAAGTAAAAAACATTCTGATATAGAGAAACAGAGTGTTTTTCACAATAATATTTTTATTTGCCTTCATTGCATTATTTATTGCTTAATGATGCGTATTGCCTTTTTTGCAATGTTTTTGGCTTCATTGACTATTTTTTCGGACATAGAAGGATGATATAAAGAAGAGGTGAAATCTTGCATTGCATTTATATCTCTTACTGTTGTTGAGTGGACTTCCAATAATATGGGGTGTTCTATACTTAAATCTGTTAGTATATTGATTCCTTCATCTATTTCATCTTTGGATGACGCTTCTATATATTGAAAACCTAAAGATTCGACCCATCCTTGGGCAGAAGTTATATGTCCGGCAGCAATATGTGCAGGCAGGGTTTTGCGCATTTCTTTATTAATGGGGGCATACATAACAGCTCCACCCTCATTGTTTATAAGCATAATACGTAACTTCTTTGATAAATGTCTGTTCCACAGAGCATTCATGTCATAAAAGAAAGATAAGTCACCGATAATTAGAAAGGTTGCTTTAGGGTTTGCTGCTGCAAATCCTACCGCAGTTGACATACTTCCGTCAATGCCATTTACACCACGATTGCAGTTGATACGGATTGAATCATTGGTTGGAAAGAAATGTGCCATTCGGATGGTACAACTATTGGCTAATTGTAGATCTGCATTTTCAGGGAAGTTGGTTAGAAGCCTACCGATGGCATATAATTCTCCACATTCTGCTGTTGGTATCGGAATTTGGCAAGATATTTTCTTCCAAGCTTCTTCATAATCATTCTGATGTGTAGCAATGCCTGTAGATGATAATTGTTCAAAAAAGAATGCTTCTCCCATTTCGAATATTTCAGTAAGGGTTCTGAAAGGATCGCACACTTTATCTTCATATCCTACTTGCCAATGAGGAATTTTAGCAGGTCGTAACAGTGCTTTTATTTCATTGTTGAAAATATAATTTCCTCCTATGCTGATAACGATGTCAGGTATTAAATTAGCCTTGTCTTCCCATCTTAATGAGGATAAAATGGCTGGCACATTGTAAATAGCCTTTGGATGGTGAAGATTCGATATTTTATCAGTCAGTATAATAACATTGAAACATTCACAGAATCTGTCAATTGCCTTTTTAAAACGGTCGGTCAAAGAGACGGACTGCCCCCAGATAATCATTATTTTTTTGTTGTTCAGTTTTGTTGATGCCTCTATCCACATTTCGGGGGGAGCGTCAGCTCTTCTTAAAGATATTTTTCTAACCTCTGGTAAAGAGGTATTAGAAAATGTATCATTTCGATGAGATGTGAAAGGTATATTAAGGTGTACCGGCCCTTTCCCATGGTGATTTAGTTCCAAGAGCCCTTCGTTTAAGATACGATTAGCATACCATTCATCAGTATCTGTTTTTATTTCACGGAGTTGTCCTTGGTACTTTGTACAGTTAGTGAATGTGCTTAATTGGTCATACATTTGGTCCTCCAGTTGATTGAGTAATTCCGGAGGACGGTCACTGGATAGAATAAGCAAGGGCAATTTCTGATAAAATGCTTCTACTATAGCACTTCCGTAATTCATACATGCAGTTCCTGAAGAACAGGTTATTGCAACGGGATCCCCTGTCTGCTGAATCATGCCTAATGCAAAAAAAGCAGCACTCCTCTCATCCACAACAGAATAAAGACTGAAAGAATTGTCCGCTTCCAAAGAATGAACTAAGGAAAAGTGGCGGCTACCGGGGGATACCACAATTCTCTTTATTCCAAATTGTTTCAGTAATGATATTATTTGGAGAACTAATTTATTGTCTGAGTACATAAATAGAGTTAGTTGGGGTTATTATATGTAGGCAAAAATACTAAACCTTTATAAGAGGAGCAACATTTATCTCATGTTTTTGATATTTTTGAATAATGTAAGAAAAATGCATTATTTCATTTAGGAGAAACTATTTCTACATCTTTTCGAGAAAGAGTAAGGTTAACTATCTGAAAAGATATTATGTAGTAGTTTGTTGTTTTGTGTAAATTTGAGGTGAAGAGAGGGGTTTACCACCCCTCTCTCTCCACTTCAAAGCACGGACATTCCTTCGTCCACTCCATCGGTTCCACCTCCCCGTTTCCATTCACATCCGGACTCAGATCCCGGTGTCCCACTACCCGTGCCTCCGGATAATCCATTTTCAGCGCCCGCACCAGTACCCGCAACGAATGTCGCTGCCACTCCGTCCGGGTGTCCTTTGCCAGTCCGTGGCTGTCCAGTCCACCCTCATAGCAGATACCGATTGAGTGAGCATTGTACCCACGCGCGTGGGCACCGACCCTCTCGACCGTGCGTGTGGACTTGATATCACCGTTACGGCGAACGTAGAAATGATAGCCGATACCATCAAAACCACGGAGGCGGTGGGCGGTGTCCAAGTCGTGCTCGGTAAAGGGGCGGTCCTCGCGGGTGGCACTGCAATGGATGACGATTAAATCGATCTTCCTCATACGTGTTTACAAATTCATCGCGTTCGCACTAAAAGCGCCTATTATAGCCGAAGCCACCGCGATGATTACCTTCAAAATCTTGTCCCAAGTCGTTTTTTTCATAAGAGAGTTTTTTAGTGATTAGTGATTAGTGATAAATGATAAGCAGGCTGCGCAGCCTTTAATTTTTAATTCTTTAATTTTTAATTTCCAAAGCCTCCGGCTTTAGACCCTATCCCAGCGGATCATCCTCAATACCGCCGTCTCCGCCATCGCCACCAGTATTTCCGCCACCGGAATTGCCACCGGACGAGCTGCCGTCTTCGGACACTAATTCGAAGGTGATGTTATTGGCACCCCCTCTGGTACTGGCATTGCTGTCGTTCACCAGACGCAAGGTGTTGGCCACCTTGAAACGGATGTTGACACGTTCGATATTTTTCACCGTACAGTCCTTGGCCACTTCGGTGGCGCGACATTTAAAGGTGGTGTGGAAAATTCCGAAACCGTCTAGGCGGACACTGTTACCGTCGGTCATCACCTGGCGCATCTGGCGCACAATGGCTTTACCGACGTGTACCACGTCCTCGGCCGACATTCCGCCCAAGGCTTCGATGTCCTGCGCGATGCGTTCGAGGTCGAAGATCTTTGCATCTTTCGATTTACGTTTCAGGGTGAAAACCATCGGAGATGCTGCGTCTCCGATTTTCTTATGGCGCTGTGTGCGCACTACTAAAGCGTTTGACATGTTGAGTAATGTTTAATAGTTAATAATCAATTTTTCAACGTTGATGCAACAAAGGTACAGCATGAGGCAAGGGAGGAGGGACGTTAAGGGAGGCTACAGGACGTTACAGGACGTTACAGGACGTTATGGGAGAATAAGGGACGATAGAGTCGATTTTGAAGTGCAAAAAAAGGGGGAACCTTAAGGTTCCCCGAAAACATTGACGATGAGTTGTACCTGTGCAGGCGTATAGTGCCTGCTACCGC
>ERZ837910.5362-NODE-5362-length-11603-cov-85.893055_pt1 | contig 11603 bp, 9 predicted proteins | sample MGYA00519940_ERZ837910 | MGnify/ENA primary metagenome ERZ837910 (study PRJEB31850, sample SAMEA3708825) | human gut metagenome | biome: human gut; feature: human-associated habitat; material: faeces | place: China | collected 2014 ... | reverse complement strand
TTTGACATATCAGGGGCTATTCCATTTCATCGTCCAACAAAATGGGTGCAGTACATTCTCTGTGGAAACAGGGGCGCGCATTAGCTTCTCAACCAGAGAGTGTCACAAAGACAAATATTGCTGAAAATCGCATTCATCGTTCAGGCGTGAATGCCCGGAGACAAAAGCCGCTGTCCACACAGTCCCCCTCTGACCTGAACAAAAAGCATACACACAACAGGCTCACCTGACCCCGAAAAACCATAACTTCAGCAATACCAGTGACACCAGCACGTTACCTCAGTGCCACATCTTCAGACCGCGATCAATCTGAAATGTGACTATCGGGGCAATATCCCTGCTTTGTGGTACACGATAACCAGAAAACATCCCCTGAACCGCCAGCCAGAAAGACTGGCCACAAAAGGGGTAAGCTGAAATCGTTTATGGATTACATCGACATATGCCTGGCAGAGAATGTCCGGAATGACGAGGTTATCTTTGCGGAGATTAAGGCAATGGTATACGGGCCGACGTTCCATGCCGCGTTACTACATTCAGCCCGGACGTAAAATGCGCCCGTCAAAAAGAACGGTTCGCTTCGAAACTCAGCCAGGATACCACCTCTCCGCCACACCCGGGAAGAAGTTGATATGGTGGTTGCCGGACAACAGCGCTCCTGGATTGACTGCTGCATCACTCAACCACGCTGAATATCAAAGGAGAGCGTTACCGGTTAAAAGAGAAACGTAAAGCTGTGGTGATGACCCAAAACGCAACGCCTGTCAGTGAGGATGAAATGGTGAAAAGCGGACAGCATCAGTAACGGAAGTATCTTAGCGGGTACGAAAATGGCAGGATCGTGACATTGACAGAATATCTCCTGATCATCCTGAATGACTGCAGTTGCTGTAGAAAAGTAAGCTGTCTCCACCCACGGCACCACTTAACAGGCATTCCGTAACTTCCCCCAGACTTACTATGACGCATTATCGGTGCACTGAAAACGGGAGAGTGCGCTTAAAACCGCAGACCGCATGCGGGTGTTACTGCATGACAGTCTGGCCGTATTGTGAGATGTCGGCAGGAACCGATGTCCGCGCAGGGGGGAACTTCCTGCAGTACCTGACGCTTCAAATGGTATTAACCGTAGGGTGTTGTTGGTTCCGGATCGCGGAAATGGGAGCACAGGTCTGCTACGGGGTGTACCTCTGACAGTAAATCCGGCTCGCTCATCTGACAGCCTCTCTCCCGGAAAAGACCAAAAATGAGATCGTCTCCTCAACAGCAGAGAAGAGGTCTTGACAGACAGGCTACATTGCATACGATTTATGAAGAAAAAGACAGCAAATATGGAGGTTATAGCGGAGAATACCCTACGAAATTCCTATGAAAAACGATTGAAAAAAATATCAAATTCGATTCGTTTTTATATGCTTTTTGGGAGCGTGGCGATGACGAACTGTTGCATGTGCAGAGGAGAATGCACCCGGAAGCACCAGAATCATCCAGAAAGGCAGAACGATTACGCATCAAACCAGGAGACAGCAATATCAAGGTAATATACTGATTTAAAATGAATTTACAGCAATACGTGAAAACATTTTTTACTTAAAGGAGACAGATGCGCTGAAGAGAGTGCAGGTATTTTTATATAAAAATGAGAAGTTTACGGGATGTATATCCGGCACACTATGACCGGAGAATATCAGTCAAGCTTAAAAAGACAATAAATACAGTGAGTTAAATACACAGAGAAAACGTAGTATCAGAGGGTACATCTTACAACAGAGACTGAATTTCCGGTTTTTCATAACCGGCGCATTCCGGAAAGTGCAGGCGGCCCGGAGGTTTTCTGACGCCACTACCTGGTAGATTGTTCTGTACATCATGTACGGAGGTTTTTGTTTGCTTTTTTAAAATCTGCAAATGTGAGAAAAGCAGGTGAGGTGTATTGTGGGAAAGGAACTGGATGATATCTGCACCAGCTGTCCGTATATCGATACTGTAAAACGGCACAAACAACAGCTCGGTGCCATAGAGGAATATACACAGTGGTTAAAAAAAGAACCACGGGCATCTTATTTTTTTCTGTTCCAGCTGTATACCCGCATTCACAATACATTTTTCTCCCAAAAGCAACAACTCCCGTTCACTCCCGGTGGCACTCACTGCCCGGAACCTGATGTCACCCTTCGGGACTTAACGCTTTCCCCTGGCTACCACAGTGATTATGCCCCTCAACCCATTCCGGAGATGGACAGTTCTGCTGTTGTTCCCCCAACTAATGAAAACACCTCGCCTCCGGAAGATACTCCCGACAACACTCCGGCCGGAGGCAATACCGGACAAGCGGAAAAGACCAGAAACGCAGGACTCACACCCATTCCTGAAAAACGTTCAGGAATGCCCCCGGAACATCTGCGGTTTGCCACGGGGTTTCCATCGCAACCGAAGATTGCCGGTCCCAGAGAAAAGCCGATGCGCACCGTGCATCCGGATAAAATCTACCGTGAAATTATATGGTTCTGCTCCAGTTACCTGCTGAAATCCGGACCAGAGGCTACGAGGACGATTATCAACTCAGTATTCTCTGAATGGGCCAGCATAAACAATGATTACCCCTCCCCCTTTTCGTGGGTGGACAGCAGGGACAGTGAACAGTGTGACTGGTTATGGAACGCCATGCAGATCCGGTGTGTGGGAACCCCGCTGAATCCCCTTACCCCGGAGCAGAAATACTGGTTTGCCTGCGCCACGTTTGATAACTGGGAGGGCTGGAATGAGCAACAGGTACAGTTTTTACTGGAAAGTAATCCCAGACGGAACAGAGCGAAGTTTACGCAGGTCTCCTTCCAGGCCCCCAGGATTCAGCATAAAGCGATTCTTCTTGATGAGCTGAAAAGTGCCCGGGAGCAACAAAAAAGGCGTGATGAACGTGCTGATGGTTCCGTCCCTCTGAAACTGTCCGGAAAAATCCACAAACAGCTTGAAAGTATTGCCCGAAGTCGTGGTGTCCTCCCAAAAAAACTGCTGAATGAAATGATTGAGCAGGCGTACCATGATTTGGTGGCAACCAGGCAGAACAGCCAAATCGATTCCAGATAATTTCAGACAGATATTATTTCCGTGAATCCCCCGCCACCTTTCCGGTGCGCGGGGTTTTGTCTTTTTTCACCGGGAATACATGTATGAATCCGTCTGATGCCATTGAGGCAATTGAAAAACCGCTCTCCTCCCTGCCTTACTCACTTTCCCGTCACATCCTGGAACATCTGCGCAAACTCACCAGTCACGAACCCGTGCCTGGCATTATGGGTAAAAGCGGGGCCGGTAAATCCTCACTCTGTAATGCGCTGTTTCAGGGGGAGATCACCCCGGTCAGTGATGTTCACGCCGGCACCCGGGAAGTGCAGCGCTTCCGTCTGAATGGCCATGGTCACAGCATGGTTATCACTGACCTGCCCGGGGTGGGCGAGAGCCGGGACAGGGATGCAGAGTATGAAGCCCTGTACCGTGACATTCTGCCCGAACTGGACCTGGTACTGTGGCTGATTAAAGCCGATGACCGTGCCCTGTCTGTGGATGAGTATTTCTGGCGACACATCCTGCACCGGGGACATCAGCGGGTACTGTTTGTGGTGATGCAGGCCGATAAAACGGAGCCCTGCCATGAATGGGATATGGCCGGTATTCAGCCTTCTCCCGCACAGGCACAGAACATTCGCGAAAAAACGGAGGCGGTATTCCGTCTGTTCCGGCCCGTACATCGGGTTGTTGCCGTATCGGCCCGCACCGGCTGGGAACTGGATACGCTGGTCAGTGCGCTCATGACAGCACTTCCCGACCATGCCGCCAGTCCCCTGATGACCCGCCTGCAGGACGAGCTGCGCACGGAATCTGTCCGCGCTCAGGCCCGTGAACAGTTTACCGGTGCGGTGGACCGGATATTTGACACGGCGGAGAGCGCCTGTATTGCCTCTGTTGCACGCACGGTTCTGCGTGCCGTCCGTGACTCGGTGGTCTCTGTTGCCCGCGCGGTATGGAACTGGATTTTCTTCTGAACCCGGTGGTGATGTACCAGGCTGTTGTTACAGATTTTTAACTCCATGAAAACACTATGCAAACGCAGCCATACCCGGGTTGTCCCCTTGCGTTGTGTTTCTCAAGTTAATAGAATACATCGATCGTTACTATCATATCGATCGTTATAAACGATCGTTTGTAGTAAATGACCTCCTCCGTGGTTGTCATGAAAATGCGTCTTAGGAAGGTTAAATAATGCACGAAAAGAACATCGCCCTGCTTTGTGATGAAGCCGACCGACTTTTGCAACTGAACATTAATCTGCTCCGGCAAATGGTTGAGGAGCCAGATGTGTTATCTGACAGTAAGAACGAAAACAGACTGCTTTTTGATAAACAGAAAGCACTGAAAAGAATTGAGGAGCTGGAGGGCGAACAAATCAAAACCGCCCGCAGGGAGATGGTGCTGGCTGTTGTCGGCACGATGAAAGCAGGCAAATCAACCACCATCAACGCCATTGTGGGGCAGGAAATTCTGCCTAACCGTAACCGCCCCATGACCTCTGTACCGACGCTCATCCGCCACGTTCCCGGAAAAACTGAGCCGGTTCTCCATCTGGAACATATTCAGCCTGTCCGCAATTTATTAATCACACTGCAGGAAAAACTCGCCACCCCGGCAGGACAGCAGGTCGCACAGACCCTGCAGCAAACCGGGGATACCCGCGAACTGCTGGATATTCTGACGGATGATGGCTGGCTCAAAAATGAATACCACGGGGAGGAGGAAATCTTTACCGGACTGGCATCGTTAAACGATCTGGTTCGTCTTGCTGCGGCAATGGGGACTGAATTTCCTTTTGATGAATACGCAGAAGTGCAGAAACTGCCGGTGATCGACGTGGAATTCAGCCATCTGGTGGGGATGGATGCATGCCAGGGAACACTCACACTGCTGGATACCCCCGGCCCTAATGAGGCCGGACAACCGCAGATGGAAGTGATGATGCGGGATCAACTGCAGAAAGCCTCTGCGGTTCTGGCTGTGATGGATTACACCCAGATGAACTCAAAAGCGGATGAAGACGTCCGTAAAGAGCTTAATGCCATTGCTGACGTATCAGCCGGCCGCCTGTTTGTACTGGTCAATAAATTTGATGAGAAAGACCGCAATGGCGATGGGGCAGATGCCGTACGCCAGAAAGTTCCGGCAATGCTGAACAGCGATGTGCTGCCCGCCTCCCGCGTTTATCCCGGATCCTCACGCCAGGCATACCTGGCTAACCGTGCGCTTCATGAGTTACGGAAAAACGGAACCCTTCCTGTTGATGAAGCCTGGGTCGATGATTTTATCAGAGGTGCCTTCGGTTGCATGAAAAAAGAATACGTCTGTAAAGACAGTGAACTGGCAACTGAAGGGGCGACAGACCTGTGGGAAGGCTCACTTATCGATCAACTGATAACGGAAGTCATACAGAGCTCACATTCCAGAGCTGCGGCACTGGCGGTTGACTCTGCCGCCGCAAAACTGATGCAGAATGCAGAAAATATCAGTGAATACCTGTTGTTACGCCATCAGGGGCTACAGCAAAGCATTCAGTCACTGCAGTCGCATATCACCAGCCTGCTTGCGGATATCCGGGAAATCGCGGACTGTCAGGAGCAGATGACCACTGATGTCAGAATGGCCATGGAGGAGATCGATACTAAAACCCGGGAATTACTGACGGGGGTCTGCACCTCACTGGAAGAGGAGCTGAATGACTATTTCAGAAGCGGTAAACGCAAAGAACAGCAAATGCTGGAGGAAGAAGACGCAGAACAACGAAGGTCTCAGTCCGGATTATGGGGGAAAATTTCTCAATGGTCCGGTATCAACAACCAGGGCCGGGAGGATTACAGGAAACGAGATTTTGCCCCGGACAGCCCCGAAATAAAATTCAGTGATCGCAGGGAAGCCCTTGAACTGATGACGCAAATCGAATCGACCGTGACCAGCCTGCACCGTGAGGCTGAAGCACAGTTCCGGCCTGAGCTGGAGAAAATCGTCAGCGGGATTGAAACAGGTTTTCGTGGCACGGCCCTGTACGCCACAGAAAACATTGCCGGTCGCATCAATGCCCGCCTGGAGGATGAGGGCTTTACCGTAAAAATCAGTTTTCCGGCAGTCAGCCAGTTACAGACCCGGCTCGCGGTAAAAATAAATCTGAGTGCGCTTATGGAGGAAAGAACGGAGACCGTCACCCGTCGCCGTCGGCAGAGTGGCGTATGGGGAACCGTTTGTCGATGGTTTGGCACCAGTGACCTGGGCTGGGAAAACTATGACGAGGATGTGAGTCGCAGCGTGATCAATATCAACAAGGTCAGAGAGGAAGTTATGTCACTGACCCGGGCATATTTCGGGGAGCTGCAGGCATCCATTGAGCAGGATATTAACCAGCCCGTCCGCCAGGAAATCGATGCCTTTTTCTGCGCATTCAGGGAGAAAGTTGAACAACTGCGTAACACGCTGATTCAGAGCTCTGAAGATCATAAACGCGATCAGCAGGCGCAGGAACGGCTTACCGGGCGACTTCAGGCATTAAATGAAAGGGTTCCTGAGCTCATTACTGACAGTAAGGCGCTGAGGGAAGAGCTGGAGACAATGCTGTGACTTCACCATTTATTCAACAAATTGCTGATAACCGGGTATGTCAGGTACTCACCTGTCTTCCTGAAAAATTTGTGGTTGATTTCGCAAACGGAATCGATGTTGCACAGGAGCATATCCGCACGGCCGGAGAGCGCACGTTCTTCCGGCGTTTAAAAGAGGGGCTGACCGGCGAAGGCGCTGCACGGCAGAATGCCATCAATGCGTCGCTTGCACAGGGCGTTGAGGCGTCCCTGCGCTGGCTGACGGAGATGACAACGTCACTTGCCACCACAAACTACGCGATTACCCGGGTAAACGACAGGGTCAGTTCACTGGTCAGTGATACAGCCAGGCTGGCGCATTATTCCGCAGATACGCGGGAGCAGTTACTCACCCTGGCCGATCAGGTTCACCATAAACTGAATCATCTTGAAGAAAAACTCCACCGTGTTGACCAGGTTCAGCGGGCGCAGTTACATCTTGAGCAGATATTCTCATGGTGGAGCGCCGGGCGATATGCGTCATTTTCCCCTGCCGGACGTTGTTATGTGGCACTTGAAGAGCTTCGCTGGGGCGCGTTTGGTGATGTGATACGTCAGAGCGAAACAGGCCAGGTTAACCAGCTACTGGATATTCTCAGACATAAAGCATTAACGCAGATGGCACAGGAGAGTGGCGGTAGTGCAACCGTGCGTCTGAACACTCTGGACTGGCTTGGTGGTCAGGGCCGGGAGCAGGCAGATAACGAGTGGCATGACGCGATTAACTGGCTGGGAGACTGGTGCAGTGAAGAGCAGCATCCGGTGATCTGGTCAACCACGCAGGCTGCAGAACACTTACCGGTTCGCATGCCTCGCCTCTGCTCTGCAGAACGCCTCTCTGAAAGTATGGTCGATGAAATATTTCAGAAGGGGGCTGCATGAGTACAGAAATGAAAACGGGGCTGGTGCTGTCCGGTGGCGGGGCGGTGGGCGCTTATCAGGCGGGAGTGGTTAAGGCACTGGCAGAGTGTGGTACACAGATCAGCATGGTTTCAGGGGCCAGCATTGGCGCATTCAATGGTGCCATTATCGCGGCCTCTACCGATCTGTCAGAAGCTGCCGTACGCCTGGAGGCGCTCTGGGATCATCTGGGGAATAATCAGGTGCTGTCGGTAAACAGATTGGTTTACTTTTCATTGCTGAAAAAATTGTTCCAGGCAATGAACCTCTGCCAGATCCCCGGACGTGCAGGAGCACTGCTTACGACGCTTCTTCGCCATATATCGACAATCAACGGGTTTGACAATCTGATGGCTCAGCCGTTGTTGTCAGATGAGCCCCTGACAGCGCTGATGGATCATTATCTTGATACTGATGCTCTGGCAGACGGGCTACCGCTGTATGTGTCGCTGTACCCCACAGAAGGGGGCATGCAGGATATTATTGACTGCATTCGTGCTGAACTGGGTGTCGGAACCACGAAAAACGCCGTTTTTCAGCATATCCAGAGCCTGCCCCGCGGACAGCAGAAAGAGGCTCTGCTTGCGTCAGCCGCGCTGCCCCTGCTGTTCCGTCCCCGTGAGGTTCAGGGGACAATGTTCGGTGATGGTGGTATGGGAGGATGGCGAAATATGCAGGGAAATACCCCTGTGACGCCTCTGGTCGATGCCGGATGCAATATGGTGATTGTGACGCATCTGAGTGACGGTTCTTTATGGGATCGCCAGGCTTTTCCGGACACCACAATCCTTGAGATCCGTCCCCGGAAAAGGCTGAAATATGCAGGTGATGGTGGCAACAGCGGCGGTCTGCTCAGTTTTACATCGGCACATACCGACGCCTGGCGTCAGCAGGGCTATGAAGACACGATGCTGGCGATGGAGCATATCCGGAAACCGCTGGCAGCACGTCAGGCACTGACCCGGTCAGAGGCGGTATTGCAGAAAAGCCTGGATATAACGGAAGAGGCAGATTTGGCACTGAGAAACGCGATGGCCCGGATTAAATAAAGACGCCCCAAAGAAACGCCACCGCCTGTGGTGGTGTTTTTCCTGTCTGGTGTTATTGAAAATATTTTCAGATATATATTACCTGAGAGAAAGTTTTACCCCTCACCTGTCAATTCACTCACTGGAAATTTAATTATGAAATTACCTGTAAAGTTATTAATGAGCCTTATATCTCTGGTCAGCGTTATTGCACGTGCCGGGGAATATAAAAATTACAGCCGGGATGAAATAAAATACTGGCGATATACATCATACAAGGGGGGGAAACTTCCGGAAGGTTTCACTGATGAGAAATTTTCCAGCGCCATTTACAACGGAAGAATATTTACAATGAAACGTTTACATACCCTTATGTTATTTCTGGCGGTTCTGTTCACGGGCTTTAACTTTAACGCAGAAGCGGCTACCGTAAAACAAGCTCTTAGTTGTAACCCGGAAGCCTGGGCTGAACAACCTGGAGCGTGTCCATCAACGTACGAGTTGTACGAAGGTGACGCTACCTACAAAGCCGCTATCGACAAAGCATTAAAACCGGTCGGACTGAGCGGCATGTTCGGTAAAGGCGGCTATATGGATGGCCCTGGTGGAGGTATCACGCCAGTAAACATTAACGGTACAGTCTGGTTCCAGGGCGACGGTTGCAAAGCCAATACCTGCGGCTGGGACTTTATCGTAACACTCTATAACCCAAAAACCCATGAAGTTGTTGGCTACCGTTACTTTGGTTTAGATGACCCGGCCTACCTGGTTTGGTTCGGTGAAATTGGCGTGCATGAATTCGCGTATCTGGTGAAAAACTACGTAGCTGCGGTTAACTAATTTAAGGAGTCTATCATGAAAACTTTTATCAAAACTTTACTCGTTGCTGTAACTATTCTGTTCTCTGTCTTCGCTACTGCGAAACAAGTAAAACTGCCAAATAACATCAAATACGTTAATACTACAGAAGCGTTTTCCTGTACCGAAATTGACGGTATGAATTGCCAGACAAAGAATCAGTTCAACTATAAAGATAACAGCTATGTTTTCGTGCTTGAGCGTGGTGGTGCCTGGTGCTACGACTACACTGTCTCGGTAGTTAACCTGAAAACCGGGAAAGCACAAATGATTGAATACGGGGACAATCAACTGTGCTCAGGTAGCAACAAACCGTTCTTCGAAATCAAAAATGGCGTACCGACGGTAGGAGTCATCGACACATCCGGAAAACCTGTCGTTGTAGCCCAGGACAAACTTAAAATCTAAGGAGTAAACCATGCGTTTCTCTGCACATTATTAATATCAAAGGTAAATACAGCCCCAGCCATTGTTACCGGAAAGCCGCTTAATGCGTGGCTCGCCAGTGAAAGGCCTCTCAGACAATAAACCTTATTCATTTCACCCGTCAGGCCGCGTCTTCTCCGGGAGACGCGGCTTTTTTCATTTATTGCACCAGTAAATCTTAACCACCGATAAGGAGCAAAGTATGCGATTAGCCAGTCGTTTTGGTTATGCTGCAAACCAGATACGCCGTGACCGTCCGCTGACACATGAAGAACTGATACGCCATGTACCCAGTATTTTTGGGGAAGACCGGCACATCTCCCGCAGTGAACGGTATGCGTACATTCCCACCATTACCGTCCTGGAAAATCTGCAGCGGGAAGGCTTTCAGCCGTTCTTCGCCTGCCAGACCCGTGTGCGCGACCCGGGCCGCCGGGGATACACAAAACACATGCTGCGTCTGCGGCGGGCCGGAGAGATAAACGGAGAACATGTCCCTGAAATTATTCTGCTCAACTCTCATGACGGTACCTCCAGCTACCAGATGCTGCCGGGTTACTTCAGGTTCGTCTGCCAGAACGGGTGCGTCTGTGGCCAGTCTCTGGGGGAAGTGCGTGTTCCACACCGGGGAAATGTAGTGGAGAAAGTTATCGAAGGGGCTTACGAGGTGGTGGGCGTGTTTGACCGGATAGAGGAGAAGCGTGATGCCATGCAGTCGCTGGTCCTGCCGCCACCGGCACGCCAGGCGCTGGCACAGGCGGCACTGACTTACCGTTATGGTGACGAACATCAGCCCGTCACCACCGCCGACATTCTGACGCCGCGACGCCGGGAGGATTACGGTAAGGACCTGTGGAGCGCATATCAGACCATCCAGGAGAATATGCTGAAAGGCGGGATTTCCGGTCGCAGTGCCAGAGGAAAACGTATCCATACCCGGGCCATTCACAGCATTGATACCGACATTAAGCTCAATCGCGCATTGTGGGTGATGGCAGAAACGATGCTGGAGAGCCTGCGCTGATGCCGTTTCCCTGAGTGAGGGAATCATTCAGCTTTCGTTCCTGAAAAACACACATTTATTTGTTATTTAAGGAGTTATCTCATGAAAACCGTTTCTCAGAATACCCCCACAATTTATTCAGCTACAACACCAGAGAATAATCCGCCTCAGTTGGTTGCCAGCCTCGTCCCTGATGAACAGCGCATCAGCTTCTGGCCGCAGCATTTTGGCCTCATTCCACAGTGGGTGACCCTGGAGCCCCGTGTCTTCGGCTGGATGGACCGTCTGTGCGAAGACTACTGCGGTGGTATCTGGAATCTGTACACCCTGAACAACGGCGGGGCATTTATGGTACCCGAACCGGATGACGATGATGACGAAACATGGGTACTGTTCAATGTCATGAACGGTAACCGCGCTGAAATGAGCCCGGAAGCCGCCGGCATTGCTGCCTGTCTGATGACGTACAGTCATCATGCCTGTCGTACAGAGTGTTATGCCATGACGGTCCATTATTACCGGCTGCGGGATTACGCCCTGCAGCATCCGGAATGCAGCGCCATTATGCGCATCATCGACTGAATGGAGAGAAGCACAATGCAACAACTTTCCTTTCTGCCAGGAGAGATGACGCCCGGCGAGCGCAGCCTCATTCTGCGGGCCCTGAAAACCCTGGACCGCCATCTTCATGAACCCGGCGTGGCCTTCACC
>ERZ837910.5344-NODE-5344-length-11640-cov-6.394562_pt1 | contig 11640 bp, 9 predicted proteins | sample MGYA00519940_ERZ837910 | MGnify/ENA primary metagenome ERZ837910 (study PRJEB31850, sample SAMEA3708825) | human gut metagenome | biome: human gut; feature: human-associated habitat; material: faeces | place: China | collected 2014 ... | reverse complement strand
GCTGCCGGAGCGGTGCTTAAGCCGCAAGGCGGGAATTGTGCGGTGTTGCCTAAAGCCCAAATCCCGCAATACCCAGCTTTTTGCCGTGGAACTTCACAGTATTTCCATGCTTTTAACACATTTGGCAGGTACACTAAAATGCAGCAAAATCCATGGTCCAGAAATTTTTTATAAAGAAAATAGAGAGGCAGGAAACCCGGATGGAAGAAAACGAGATCACATCCCCCTTTGTGGAGGATGCCACCACCCCCGATACGGCCAGCACGCAGCCCACGGCCCCGGCACCCAAACGCAAAAACTGGTTCCGCCGCCACACCAAGCTGTGCGTGGCGGTTGTCATTCTGGCGGTGGTTGCCGCTGTTGTGGGCAGCCAGCTGCGTAAAAGCAAAGCGGCCGCAGGCGCTTTGGCAGACTATCAGTATGTGCGCACCACGACCCTGAAAACCACCAGCCTGAATGACTCCGTTACCGTGAACGGCACGGTGAAATCCGGCGATGAAGCCAGCGTTACCGTGGCAGATTCCGCCAAAACCTACAAGGTTGCCACCGTCAATGTGGAGGTGGGTGATACTGTGCAGGAAGGCGATGTGATCGCCACGCTGGACACCACCGACCTTGAAAAGCAGATCGAAAACGCAGAGCAAAGCTACAACGATACCCTGCAGCAGGCCCAGACCAGCTATGACCGCGCGGTGGATGAATATAACACCGCAGTGGTGCAGCATGAGAATAACCTGATCGACCTGCAGGCCAAGATTGATGATGCGGACAAGAACCTGTCCGATGCACAGGATGCACTGGAAACCGCAAAGAGCAGCCGCGATTCCGCCCAGAGCGCCTATGATTCTGCCTGCAGCAGCTACGATACCATCAAGGCGGCGTATGATAATGCCGCTGCCAGCATCAGCACCTTTACCGATGCCGTCAACGCGGCGGCCAGCACCCAGAACGATGCCATCAGCCGGGTAAACAGCGCCATCGCTGCCTACAACGCCGACCCCAGCGAGGCCAACCAGGCGGCCATGAATGAGGCAAACAATGCCCTGAGCGCTGCCCAGGCAGCCTATCAGCAGGCACAGAATGACCTGGCTAACGCGCAAAACAGCTGTTCCGTCACGGAGCTGGGGTTGTATGGCTTTACCGCCATTCAGCAGTCTTTGAACAGCGCGGAACAGACCAAAACCAGCGCCCAGAATGCCCTGACCAGTGCCCAGAACGCAGTGGAAACGGCCCAGAACCAGATTGAAACCTGCGAAAGCCAGCAGAAATCCGCCCATGACAGCTATGACCAGGAAAAGAACTATTCCACCATCAAGGCCAAGGCGCAGAGCGTGGAAGACGCCAAAACCAAGCTGGAACAGGCCAAGCGCACCCCCGATACTTTGACCACCCTGAAAGACACCCTGGCCAACTGCACCCTGACGGCCACCATGTCCGGTACCATCACGGCGCTGGATGCAACGGTCGGTTCTATCTGCACCGGCACCGTGGCAACCATTCAGAACACCGATGCCCTTGTGGTGGAAGTTACGATCCCCTCCAATGATGTGCCGGGCCTGACCACCGGCATGCGCTGCAATATTACCAGCGATGCCACCGGCGATGATGTGATCGCCGGTACCCTGACCCAGATCGACCCCGTTGCCAATGATTCCGGCACGTTCGGCGCAAAGGTGCGCGTGAACGGCGATGCAGACGACCTGCTGATCGGCATCCAGGCCAAGGTGGAAATTGTCAAGAACGCGACCGACGGCGTGTTTACCGTGCCCATTGATGCCGTTGGCACCAAAGAGGACGGCACCCAGTATGTGCTGCGCAAAACCGGCGGCGAAGGCACCGATATGACCTTTGAGGAAGTGACCGTGACCACCGGCGATGCCAACGATTATTATACCGTGATTTCCAGCGATGACCTGAAGGAAGGCGATGTGATCCGCTCCAGCGCCGACCTGACCCAGGGCATTGTGACCGGCAGCAGTGATGACAGCGCCGACTTCTTCTTCACTGCCGGCGGTGATGAACCGATTGGCGGTACGGACGCCCCGGCGGGCGGCCCCGGCGGTGACGTGGGCGGCGGCCCGGCCGGTGGACCGGGAGGTAACTGATATGCCGCAGAATAAACAGGCGTTTGTCAATGCCATTGTGCAAAGCCTTGGGGCGGGGCAGCCCAACCGCCGCCCGCTGATTGCCATGCGCGGCATCCGCAAAAGTTACTATATCGGCCAGCCGAACGAGTTGGAAATCCTGCACGGCATTGATTTGACTGTGTGGCCGGGGGAGTTCGTTGCTATTGTGGGTGAATCCGGCTCCGGCAAAAGTACCCTGATGAATATTATCGGCGTGCTGGACAAGCCGACCTCTGGCGAGTATACGCTGGACGGGGTGGATATCCATAAAGCAGACGATGACGAACTGGCGGGCATCCGCAACAATAAAATCGGCTTTGTGTTCCAGACCTATAATCTCATCGGCCGCCAGAGCGCGCTGAAAAACGTGGAGTTGCCCATGCTGTATGCCGGCATTCCCGGCGGCGAGCGTACCCGCCGCGCCAAGGAGTGGCTGGACCGCGTGGGAATGGGCGAGCGTGCCCGCCACCAGCCCAACGAGCTTTCCGGCGGTCAGAAACAGCGCGTTGCCATTGCCCGCGCCATGGTCAACGACCCGGCGCTGATCCTGGCAGACGAGCCAACAGGCGCACTGGACAGCGAAACCTCCCGCGTGGTGATGGACCTGTTCCATGAAATGCACGAAAAATACCACAAAACCATTGTGCTCATTACCCACAACCCCGCGCTGGCCGAGGAATGCCAGCGGGTGCTGACACTGCACGATGGCCGCATTATTGCCGAACGGAAGGGGAGTGGTGTGCGTGGCGCTCTTTGAATACCTTTCCATGGCGTTTGCCAGCATCAAAAGCAACAAAATGCGCAGCCTGCTCACCATGCTGGGCATTATTATCGGCATTGCGGCGGTTATCGCCATTGAAACCGTCGGCAACAGCCTATCCAGTTCGGTCAGCGACAGCATGTCCGGCACCGGTGCCAGCTCCATCACGGTATCGCTGACCCAGAAAAGCAGCAGCAACAGCGGCTCTTCCAGCGGCGGTGTGCGGCTGCGGCTCTTCAAAAATTCCAGCCCGGATGATAAAGACCTTATCAGGGATACGATGATCGAGGAATTTACCGAAACGTTCCCCGACAAGATCAACTACATTGAAAAAACGCAGCAGGTGGGCAGCGCCACCATTGGCAAGGTGAACGAACCCGATACCACCATCACGGCAACGGTTTCCGGCGTCAACCAGGAAGCGCTGCAAAGCAAGGAGAGCGATACCCCCATCCTGGCGGGCCGCTGGCTGGATGATACCCGCGATGCCGGGCGCTATGTCTGCGTGGTATCCGAAAAATTTGTGCAGCAGGCCGTCGGCGGCAGCAACGCTGATGCGCTGGGCCAGAAAATCACCCTGACCATCAACAAAATGCCGTATACGTTTTATATCAGCGGCGTTTATAAGTATGTAGAAGATTCTTACGCCAGCATGTTTGGCTCTACCAGCGATGACGATATCCAGACCGAAATCTATATCCCGCTGGATGTGGCCCGCAGCATTGCCGGGGCGGGGGATGGCTAACCAGAGCATTACCGTTGTGGCATCCAGCGGCACCAATGTGACCGCCTTTGTGGATGTGGTGGGCGATTATTTCGCCAGTTACTATACCCGCAACGACAGCTGGACCGTCAGTGCGTCCAGCATTTCCAGCCTGCTGGAAAGCATGACCGAAATCCTGAACCAGATCTCGCTGGCCATCTCCGCCATTGCGGCCATCTCGCTGTTGGTGGGAGGTATCGGCGTCATGAACATCATGACGGTTTCGGTCACCGAGCGTACCCGTGAGATCGGCACCCGCAAGGCGTTGGGCGCAACCAACACGGCCATTTTGACCCAGTTCATTATTGAATCCATTGTGCTGTGCGCTATTGGCGGCGTCATCGGTGTGGGGTTGGGCATCGGCCTTGGTTCTGTGCTCAGCCAGGTCATGGGCTATTCGGCCAGACCCAGCGTGGCGGCCATCATCATTGCCGTGGCGTTCAGCATGGCCATCGGCGTGTTCTTTGGCTATTACCCCGCCAAAAAGGCCGCCAAGATGGACCCCATCGACGCCCTGCGGTACGAATAAGGGTACCGTTTGTTATTTGCTTATCAGCGCAAAATTGAACCGCATACAGCAAAAATGCTCCCGTTGCACGGGGGCATTTTTTGTGGTATACTTCTGCCTAAATGATAAAAATGGGGCAGTTTTTGCCCTGGGGTGTATCTGAAAAGTCAAAAGTACAGTCTGTTTCGGCAGTTACAGCCGGATTTTGCGCTTGCAAAATGCGGCATCTTCTTTTCTTTCAGATACACACCTTAGAGCGGAGAGGAAAGAAGGAAGGTCTGACAATGCAGACACAACAAAAACTATTTACCAACCGTATGCTGCTAACACTATTGTGGCCGCTGGTGGTGGAGCAGGCGCTGAACGTGCTGGTGGGCATGTCCGATACCGTGATGGTATCCAGCGTAGGCGAAGCCGCCATTTCCGGTGTTTCGCTGGTGGATATGATCAACTACCTGATCCTGAATATTTTTGCCGCGCTGGCCACCGGCGGCGCGGTTATCACCAGCCAGTTCCTGGGAGCCAAAAAGCCGGGGGAAGCCTCCCGCAGCGCGGGGCAGCTGGTTACTTTAAGCTCTATCCTGGGTACAGCTGTCATGGCGCTCTGCCTGCTGCTGCGCGGGCCCATGCTGCGGCTGTTCTTTGGCAGCATTGCGGACGATGTGTTCCAGGCAGCCATGATCTACTTTACCATCACGGCAATCTCTTACCCGTTTTTGGCGCTGTACAACGCGGGCGCGGCCATCTTCCGCTCCGTCGGCAACAGCGAGGTATCTATGCGGGTATCCGTTATCATGAACATTACCAATGTTGTGGGCAATGCGTTCTGCATCTTTGTGCTGCGCATGGGGGTTGCCGGTGTTGCGGTGCCCACGCTGGTTTCCCGCGTGCTGGGCGCTGTCATCATCCTGAAACTGACCACCCGGCATGATAATGTCGTCCGCGTTACCTGGGATGGCGTCAAGCACCTGCAGCCCCAGATGGCAAAGAACATTTTGTATATCGGCATCCCCTCCGCGCTGGAAAACAGCCTGTTCCAGCTGGGGCGTGTGCTGGTCGTCAGTATGATCTCTTTGTTCGGCACGGTGCATATTTCCGCCAATGCGGTGGCCAACAACCTGGACGGCATGGGCTGCATTGTGGGCCAGGCCATCGGCCTTGCCATGATCACTGTGGTGGGGCGCTGTGTGGGCGCCCAACAGCTGGACCAGGCCAGCTACTTTACCAAAAAGCTGCTGCTGTGGGATTACATTGCCCAGGGCGCTACCAATGCCCTGATTTTGATCTTCCTGAACCCGCTGCTCAGCGTGTACACCCTTTCGGATGAAACCCGCCACCTGGCCTGGCTGCTGGTTATGATCCATGCGGGCAGCGCCATCTTCCTGTGGCCGGCGGGCTTTGTTCTGCCCAACGCCCTGCGTGCAGCCAATGATGTGCGCTTTACCATGCTTACTTCCATTCTGTCCATGGGAATCTGGCGTCTGGCGTTCTCTTACATCCTGTGCGTTCAGATGGGTATGGGTGCTGTCGGCGTCTGGATCGCCATGGTGGTGGACTGGGTGTGCCGCGTGACCTGCTTTGTGGTCCGCTTTGTATCTGGTGCGTGGAAGAAAAAATGTGTGGCAAAATAATAGGAGGAACCCCCGATGAAGCTTATCAGTTGGAATGTGAACGGCCTGCGCGCCTGCCTGAAAAAAGGCTTTGAGGATACTTTCAACCAGCTGGATGCGGATGTGTTCTGCATTCAGGAAACCAAAATGCAGCCCGGCCAGGCGGATTTTGCCCCCGAAGGCTATACCGAATACATCAACAGCGCTGAGAAAAAGGGCTATTCCGGCACGCTGATCTATACCCGCGTAAAGCCCCTGAACGCCTGGAACGGCATTGGGGTGGAAGCCCACAGCCACGAAGGCCGTGCCATCACACTGGAATTTGAGGATTACTACCTCGTCAATGTCTATGTACCCAACTCCCAAAACGAGCTGGCCCGCATTGACTACCGCATGCAGTGGGAGGACGATTTGCGCGCCTACCTGAAAGACCTGGACAGCAAAAAGCCGGTGATCCTGTGCGGAGATTTGAACGTGGCCCATGAGGATATTGACCTGAAGAACCCCGGCCCCAACCGCGGTGCTGCGGGCTTTTCGGACCAGGAGCGCGGCAAGCTGAACGAGCTGCTGGCCGCTGGCTTTACCGATAGCTTCCGCTACCGGTACCCTGATGCCACCGGCATGTACAGCTGGTGGAGCATGCGGTTCCGCGCAAGAGAGCGGAACGCAGGCTGGCGCATTGACTATTTCCTGGTATCGGACCGGCTGGCCCCACAGATCAAAAAAGCCGAGATTTTGATGGATGTGCAGGGCAGCGACCATTGCCCGGTGCTGCTGGAACTGTAAAGCTGCAAAACGTCCAAGAAATATTCGGCGTGTCGAAAAAACTGTGCCTTTCTTTTGCAGAGCATGTGGGTATAAAACATGTAGGGGACGATGCTTCGCATCGTCCCGTATGTCGGACCTTGCCATATATTCCATCACATCATTCTCCGCAAGGCATCGGGCGCACAATGCGCCCCCTATGAAGACCTTTTCGACAATCTGAAATTTCCATAATTTTTTCAAAAATATCTGCTCCCGCTGCAAAATGTCGGGAGCATTTTTCGTATTAGTATACAGAAGCGCTTCCAACAAAGAAAGCGCACCGGCAGATGAATGCGAAAGGAGGTGTGGGGCACTGAACCAAACAGATTTTACCCAGCTGATGCAGCAATACCAAAAACTGGTTTATACCGTTTGCTTGCAGTTTGTCCACAACCCCCACACCGCCGAGGATCTGACCCAAGATACCTTCCTTTCGGCATGGTCGTCCATTGACCGGTGCGAGCCCCAATACTATAAGCAATGGCTGGTGCGTGTGGCGGCCAACAAATGCAAGGACCACCTGAAAAGCTCCTGGGCGCGCAGGGTGGAGGCACAATCCGACGAAACGATGCCGGAACCACGCGGCACACCGCCGCCCGGCAGCGGCCTGCAAAGCGCAGAGCCGGACCCGCAGGATGAATTTATGCGCCAGACCGATGCCGCAGAGCTGGAAACGATGGTGCGCACCCTGCGCGAACCCTATGGCCGGGCCGCGGCCATGTATCTGCTGGACGGGCTGCCCGTGGCGGCCATAGCCCAAAAGCTGGGCCGCCCGGCACCCACTGTTCAGAACCAGCTGTTCCGCGCAAAAGCGATCCTGCGCAAACAGATCATGGAAAGGAGGCAGGAATAATGGAACAGGCAATGTTTCCGCAAAACGAAAATAACACCCCATTTGATAACGAAGCCCTGTTTGATGCTGAAGGCCACCTGACGGATGAGGGGCTGCACGCCCTGCAGGAGGGCCGCCTGGATGAACTGGGCAGCCTGGAGGCCGCAGAGCACATGACCTTCTGTGATTACTGCCTTGCCCGCTATACCGCCCTGATTGAATCGGCCCCCGAAAAGCTGAAACAGCCCATGCGGGACCTGATCCCCCAGGTGCAGGCCCTGATGCGGCTGCGCAGCTTCCGCATTATGACAAACCGCTATGTTTCCACGGCTGCCGCCGTAATGCTGGCCTTTGCGCTGTGGCGGTTCGGGTTCTTTGGCGGCGTTGGTACGGTGCAAAAGTCCGTGCAGCAGCTGCCGGACGTTACCCCCAGAGTGACGGTAAGCCAGGCGCTTGGCGGTATGTTTGACAGCATGAGCAGCGGCCTGAGCAATATGTTCGACGGAATGCAGCTTACCATCAACAGTGGGCTGGCCCAGCTGGCCGACCCGGTTGTGCCCCGCAGCAACCCCACCAATAACGGCGGCAGCCCCGCCCACGGAGAGTGATACACTATGAAGAAAAACGCATTTTTGACCTTTATTTTTGCCTGCATCCCCGGCGCAGGGCAGATGTATTACGGGTATATGAAGCGCGGTACCTCGCTGCTGGTCTACTTCTGCCTGTTCATCATGCTGGGCGCCATCATTTCCCCGCTGGTGGTGGGCGTCGCCGTGGTGTATATGTTCAGCTTTTTTGACACCTATGACCTCATCCGCTACCTGGTAGCAGGGGACCCCAAGCCGGATGGCTTCCTACTCCCGCAGGACTGGCAGAATCAGCTCGGCGGTGCCAAAACCAAAATGACCCCCAAAATGAACAAAATCATCGGCTGGTGCCTGCTGCTTACGGGTGCCTATGTGATGTATAACAGCGTGATCTGGCCGATCGTGGAAAGCATTTTTGTGCAGCTGGGCATTCATTGGAGTATGATTTACGCAATCAACGATGTAATCCCGTCCATTGTGGTAGCGGTGCTGCTGATTGCTTTTGGCGGCCGCCTGCTGGGCTTTGGCAAACATGCCCACCACAACGATACCGACGACCTGCCCCCGTACCAGGGCTGAACCGGCAAAGCAAGCAAATTTGAAAAGAAAATTGAAAAGAAAGTGTAGGGCAGGGTGCAGCACAGCACCCCGCCTGGGTAGCCTGCGGCCATTTGGAATAAAAACAGTGCCGCCCGATAGCCTGACAATGATTCAACAGACAAAAGAGAAAATGGTGATTAACTATGGAAAACAATTTTAACCAGAATACCCCTGTGCCGGAGGAACCGACCCAGGATACCTGCCAGGATGCCAGCCAGGAAACCACCGCGCAGGCCGCGCCCGAAACGGCCCCCAAGCCCCCGGTCAAAGTGCGGCGGGTGGGCACCTTCAGCCTTGGCCTGATGCTGGTTGCCATCGGTGCCATCCAGCTGGCCCAGATTTTTATGCCGAATGTCAATGTGCTCAGCGTGGTAAAGTATGCCCCGATGGTGCTGATCGTTCTGGGCATTGAGGTGCTGATTTACGCCGCACGCCCCGATGTAAAGATCAAGTATGACGGCATTTCCATCTTCCTCTGCATTATCATCATGCTCACGGCGGGGGCTTCCGGTGCAGTGGCCGCAGTAGCCCAGGCATTCACTCCCGAAAACGTGACCAAGCGTGTTACCGCCGAGGAAGAGTACAAGGAGACTGTTCAGAAGGCACTGAGCAATATCCCCAATGCCCATGATTTTGTACATGATTATTCCATCGATGTCGGCAGCGAGCGCTGGTTCATGGATATGCCGGTGGGTACGATGCACGCAACGGTGTACCTGACCATGAATTACGGTGCCCAGACCACCGCCGAAGAATTTGTGCGCGACTGCATGAAGGTAATGGATGCGGTAAATGCCACGGATATCCCGGTAGAATACTATCGCTTTGATGTGGACCAGAGCAACCTGACCGATGGCGAAGTGTGGAGTGTATGGCTGGATGAGTGGGAAATGCACGGCAACCTGCAAAACATTGCGGCCCATGTTGATACCGTGTACTATGTGGACGGCGATGCCTACACCAGCCTGGATGATGTGCCCAAAAAGGACGGCGATGAACTGTTGAACCGCTACATGGCCGCCTTTGGCACCAACCCGCTGACCGATTACCAAAATGAATACGGCACCGTTGAATTTGGTGATGAGCTGGAAGAGTACATGCAGAACCGCGTGGAAAACGAAGCCGGCCAGGACCTGACGGACACTGACAACGCTGGGGAAACCGCAGCCAGTGAGGAAACACCCGCAGCGCAGGACGATGTGACGATGGAAGCCACTGAACCCGCAGCGGGTGCTGCGGAAGCTGCCTCTGAAAATGCAAACTGACATTTGAACAAAAATAATATATTTGTGCAATTTCGTTAAAAACGACGGAAAAGTTGACCAGATTTTTACGCCCCGCATACGCGGGGCTTGTTGTTTTTGCCCGCCTGAAATGCTACAATACCAATAAGGGCAATTTTGCCCTGTAAATGCGGCCTGCCCGGCGGCGGGATGCAAAATCAGGAGGTACCCCATGCACATCCTTAAAGGCTATACCAAGCAGGAAATCAGTTGGATGATGTACGACTGGGCCAACAGCGCCCATTCCGTTATCATTGTAACGCTGCTCCCCATCTTTTTTGATACGGTTGCAGGCTATACGGCGGACAGTGTTTCCAGCATGTCCACCTGGGGCTATGCAACCAGCATCGCCATGCTGATCGTGGCGCTGGCCGCTCCGTTCCTGGGCGTGTTTGGCGATATCCGCGGTATGCGCAAAAAGCTGTTCAGATTTTTCATGCTGCTGGGCGTTGCAGCCTGCGCGGGCATGGCGTTTACGCCTGGGATGAATTTTACCTCCGGCCCGGTGGCAGCAGGCAAGGTGGCCAGCCTGATCCTGGTTCTGTACATCGTCAGCGTCATTGGTTTTGATGCTTCCGCCATCTATTACGATGCCTTTTTGACCGATGTTACCACCGAGGACCGCATGGATAAAGTTTCCACCATGGGGTACGGCCTGGGTTACATCGGCGGCTCCACCATTCCGCTGCTTATTTTTCTGATCATGAACCTGGTTGGTGTGCCCATGCTGACCTGCCTGGCGTTTGTGTTTGGCCTGACCGCTGTGTGGTGGCTGGCGTTCAGCTTGCCGCTGCTGAAAAACTGCGAGCAGACCTCTGGCAAGCCGTATGAAAAGGGCGATGTTGCCCGCAGCATTAAGGGCGTTGGTACTACCATCAAGGAGATCATTGCCAACAAGCCGATGCTGATCTATATTCTTTCGTATTTCTTCTATATTGACGGCGTGCACACCGTCATCAGCATGGCAACCACCTATGGCACCAACCTGGGGCTGGATTCCACAGGCATGATGCTGGCGTTGCTGCTGGTGCAGATTCTGGGCCTGCCGTTCTGCCTGCTTTACATCAAGTGCAGCGAAAAGTTCGGTGCCCGCACCATGGTGGGCTTTGGCATCTGCGTGTATATGTTCATCTGCATCTTTGCGTTCTTTATGAACAGCCTGTGGCAGTTCTGGGTGCTGGCTGTGCTGTGCGCCACCAGCCAGGGCGGCATTCAGGCGCTGTCCCGCTCCATGTACGGCAAGCTGATCCCGGATAAGGACCGCTCCGGCGAGTTCTTCGGCTTCTTCGATATCTTTGGCAAGTTCAGCTCCATCATGGGCCCGGCTTTGGTCGGCGTTGTCAGCAGTGTGGTGGCAAATGGAATGCTGGGGGCCCAGGGGCTGACCGCTCAGACCGCAACGGCGGAGCAGATCGATGCTATCAACGCCCAGTCCAGCCATTACGGCATTTTGTCCATCATTATTATCATCATTGTGGGCGCGGTGCTGTACTTCGGCTTTTTGCCCAAAGCAGAGCACGCCAAGCAGTAAATTTGACAAGATATTCGATTCGCATTACAATATAGGGGTATATTCTGTTCAGGTACACCTGGGGAATATACCCCTTTTTAAGGTATATCTGAAAACAAAGAAAATGACGGATATTTCGCAAACACAGACAGGATTTAAGGCAAAGAGCCGCAGGAATTCTTTGTGGATTCCAAGAGTTTTTAAGGCAACACCGCACAATTCCCGCCTTGCGGCTTAAGCACCGCTCCGGCAGC
>ERZ837910.5339-NODE-5339-length-11651-cov-11.643067_pt1 | contig 11651 bp, 7 predicted proteins | sample MGYA00519940_ERZ837910 | MGnify/ENA primary metagenome ERZ837910 (study PRJEB31850, sample SAMEA3708825) | human gut metagenome | biome: human gut; feature: human-associated habitat; material: faeces | place: China | collected 2014 ... | reverse complement strand
CCCCTCTCCGTCTTCGCTTCGCTCAGACACCTCTCCCAAGGGGAGAGGCAAGGGGTGCCTGTTAAGTTTTTGCATATGCAGAGGAATATTGCCCTTACGTCCGCAGCAGCGCCCGAAAGCCGGGGCTGAAAAACTCCCCGCCGTCGGCGTCTACCCACATGGCTTCGGCATTGTAGCGTGTCAGAAGCGACTGCCCCTCGTCCTGGGGCAGCAGGAAAAGCGCCGTGGACAGAGCGTCGGCAATGCCGGAATCGGCGCACACCACCGTGACGGAACGCCAGTACCGTGACGGCATCAGGGTTTCCGGGTCGATGATGTGGTGGTAGGATTCCCCGTCCACCAGATAGGTACGCTGGTAATCGCCGCTGGTGACCACGCTGCCGCCGGTGACGCAGACGGTGTGCAGGTAATCACCGCCGTCCGGGTTCTGAATGCCTATCACCCACGGGTCGCCCGCCTCGGTTTTGGGGCCGGTGGCGCAGACGTTGCCGCCCACGCTGATGAGCAGCCCCTCGGGCGCGTTTTCCGCCGCCCGCTGGGCAGACCAGCCCTTGGCCACCGCGCCTACGTCCAGCCGGGTCTCCGGGTCGGAGATAAAGACGGTGGAAGCGTCCTCGTCGATGATAACGGCGTCAAAATCCATATGCGCCGCCGCGTTTTCCAGTGCGGCACGGTCGGGAAGACGGGCATTTGCCGGGTCGTCAAGCCCTGCCGTCCGGGCGTCGTGCCACAGCGCCAGAACGCCGCCCATGGCGACGTTGACCTTGCCGCCGGTGGCGTCGTAAAATTCCCGGCATTCCAGCAGCAGACGGATGATGTCCCCGTCCACCTCCACAGGGGCAACGCCCGCCTGATCGTTGACGGTTTTCAGGTTGTTACAGCCAGCATAGTCATTGTAGATATCGAACAGCTGGTGATAGTGCAGCAGCGTATCGTGGACGCCTTGGGCGGCCTCCGTAAACGCCGCCTGACTTTCCGCCCGGCCGCGAATCGTGGTGACCGTGTCGAACAGGGTCAGAAACGTGGTCTCGTAAACGTTTCCCCCCGCCGCTCCGGCGGCGCAGCCGGTGAGCAGACACGCAAGGGTAAGCACCGCAAGAAATTTTTTCATACCGGTCCCCTCCGTAGGGATTTTTCTTATAGTACCACACCCCCGAAAGACTGTAAAGAGGGAACATATCCCGCCGCAAAAAACGGCGTTCATAAAAGATTTACACATTTTCAGTTGATATTCAGGGTCAAACGGTGCTATGCTGTTACAAGTTTTAATGCCTCTTTTGAGAGCAGTGAGGAGCGCAGTATGTCCAAATTCTCCGTCAAAAAGCCGCTGACGGTTTTCGTCGCGGTGATCGCCATATTGGTGCTGGGCGTGGTGGCCTATTTCCGCATGACCCCCGACCTGCTTCCCAATATGGATTTCCCTTACGTGCTGATCATGACCGCCTACCCCGGTGCAAGCCCGGAAAAGGTGGAGCAGGAGATCACAAAGCCCATGGAGCAGGCCATGTCCACGCTGGATCACATTCAGGAGGTGACCTCCGTTTCCAGCGAAAACGTGGGCATGGTCATTCTGGAATTCACCGAGGGCGTCAACATGGACACCGTGGGCGTGGATATCCAGCAGGAGATCTCCCAGCTGTCCGCCGACTGGTCGGACACGGTGGGCACGCCCTACGTGCTGAAGATCAACCCCTCCATGCTTCCCGTGGAGGTGGCGGCGGTATCCATGGAGGGCATGGACACCGTGGAGCTGACGGAATTCCTGGATGAAACGCTGATGAACAAACTGGAGGGCGTTCCCGGCGTCGCCCGGATCACCACCAGCGGCGAAATTGAGCAGGAGCTGCACGTGGTGCTGGATCAGAAGCTGATCGACAAGCTGAACGACCGGATCGCCGCTGCAATCAACGGTGAACTGGACGATGCCGCCGCCGAGCTGAACGAGAAAAAGGAAGAACTGGAAGACGCCCAGAAAAAAGTAGACGGCGCACAGTCCCAGCTCAGCGCCGGGGTCAACGCCCTGATCGAGGGTGAAAAGCAGCTGAATGAGAAAAAGACGGAGCTGACGGCCATGCGGGAGCAGCTCCAAGAGCAGCTGGAACAGGCGCAGACCGGGCGGCAGCAGTTGGTGCTCGCCTACAACGCCCTGAAAGAGCTGGACGATCAGGTGAACAACGTCCTTTCTGCCCAGCAGGAAGCCCATGGTTATTTGAATACCCTCCAATCTCTGTCCGACCGGCAGAGCGCCCTTGCGAATAAGGAAAGCAGCCTCGCCCAGCTGAAACAGGACAATGAAACTCTGGACGCCGAGATTCAGGCGCTCCGGGAGCAGATCGCGGGCATGGACCCCGCCGACGAAAATCTGCCCGCTTTGAGCGCGGCGCTTGCGGAAAAAGAAGCCGCTTACAATGACAATCTGCTGACCATCGCCCAGACAGAGGCGGAGATCGCTGTAGAAAAAAGCACTCTGGAGGCGGACATGGCAGCTGCCGGTGTGACGGCGGAGACCCTGCCCGAACGTCTCACCGCCGCCGCAGAAGCCGCCGCCGCAGCAGATGCCGCGGTGGACGGCATCGACGCGCTGCTGGCAGCTCAGGGAACCGACCGGGCGGGTCTGGCCGCCTCCGTGGCGGAGACGAAGGCGCAGCTGGACGCGCTGGACGAGGGCATTGCCCAGCTGGAAAGCGCGTTGGAAGAACTGGATAACGGTATGCTCTCCATCGAGGAAGCCCAGCAGCTGCTGAATGAGCAGAAAACCGCCGGTATGCTCCAGCTCAGCACCGGCGCGGCCAAGCTGGCGGTGAGCAGCGCTGCCATTTCCGAGGGCTTAAGCCAGATCGAAAGCGGTCTGGACACCGTGGAAAGCAGCCGGGAGGACGCGCTGGACAAGGCTGACCTGAACAACATCGTCACCATGGAAATGGTATCGAAGATCCTCGCCGCCCAGAATTTTGCCATGCCGGCGGGATACGCGGAGCAGGACGGGGTCAAATACATGGTCTCCGTGGGCGACGAGATCACGGATCAGGAGACGCTGGAAAATCTTATCCTGTTCGACCCGGGCATTGACGGCATCGACCCCGTGCGGCTGAAGGATGTGGCGGTGGTCATGCTCACCGACAACCGGGACACGACCTATGCCAAGCTCAACGGCAAGGACGGCATCGTGCTGAGCTTCGAAAAGCAGAGCACCTACGCCACCGCCGAGACCACCGACAACATTGAAGCGCGCTTCCGGGCTTTGGAAAAGGAATACCCGGGCTTGAGCTTCGTGTCCCTGATGAGTCAGGGCGACTATATCTATCTGATCGTTGATACCATTCTGAATAGCCTATTGCTGGGTGCGGTGTTCGCGATCCTGATCCTGTTCCTGTTCCTGCGGGATCTGCGCCCAACCTTTATCACCCTTTGCTCCATCCCCATCAGCGTGATCTTTGCCATCGTGCTGATGTACTTCACCGGCGTGACCATCAATATGATCTCTCTGTCCGGCCTTGCCGTGGCGGTGGGTATGCTGGTGGATAACTCCGTGGTGGTCATCGAGAATATTTACCGCCTGCGGGCCAAGGGAGCCAACGTCATTCAGGCCGCCGTCTCCGGCGCAAGACAGGTGGCGGGGGCGGTGACGGCCTCCACGCTGACCACCGTCTGCGTGTTCCTGCCCATCGTGTTCGTCACGGGTATCACCAAGCAGCTGTTTACCGATCTGGCGCTCACCATGACCTATTCCCTGCTGGCAAGCCTGATCGTTTCCCTGACACTGGTGCCCGCCATGGCGTCGGGGATGCTGCGCAGGGAGCACGAGATCAAGCCGGGGCTTCTGGAAAAGCATCTGCTTCCCGCCTACCGCAAGGCGGTTAAGTGGTCGCTGGGGCATAAGGCCGTGGTTCTGATTGTTTCGGCAGCGCTGCTGGTGGTCACGGCGCTGGGGAGTCTTGCCAGGGGCTTCATCTTCATGCCGGACATGGATATGCCCAGTGTGGACGTCACCGTCACCATGCCCGAGGACGCGGATATGGCGGAGGCCGTCGCCCTCGCCGATCAGGTGCTGGACAGAATATCGAAAATTGACGGCATCGAGACCGTGGGCGCGATGATGGGCAGCAGCACCTCCATGTTGAGCATGGGAAGCGGAGAATCCCACGACGTAACGGTTTATATCACTCTCGCCGACGACACGGCCAGCGGCGCGGCTGTCGGCAAACAGATCGAGGAAGCCTGCGCGGATCTGCCCTGCGAGGTGACGACCTCTTCCGCCATGATGGATATGAGTATGCTCACCGGCAGCGGCGTTTCCGTGAACGTCTACTGCGACGACATGGACACCCTCCAATCCGCCGCCGCACAGGTTGGCAAGGCGCTGGCAGACATCCCCGGCGTGGCGGAGGTTTCCGACGGATTGGAGGACGCTTCCCCTGCCCTCCACGTTGCCATCTACCGCAACGCCGCCATGAAGCACGGCCTGACCGTGGCGCAGATCTATATGGAGCTGGCTTCCGCCCTGACGGACAACGCCACCGCCGCCACGCTGGAGCTGGACGGCGTTTCCACGGACGTAATTATCGAAAAGCCCGAAGGGGCGGTGCTGGACGTGGATTCCCTGCGGGGTTACGTCTTTGAAGTCACCAGACAGGACGGTACGGTGGAGGAGGTTCCTCTGAGCGACTTTGCCGAAGTGCGGGAGACGTCCAGCCTTGGCTCCATCCACCGCCTCAACCAGAGGCGCTACCTCTCCGTCACCGCGACGCTGGAAGAAGGCTACAACGTCACCCTGATCACCGCCAAGGCGCAGGACGTTGTGGGTGCTTTGGACTTGGGCGACGGCGTCAGCTATACGTTTACCGGCGAAAATGAGACGATCATGGAAGCTGTGCAGCAGCTGCTGTTGATGCTGGTTCTGGGCATCCTGCTTGTGTATCTCGTGATGGTCGCCCAGTTCCAGAGCCTGAAATCTCCCTTCATCGTCATGTTCACCATCCCGCTGGCCTTCACCGGCGGATTCATGGCGCTGCTGCTGTGCGGCATGGAGATCAGCGTCATTTCCCTCATCGGCTTCGTGATGCTCACCGGTATCATCGTCAACAACGGCATCGTGCTGGTGGACTACATCAACCAGCTCCGGCAGGACGGCATGGAGCGCCGTGCGGCCATTGAGGAAGCGGGCGTCACCAGAATGCGCCCCATCCTGATGACCACCATCACCACGGTGCTGGGTCTGGTGGACATGGCTGTACACAAGACCGCAGGCACGTCGCTGATGAAGCCCGTCGCGGTGGTGTGCATCGGCGGTCTTGTGTACGCGACGCTGATGACGCTGTTTGTGGTTCCCTGCATTTACGACACGCTGAACAAGAAGGAACTGCGCAGCGTCCGGGAGGAGGATCTGAAGCTGCTGGATCTGTAAGCGCATAAAAACTTTCACCCCCGGCTTTTGCTGGGTGACCGTAAAACAGCGAATGGAGCGCATCAGTACAGATACGCTCCATTTCTCGTACCAACCGGGGCACCCTCCTTGGCTCCCCATTTGGGGGAGCTGTCACCGAAGGTGACGGAGAGGACATTTGCAACTTAGTATACCCTCTCCGTCCTCGCTGCGCTCAGCCACCTCTTCCAAGGGGAGAGGCAAGGGAGCGGATTTCTTAAGATATGGGCAAATTCCCTTGCTTTTTCCCTCGCCGCATGGTAAAATGTTCTGACGAAACTGATAAAAGGGGGAGTTTGCTTGAAGCGTATCGGGATCGGGCTTTTTCTGTGCATATTGCTGATGGGCTTTTTTGTGCTGCCCGCGTCCGCCGAGAGCGCGGCCTCCCGGGTGGATACCTACTGCACCGTCAGCGCCGAGGGCGACTGTCAGGTAAATATGACCGTCACCTTGCGCATGGAGTATGTCACTACTGCCATGAGTTTCCCCCTGCCCGCCAACGCCACGGGCATTACTCTGAACGGCGCTTCCGTCTCCACCAGCAAGACATCCTCCGCGACCATGGTCGATATCAGCCGGGTGGTCAGCGGCATTACCGGGGAGATTCCCCTGAATTTCAGCTTTACACTCCCCAAGTCCGTGGGCGTTGTGACCGTTGACAAGGAGCGGAAGTTACAGCTGAGCGTCGAGCTGCTCAGCGGCTTTGAGTTCCCGGTGGAGCAGCTGAGCTTTGTCATCACCATGCCCCCGGGAAATATGCCCAACGCGCCGAAGTTCACCAGCATCTACCGTCAGGAGAGCATTGCCTCCGACCTGACCGTCACTGTGAGCAGCAACCAGATCATCGGCGCCAGCAAGACCATTCTGAACGACCACGAAGGCATCACCATGACCATGCTGGTGGATCAGAAAATGTTCCCCACTGTCAGCACCTACATCCGGGAGGGCAACCCGGAGATCAAATACATGCTGATCTGCGTGGGTCTCGCGCTGGTGTACTGGCTGATTTTCCTGCGCACGAAGCCCATCGCCCACATCCGCAGCACGACCCCGCCTGAGGGCATTACCGCGGGCGAGCTGGGATGCCGCCTGACATTATCCGGCGGCGATCTGACCATGATGGTGTTTACGTGGGCACAGCTGGGCTACCTGCTCATCCAGACGGACAGCGGCGGAAAGGTGCTGCTGCACAAGCGCATGGACATGGGCAACGAGCGCAGCCTCTTTGAAAACAAGATTTTTGCACTTCTCTTCGGCAGCCGCCAGACGGTGGACGCCACCGGCTATCCCTACGCCAAGCTCAGCCGCAAGGTGTCGGCCATCGTTCCCAATGAGCGGAATATGTACAAGGGCGTCAGCGGAAATATGAAGATTTTCCGGGGACTTTGCTGCGGCGCCCAGATTTTCTGCGGCGTGTGCGTTGCCATGAATATGACCTCCGTCCGGGCGATCCAGATCCTGCTTTCCATCATTCTGGGGGCCTTTGGCGCGGTATCCGGGTGGCTGATTCAGGATATGGCCTACCGCACCCATCTGCGGGGCAAGCTGCCCATGCTGATCGGGGCAGTGTGTATTGCCCTATGGGTAGTGCTGGGGCTGCTGTGCGGGCAGGTCTGGATACCGCTGCTCAGCGCGATCGGCGAATTCCTGCTGGGTTATTTCGCCGCTTACGGCGGAAAACGCAGCGATCTGGGCAGCTACGCGGCGGCGCAGGTGCTGGGATTCCGGCGCTACGCAAAGAAACTTCCCACGGAGGATGTCAGCCGCCTGATGGCCAACGATCCGGATTATTTCTTCAATCTTGCGCCCTTTACGCTGGCGCTGGGGGTCATCAATCCCTTTGCCAGAGCCTTCGGCCATCGGAAGCTGGAGCGGTGCCCGTATCTGGTCACCCGCGCCCGGAACGTCCAGACGGCGGAGGAATGGGCAGGCATCCTGCTGGACACGGCCGACCGGATGGACGAAAAGCTCCGTCAGATGCAGATCGACCGGTGGATACCGGTCCGCCTGCGGCGGAGAAGGAAGTGAAAACCCACGGGTCATTGATTGGGTGTTCGCAATACAGTGAGTGGAGCGTATCGGTATCGATACGCTCCATTTCTCATGTCAACATGCGCTATGTAACGGGGAACAACCCCCTTGGCTCTCCCTCTGGGAGAGCTGTCACCGAAGGTGACGGAGAGGGCGCTGCACCCCGGTTTTCCCTCTCCGGCTTCGCTTCGCCCAGCCACCTTTCCAATAGAGAGAGGCAAGGGGTGCAGCTCATCCCGTGGGTTCTGTGTTATTTCAGCATCTCCCGAACCTGAGCGATGCTCAGCCCCTGCTCCCGGGCGATGGCCGCGATGTCCTCGTACTCGTCCTTCTGCCGCTGGACGCCGTAACCGGAGGATATCTTCTGCCGAACCGCGCCGTAGGGAGTGGAAAGGGTCTGCGTGCGCCGCTCCAGCGTGTAGCGGTTTTGAAGGCTTTCCCGGATGCCCAGAGTGGTGGTGTGGCGGAAGATCAGCCGCGCCATTTTCTCCCGGTCGCCCGCCCGGCACAGAACGCTCAAAAGCACCCCGGGGCGGTTCTTTTTCATGCCGATGGGGGTGGTGAACACGTCCAGCGCGCCGCCGCTCAGCAGCTGCTCCATGGCAAAGCCGATTTCCTCGCCGGTCATGTCGTCGATGTTGCACTTAAGCTCCGCAATGGCGTCGGTCTGCTCAGAGGTCTCCCCCAGCATGACCCGCAGGCAGTTCGCTTGCGGGAAGTCCTTTTTGCCCATGCCGTAGCCGGTTTTCTGCACCCGCATGACAGGCAGACTGCCAAAATCATCGGCAAAGTATTTCAGCAGCGCCGCGCCGGTGGGGGTACACAGCTCACCCTGAACGCTCCCGGCCTGAATGGGCATTCCCTCAAGAAGCAGGGCGGTAGCCGGCGCGGGAACGGGGAGAATCCCATGGGCGCACCGGACGGTGCCGCTTCCCACGGAGACGGGGGACACGATCACCTGATCGGGGCGAATTTCCCGCATCAGCAGGCATACGGCGGTGATGTCCGCAACGGCGTCCATGGTGCCGACCTCGTGGAAGTGGATCTGCTGAACCGACACGCCATGGACGCGGCTTTCCGCCTCGGCGATGAGATTGTACACGGCCAGAACGTCCAGCTTGACCATGGAGGGGATGGGCAGTCTGTTCACGATTTCCTCAATGCCCTCCATGCTGCCGTGAACATGGTCGTGATGGCGACTATGGAGGCCCTCGTCTTCCTCGACTCCCGCCACCCGGACGGAAAAATGGGTTCCAGACACACCGCATTTCACACCTTTTTCCGTGCTGACGGTGACGCCGGGGATGCCGAGACCGTTCATTTTTGCAAGGAACGCCGTCCGATCGGGAAGCAGTTCCAGCAGCGCCGCGGCGAGCATATCCCCGGCAGCGCCCATGGCGCATTCGATGTACAGCGTTTTCATCCCTTGACCTCCATGTGGTTGATCATGTTCGCCAGATACCCCGCGCCAAAGCCGTTGTCGATGTTCACCACCGACACGCCGCTGGCGCAGGAATTGAGCATACTCAGCAGCGCCGCCACGCCGCCGAAGGACGCGCCGTAGCCCACGCTGGTGGGAACGGCGATCACCGGGCATTCCGCGAGACCGCCCACCACGCTGGCAAGCGCCCCCTCCATGCCCGCGATGGCGATGACCACGCTGGCTTCCATAATAGAATCCATATGGGCAAGCAGCCGGTGGACGCCGGACACGCCCACGTCGTACAGCCGCACCACCTCGCTGCCCAGCACCTGTGCCGTCAGCGCCGCCTCCTCGGCCACGGGGATGTCGCTGGTGCCGCCGGTGGCGATGACGACTTTTCCGATGCCGTCGGGCTGGGGCAGTCCCCCCACAATGCCCACCCGGGCATCCTTATGATAGTCCAGCTCCCGGGTGCTGCCGACATAGGCCGCCGCCTCGGGGGACATTCTGGTGATGAGGACGCGGTTCTGACCGTTGGCGCGCATGGCGTCGATGATGCCGCCGATCTGCTCCGGGGTCTTCCCCGCGCCGTAGATCACCTCCGCCGCGCCCTGGCGCACCTTCCGGTGCAGATCGACCTTCGCGTAGCCGATGTCCTCGAAGGGGGCCTTTTTCAGTTCCAGCATGGCGTCGTCCACGCTGGTTTCCCCGGATCGGACAGATTCCAGCAGCTTTCGGATTTCAGAGTTCATTTGCGCACCTCCAGATTCAGCAGAACGCTGTCATAATCTTTGCGGAGTTCGGTCACGATCTTCTCCCGGTTTTCCAGAAGCAGGGGCAGATCGGCCTCCCGCAGCTCCAGTTTCGCGGTATTGCCCACCATGCGGACACGGAAATCCCGGAACCCAAGTCCGAAGAGAAATCCTTCCGCTTTTTCCGTCTGCTTCAGCTTTTGCAGCGTGATTTCCTCCCCGGCGCGGATCCGGGTGGCGAGACAGGCATAGGCGGGCTTGTCCCAGGTGAACAGCCCGGCTTCCTTGGAAAGACGGCGAATCTCCGCCTTGGTCAGGCCGCACTCCCGGAGGGGAGAGCGAACCGACAGCTCCCGCAGCGCCCGCATTCCCGGCCGGTCGCCCGCGTCGTCGGAGGCGTTGGTGCCATCCAGCAGCACCGGGAAGCCGTCGTTTTCCGCCGTCCGGAGAATCTGTCGGAACAGCGTATTTTTGCAGTGATAGCAGCGGTCGGGCGGGTTCGCCGTGACCGCACTGTTGGAAAGAACATCCACATGCAGCACCAGCATATCCGCGCCCAGCTCATCTGCCAGCCGCCGTGCGTCCGCCAGCTCAAATTCCGGCTGGAAGGCGGTGCTCACGTAATAGGCCTTCACCCGGGCGGCGTACCGCTTCGCCGCGTACAGCAGGTACGCCGAATCCACACCGCCGGAAAAGGCAACGGCCACCTCCCGATTCTCGGCAAAAAATTGCTCCAACGTCATATTGCTTCCTCCAGTGCTGCGGAAATCGTTTTTCCCATTATACACGAGAATGTGAATTCTGACAAGTAGGAAGCCGCACAATAAGCCTTTTATGGGTTGCTTTTCACAATCGGGTGGTGTATACTAAACGCAGTGTCCTTAAAAAATAAGAAGAGAGGTATCACTATGCAAGAAACAAAAAACAGTTCCTGGTACAGCACCGTGGCGGGGGCGCTTTTTGCCTTTGGAGGCGTTATGGCGCTATTCCAGTGGCTGCGTATCCTCCGCTTTATGTCGTTCAGTGACTATGTTCAGATGCTGATCTGGGTAGCGAGCTGTGCAGTTCTGGCCTTTGCCCTCCTGACGAAGCGCAGAGACATCTTCCTGCCCGTGGGCTTCGCTCTTGCCGGTATTGCCTGCCTGTTCTTCCTGAATTTCAGAAATGTTCTCCTGCTGCTGGGTAACTGGGGCATGGCGTTCTTGGCCGTGGTCTTTGTGACCGACTATCTGCCCCAGCTCCGGGAGCAGATGAAGAAGCTGTGGTTCATTCCCCCTGCGGTCTTGGCGCTTGCTACGCTTCTGTCCATCGGCATCTGGTTTTTGGCTTTTCTGAGATTGCTTGTCACATGCGCCGGTGCGTTCCTGGCGGCAATGTGGATTGCTTACCCCGAAGGACTTCCCCAGCAGACGGTGAGCGCATCCGCCGAAACCGGAAGCACTACGACCACCCCCGCTCCTGAAGTTTACTGCGGCCTGGTCAAGCACATTCTGCTGCTGCTGTTCACCTGCGGCATCTGGCTGTATATCTGGATTTACCGCGTTACCGGCTACACCAACAATGTGCAGGGTGAAGAGAACCGCAACCCCACCAACAAGCTGCTGCTGTGCCTGTTCGTCCCCTTCTACGTGATTTACTGGATGTACAAGACTGCCCAGCGTCTTGACAAGATGGCGGCGGCGAAGAATATCCCCTCCGATCTTTCCACCCTCTGCCTGATTCTTGCCATCTTTGTCCCCATCATCCCGCCGATTCTGATGCAGGATAAGCTGAACGCCATCGTCGCGCCGACTGCCGCGCCTGCCGCATATACTGCGCCCGTCGCTCCCGCTGCCCCCGTCGCTCCCGCTCCTGCGCCCGCCGCACCGGCCAGCGTAAGCGAGGCTGCGGACGACCTGCTGAAGCTCAAGGAGCTGCTGGACGCAGGCATTCTCACCCAGGAAGAATTTGACGCAAAGAAAAAGCAGCTGCTGGGGCTGTAACACTGAAATAAATGCAAAGCGGAGAAAGTTAGACTTTCTCC
>ERZ837910.5331-NODE-5331-length-11663-cov-18.880772_pt1 | contig 11663 bp, 6 predicted proteins | sample MGYA00519940_ERZ837910 | MGnify/ENA primary metagenome ERZ837910 (study PRJEB31850, sample SAMEA3708825) | human gut metagenome | biome: human gut; feature: human-associated habitat; material: faeces | place: China | collected 2014 ... | reverse complement strand
TCCGGTTGCCCCGCAGGGGCGAGGAAATGGCACATTTCTTATTTTTGCTATGCTTTTGCATAGCAAAAACCGGCAGAAAGCACTTACGACTTTCTGCCGGTTGACGTGAACCCTGCCTTGCACACACAGCTCACAGCTCATACATACGGATGATCGTTTCCGCGATCTCGCGTTTTTTGACGCAGCGATCCATTGCGGCCTTTTCGATCCAGCGGTGCGCGTCCTGCTCCGTCATGCCGAGCTGACGCATGAGCAGGCCCTTTGCCTTCTGGATGCGCTTGAGATCCTGCAGCTGTGAGCGTAGCTGGTCGGTCTGGGCCTGCATGGTCTGCATACTTTTTTTCAGCAGCAGCAGATTGCGCAGCGTCTGGGTCAGAACCGCCTGCTCCATCGGCCACGTCATGACGCACACGCCATGCTTCTGCAGCGTGCGCCAGGCCGCGCCGTATGCCTCCTGCCGCACCAGCAGCAGGAAGACGGCCTCCGCCGTTTCCGCCAGCTCGGCGCAGCGGTGCAGTGCCTGCGCATCCGGCGCGTCAGACTGCAGGACGATCAGCGTCGGGCGCAGACGTTCCAATGCGGCGCCTGCCTCGCCCAGCCCGGATATCGCCTGAAGCTGCACGTCCGGCTGCGCGGCTGTGAACGCTGACAGGGCCGCCGGCTCCGCCGCTGTGCCGCGCACCAGGAGAATCGTATTTTTTGCCTGCTCCACGTTCTCAGCCCCCTTCTGCTGCATATGATATTCTATTTTATGCAGCCGCCCTGTTTCTGTCAATCCATTTCTCTGGCTGAACGCTGCAATAAGAAAAACAGATACCGGTTTTTTCCGCATGGGGCTTGACATTTGCCCGCTGCGCGCGTATAATTCGCTCAAACAAACGGCTCGGAGGATTTCTTCCGGCTCACATGGAAACGGTAAACGGCAAAGGCGTCGTACAGCTTCGGTTCTGTGCGTGCCTTTGCCGCTTTTTTGAGAAAAGTGAGGGATTTTTTATGCAGACGGTATCGGATTTCTTTGGTTGTCACGTATTCAGCGAATCGGTCATGAAGCAGAAGCTGCCGAAGGACGTATTCAAGGACGTCTACGCGGCTATCCACGAGGGCAAGCGGCTCGATCTGGCTGCGGCCAACGTTGTGGCCAATTCCATGAAGGACTGGGCCATTGAGCTCGGCGCGACGCATTTTACCCACTGGTTCCAGCCCATGACCGGCATCACGGCGGAGAAGCACGACTCGTTCATCTCGCCCACCGCAGGCGGCGGCGTTATCATGGAGTTTTCCGGCAAGGAGCTGATTCAGGGCGAGCCGGACGCGTCCAGCTTCCCCTCCGGCGGTCTGCGCGCCACGTTTGAGGCCAGAGGCTACACCGCATGGGACCCGACGTCCTTCGCGTTCATCAAGGATCATGTGCTCTATATCCCGACCGCGTTCTGTTCCTACGGCGGCGAGGCGCTCGACAAGAAAACCCCGCTGCTGCGCTCCATGCAGGCCATCAACAAGCAGGGCCTGCGCATTCTGAAGCTCTTCGGCCACACCTCCGTCAGGGCTGTGCGCACGACGGTCGGCCCGGAGCAGGAATATTTCCTCATCGACGAGGCGCTTTACAATAAGCGCAAGGACCTGCTCTACACGGGCCGCACGCTCTTCGGCGCGAAGCCGCCGAAGGGGCAGGAGCTGGACGACCATTATTTCGGCACCATCAAGCCGCGCGTGGCGGCGTTCATGCAGGATCTGGACAAGGAACTCTGGGAGCTCGGCGTTCTGGCCAAGACCGAGCACAATGAGGTCGCCCCCGCGCAGCATGAGCTTGCGCCGGTTTTCACGACCACCAATATTTCCGCCGACCACAACCAGCTGACCATGGAGCTGCTGCAGAAGATCGCCCGCAAGCACGGCATGGTCTGTCTGCTGCACGAAAAGCCCTTTGCGGGCGTCAACGGCTCCGGCAAGCACAACAACTGGTCGATCTCGACCGACACAGGCGTCAACCTGCTCGAACCCGGCGAAACGCCGAGTGAGAACGCGCAGTTCCTGCTGTTCCTGTGCGCCGTTATTCAGGCCGTTGACGATTATCAGGATCTGCTGCGCATTTCCGTGGCCTCTGCGGGCAACGACCACCGGCTGGGCGCGAACGAAGCGCCGCCCGCCGTCGTGTCCATGTTCCTCGGCACGGAGCTGACGGAGATTCTGGACGCGATCGAATCCGACACGGCCTATGACGCGAAGGAGAAGGAGCTTCTGAAGATCGGCGTCCACGTCCTGCCGAAATTCCCGAAGGACACGACCGATCGCAACCGCACCTCGCCATTTGCCTTTACCGGCAACAAGTTTGAGTTCCGTATGCTCGGCTCCGCCGCGTCCATTTCCGACGCGAACGTCGTTCTGAACACCGCTGTTGCAGAGTCTCTGCGGCAGTACGCCGACAAGCTTGAGGGCGCGGAGGACTTCGAAACTGCCCTGCACGATCTCATCCGCGACACCATCCGCGCGCACAAGCGCATCATCTTCAACGGCAACGGCTACGATGCAAGCTGGCTGGAGGAGGCCGAGAAGCGCGGCCTGCTGAATCTCAAGACCACGCCCGCCTGCGCGCCGTATCTGATGAAGGAAAAGAATGTGCGCCTGTTTGCAGACCATAAGATCTACAGCGAGACGGAGCTGCACGCGAGATATGAAATTCTGCTGGAAAACTACAGCAAGGTGCTGCGCATTGAGGCGCTGACCATGCTCGACATGGTGCAGACCGACATCCTGCCCGCCGTTTCGGACTATACGGCAAAGCTCGTCCGGACGGCAGCGGAGAAAAAGAGCCTGCTCGGCGACGCGGCAGGCGGCTATGAATATAAGACGGCCGCACGTCTGTCGGCACTGACCGAGACGGCCAGCGAGGACGCCGCGAAGCTCTCCGACGCGCTCCTGCAGGCAGGCGAGCTGCCCAGCGCACAGGAGGCTGCCGATTTCTATCAGGCAGAGGTCTTCAAGGACATGGCTGAGCTGCGCCTGGCTGTGGACGAGATGGAGACGCTTACCTCCCGCGCCTGCTGGCCGTACCCGACCTACGGTGAGCTGCTGTTCAGCGTCCGCTGAACGCCTCCGTGCGATCCGCGCACATCTAAAACCTATGCCCGTTTCATGATTCCTCTTTTCATTTGTGTTGACGGCGGCCCGCAGGAAAACCTGCGGGCCGCCGTCATATGCTATTCGGCAAATGCGTGCCTGTTTTACTCCTGATCCATACGCAGAAGTGTTCAGAACGCGGGGGGCTTTGAAAAGCTGACGGGGCTGCAGCGATTTCTCGCTGCAGCCCCGTTTAAATTTGTTCAGCGGCCCTGATAGTATCTGTACAGGAAGGTCACGATCTGGGCGCGGGTGCAGTAGGCGTCCGGGCTGAAGGTCGTATCGCTGGTGCCGGTGGTGATGCGGTTGTCATAGGCCCAGAGGATGGCGTTGTAGTTGTACGCCGTGGTCTTGACATCCGTGAAGGGGCTGAACGTGTTGGGCTTGGCGGCGGAGGCGGCGCGGTAGAGGAACGTTGCGACCTGGCCGCGGGTGACCGTTACGTCAGGCCCGAAGGTGGTGGCATTGAGGCCGGTGGTGATGCCCTGCTCAACAGCCCAGAGGACTGCGTTGTAGTAATAATCGCTGGGCTGCACGTCCGTGAACGGGCAGACGCGATATCTGGGCAGCGGGGAACCGGCTGCGCGCCAGAGGAAGGTGACGGTCTGTGCGCGGGTGCAGACGGCGTTGGGCGAGAAGGTGTAGCGGCCCGTGCCGGAGGCGATGCCATTTTCTGCGGCCCACTTGACAGCGTCGTAGAAGTAGTCAAGGCGGCTCACGTCATGGAAGTTGAAGCTGCCCGTATTGCCGCCGATCACGCCGGGGATGTAATCCATGCCGTCGTCGACATAGGGAACGAGCGTGCCGGTGAGGATGGTGTAGTTGTGCGTATCAGCCGGGGTGAAGGTCCACGCGTATGCCTTGCCGTCCTCAAGTACGGTCGTGAGAGGCAGATCCCACGCGATGGTGCCAGCCGGGCGGATGGTGCCGACGGTGAGCTTGGCGTCGGCAAGGGTCTTGCCGTTCGTTTCGAGCTTTGTGTAGCCGGGCGTGCCGGTCGGGGTCGCCTTGGTGATGGTAAAGGTCGCGGTCTTGTAGCCGAAGCTGGCGTCGCTGTTGAAGGTCACGGCGACGGTGTAGGTGCCGACGGTCAGCGGGAGGCCGGAGGCGTCAAGCGAAGCGCCGGTCGAGGCGTTGGGCGTGTAGCCGTAGCGCAGCGTGCCGGAATAGCCGGAAATGGTCGCATTCTCGTACTTGATGCCAGTACCGGTGTAGACAGCGGAGCCATCCGGGAAGGAGATGCTGCCGGAGACGTCGGTTCTGTCGTGGGTCGAGATCGTCAGCGCATAGCTGCCGCCGTTGTAGTTGCCGGAGACCGGGGTGACAGTGACCGTGAAGGTCGCCGCGCCGACTTCGTTCTTCAGCCGGAAGGTGATCTTGTTTTCGCCTTCGACAACCGCAGGTGCCACAGCGAAGATGTCGTCGCCGCCCGCAACAGCGGTGAGCTCGATGGAGAAGCCGGTTTCGGTCTCGCCTGCGAGGAAGAAGTCGGACGGGAGCGTTCTGGTCTTCAGGTCGGTCTCGGTGCAGAGCTCGGAGATCGTGCAGGGGTTCAGGGTCAGGCCGGCCTTGTTGATGGTGAAGGTCTTGCTGGCCGTGCCGGTGAAGTTGCCCTTGCCGGTGACGGTAACTGTGGCGGTACCGGCGTTGATGTTGGAGGCGTAAGAAACGGTGTAATCCTTATCTGCCTCAAGCGTTCTGCCGCTGATCGCAACGGTCACTTCCGGAGTATGTTCCTTGGTGTTATAGGTCACGTCAGCGATAGGCGCGAACGTGCAGCCGGAAATTTCCGCAGAATTGATAGTGAAGGTCTTTTCCGTCGAGCCCGTGAAGTGATCGCCTATACCGGTGATGATGATCTTCGCAGTACCGGCGTTGATGTTGTTCTCATAGGAAACCGTGTAGTCGGTATCAGCTGTTAGCGCAGCATCATTGAAGGAAACGGCAACTTCAGGCTTCCATTCCTTGCCAGTGTAGCCATAGGGGCCGGCATCATAGGTGATCTCAGCGCTGGAGATGTCCGCCTTGGCAATCTCGAAGGACTTTGTGACTGTGCCGGTGTAGTTGCCCGTGCCGGCGACGGTGACGGGATAGCTGCCCGGCTTAGTGCCGGTCAGGTCGGAAACGGTATAGTCCGTGCCGACGGTCAGGGTCTTGCCGTTAACTGTGACGGTCACAGTCTGGGTCAGTTCATTGCCGGTGTAGGTCAGTTCCTTATCAAAGGCAACGTCCTTGGCTTCGATCTCGCGCGGTTCGACCGTGAAGGTCGCTTCTGCGGTGTAGATCGTGCTCTCGCTCTCGCAGGATGCGGTGACTTTGTAGGTGCCTGCGTCGAACGGCTGCGCGGTGGTGAGCACCTCATGGTTGTCCTCGTCGAAGAACTTGAACGTGACGTCGCCTGCACCTGCCGGTTTGGACTCGCCGACGCTGGGGGTAACAGTATCGCCGTAGGTGACGGTAGCAGGAACGTCGATCTTGAGCGTATCCGCGTCGGTGTTCTTGTCGATGATCTTGATGGTGAGCGTACCGGACGCCTCGTTATAATTCGCCGAAGAGAATTTCAATGTAGCCGTGTCAGACGCGTTATTAGCAGCATCTGTCTTATCCGTATCTCTCAGCATAAACGTGACAGAACGCATGTCATCGCTTGGTAAGTAACCTGTAATCAGGCTATTTCCCGCGTGAGTAACCTCAATTTTAATGCCGTCCTGCGTCAGACCGAAATCAGCCGGAGTAACCGTGACTTCCTTTGTACCGAAGAGCACGGATTTTTCTGCGTCCGTAGGCGTGAGGTCACCCTTGTTGATCTTCCAAGTGTGATCGCGCGTGAGAACATTGTCCTCGTTGAATTTGTAATTGGCCGGGTCTACCAGTTCAAGCGATGCAGAGGCCGTATATTCACCGACGGCCTGCGCCTCAGTGTCACCAGTATACTCCTTAACTTTGACGATACCAACAAGATCCTCATCAATTTTCAGCTCGACAGAATGGCTTTTCCCGTCATAGGTGAACTCGTTGGCACTCCATGTGTTAAGCTTATCGGTAATGTCGATTTCCTTCTGCGCGACAGTCACGGTGACCTTGCCGGTAACAGTGGCGTAGAGGTCCGTGTTGGTGGGCGTGAAGACTACATCAAATTCATTCACGCCAGCATTGCCGACCGTGGTTTCTGCATTGTACTTATTCGACCATGTGAATGTGCCGGAAACATTCTGACCGTCATAGATTGCAGTGCCGGTCGGAGTGTGCGTGAACAGCTTATCGCCGTAGGTGGCGTTGATCAGATTCGGCGTGATCGTCGGGGCATCCTTATCCGCAGTCGTAGCTGTTACAACAGCCTTGTATGCACCGGCAAATCCGCTCTCCTCGATTGCGACCGTCTGCGGCTCACCGCCATTGACCGTGACGGTCAGCGTCTGGGCGTTAAGCACATGGTTCTTGTCCGCTTTCAGCCCGATCACGATGCTGTAAAGCGTGCCCGCCTTAAACTTCTCTTGGGAATCAAGCGGATTGCCATCGGTATTCGTGCCCTCATAGCAGGTATAGCCCACAGAAAGGCCGGGAGTCGTCGTCTCGACGTTCAGGTCAAAGATTCGCTGACCCTTGGCAAAACTCGTGACCGTTGCAACGGGCGCGGTGATCTCCTGCTTGGTGATCGTGAGGGTTGCGTTCTGAACAGTCACGCTCTCATCGATTCTGCAGTTGTTTCCATTCGGCTCAGCAGTGACAGTATAGGTACCAGCATCTGCTGCAGCAACATTCAGTTCATTGCCGTTGTTGACAACGAAGCCAGCAGCGTCGTTGCCTTCTGCATCCTTCACCTTGAAGGTGACGAAGCTGGTGATGTCCTTGTTGGAGGTAGACGTTGCGCCCATGGTGAGCACTTCGTCGCTGCCGTATGCGACTTCAGACTTATCGACGGAGGTGCTGCCAATAGTAGGTGCCTTACCGCTTACCGGCATGGTATTCTCTTCTATAGCAACAGAGTCCTTAATGTCATCTGCCTCGCCCGCGACTGCACCCTTTTTTGTAAGTTCGTCAATCTTCAGAGTAAACGCAGCGTCTCCGGACTCAATATCATTTTTAACCTTAAACAGATAATATGCAACATCAATCGTTGCGCCAGCCGTCACGCTCACGCCTCTGCTGGAAGCACCGCTGATTTTTGATTTACCTTCTGCAATTACGCTTGCAGCAGCTTCCATTTTGAAGGAATCTGCAAAAACAGCTATACCATAAGTATCTCCCTCAAACTCCCATGTATACGGCTCCAGCACGGAACTATCATACTCCATGACCATTTCAATGCTCATGAGTTTGATTGTCTCAGCTTCTGCGTTATGGAACGTTGCTTTCACCGCGACAAGATCGTCTTTTTCATACGGAGTTGTTTTGGGAGCACCATACACAACATCGCCGTTTTCGTCAACTGTAAATGTAGTAAAAGATGCAACCGACATTTTCGATTGCTCAGCTGCACTGATCGGAAGCACACACAGCGAGAGCAGCATGGCCACCACCAGAAGCAGTGCAAATAGTCTCTTCATTTTTTCCTCCTCAATCAAGCGTGATTAATCCAACTGTATACTGCAAAATCATTGATGCGTCATATGCAGAAATCTTTCCGTCTTTATTCACATCTGCTGCCGCAACTCCTGCAAGATCTATAAGGCCGACAGTATGCTGCAAAATCATAGAAGCATCGTATGCAGAAACTTTTCCATCCCCGTTCACATCACCCAACGTGTATTCCGGCTTCTCGCCGTACTTGAACGATGCGACCTTCTTGAGCGCCTTGTCGGTCGTGCTGATGTAGATGTTATATGTGCCTTCCGTCAGGGCCTTGGGCTTGAGGGTGAATGTCACCTTGCCAGCCTCCACGCTCGTCTGGTCGATGTACTGGATGTTGCCTTCTGTGGGGACGGTGCTGTCGCTCGCGAGGAGCAGGACGAGGGAATACTCGCCGGTCAGGCCGGTGCAGTTCAGCTCGAACGTGTCCGCGCCTGCGTAGAAGCCGCCGTCCTTCGTGCCGTTCTTCACGGTCAGGGGGCCGGTCACATTATAAACGCCGAGGACTTCCGTGTCTTCCGCAAACGTGGCTGCGGTGAGCATCGTGAGTGTCAGCACTGCGAGCAGCAGCGCAAGCATTCTTCTTTTCATGCCGCTTCCTCCATTGTCATAAATTGATCCGCATACCGCAGCAGGATCGCCGCGATCTGTGCGCGGGACGCGTTGGCCTCCGGCGCGATGCGGCTGCCGCCGACGCCGGAAACAAGCTCGTGGTAGACCGCCCACCATGTCGCGTCCTTCGCCCAGGCGGCGATGGTCGTGCTGTCGGCGAAGGTCTGCTCATAGATGCCGGTCAGCGTCAGCTCTGTGCCGCTCTGCCCGCCGTTCAGGCGGAAGAGGATGGCCATGGCCTGCTGGCGCGTGATGGGGGCGTCGGGGCCGAAGCGGGTGTCGGACAGGCCGTTCACATAGCCTTTTTCTACGGCCCAGCTCAGTGCGTCCTGATACCAGTCCGCGCTGGCGTCTGCAAACGAGGCCGCCTTGGCCGCAGCGGGCTTGCCGCACATACGCCAGAGCATGAGGACGAACTGCGCGCGGGTCACGTGGGTGTCGGGTCGGAAGGTGCCATCGGAATAGCCGGTGACAAGGCCCAGTTCCGCCGCCCGCTCGACCGAGGCGAAGGCCCAGTGTGCGCTGGTCACGTCGCGGAAGGAGCCGGCTTTGACTTCCTCCTGCGTGGTGTCTGCGGGCTTCTCCTCTTCGGACTTCTTGTCGTCCTCAGCCGTTTTGTCGTCTTCGGATTTCTTGTCGTCGTCGGACTTTTTATCGTCCGCGCCCGGCGTTTCGCCGGTGGAACCGGAGCCGGTGCTGCCCTGCGCGATCAGCGCCGGGAGCGAATAGGAAAGCGAGAGCGCCTTGCCGTCCGTGTCGGACAGGAGCGCATCGGCAAGGGTCAGCTTCGCGTCGCCCGCCGCCTTGACGCGGAAGGTAAACACGGCGAGGCTACCATCGGTCTTGACGGCGGTGGTGGTCGCCGCTGCGAGGATCGCGCCGACGCCGCCGCGCGTTGCGTACGGGTTGCTCGCGGCGAGCATACCGGCAACGAGCGCGCCGTTTTCAATGCCGGTGCATTCGACAACGGAATCGTCGTAGCCCAGACTGAGCTGCACGGCGGCAAGACCTGTGTTGCCGGTCAGCTCCGCCGTGACGGTAAAGGTCTGTCCAACGTCCGGCAGCTTGTCCGGGGCTGTGAGCTTGAGCGTCGCGCCTGCCGCGCAGGCAAGCGGCGTCAGCAGCTGCACCGCCAGCAGCAGTGCGATGCCTATGGCCAATATTCGGTTGCGTTTCATTCTTCGCATTCCTCCTCATCTCGGTCGGACGTACAATCGGGGTGAAATTGTAACAGGGTGCTGCAAGAGTCTACACTACCCCTAGTATTTGTAGAATAATTATATACGAACTGTGCCGCAATTGCAAGATGCTGGCTGCTTTATTTCCGGGGATTTTGTAAAATGTTTCTTCAGAATTTCCGGGAGACGGGGCGGGCTGACGCAAATGCCGCCTGCCCTTATCGTGCGGGGCACGACAAGGGGAGGCTTTGGGGGCGTCTCAGGTCTGGAGGTAGTCATTGATGGTGACCGGCGTGTTCAGGCGCGGGACGGAGGATGCGTTCAGGAGGAACAGGCGGCAGGTGTCCTGCAAATTGAGTATCACGAAATCCTTTTTGGTGCGCAGGACGCCGATGCTCGTGACGCGGCCCTCCGCGTCATAGGAGACTGCGACGACGCAGCCCTCGTTCAGATCGTCGGTCAGAGTGACCTTTCCGGTGTCCGTGTTGACGCTCCATGACGTTTCGATCTCATATCCTCTGACATCGTAACCAAACCGCCTTGTGTGCGGGTTGTCCCAGCGTGTTTCGCCGTCCCACAGGGCAATCTTGTAGCCAGCATAGGTATCGCCCGTCCAGCCGGACGTGCCGGGCAGATAATAGAGCGTCCAGTCCGACGGGAACGAGCAGTCGTCATTTGGCGTCCCGACAATCTGGGGCGCGGCACCGAGGAAATACACGCCGACAGGGAGCTCATTGAGATTTGCGTTACTCTTCCACTCTCTATCGAACGCTTTTTTCCCGATTGATTTTATACTCGCAGGAAGGATTACTGCATTTATAAAATGGCAGGCGAAAAACGCCTCGTCCCCTATCGTTTCCAGCCCATCCGACAGCGTAACTTTGCTCAGACCCGCATAAAAAAATGCCCGGTCTTCGATGTTCTTCAACGTGGACGGCAAGCGGACGGACCACATACGAGAATCACGGAACGCGTCCTCGTCGATCTCCGTCACGCCCTCCGGGATCACGACCTCTGTTTTCAGGCCATACCTAGTTCCAAATTCCGCAAACGAGTTCGTTTCAATTTTGGTCAGTCCGGCGGAAAGCTTCAAACTGGTAAAGCCCTTGCAGCCATAAAACGCGCCTTCCCCCACCGTTTTGACGCTGTCCGGCAGGGACAGGGTTCCGACGAAGCCGTCGCAATCCACAAATGCGTCCTCGCCGATGCTCGTCACGCCGTCCGGGATCAGCAGTTCGCCGGAAAAGTCTCCAAATGAGAACGCGTTTGCACCGATGGTTCTCAGCGTCGACGGCAGCGTCAGCGTACCGTTAAACATTCCGTCTCTATACTGATACAGAGAAGAAAATGCACCGTCTGCGATTTCCGTAACGCCCTCCGGAATCGTCAGGTCGCCGGTAAACGCACTCCAGTAGAACGCCTCCTTGCCGATTGTCCGCAGGCTCTTTCCGAGCGTCAGCGTACCGTTCAGATTTTCGCATTTATAAAACGCTCTTTCGCCGATTTCCACAACAGAATCCGGAATCGTCAGACTGCCTGTATATCTGCTTTCGCAGAACGCGGACTCGCCGATGCTGCGCAGATTCCTGCCGAGCGTCAGCGTCCCCTGTGTTTTCAGACGCGGATACAGATATGGATTGATGTAGAACGCATAGCTTCCAATTGAGGTCACGCTGTCTGGGATTACAAGATCGCCGGACAGCGGGCAATTATAAAACGCGTTATCGCCGATGCTCCGCACGTTTTCCCCGAATTTGATCATATGGCAGACCGTCGACGCAAAAGCGTTCCGGCCAATCTGCGTGATCTGGTCGCCGATCACGACTATCTGAACCCGATCACGGTAATCCTTCCACGGATATTCGTTCTCGGACTCATAATCATCCATCGCGCCGCTGCCGGAAATCGTCAGCGTGACGTAGCTGTTGTCAAACGACCAGTAGGCGGACGGGCCGCACTTCCCGCTCGTCTCCGCCGCCGACGCGCCGATGCACAGCGCAAGCAGCAAAAGCGCCGCGCAGAGCAGCCGTGTGATGTGTTTTTTCATTTCAAGGCCCCCGTTTTTTGTTTTTCTTTATTATATCGTGCAATTCCGGGAAAATCAATCGGATCAATGCCTCCCCTTTCAGGGCAATGTCATCAACTTAAGACCATAGACGGTTTGTTTTACGCAAAAACCGTTGAAAT
>ERZ837910.5327-NODE-5327-length-11670-cov-228.583211_pt1 | contig 11670 bp, 10 predicted proteins | sample MGYA00519940_ERZ837910 | MGnify/ENA primary metagenome ERZ837910 (study PRJEB31850, sample SAMEA3708825) | human gut metagenome | biome: human gut; feature: human-associated habitat; material: faeces | place: China | collected 2014 ... | reverse complement strand
AGCTGCCGCAGGTGTACCGTGCTCTGGGGATGGATAAACCGGAAGCAGTGGCGAAAGTGTGCTATGCACAAATGGTGAAACAGTTCCTGAGTCGTGACCCGTTCGAATGCGTGCTGTGCGGCGGCCGGATGGTATACCGCCGGGCCATTGCGGGGCTGAATGTATCAGGGCTGAAGAAAAACGCGCGGGATATCAGTCTGCTGAGGTATATGCCGGCCTGACACAGGCTAAGTGTGCCCGGGAATCGGTGCAAGTATAAAAAACAGCCTGTCACGGTATAAAAATCGACCATGCAGAAATTATGCTGGTTATTTTACCGCTGCTGGTCCCTCATTCAGTGACTGCCCCAGGGTTTTTCATGCTCTCCTTATAGTACAATAATTTCCATATCCAAACTCACCCCTACTTTGACTTTTATCATAGTCAAAACCTCTTAACGTGAGTTTTCGTTCCACTGAGCGTCAGCCCTCTAAAACTACTGAATAATCAGTTAGAAAACAAACAATCGGAAAAATCTGGGGTTCCGGCCTAGAACCCCATGAACAGGCATAGCTGTGATTTCATTTAATTATTGGCACAAATCAGTTGATCGTACAATGCTGTGCCTGTCTCGTTTTCTGGAGATTCCTCAGCCTCATGGAGCGGCGTAACAGGCGTACCGGCAGGACAGAGATGTTTGCTTTTCCTAGTCCGGCCAGTTTAGTGGAATAACGGAGTTTTTATCCCATGTTTTTTCCCCCGATCACGACTTTTTCAAATCAATGCTCAGAATACGTTCTTTAGCTCCTTCCACAAACACATCAGGATCCCAATCGCGGTTAAAGCCTTCTTTGATGCCAATGTAAAGGGTATCCATATCGTCCGACAACACCATCTGGTTTGGGTAGACCGGCATGTTAAATTCACGGGTGATGCTGTATTTGGTGGCATCCACTACGCTGATGGTGCCGCTAGTGAAGTTGGTGACATACAGTTCGTTATATTTCGGATTGTATTTCACCGCGTTAGCTCCGGCTCCTGTGTGCACATAGCCAAGCTGTTTACCGTCGCGTAAGTCAAAAATATAGAGTCCATCTTTTGTACCGGAACGATCGTCATGGTCGAATACCACCACAAAGGCACGGTCAGAAGCGGAGTCCACCGCCAGATTCTGCACACTTGTGATTTGTGGTCTCGGATCTTTCAACGGGATGGTACGCAGCAGCGTCTGATTTTTCGCATCAATTTCGTTGATGTAATCTCTTCCGCCAACGTAGATTTTCTGTGTTTTTTCATCCATCGTCAGACCATACGCTGTACCTTTGTAAGCATCCTTAACCTCGCCTTTTAAGGCAAGCGTCGTCCCGTCGAGCATTAACAGCTTATGCAGAGGCTTCATGCCCTCGGCCGTTTTCAGCATATTGCTATAACTCACAAACAGGGTATCGGAATCCTGGCTGTAAACCATATGGCGAAAATGCTCAAAACGCGAATCTGCAGCGTTTGCCGCTTTAAAACTTAACCTGTCGCTGGTTCTTACCAGTTTGCCGGTTGGGGTGTCAAACATACTGATACGCAGGGACGCTGACTGGGTGTGTCCGATATAGAGCTGATGTTTATCCTGATTTATCGCCAGCGAAAATGCCCGGTATGGCATCGTGTATTTATTTTCGACTTTCAGCGAATCTGAATTAAACGAATACAGATAGCCTTTATTGGCTTCACGATTTACACGATCAGTGACTGCTGCAAACACCTTTTTACTGGCATTATCAAACGCCAGTTCATAGACGCCTTCATCAGGGGACTGAAGGTAATTCGTTTTCAGGGCAAATCGCGAAAGTTCGCGTTCAGGTGGATCGATAGCCATGGCCATCGTGGGTAAAAATAGTGAAATTAACAGGTATAGCGGTGCTTTGGATAAAGTGAAAATATTCATTTTTCGTTCCTGCAATAAAATTGACATAAGAGAGAAAACGTATTGTCTGAACCTAGCGGAAATTGTCATCAGAAACGAATGTCCCCGCCAAATATCCATGTTCTGCCACGCGCGGAATTGGCTGGGTGGGTCTCGTCACCAAGACCTGGCATCATGTTGAGCTTATTCAGCGCCTCCGAATAATCTCTGTTCATCAGGTTTTGTACCGAAAGTTTCAGTGTCAGGTTGCGGTTGTACTCGTAAGTACCATAGAGATCGATAATCGTTGGGATCTGCGGCAAATCCTGTTTGATTATTGCGCCGGTATGTTCGTCCTGCTCAAAATCAGGCGACAGGCGACGAGCCTTGCCTGTGTATTTTATGATAGTGCCCAGGGTCAACGCGTTATCGAAGAAGCGAACACCAGTATCCAGCGTCATGTATTTTCTGGGCAGTTCGGTTATATCCCCTGCGCCAAAGTGGGTGCTGGCGATGGAGGTTGGCTGGTCTGTTTGCTGCTGGCTGAAAGAGAGTCGGCCAAAAGCAAAACCTGCATCATAATCCATCTCCAGTTCGAAGCCCTTTGCGATAACGTCGCTTGCCGAGTTAACGTAGATGTACATATTGTCGCTGTATTCATCGCTAATGCCCTCCCAGCCATTGCCAATCACCTCAGGCAGACTGCATTTACGACCTCCAGAACAAACCAGATAAGACTCGCTGTAGATGTAGTTCTGGATCCTGCTGCGGTACGCCAGAGCCTTAAAGCGCAGGGCATCCTGTTCGACCAGTAAATCTCTGGTATCAATGTTAAAACCCGCCTGCCAGGTTTCTGCACGTTCAGGCTTCAGGAATGGGTTCATGGATGCGCCTCCTGAATTAGAGAAGAACATCTCCTGGATGTTCGGGGCGCGCATGGATTTGCTGTAGCCAATGAACGGCTGAAGCCATGGTGTTACCTGAGCAGAAAGCTGAACTGAAGGGTTGAAGCCACCCTCTTTATCGTCAATATCGTAGCTACCCTGTGGCACGCAGATAACGCGTGAATCGCAGGCGGGCTTGTACCCTGTGATCCTGTTACGTGTGTAGTTGAGATTGAAATCTGCCTCCCAGATGCCGCGCGTAACCTTCAGCCCGGTATACAGCGCTGAAATATCCTGCTGGCCGGAGGGTGCGAACGGATTGTTCTCGATCGATTCCTGATTCGCTTTCGGGTCGCCCGCCGCTGAGTGAATGGTCCGGTCATAGCGGGTACGCATCAGTTTGCTGCCCAGCATAAACTCCAGGTCATTGTCCGCGACAGTGAACCGGCTGGTATTGTTGATATCCAGCGCGTCAGAACGATTTTGCGCTGAGGTTTTGTAGAAAGTATACAGCGAGCCATCACGATACTTTTGATTACCGCGACTGGTACTGGCCGTTACGTTAAAGTCAATTAATTCAGAAAAAGGGGTGTAATGATATTTAATGTAATAGTCGTCACTGGTTATATCACGACGTGTAAATTTATTTTCATAGGTTCGAGCGGAAAGTTCGAAGCTGTTAAATTCGTCTGGTCTGATATCCATTTTATACAGTTGGGATTTGGGGTTCTGCTTCATATATTTATCATAACCAAACTCTTTGCTGTTAATTCCAGAACCATTTGAGAAATTAGAGTACACAGAACTGCCGCTCACAGCAGCCATAACGCCAATGCTTCCCGTATCCGTAAAAGCGTCGCTTTTTCCACCAAGGGCGATCATTCCGCTGCGTCCCAGCCCATTACTACCGACAGAGAAACGTGAACGAAGGCCATATGTATTACCGTTAAATATTACATCGTCAACGCCAATAGTACGCATATTTGCACTACCGGCAAGGGCGTTGATCCCTTCAGAGCCACTGCTGTCACCGCGTGTAACATCAACTGCTACCAGTAAGTTAGGGTCTATAAGTACGCCAGCCATATTGTTAGTTGAACCATGCGTCGTTGTTCCGGAGGTAGAGGTTCCGTAAAAACTCTGGGTAATACCATCGACCATAGTGTTTACACGACCAAATCCGCTCATGCCTCGAATATTCACACTGATTGCTCCCTGACCAGGATCTATTTGAGTATAAGTACCAGGCATACTACGCACTGTTGCGTCAAGTGATTGCAGGTTTTTGTCCGTTGTCCGGGAACTGGTCGCGCCTGTTTTCTCGAGAGCTTCCTGCTCACTGGTCGTCTTCCCGACAGAAACGCTGAGCGGACTGAATTCTGCCGCTCCTTTTTTGTCGGAATTAGTTTTTTCACTGATGGATTGTGAGTAAGCACCGCAGCTGAGCAATAATATGCCTGAGCCGATAGCCAGTTTTATAACGTTCATAAATTTCCTTAGGTATAATATTAATAAAGATAAGTATAACTATTTATTTATTAATTATGTTCTACTGTCTTTTTGATTTTTTTGACAGTGGAAAAGTTTGATAAAATGTTCAGCATAAAAATGAAAATTAAATTTCAGTTAAATGAACTTGAACGGCCAATTATCCCTTTACTCCTTCAACTTAAAGGTAATCGGCATTTTTACTTTAAATAATCCTCCCTCCAATATTTCAGGCGGTGGTTTGGGAAGTGGTTGAGCGCGTTCTAAAACAGCAATAGCTTCGCGGTCAAGAGAAAAGGTTCCTGAAGAGATTTCCAAGAAACTACTGACAATAGTGCCTTCCGTGTTTACGGTAAAAGTCACGACGGCTGTGCCGGTTCGTGCACGTTTTCTGGCATCGCCAGGGTAACGTTTATAACGGTTTAGGTGGCCTTTTACTCTGCTTTCCCAAGATGCCTCAGAATTATCTCGCTTTGTTGAGTCACTGTTAAAAGGCGCAGCAATACGGGACGATTCGACCAGAGCCTGAGGTGCAGCATTACTGGAAACGGCTGTGGGGTTGCTGTCGCTGGTTTGAGCCTTTATCTTACGAGGTGGACGTGTCTTTTTCTTTTCTCCATCGGATGACTTTTTCTTCCTAGTTATTTCAATGGTTGCATCACTGTCTTCAGTGACAGGACGTTGTTGTCTGTCCTCAGTTTGTTGCTTTTCTTCTGTCACTGCGGACTCCTGTTGAGCGATTCCCACCGGAAGCGAAAGTGGAGAAGAAGGAGCCTCTATAATTTCTGCCCATTGCAGCATGATCGCCGGTGCAGGAGACATAGCGGGCTGAACTTCGGAAAAACGCCAGATAAACGCAAGGAAAATCAGTCCATGAAGCAGTAGAGAACAGATAAACCAGCTGCTCCATTTTACCGACTGTGAGAAGTGGAGAATATTCATCATCCATGGTTTACCTTTTTGTTGTATCTGGCGCTACAAACCACACGTAGTCAGCATGATCTACTGTGATGTTCATTCCTTTTTCTGCAAGCATCAACACCACTGGATGGGTGCCGGTGGCAAGATCTTCCATGTGTAACGGTACGCCCATGCTTTTTGACGCGTGATAACCACCTGCAATCAACAACGACGGTACCGGGGCACTCAGAAGCTGGCGGGCCATGTAGCGATCCCGCTGCTGCTGAATAGAGAGCATTGACGTCAGTTGCTGGCTTTCAAGGTTGCCTTCATGCATAGATATGATGGTTTCACGCAGAGCTTCTTGTACCACAGGTGCAGTGGATTTTTTTCCTTTAGGAAATTCGTTTTTTTTGTACAGTGCCAATATCTGCTCCCGGCCAATGTTGGCATTGAGCAGCGGGTAAGGCCCACGTAATAGCTGCATGACGATGTCGCCATACATCTCCCAGGACCACCCTTTTTGCCAGTTAAGTAGTTCCTGAACACGGCTATCTCGAACCACAGGATTATCTTTCAGCCAACATTTAACTTGGTTAACTCGGGGCTGTTGCTCTGACGTCAACATCTCAAGCAACACACTCCCCTGTGGTCGCTGGATGAGCAAATTTTGAATAAGCCAAAGCTCAATCTGATGATGCTCGGCATTATCGTGTTTTTCACCAATAATAAGATGTTGAGCGGTAGCAAGATCCGCCAAAAGCTCGCTGCTAGAAATAATTTTGCCACTGTGCAAATCGTAAATCTGCCCGTCAGTCAGGAAAGCTTTCTGCCCTGGCGCATCCTGCTTTATGGTGACATTCTGTCTGCAGGCTCCCAGACTAACACTAGCTAACGTTATCATAGAAATAAGGATGAACTTTCTCATATTCCCATCTGAAACAATATGTTTCCATATATTTATTGACAAAACATTAATTATGATAAAACATCAAAGAATGAATGTAAATGATTATCATTACTAACAAAAAGAATGCACTAGCGAGTGATGTTTACCAGCCGATATTATGGGTCCGCTTGGAAAACGGATCTATGGTCACTCCCGTTTTTGCAACACCGATTTTGACGATAAGTGGGCTTGCTTGAATCTATCCGGAGTCTGAATGGGATTTCATTCCCGCGCCCCGATGAGTTCCGCGCCTGATGTACATGTCGAAGAAAACGGCCGGCGGGGGGAATACGGCGCGCTACCTGGGTCGTTATCGGGGGGTGAGGGCCAATGGAACGAAAACGTACGTTAATGTGTGCGTATCAGCCACATACTGTGCGAAAGTTTCCGGCGTGAAGTTCCTGTGCGTGTATTTCGCAATGCTCTTGCCAATAGCCCGACATTCAGCCAGTGAAAGCGGAACGGGAAGCGATGCATTGTACATTTCGACACGCTGGATCACCGCTTCAAGCCACTGTGAGAACGCTGGCCAGCCCTGACGAATCGCCCTGTAAGCCCATTTGCGCGTCATTTCGAACAGGTGGCAGTTTCGCCCCATCCCGTAATGTTTATCGATGCTACGACGCTCTGAGGCGCTCAAATCGAGATAATCAGCCAGTTCATCGAGGGTATAGGCTTCCTCGCGCCACTCCATCACCAGCCATTCCAGGTGGAACGGATTTTTGCAAATCAGGCCGCTGTAGTTCACATCCGCACAAAGTTTCTCACACAGCGAACGTTCAACCGCTGCGGCATATTTCAGCGCCTTAACCGAGGCATCAGGCGCGGTTCTCACGGCGATGTTGAGTGCGTAGAGCAGGTGAGCGTGTCCGTTCACAGGATTTTTAACGGTGATGTTCGGCGCGGGAGCGTTCCGGTCGCTCCAGTCAATCGCAGCCCCCTCGCGGTCAACGTCAAAAACCAGCCAGAACTGTGCATGAGGCTGGTTCTGCTGGATATACCGTGCAAGAAGCGCGCGCCCTTTGCCGGAGATACGAAGGCCGAAAGCGAGATCATCCGTGTGATAGGGACGGTGGGGTAAATTTTCTTCGAAGTATTGAAGCGCGGCGCTCATGTGTTACGATTCCTTCCAGGTTATCGACCGACATCGCCCCTGTATTTTCGTGAAAGTCTTGGCGGATAGACACGAATTTCAGGGGCGTTTGTTTTTCAGTCGCTTACACTACACCCAACGGCAAATCCTGTCGATCCTTCCCGAAAAACCGATCCATTTACCATAACTCCCGTTGTACGTACCATGTAAAACGCCATCAATCGCTTTCTGGCGCAAAAAACGCAAAAAGACAAGAAAACACCAGGCCAAACCAGAAAAACGCGTCAGAATCGTTTTCAGGGCGTTGCATAACTATGCACGAAAGCGATGTGCGATCGGTTTCGTGCGTTCTGAACACCGAACGGCTCAAAACGACAAGTTTTCTCCCCTGGTGCGTGGCGCTCTGACGGGGTTTCCTGTTTCCAAACTTCACATCTCGCCAGGACAAAAAAAAACCGACCTGGGGTCGGTGGCAAGAATCAGAGTCTATGGGAAATATTTTAGTTATCGGATGCTCAATATTCACAAACGCAAAAAATGCCTCAGTGATGCCCTAAAACAACCTTTCCAGAAGGAGTCCGCGCTTTACGATGCACGGAAGAGATAAAAAACCCCACAAAAGTGGGGAACCAAGAGAAACAACAATTACAGGTTGTTGGTTGTGTTCGAACAACGATGAAGTAGCTACGCTAAATAATAATTACCGTACAGGCCCTACATATTCAACACTAAATTTAAGATCCTGACGAAGGATTTATAAATGCACGAAAACACACAGACAGACAAATTCACTAAATTCATACACAAAAACAAGTGTAGTTTTCTAAGTAAATTAGATTCGACAACCAATTAGTTTATCCACATCGCATTCCACTCTTGCTACACCAATCACATTTCTTGATATGTAATAGCAGAAAAAATAAAACCAGACACCAATAGACCAAAAAACAAACATTCAACAAGAAACATTTTGAACAATATCACAAAACTGTCACAACCATCATCAGACTATTGAAAAAAACTGGTTGCTGTTTTATAAAAGCGACTGTAACAACCTCCACTCTATAGTTCCATTAGTTTAAAGTGTCACACAAACTGAGCATCCATTTGTTTTCCTTACTTTTGCCCCTGTATTCCAAGGGGTTTTTTTATAACTTAAAGATTAGCACACCACACAAAAACAATAAAAAAAAACGACAAGTTATACAATAAAACCAGTACTATCCATACAGCTAATTACATATAAATACTATTAAACCATCTGGACATTAAAAATAAACTCTTATAACATAAAATTAATGCGGTTCCGGTACCATATGTCAGGGATAATGTGCAAATGGAGGTATCGGAACTGCATTTCAGTTCATTATTAATTAATGACAAAAAAAACCTCTGCGAGCGCAGAGGGGGTAAGGAATGTTCCCGGTCATAATATGTCGATAGTGTTTATATACATACAGAACAAGAACAACAACCAGCCAACTAATAAATATTTTATTTTTTAGAGCTGAAACCTTAAAGCTCACTTCCATTCCATACATTGTTATAAACCTTATGTTGAAAACTGAAAGTAAGTACGGCAGACTTATTAAGTTGCGTGCAGTCTTTTCACGTTATACAAACAAGAACACCTGCGAAGTTATTTCTCCTTACATATCCCCCTATGCCAACGGGGGATTTTTTCTGGTTCACTAACGCATAAATAATAGTGACACCCTATCATTCACAAACCGTGATAATATAAGGATTATCATCATGGCAAAATTAGGTGAAAACACCCCACATATTATCGATGCTACTGTAGATTTTATGGCATCAAGCCAGGCATTTCGTGAGTATCTGAAAAAACTTCCCCCTGATAACACAATACCGCCAGCTCTTACTGATGAGCACGTACCGTTATATATACGAAGGCTGGAATACTATCGTCTGCTTTATCGACCAAAGCAGACAGAATCATATTGAAAAAAACGGTGAACGGTTCGCGAAATCCTTTCGCGGGTCGTGAGGCGTTGGACAAGCGAAGCGCGTCAGTTTTTCCGGCTCTTCCCCGTGACAGGTTTCTCCACCAGTTTATCTTCCAGTGTCACAACTTTCTGATACACCGCCGCTGTGGCGTTGTAGTTCCTGTCGAGTATTGTTTTCATTCCCCATCCGAGCACACAGAACATAACCAGAAAAGCCACTGACACCCCACCCAGCCATTTCCAGCTATACCCTTTAAGGGTGTTGTATTCCTGCACGATATTGCTGTGAATTGTCGCAATATCCCTGTTCAGGGCATCCGCGTTTGCCTTCATGTTTGCGACTGACTCTTCCAGCCGCTGAAAATCCTGGCTGATGCGCTCACCTATCAGTCCTGCCACGTCCAGCTTCTGCACCTCATTTCTGACTTCATCCCTGACCTGTTTTGCCACACCGTCAGAAATATTCCGATATCCGCGAAGAGTTTCCCTTGCCACAGCCAGAGAATCAGCAACAGCTTTCTGTTGCTCCATTGCGGTATGTTGCAGATGCTCCACCGATAACAGGAGCGTGAGTAATTTTTCTTCTGTGCTGGCCATGTTCAGAATCCCATAGAAAATCCACGTGACGGTGATTTAACCCGTTCAGGTGCAGTTCGGTTCTGTCTGCTCACTCTGTCTCTCATGTCAAAGCCATGCTCCCGCGCAACATCATGTTGCAGCCTTCTGACCAGTTCATGTTGCTTAACCGGAGTGTCCAGCCATTCCCTGATGTCATGCCCGACCGTTCGCGCCTGTTCAAGATGGCGGGAATAGTCCGGTTCAGACCGTTTTTGCATGATGTCATGACGCTGGGCATCATCAAGCCGTCCGGCAGCTTCAAAACCCAGATGCACTTCGGGACGTCGTTCAATGCCCTGTTCTTTCAGCGTCCGGCAGTCAATGAAGCCCCTTTCAAAGCCATGCTTTCTCATATGTTCGTTGTGCTTCACCTCCCAGCGTTTTCGCAATTCCCGCAACTGCTCTTTTTGCTGAGTGAAAGTCAGGCTTCCGGAATCCTTTTTCGCACCTCCCCGCTCGGGATACCTGGCGTTATAGCGCCGGAAATACTGTTCCGGTGTACGTTCAATGCCATCATTCACACGCTGACTCATCATGATATGCGCATGAGGCTGTTCGCCGCCGTCAATGCTCGCTTTCGGATTGTGAATGGCAAAACTCCAGGCGTGCCGTTCGCCAGCTTCCTGACGTACAAAATCCTGCACCAGTTCAAGGCGCTGTTCCGGTGTCAGTTCACGGGGTAATGCAATTTCAAGTTCCCTATAGGTCGAACCGTTCGCACGTTCAAACTGGTCAGCCGCCTGCCAGAAATGGGAAGGATTATCCCTGGCCCATTCCGGCATGTTTCCGTGTGCGGAATATTCCAAATCCTGACGGTCGCGGTATTTCTCTTTGCGCTCGATGTAATCGGCGTGGTTTGCAGCCTGCCCCTTGCCACCAAATTTAACGCTGAGGTGATAGGTTGCCACGGTTTCAGCCCTCTGCAGGAGCGCACTGTTTCTCGACGAAGGAGAGAAACATATAAGTGCGCTTCCTTCTAATTTTACGAATTAGCACGGAAGATACCCCCTGCACCCGCCGACCGCAAGCGATATACTGCACGACCACAACACACCGCAAAAAAACACCAGGGAGCATCACGAACATGCGCATCAGCAACATCGAATGGCTGAAGAAACGGATCGGATTCATCAGGAAGCTCGGAGAACAGACCGCACGACAGAGACAGATTATTGACCTGATCGACAACGAAGCCGGACTCACAGAACAGGAACGCAAACTTCTCCACGTACTGGCAACAGCGGAAAAAAACGACTTACAGGCACAGGAGAGCGAACGAAAACAGGCGGTCCAAAAACGAATCGAGGGAAAAAAACAACGACGGGAACGCAATCACCGGCTCTTTCTCGCGGCTGGGCTACTGATCGAAGCAGGACTGGTAGACACAAAAACAGGCGAGCTATGCTATAAAAAAGACAGGATATTACAAGCACTTAAGGAACTTAAGTACGATCTGGAGACATCCCCAAACCCAGACGCGTAAGTGCCTCCATCCGTGTTCCGATTCCCTGGTGCTTCCTCGCTCATTCGCTCGCTACGCTCGGTCATGAGACTGCGGCGAGCACTACCACCACAATCACGCGGAAAGCCGCGCCATTGCAGGGCTGAACGGGGAAAAACGGCAAAAAACCTGCTGCTCAAAAAGACGCCAGAAAGGCGCTGTTATCTGATATAGGCTTATTTGGTCTACTCTACGAGACCTCGTTTTTTCAGTTGGTAATACCAGGCGCGACTGATCCCTAATGCCTCCCACGGTTTCAGCGTGCGTGCAGATGTAGCTACTGTGCTGCGCTTAGACTTAGAACCGCCCTTGCGACCGCGTGCAGCCTGAATTTCTGGCGTGTGCGTATCAGCCACATACTGTGCGAAAGTTTCCGGCGTGAAGTTCCTGTGCG
>ERZ837910.5318-NODE-5318-length-11687-cov-3.613824_pt1 | contig 11687 bp, 10 predicted proteins | sample MGYA00519940_ERZ837910 | MGnify/ENA primary metagenome ERZ837910 (study PRJEB31850, sample SAMEA3708825) | human gut metagenome | biome: human gut; feature: human-associated habitat; material: faeces | place: China | collected 2014 ... | reverse complement strand
CAAGAAGCAGCGCAAGCTCAAGGCCGGCGACAAGGTCTACGCCCAAACCCACGGCAAGGCCCTCATCCTAGCGGTGCTCGGCACCGACCCGCTCGAGGACGGCTTCAACATCCTGGGCGCCCACATCGACTCGCCGCGTCTCGACGCCAAGCAAAACCCGCTCTACGAGAACACCGACATAGCCCTGCTCGACACGCATTACTATGGCGGCATCAAGAAGTACCAGTGGGTCACGCTCCCACTGGCCATCCACGGCGTCATCGCCCTCAAGGCTGGCAGGTCCATCGAGGTTTGCGTGGGCGAGGATCCGTCCGACCCCGTGTTCTGCATCTCAGACCTGCTTCCCCACCTGGGCCAGAAGCAGATGGAGAAGAACGCCAAGGAGGTCATCGACGCCGAAGATCTCGACGTGATCGTGGGCAGCAAGCCGCTTCTGTTCGAGAAGGACAAGCTCAACGACGATTCGCCCGCATGGGAGAAGCTCGCCGAGAAGGAGCCGGTCAAAGCTTCCGTGCTCAAGTACCTCGCCGAGTACTACGGCATCGAGGAGGAGGACTTCCTCTCTGCCGAGCTCGAGATCGTGCCGGCTGGTCGCGCGCGCGAGATGGGCTTCGACCGTTCCATGGTGATCGGCTACGGCCAGGACGACCGCGTCTGCGCCTACACGTCGCTTATCGCCCAGCTCGCCATCGAGAACCCCAAGCGCACCGCTGTCACCGTGCTGGTTGACAAGGAGGAGATCGGCTCCGTGGGTGCCACGGGCATGGAGTCGCTGTTCTTCGAGAACACCATCGCCGAGATCATGGAACTCGCCGGCGAGGGCGGACAGCTCAAGTTGCGTCGTGCGCTCGGTGCGTGCAAGATGCTGTCCTCCGATGTCTCCGCCGCGCTCGACCCCTGCTATGCGAGCGTCTTCGAGCCCAAGAACGCCGCTTACATGGGGCGCGGCCTCGTCTTCAACAAGTACACGGGCGCCCGCGGCAAAAGCGGCAGCAACGACACGTCGGCCGAGTTCGTCGCCGAGGTGCGCAAGGTCATGGACGATGCCGGCGTCGCGTTCCAGACCGCCGAGCTTGGTCGCGTCGACATCGGCGGTGGCGGCACGATCGCCTACATCCCGGCCAAATACGACATGGACGTCATCGACAGTGGCGTGGCCGTGCTCTCGATGCACGCCCCCTGGGAGATCACGAGCAAGGCCGACATCTACGAGGCCCGCAAGGGCTACGAGGCGTTCCTCAAGAACGCGTAGGCTGTTTGTCTTCGAACGCCCCCTTGGCGCTCTTGGGAAAAACAGACATGTCTAATGAGACAGTTGCTCTGAGCAACTGTCTCATCGCGCATCCAGGAGTGCGGCCATCAGCTCCTTGTCCTCATGATCAACCGTGAAGAGGAATTCTTTGGCCGTAACGCTCTTCACCTTGCTGCCCACAAAGGCATCCTTATCACGCGTAATGATGAAATCAGCTCCATTCAGCTCTGCGCACGCACGGATGAGCCCGTCTTCGAAGTCGGGTTCGTTGCTCCGAAGGGAACGGTCGCATTCCTCTGCGGAAACGGGAGCAACCGCCACGAGGCCCAGAAGGTTCTCGAGCGCTTCGCGCGCAATCGCCTCGCTGTAAGCCCGGCACAAGATGTAGTAGGCGTCGTTGAAGGAAGTTGCTGCCGCAAATCCGTGATCTCCACTGCCGTTGCACCACTTCAACAACGCCAGCGCCTCGTCATGCTGGGGACGATTGGGGATGATGCTATCCAGGAGAATATTGGTGTCGAGCAAGATCCTATACATCGCGCTCACCCAGAAGGTCTTTCATCTGTGCATCTGACATGCCTGCAAACGCCTCGGGTGCTGGTGGAAGCGTCTCCACGAACTCGACGAAACGAGAGAGTCGGACGCTTGATGCCGGCTTGCTGGCAGACGCGGTCAGAGCCTCGGGCAACTCCCCCGTCTGGGCGATCGAGGACCACGTGGCCTTAATCACATCGGCCACCGTAAGGCCCGATGCACGTATGACGCGATCTGCGCGCTCCTTTATGGCTTGGTCAACTCGGCCCGAGACAACCGCAGTTTGCATGATGCCCTCCTTTTCTGTGTATACAGTATACACCGACAAGGAGAGTGTTGCCCCAATGAGGCCCGCAAGGGCTACGAGGCGTTCCTCAAGAACGCATAAGTAACAAGCTGCGGGGCGAGCCCTTGACGAGGCCCGCGAATGAAACAAGAAAAGCCAAAGCGGGAAGCGAGGACTGTCTGAGGAAGGCGACCACGATGTGGCCGCCTTCCGAGTTCCGCAGCTGCTTTGGCTTTTCGCAGTTTCGGTATGAGCGACAGCCCGTCAAGGGCTCGCCCCGTCGCCCTAGTCCGTGAAGTACCCCACGCCGCCTTCGATGAGCGGCTGGTAGCTCAGGTCCGGGATGTTCTGGTATACGCCCGCGCTCCAACGCTCGGTGTGCCCCATCTTGCCGAGCACGCGTCCGTCCGGACTCGTGATGCCCTCGATGGCGAGCACCGAGCCGTTAGGATTCACGTCGAGATCCATAGATGGCATGCCGTCGAGGCCCACGTACTGCGTCGCAATCTGCCCGCTCTCGATAAGCTGCTCGAGCGTGTCGTCGTTGGCCACAAAGCGCCCCTCGCCATGGCTGATGGCGACGGTATGGACGTCACCCACCTCGCAGCGCGAGAGCCACGGTGACAGGTTGGACGCCACGCGCGTGCGCACGATGCGGCTTTGGTGCCTGCCGATCGTGTTGAAGGTGAGCGTCGGGCAGCCTACATCCATCGTGACGATATCGCCATACGGGACCAATCCGAGCTTGACGAGCGCCTGGAATCCGTTGCAAATGCCCAGCATGAGGCCATCGCGATCGTTGAGCAGGCGGCGCACGGCATCCGTCACGTTGGGATTGCGGAAGAACGCCGTAATGAACTTGGCACTGCCGTCGGGCTCGTCGCCACCGGAAAAGCCGCCGGGAATCATGATGATCTGGCTGTTGTCGATCTTCTCGACGAAGGCCTTCGTGCTCTCTGCGACCGCGTCCGGCGTCAGGTTGTTGATGATGAAAGTCTCGGGCACGGCGCCGGCGCGCTCGAAGGCGAGCGCCGTATCGTACTCGCAATTATTACCCGGAAAGACCGGAATGATGACGCGCGGCTTGGCGAGGTTACCGCAGTACGTGAGCGGGATATTGCTCGCGTCGCTGATCATGTCGACGCCACCGCCATCCTCGCGATACGGGAACACATCCTCGAGCTCGTGTTCCCATGCTTCCTGCAGCACGGCAAGGCGCACGGTCTCGCCTCCAGCGATGATCGCATACTCGTCGATGGTCTCGCCAAGCTCGACCACGTGCATGTTCTCCGTCGATTCCGGAAGCTCCGCTCCGGGCGCCATCTCGACGGCGAAAGATCCGTACGCGTTGACGAACAGCGTATCGAGGTCGACCTCGTCGTTGATGCGCAGGCCGATACCGTTGCCCAGACACATCTTGAAGAGCAGCTCGGCGTCTCCGCCAAAGCCAGGCGTGCCAACCGCGAGCACCTGACCGGTGTCGATGAGACGCTCGATCGTGTCGAGGCATTCGAGCAGACCGGCCTTCTCGGGCATGAGTCCATCGGCTTCGTAGAACGGATGGATGCACAGCACCATGTGCCCGGCGCCCTTGAACTCGGGGCTCATCGCATGGTCGACCATACCGACAGCCGTCGCGAAGCTCACGAGCGTAGGCGGAACGTCGAGGTCCTCGAAGCTGCCCGACATGGAGTCCTTGCCGCCAATGGAGCCCACGCCCAGGTCGACCTGGGCCATGAGCGCGCCGAGCAGCGACGCGGCGGGCTTACCCCAGCGCTCGGGGACGTCGCGCAGCGAACCGAAATACTCTTGGAATGTCAGGTACGCGTCCTTGCGCGAGAAGCCCGCGGCCACGAGCTTGGCCACGCTCTCGACAACCGCGAGGTACGCGCCCTTGAACTGGTTGGCTGACGACAGATACGGGTTAAAGCCCCAGGACATGCCGCTCGTCGTGGTGGTCTCGCCCAGGACGGGAAGCTTGGCGATCATTGCCATGGGGGCCGTAAGCTGCCGTGCGCCGCCAAAGGGCATGAGCACCGTATTGGCACCGATAGTGGAGTCGAACATCTCGACGAGGCCCTTGTTCGAGGCGACGTTGAGATCGGTGACGACGCTTCTCATGCGCTCTGCGAAGCTCTCGCCCTCCCAGCGCGGCGCATAGTCCTCGCCAGCTGCGATATGCACGTTCATCTGCTTGGACGCACCATTCGAGTTGAGGAACTCACGGCTCACGTCGACGATCGTATCGCCACGCCAGGTCATGACGACACGTGGCTCCTCGGTGACGGTCGCGATGACGACCGCCTCGACGTTCTCCTCGTTCGCATACGAGAGGAATTCATCGACATCCTCGGCAGCAACGGCACACGCCATGCGCTCTTGGCTCTCCGAGATGGCGAGCTCGGTGCCATCGAGACCATCGTACTTCTTGGGGACGCAATCCAAGTCGATGAGCAGGCCATCGGCGATCTCGCCCGTGGCCACGCTCACGCCGCCAGCGCCAAAGTCGTTGCAGCGCTTAATGAGCCGACAGGCGTCCTTGCGGCGGAAGAGGCGCTGCAACTTGCGTTCGACCGGCGCATTGCCCTTTTGCACCTCGGCACCGCAGGTCTCGATGCTCGATACGTTGTGGGCCTTGGAGGAGCCGGTCGCTCCGCCGATGCCATCGCGGCCCGTACGTCCGCCGAGCAAGATGATCTTATCGCCCGCAATCGGCGTCTCGCGCCGCACGTGGTCGGCGGGTGTCGCCCCCACCACGGCGCCGATTTCCATGCGCTTTGCCGCATAGCCCGGATGGTACAGCTCGTTGACCTGACCCGTGGCAAGGCCGATCTGGTTGCCATAGCTCGAGTAACCGTGAGCAGCCGTCGTCACGATCTTGCGCTGCGGCAACTTGCCCGCGAGGGTCTCGTCGATGGGCGTATGCGGGTCGGCGGCACCGGTGACGCGCATGGCCTGATACACGTACGAGCGGCCGGACAGCGGGTCGCGGATGCAGCCGCCGATGCAGGTCGCCGCGCCGCCGAAGGGCTCGATCTCGGTGGGGTGATTGTGCGTCTCGTTCTTGAAGAGGAACAGCCAATCCTCGTCCTCGCCGTTCACGTCGACCTTGACCTTGACGGTACAGGCGTTGATCTCCTCGCTCTCGTCGAGACCCGTGAGGATCCCCTGCTTCTTGAGATACTTCGCACCAATGGTGCCCATGTCCATGAGGCAGACGGGCTTCTCGTCGCGCCCGAGCTCGTGACGCATGTCCAAGTATGCATCGAAGGCGGCCTGCACGATCTCGTCATCGATCTCGATGTCGGTGAGTTCGGTACCGAAGGTCGTGTGACGGCAATGATCGGACCAATACGTATCGACCATCTTCACCTCGGTGATGGTCGGATCGCGATGCTCGACGTTGGCGAAGTAGTCTTGGAAGACCTTGATGTCGGCAAGGTCCATTGCCAGGCCGCGCTCGCGGATGAAGATCTCCAGGATCTCATCGTCATAGTCGATGAAATGCTCGATGACCTCGACGTTATCCGGCTCGGGATACTCGGTCTTGAGCGTCTCGACCTCGTCGAGCGACGCCTCGCGCGCCTCGACGGGATTGATGACGTAGCGCTTGATGGCAGCGACGTCCTCATCGCTCAAATCGCCCTCGAGCAGATATAGCGTCGCGCTGCGCACCTCGGGACGCTCGCCACACGAAACGAACTGGATGCACTCGCTTGCCGAATCAGCCCGCTGGTCAAACTGACCGGGCAGGTACTCAACGCCAAAGAGGACGGAATCGTCCGCAAGGGTCGGTAGACGACGGTGCGCCATATCGACCTGTGGCTCACTGAAGACAGTGGGCACGCAGCGCTCGAAGAGCTCATCGTCAATGCCCTCGACATCATAGCGATGGATGGTGCGCAGGCTCTCGAGTCCATCGATTCCGAGCAACGTACGCAGCTCGTCTTCCAACTGCCGTGACTCGACATCGAACTCGGGCTTCTTTTCGACATAGACGCGAGAAACCATTCCCAGGCCTCCAATTATCTCGTGGCTTATTTGCCGTGAACCATCTTACATGAATGGAGCATGTGGTATCGTTTGCACAACGTCTCGACAATGCCAAAGGAGCCACCATGAAGCGCTCGCTCATACTCGTCATTTCCTGCGCATGCGCACTCGCAATCGCCCTGTTCGCCATGACCGCCTGCGGCGGAGCATCCAACTCCCCGAGCGGATCGGCCTCGAGCTCGGCGGCATCCTCGGATGCAAACGGCGCGAATGGCGCCGACGCCGCCAACCCGGACGACGCGTCGGCATCGGGCATGTCACGCGACGACGTCCGCAGCGTCTTCGAACAGACCATCGCGACTATGAGCGAGTTCTACAAGGGCAGCACGCCCGTGGGCGAGCAGCTCTACTATGCCGGCGGCGCCGACGGCGCCGGGGCCATCTTCGTTCTCATCGTCCCCGAGTCCAACACGTCCGCTATCTTCATCGGGCCGGCGACGGTCGGCGAGGACAACAAGCTGACCATCACCGACGAGACGACGGGCAGCTCCATCGCCTTTGCCGTCATAGACAATGGCGATGACACGTACTCGTTCTCCATGGGCGACGAATACGGCGCCGCCATCATGACCAGGTGCAGCTCAAACGAGATCATCGACGCGCTCACCGACGTCGTCATGGCCTCGCCGGCAGCCCAGCCGGCGGGCGAGGGCTCCGCCCAGGAACAACCCCAAGAGTAGAAGCGCGCAGTCCCCTAGCCCATGAGCCAGCGTCCCAATCGAGCACGTCGCACGAACACGGGCAGCAATCGCCTGGACCGCAGTCGTTCGGGTCGTGCCGGCTCGGGTCGTGTCGGTTCCGGCCGTTCCCGTTCGAGCCGTCCACCCGTCAAGGGCAAGCGCGGGTCGGTCAAGGCCGTCGCCCAGCGCCAGGTCAACCGCAGGGGAGCCGTCAACAGCCGCAACCTCAAGCGCGTGAAAACACCGCATAGGGCACCGCGTATCGTATTCGTCGTCGCGTTGTGCATCATCATCATCGGCGCGGGAGCTGCCGCCGTCCTCTCCCAAACCGACACGGCGAAGTACGCCACATGCGAGCAGTACCGTCCCGTCGTGCAGCAGGCGTGCAAGGACTGCGGCCTCGACACGGACTGGACCGACTGCCTGCTCGCGGCGATGGTCGTCGAGTCGGGAGGCGACAAGAACGTCAGGAGCGTCCTCAACGTCGAGGGCGATATCATGCAAGCCGCCGAGGGCGCCTACGGCTGGATCGTCATGAACGGCTGGCCCGAGCGCGGTATCGCCGCCGAGTCGACCGAGGCCTCGATCTACGCCGGCGTCATGGAGTTCAAGCAGAACCTCCAACTCTGGGAAGGGTATCTGGGAACCATCACCCCCAATGACGCGACCGAGATACAGCTCGTCATCCAGGGGTACAACTTTGGCGCCGACGGCTGGTTCGCCTGGTGCAAGCAGCGCAACGTCCATGCGTACACGGTCGAACTCGCCCGCGAGTACTCCGAGACGAAGATGCCCGCGGACGCCAAGGGAACGCCCACGCACGCCCAGAAGTGGCTCACCGCGTACGACGCCATCCACGGCAGCCATCGCTCCTAACCAGCCAACGCATGCGCCAAGGGGCTTGTCCCCTGGCGCGATGACCGGAAGGCGCGCGAAACGTCGTCGCATCCCTCCCCGAAAATGCGGAAAGCCCGCCCCTCGCCCGCAACGGGGCGACAGGTGGGCTTTCTATACCGGACGTCCAGCGGAACGTCCGAACCTAACGTTGCAGCCTCTTGGTCTAGCTGTAACGACGGCCGTAGGCTACGACGCCGGAGCTTCTCCTGTTGAAGATCCAGTGCCGACGGATATAGATTGCGTTTTCGTCACGATTGAACAGCCTGGAAATCCACATTTAAACCACCCTTGTACTGCTATCCGTTCCCGCCCTGTATTTCCCGATGGAGCCGGCTTCCTAGCATGCCTCTTCCCGCTTGTCCTCGCTCTCCGACCGGGCGTCGGGAACGACGAGGTCAAACGGGATACGGTTCTGGGCAACAAGTTGCTTTGTTGCCATGACGACGTAGGTGTTGAAGTTCAGTCCGAGCGCCTCGAGCTTTGCGCTGGCCTCCTTCTTCAGATCGTCGTCCATGCGTATGGTCGTCGACTTCATCATTGTTCTTGCCTTTGGCTACGTTTATTTAATATATATGTCTATTAGTAGTGCATTAGGCGTGCATAGTATATCTCATATATTTCGATTTGACATATAATTTTGCGAAGAAAGAATCGAAAAAAGACCGACCGGCCCCTCAACGGAGTCGGTCGGCACGTCTACGGCGTATTATGTGGTTTCTATTTTTAGACCGTTTGCCTAATTCCCTTCGAACGCATCGAGGTCCCATTGCAACCATGCGGCGGCAAGCTCGACGATGGCGCGATAGAACCCGGAATCATTCTGCGCAGCTTGCTCGTTAACGAGCATGTGTCGCAGTAACGCAAGCGGATGCCGCTCGAAGAAAGCCGCGAGCGTCCTGAGCTGCTCGTCGCTGGGCTGTTGGAGATAATCGAGCGGTACGAGCATGAACAGTTCGTTCGCGATATGGTCATCCGGCAAGAAGCGCTGGATGCTCGTCTCGACGCCCAGCTCGCGCGCCACGTCATAGACGGCGCCCCCATCGAGGCCGTATGCGCTCTCGAGTGGCGGCATGGGCGCTTCCGGAAGCAGAAAGGCGCGCGCGTATTCGGCATCCATGGCCATCTTGCGATGGTCCTCGGGAATGTCGGCCAACTTGGCAACCGCGGCCTCGATGTGATCGAGTGCATCGTGAGTGCGCTCGTTTTCGAGGCTCTCGCGCAGACCAGCCCAAAACGCCGGATCGCTCACGTTGAAGAGCAGCGTCTCGTCGAGCGGATACCCGAGGATGTTTCCGAGAAACTGGTACACGGGCATGCTTCCGTGCCCGTCATGTTCATGGTCGTGATCATGTTCGTGATCATGCATGGCCGGCCCCTCCTTTCGAATGAGACAAGTTGGTCTGACCAAACTGTCTCATTTCGCAGGTCAAAGTGTCTGCCGCGAGTATAATGGCTGACATTGCCAAATGACGGGACAGCGAATGATTGACACCGAACTGACAGTGGACCTCAAGGTGACCGTTCCCTTGCGGGTCACCGACTTCGATCGCTACGGGCGACTCAAGCCATCCGCCGTGCTCTCGCTATTCCAGGAGGCCGCCACCGTGCAGGCCGGCGTCATGGACATCGGCCACGACGCGATGGAGCGACGCGGCGTGTTCTGGGCCGTCATCCGCACGTACTACGAGGTCATCCAGCAGCCGCAGCTCTACACCAGCGTGCAGGTACGCACGTGGCCCCATTCCCCCTCGCGCTTCTCGTTCCAACGCGACTACATCGTCACGTCGCTTAACGGCGAAATGCTCTTGCGCGGCACGTCGGAATGGGTTCTCATGAGCTTGGAGACGCGCTCGTTCGTCAATCTCGACAGCGTGTACGAACCACCCGACTATCTGCTCGACGAAAAGAACTTCGAAAGAAAACCGCGCAAGATACAGGACTTCGACACGGCGGGCGACAAGCCGTTCGTGGTCGTCCCGCCCTACACGGCGGCCGACATCAACGGGCACGTCAACAACACCGTGTACGCCGATTATCCCTTCGACGCCATCAAACCAGGCAGGGACCACGGCATCGAGAGCTTCCAGATCGACTTCAGGCACGAGGTGCGCACGGGCGAGCCGCTCTGCATCTACACCAGTCGCGGCGAAGACGTGATTCTGACCAAGGGCGTCGACGAAGGCGGCGAGACCGTATTCGCCGCCCGCACCAAGTTCACGAACTAGCCCGCTTCGAGTTCGTCCATCGCACGGTTGGCAAGCTCGTCGGCCCGTATGTTGCCGGCGTTATCCGCATGTCCCCTGACCTTGTGAAAGCTGATGTCGGCAAACTTGTGCCGCTCTTCGTCGAGCGCGAGCCACAGCTCCTTGTTGGCAACGGGTTGCTTTTTTGAGTTGACCCACCCCTTCTGCCTCCACCCGTCTATCCATGACGTGATCCCGTTGAGAACGTACGCGCTGTCGAGGTAGACATCGGTGGGAACCGTCTTGTTCCTGATGGCGCGCAGCCCCTCGATGGCGGCCGTCAGCTCCATCTTGTTGTTGGTGGTATCGCGCTCGCCACCGTAAAGCTCCCTCTCGTGCTCGCCCCAGACGAGATAGACGCCCCAGCCGCCCAGGTTCGCATCGCTCTGGTTGCCACGGCAGCCGCCGTCGCAGTAGATCTCCAGCCTTGTCATGCGCGTCTACTGCCGGTAGTAGGTCAGGAAGTCTTCGATGGCGTCCATCGCCTCGCCAAGCGTGCGGCGACGCGGCAGGTAGACGATGCGAAAATGATCGGTGTCATCGCAGTTGAAGCCGGTACCCTGGACGATGAGCACCTTCTTGTCCTTGAGCAAGTCGAGTGCGAACTGCTCGTCGTTGGTGATGTTGAAGCGCTTCTTGTCGAGTTTGGGAAAGATGTAGAACGCCGCCTTGGGTTTGACGACACTCACGCCGGGCATCTCGCAGAGCCGCTCGTAGACGAAGTTGCGCTGTTCGTACACGCGGCCACCGGGCACGACGTAGTTCCGCACGCTCTGGTGTCCCCAGAGCGCCGTCTGCACGATGGACTGCGCCGGCACGTTCGAGCACAGGCGCATGTTCGTGAGCATGTTGAGCCCCTCGATGTAATCCCTGCCCAGGCGCTTGTTGCCCGACAATGCCATCCAGCCAATGCGGTAACCGGCGACCATGTGAGATTTCGACAGGCCCGAAAACGTGATGCAGAACAGGTCGGGTGCGAGCGAGGCGATCGAGACGTGCTCCTCCCCATCCATCACCAGGCGGTCGTAGATCTCATCGGAGAAGATCATGAGCTGGTGCTTGCGCGCGATCTCGACGATGCCCTCGAGCACCTCGCGCGGATACAGCGCGCCGGTGGGGTTGTTGGGGTTGATGATGACGATGGCCTTGGTGCGCGAGGTCACCTTGCTCTCCATGTCGACCAGGTCGGGATACCACTCGGTCTCCTCATCGCACACGTAATGCACGGGCGTGCCGCCGGACAGCGTGGCGCACGCGGTCCACAGCGGGTAATCGGGGCTGGGGATCAAGATCTCGTCGCCGGTATCGAGCAGCGCCTGCATGCACAGGTTGATGAGCTCCGACACGCCGTTGCCGGTGTAGATGCTGTCCATATCCACGTTGGGGATGTGCTTGAGCTGCGCGTACTGCATGATCGCCTTGCGCGCCGAGAACAGGCCCTTGGAATCGGAGTAGCCCTCGCAATCGGGCAGCTGCATGCGCATGTCGGCGATGACCTCGTCGGGCGTGCGGAAACCGAACGGCGCCGGATTGCCGATGTTGAGCTTGAGTATATTCGCGCCGCGCGCCTCCATGCGCATGGCCTCGTCCATTACGGGACCGCGGATGTCGTAGCAGACGTTGTCGAGCTTTTTGGACTGCTCGTAATTTTTCTTTTCCATGGTATTTCTCCTTTTTGCAAAAATGAAAACGCCCTGAGCCAAACGGCTCAGGGCGGAAAATACTCCGTGTTACCACCTGAA
>ERZ837910.5314-NODE-5314-length-11704-cov-21.093055_pt1 | contig 11704 bp, 8 predicted proteins | sample MGYA00519940_ERZ837910 | MGnify/ENA primary metagenome ERZ837910 (study PRJEB31850, sample SAMEA3708825) | human gut metagenome | biome: human gut; feature: human-associated habitat; material: faeces | place: China | collected 2014 ... | reverse complement strand
ATCAAGGCCATCATCGCCTCCCTGCATGAGTTCAACCCCATGATGGGTCACCGCGGCTGCCGTCTGACCGTCACCTATCCGGAGATTGCCAAAATGCAGACCAAGGCCATCATCCGGGCCGCCATCAATGTCAAAAAGGCCCATCCCGATTGGGAAATCAAGCCCGAGATCATGATCCCCTTGGTTGGCGAGACCAAGGAACTGGCCTTTGTGAAGAAGGTAGTCGTGGAGACGGCCGATGCGGAAATCGCTGCTGCCGGTGTGGAGCTGACCTACGAGGTTGGTACCATGATCGAGATCCCTCGCGCAGCTCTGACTGCTGACGAGATCGCCAAGGAAGCCGAGTTCTTCTGCTTCGGCACCAACGATCTGACCCAGATGACCTTCGGCTTCTCCCGCGACGATGCAGGCAAGTTCCTGAACGCCTACTATGAGGCCAAGATCTATGAGAACGATCCCTTTGCCAAGCTGGACCAGAACGGCGTTGGCAAGCTGATGAAGGTTGCCATGGAGCTGGGCAAGAAGACCCGGCCCAACCTGCACTGCGGCATCTGCGGCGAGCATGGCGGCGACCCCGCTTCCGTGGAGTTCTGCAATGCTCTGGGCCTGGACTATGTGTCCTGCAGCCCCTTCCGCGTGCCCATCGCCCGTCTGGCCGCTGCCCAGGCTGCCATTAAGCAGGAGGCTGAAAAGGCCGATGCGGAAAAGGCTGCCGAGGAAGCCAAGGCTGCCGACCGCGAGAAGGCCAAGGAAGCTGCTAAGGAGGCTGCCAAGGAGTTCGCCGAGAACGCCAGGGAGGCTGCTGCTGTTGTGGCCGCTGACGTAGCCGACGCCGCCAAGGCAGGCTTCGCCGGAGCCAAGGCCGGTTTGGCTGCTGCCAAGAAGGCCTACCTGGAGAACAGAAACAAGTAAAAACCGATCCCTTTTCAGGCAGCTCCTTCCGGGGCTGCCTGATTTGTCCTTGTGTGGCGGACGTTCTTCCACCAAGGAAAAATTCTTGACAAAGTGCTGTTTTGTCTGTACAATGAGCACAAGTGAATAGAAAAAGCTATGACGAAGACGGATTTGGTTGCGCACCATATAGAGAGCCGGGGACGGTGGAAGCCTGGCAGGCAGCAGTCATAATATCCCATCCCTTCCGAGCTGAGGTTCCCCAAAGCGCTGCAAGTAGGGGCTTCCGCGCAGGCTGCGTAAGTGCCTAGGGCTTGTTGGAGCCTGAAAGCGGCGTGCGTTGCTGCACGCAATTTGAGTGGTACCGCGGGTAATTTAGACTCGTCTCAAAGAAATTTGAGACGGGTCTTTTTTATTTTGGGAAACTGTGAATGGACTGGCATTTTGACACCGGACTGCGTGCCGATCTGTTTGGAGTTTTCCGGGAAAGAGAGGAAAATGTTATGAAACTGGGAAAAAAGAATCTTTTGGTGGTAAGCGTCATGCTTTTTGCGCTGTTCTTTGGGGCGGGGAATCTGATTTTTCCGCCCTTTTTGGGGCAGAATGCGGGAGCCAATACCCTCCCGGCCATGGTTGGCTTTCTGGTGACGGCGGTGATATTGCCGGTGCTGGGCGTGGTGGTCGTGGCCCGATTCGATGGGCTGGAAAAGCTGGGCCGTCAGGTGGGCAAGCGGTTTGCACTGGTGTTTGCAGTGCTGATCTATCTGTCCATCGGTCCGGGACTGGGCATTCCCAGAGCGGCCTCCGTGCCCTTTGAGATGGCTGTGGCCCCCTATCTGCCGGAGAACAGCAATGCGGCGCTGTGGATGGCGGCGTATTCCCTGGTGTTTTTCCTGGTGGCGCTCTGGCTGTGCCTGAACCCCGGCAAGCTGGTGGACCGCATCGGTCGGGGCCTTACGCCGGTGCTGCTGGTGCTGCTGACGCTGCTGTTTGTCTGCTTCCTGTTCCGGGGCGAAACCCAGGTTGCGCCGGCTCAGGAGAGCTACGCCCACGCGCCGCTGCTCAAGGGCTTTACCGAGGGCTATAACACCATGGATACCATTGCCGCACTGAATTTCGGCCTGGTGATCTCCACGACCCTGGGGACCTTTGGCCTGGAGCAGAAGCGGGACAAAATGCGCTATACGGTTTTGGCAGGCCTGCTGGCCGGTACCATCCTGGCCCTGGTGTATGCCATGCTGTCCTATATGGGAATGTGCAGCTCCGGGGTCTATGAAATTCAAGAAAACGGTGCCTGGACGCTGCGCTGCATCGTCTACCAGGTGTTCGGCCCCACCGGCGCCGTGTTGCTGGCCGCTATCTTCACCCTGGCATGCCTGACCACCTGCGTGGGCCTGATTAACTCCATTTCTCAGTATTTTTCTATGCTTTTCCAGAAGGTTTCCTACCGCGCCTGGACCTATATCATTACATTTTTCTCCTTCCTGGTGTGCAATCTGGGCCTGAGCATGATCCTCAGTATCTCCATCCCGGTGCTGAACGCAATTTACCCCGTGGCAATCGTTCTGATCCTGCTGGGGTTGAGCCACGACCTGTGGAAGAACAACCGCTTTGCCTATCCCATGACCGTAGCGGGCACAGCGGCGGTCAGCGTGCTGTTCGCCTTGGGCGAAGCGGGAGTACCCATTGGCGGTGTGAATACGCTGCTGCATGGGCTGCCTATGTACAAGCTGGGCTTTGGCTGGGTCAGCGTGGCGGCGGCAATGCTGCTGCTCAGTCTGGCAGTCCATGCTCTGTGCCGGGGCGGCAAAAGAAGCTGAGGGACGGAAGCAGGGGAAAAATAAAAAGATATACAAAAGAAAGCTTTGTGTCTTTCCTTTTTCGGAAGAATCATGTATAATGGTGGCAAGGATTCATCCCGGCTTTGCCGGATATTTTGATTGGGAGGTTTTTCGTATGTCTTTACAGACGCTGCATCTTGCAAAGGCACAGCAGGAAATTCTGGACAGGGGGTTTGCTTCGGCTTTCGGCGGAAAGCCGGAACGCTATTTCTCCGCGCCCGGCCGCACGGAGATCGGCGGCAACCATACGGATCATCAGCGGGGCCGGGTCCTGGCGGCTGCCGTAAATCTGGATACCCAGGCTGCGGTCCGGGTCAATGGGACTCAGACCGTGCGCATTCTCTCCAAGGGCTATCCTCTGTGCACCGTGTCGCTGGACAGCCTGGTGCCCCAGAAGGAGGAAATCAATTCTACCCCCGCCTTGGTGCGGGGCGTCTGCGCCCGCTTTGCAGAGCTGGGCTGCCGGGTGGCGGGCTTTGATGCCTACTGCGAGAGCACGGTGCTGCCCGGGTCCGGCCTGAGCTCCTCCGCCGCTTTTGAGGTGCTTATCGGAACCATTGTCAACGGCCTGTTTTTTGAGGGGAAGGTCAGTCAGCCGGAAATTGCTCAAATTGGCCAGTATGCCGAGAATGTCTTCTTCGGCAAGCCCTGCGGCCTTATGGACCAGACGGCCTCTGCCGTGGGCAATCTGGTGACCATTGATTTCTTCGACAAGGAGCATCCTGTCATCGAGCCGGTGGATTTTGATTTCTCCGCCTGCGGCCATGCGCTGTGCATCATCGACAGCCAGGCCAGCCATGCGGACCTGACGGATGAATACGCCGCCATTCCCGGGGAGCTGAAGCAGGTCTGTGCCTACTTTGGCAAGGAGGTCCTGACCCAGATTGACGAGCAGGAATTCTTTGCCGCCATCCCTGCACTGCGGAAGGTTTGCCCGGACCGGGCGGTGCTGCGGGCCATTCACTTCTATCAGGAGAACGCCCGGGTGCCCCAGCAGGTGGCAGCGCTGCGGGAGGGCAATTTCCGGCGCTTTCTGGAGCTGGTCAAGCAGAGCGGCTACTCCTCCTATATGTATTTGCAGAATGTCATCCCCGCCGGTTACACCGAGCATCAGGACGTTGCCCTGAGTCTTGCCCTGTGCGAGCACTATCTCCAGGGAAAGGGCGCTTACCGGGTCCATGGCGGCGGCTTTGCCGGAACCGTCCAGGCCTTTGTGCCCTTTGAGATCCTGGAAAGTTTCCGGGCCGGCATCGATGCCGTTCTGGGCCAGGGAGCCTGCCACGTACTGTCCATCCGCCCCCAGGGCGGTGTGGAGATGGAAGTGGAGGCATAAGCCATGCAGATTGAAACCTACATTGATTCCTTGGTTTCCTATGCCATGAACCGGGGGCTTGCCGAGCCTGTGGACCATCAGGTGCTGGTAAACCGCATCCTGGACATCCTGCATAAGGAGGACTATGCGCCCTCCGACGAGCCCCAGAGCGAGGACCTGGAGGAGATTCTGAAGGGCATTCTGGACTATGCCTGTGAAAAGGGCCTGTGCGAGGACAATGTTACGGCTCGGGACATTTTCGATACCCGTATTATGGGGGCTGTGACCCCCATGCCGCGAGAGATCATCCGCACTTTCCGGGAGAAATATGCCGTGTCCCCCCAGGAGGCTACGGACTGGTATTACCGCCTGAGCTGCGATACGGATTACATTCGCCGTTACCGCATTGCCAAGGACATGCGCTGGAAATATGCCAGTAAATACGGTGAGATGGACATCACCATCAACCTGTCCAAGCCTGAAAAGGACCCCAAGGCCATTGCTGCCGCCAAGAATGCCCCCCAGTCCGGCTACCCCAAGTGCCAGCTGTGCCGGGAAAACGAGGGCTATGCCGGCCGAATGAACCATCCCGCCCGGGCAAATCACCGCATCATCCCCATTACCATCGCCGGGGCGGACTGGTACCTGCAATATTCTCCCTATGTCTATTACAATGAGCACTGCATCGTCTTCAACGGCCGGCACGTGCCTATGAAAATTGATCGGTCCGCCTTCGATAAGCTGCTGGATTTTGTAACGCTGTTCCCCCACTATTTTGTGGGCTCCAATGCGGACCTGCCCATTGTGGGCGGCTCCATCCTGAGCCATGAGCATTTCCAGGGCGGCCACTATACCTTCGCCATGGAGACGGCTCCTGTGGAGACTCCGGTTGCTTTCCGGGGCTTCGAGGACATTCAGGCAGGAATTGTGAAGTGGCCTATGAGCGTCATTCGCCTGGATGGCAGCGATCCCCGTCGCCTGTCTGAACTGGCCGAGAAGATCCTGAATGCCTGGCGGGGCTATTCCGACGCGGCGCGGGGGATTCTCGCCTTCTCCGATGGGGAGCCTCACAATACCATTACGCCCATTGCCCGCCGCAGAGGAGAGCTGTTTGAGCTGGACCTGGTGCTGCGCTGCAATGTCACCACGGAAGAGCACCCGCTGGGTGTGTTCCATCCCCATGCGGACAAGCACCATATCAAGAAGGAAAACATCGGCCTCATTGAGGTCATGGGTCTGGCCGTGCTGCCCAGCCGCCTGAAAGGAGAGCTCAGCGACTTGGCCGAGAAGGTCGTCGCCGGGGCGGATCTGCGGGCTGACCCGGTCCAGGCCAAGCACGCGGACTGGGTGGACGGGCTCAAAAAGCAGTACACCTTTACGGCGGACAATGCGCTGGACATTCTGCTCCAGGAGACCGGAAAGGTCTTTGCCCAGGTGCTGGAGGATGCAGGTGTGTACAAGCGGACGGAAGACGGAAGAGAAGGCTTCCTGAAATTCGTGGATACCGTCAATCAGTGAGAATAAGGCAGTGCCCGGGGACCGATGGATTTCCCGGGCCTGCATTTTTTAAGGAGTTACCCTATATGGATCGTCTGTGCCAGTCTGCAGCTTTTTTTCACCTTCCGGGGCTGTTCGAGTTTTATGAGCTGTACCGCCGTTTCCTGCCCCTGTTTCGGGAGCACAGGGAATATTTCTTTGACCGGTGTGAGATCGGCTCCATTTATGGTGCCCCGGCGGACTGCATCTGGGGTGGGGGAAGGGTCGACTTCGGAGACAATGACCCCCGGGATGTGCTGGCGCTGGTGGAGGAATACGGGATTTCTGCCCGGCTGACCTTCAGCAATTCCCTGCTGCGGCAGGAGCACCTGTCGGACAGAAGGTGCAATTTCCTGAGCCGTCTGTTCAGCGCCAGACCCGGAAACGGGGTCATCGTCCATTCTGAGCTGCTGCTGGACTATTTGAAGCGGGAATATCCTGCGTTTTATTTTGTGTCCTCGACGACAAAGGTCCTGACAGACCGGCAGGCTCTAGCAGCAGAACTGGACCGGACGGTTTTCCGCTTCGTTGTGCCGGATTTTCGACTGAACCGGGATTTTGATTTTTGGCGGACATTGAGCGCTGCGCAGAGAAGCAAAGTGGAATTCCTGTGCAATGAATGCTGCTGGTTTGGCTGCCGGGACCGGAAGCAATGCTATGAAAACGTCAGCCGCAAAAATCTTGGGGAGCCCTGCGCAGACCATATCTGCGCCGCGCCGGATGGCGGGGCAGGCTACCGGTTTTCCAAAGCTATGGAAAACCCGGGATTTCTTGGGCCGGAGGATATTCGGAACATTTATTTGCCCATGGGTTTTTCCAACTTCAAGCTGGAGGGCCGGGGACTGGGCAGCGCTATGGTGCTGGAATTTTTGCTGCACTATCTGGTGAAGCCGGAGTACCATATCCATGTCCGGGAGGCAGTTTATCTGGACAGTATGCTGGACTTGTTTTGAAGAAAGGAGTATGTCATGAAAATTGTAATTCTGGACGGCTATGCCCTGAACCCGGGGGATCTGAGCTATGATGTTCTGAAGCAATTTGGCGATTTGGCAATTTACGACCGCACGGATTCCGAGGCGGAAGCCATTGCCAGGATCGGGGACGGCGAGATCGTTCTGACCAATAAGGTGCCCATTACCGAATCGCTTCTGGCAGCCTGCCCGGGGATTCGGCTGGTCTGCGTCATGGCGACGGGCTACAATGTTGTGGACTGTGCTGCCTGTGCCCGCCGGGGGATCCCGGTGACCAATGTGCCCGGCTACGGCACGGCGGCGGTGGCACAGTTTACCATGGCCCTGCTGCTGGAGCTGTGCCACCGTGTGGGTCTTCATGACCGGGATGTACACAGCGGCGGCTGGGCCAAGGCAGACTGCTTCACCTATTGGCGGACGCCCCAGATGGAGCTGGCGGGAAAGACCATGGGCATCATTGGCTTTGGGGCCATTGGCAAGGCTGTGGGCAGATTGGCCCGGGCCTTCGGTATGCATGTTTTGGCCTACAATCGCAGCCAGAGTGAGGAGGGCCGCAGCATCGCAGCCTATGTGGACCTGGATACCCTGCTTGCACAGTCGGATGTGGTCTCGCTCCACTGTCCGCTGTTTCCGGAGACGGAGCATATCGTTGATGCCGCAGCCATTTCCAAAATGAAGAACGGGGCGATTCTGCTCAATACAGCCCGGGGGCCGCTGGTGGAGGAACAGGCCCTTGCCCAGGCACTGGGGGCCGGGAAACTCCGGGGCGCGGCGCTGGATGTGGTCAGTACGGAACCCATTGCAGAAGAGAATCCGCTGCTGCACTGCCCAAACTGCATCATCACGCCCCACATGGCCTGGGCCCCGGTGGAGAGCCGCCAGCGGCTGCTGAATACGGTAGTGGAGAATATCCGGTCCTATCTGGAGGGAACTCCCCAGAACGCGGTCAATTTGTAGTCGAACCAATGCAAAAAGGCCGCCAAACCGGCGGCCTTTGGCCAAAGACGGATACCCAAAAGACAAGCCCCCTGATTTGTCGGCTAGCCGATTCGAAGATCAGGGGGCTTTTCGCATAGCCCTGCTGCTCCATCAGCGCTTCACAGGCGAGCCACAGCTCCACGCCGGCATAGGTGTGGATCGCGTTGTCAATGCAGCGGTGGTTCGGCACATAGCAGCCGGTCATGCCGGAGTTTGCTGCGTTGACAATGGCGTCGCACTTCAGCGTGGTGATATCTCCCTGCCATAGGTACAGCCCGGGTTGAACAGGGGAGAGGTCATTGATGTCCGTAATTCCCTTTTCGGCGGTTTCTGCCTGCAAATAGGCATCCTGCTTGGTAACCCTTGCGGGATGAAAACGCAAAGCCCCTGCGTTCCGGCGGACGGAACACAGGGGTTAGAACGATTCGGACGGATGGAAAAGCGCCTGACCGGTATATAGCTGCCGAAAGGCTGCAAAGGGATACCGGATAAACGACTGGATGGAGCAGCTGCCCAGGGCCTGCTCTGCCCGGAACATCCGGATATTCCCATCTGCGAGGAGCACCCGGATATCTTCCCATGCAAAACCGGAAGCTGTACCCTCCGGCGGCGCTGCGGGGACCCGCCGCTTCAGCTCCAGGAAAAGACGGTATTCCTCTTCCGAGCCCAGCAGAAGCTCCGGGATGAATTCTGCGTTTTCCAGCAGAAACAGATTGGTGAAGGCCCGGACAAATCCGGCCTCCCGGGGACGGATGGGCGTGGGAAGGGGCAGCCATTGGCAAATCTGATAACGGTAATACGGCGCGTCCGAGCTGCCGTGGGTTTGCGGAACCTCCAGAATGCTTCCACGCTGGACAAGGGCACTGCGCTGAACTGCACCGTACCAGAAAATTCCGGCATGACCCGGGAAAACGCGGGGCGTCTGGAATAGAGCCACATAGTGAATGGGCTTGTCTTCCTCGGTGACCAGGGCAGCAGGGATGTAATAGAACCGGCCATCCAGGCAGGCTTTGAGCTGCGCAGCGTTCCGCAGAGTTCCCACCAGAACATCCCGCCGGTCCCAGTTCACCGCTGCCAACTGCGCTTCCACATCGGCAGGAAGCACGGCCTTCTCAAGGGGGATTGCGGGAAAAACCGGGGCCTCTGCTTCCAGGGGGATCGGTGTGCGTTTGACGGAGCTGCTGATGGCCCGGGGCTGCTTTGGGGCAGAGGTACCGCGAAATCTGGTGAGGAGTGTGCCTGCTGCGGATAAAAGGTGCGTATAGATTTTTCGAATGACGGCGAAAAAACCCAACACAGCCGCCCCCTTTTTGCCTTTAAAATGGAAGAATACCGTTTTTATGATAAGTGAAAAGAGAATAGATGTCAAGCTGCAATGGCATCGAATGCCGGGAGCTTTCCTGCTCCCGGTGGGGCCTCAGTCCCGTTTGAAAATGTCCCGGGTGAAGACTTTGTCCTGAACATCGTCCAGGCAGGGATCATATCGGTTGGCGATGATGCAGTGGGAGAGAGCTTTGAATTGTGCCAGGTTATTGACGACCCTGCTGCCAAAGAAGGTTTGGCCATCGGCCAGTGTGGGCTCGTAGATGATAACGGTAGCGCCTTTGGCTTTGATGCGCTTCATGACACCTTGAATGGCGGACTGACGGAAGTTATCAGAGTTGGATTTCATTGTGAGACGGTAAATCCCGATGACGACCTCTTTTTCATGAGACGGATCATACTGCCCGTCTTCGTAGGAGTAGCCGCCTGCCATTTGCAGCACCTGGTCGGCAATGAAGTCCTTTCGGGTGCGGTTGGATTCCACAATGGCGGTCATCATATTTTGCGGCACATCCTCAAAGTTCGCAAGCAGCTGCTTGGTGTCCTTGGGCAGGCAGTAGCCGCCGTAGCCGAAGGAGGGGTTATTGTAGTGGGTGCCGATCCGGGGATCCAGGCAGACACCGTTGATGATGTCGCGGGTAGACAGCCCTTTGGTTTCGGCGTAGGTGTCCAGCTCATTGAAATAGCTGACCCGCAGGGCCAGATAGGTATTGGCGAAGAGTTTTACGGCCTCGGCCTCGGTGAAGCCCATGAACAGTGTGGGGATATCCTCTTTAATGGCCCCCTGCTGCAGAAGGGCGGCGAAGATCTCCGCCTTTTCCCGGGTCCCTTCGTCGCAGGAGACGATGATCCGGGAGGGATACAGATTGTCGTACAGCGCCTTGGATTCCCGCAGAAATTCCGGGCTGAAAAGAATGCTGTCCGTGCCGTATTTTTTTCGAACGGAAGCGGTATACCCCACGGGAATGGTGGATTTGATGACCATGGTAGCCTGTGGGTTTGCCTTCAGCACCAGCTCAATCACGGCTTCTACGGCGGAGGTATCGAAATAGTTTTTCTTGCTGTCATAATTGGTGGGGGCGGCGATGACGACAAAGTCCGCATTTCGGTAGGCATTTTCGCCGTCCAGCGTGGCAGTCAGGTCCAGCTCTTTTTCGGCCAGATACTTTTCGATATATTCGTCCTGAATGGGGGATTTGCGCTGGTTGATCAGCTCCACCTTTTCCGGGATAATATCCACGGCAGTCACGTGGTTGTGCTGGCTCAGCAGCGTGGCAATGGAGAGGCCCACATAGCCTGTACCGGCTACGGCGATATTGTATTGCTTTTTTGGAGCGTTTTTGGGTTTGGCCTTTGCTTCGTCAACGAACAGCGCTGTGATGTCGAAGTCCAGCGCCTCTGCCAGGGCTTCCAGCTGCGCGATGGATGGTTTAAAGGTTCTGTTCTCCAGCTGACCGATCATGGAGCGGTTGATACCCGTCAGGTTTGCAAGCTCGATCTGCGTCAGGCCCTTTTCCTTTCGACTGGATTTTACGGTTTCGGCCAAACGGTCGAAGGAAAGCTTCTTCATAGAAAATGTCCTCTCAAATGATAGAATCAATAGCATTTTGCGGAGCGCGGGAAATGCAATTGCATATCCTTTTCGAAAATCTTATCACAGAGATTGGATAAAATCAAGAGATATCCGGAGAAAAAATAGAAAATGAATGGGAAATGCCTGCGGAAAATGATAGTATTAATATCATTACAAAAGGAGATAGATAAGGGGACCATCGAAGCAGAGAAAAAATCATCGGTCTCTTTTCTTTATTTTAGGGGGCGACAAATGGAAAGGGATGTGTTATAATAAGAAAAAATGACCGAAAGAGGTTTTTTAGAATGAAAAAAGCATTGATCACCGGCATTACCGGCCAGGATGGCTCTTATCTTGCCGAATTCCTTTTGGAAAAAGGCTACGAGGTCCATGGCATTACCCGCCGGGCATCTATTTCCAATACGGCCCGCATCGATCACCTGATGGGAAAGCTTCGTCTCCATGATGGCGATCTCACCGATTCCACCAGCCTGATCCGTATCATCGGCCAGGTGCAGCCCGATGAAATCTACAATCTGGCCGCCCAGTCCCATGTGCAGGTCAGTTTTGATGTACCCGAGTATTCCGGCGATGTGGATGCTCTGGGTGTCCTGCGTATTCTGGAAGCGGTCCGCATCTGCGGCCTTGCAAAGACCTGCCGCATTTATCAGGCCTCTACCTCCGAGCTCTTCGGCAAGGTGGAGGAGGTCCCCCAGCGAGAGACCACGCCCTTCCACCCCTATTCGCCCTATGCCGTTGCCAAGCAGTACGGTTTCTGGATGATCAAGGAGTACCGGGAGGCCTATGGGATGTTTGCCGTCAACGGCATTCTGTTCAACCATGAATCCGAGCGCCGTGGGGAAAACTTCGTTACCAGAAAGATCACCCTGGCTGCCGGCCGCATTGCGGAGGGCCTGCAGGACCATCTGGAACTGGGCAATATGGATTCCCTCCGGGACTGGGGCTATGCCAAGGACTATGTGGAGTGCATGTGGCTGATCATGCAGCAGGAGACCCCTGAGGATTACGTTATCGCCACAGGCGAGCAGCACACGGTCCGGGACTTTACGGAAAAGGCCTTTGCCGCCAATGGCTACCGCATTCGCTGGGAGGGTACCGGCATTGACGAGAAGGGTTATGATGCCGAGACCGGAAAGCTGCTGGTTTCCGTCAATCCCCAATGGTTCCGCCCCACTGATGTGGACAACCTGTGGGGGGACCCCACCAAGGCGAAGACCAAGCTGGGCTGGAATCCCCAGAAGACCAGCTATGCAGAGCT
>ERZ837910.5313-NODE-5313-length-11707-cov-3.537504_pt1 | contig 11707 bp, 6 predicted proteins | sample MGYA00519940_ERZ837910 | MGnify/ENA primary metagenome ERZ837910 (study PRJEB31850, sample SAMEA3708825) | human gut metagenome | biome: human gut; feature: human-associated habitat; material: faeces | place: China | collected 2014 ... | reverse complement strand
ATCATACTGCCATAGGATTGATTTAAGGTAATTGTACTTGAAAGCTGCGAATAATTCTATTGCTTTTCGTTGCCAACCCTGCCTGACAGATGCCATAATCGTAATTTCTTCAATTACATTCTTATGAGCACTTGTGTAAAGCCGGGCTGTTTTTTTACAGGCGATCATACAAATCGGCCGGAACATAATCTTTTAGGTCAGCCGTAGTCAATTGCCACTGCTTCCAGTCATCAATAGGGCGCTTCATTTTTTTCCTAGAAGAAGACTCAGATAAATATTTTTCAGAAAGATCAGATAAGGTCTGACCATTGATAAGTGAAAAGCTTATCTTTTCACGCTTTTGAAAATCCTGAGCAAATGTCCGTGCCTCCTCAGAAAAATCACTAGTCGTTACAAAAATAAGATAATCAAGGCGAATCGGATAAGCCATGCAGGCACCTACAAGCTTTTGAAGTAGCGGACGTCCAACCTTAGAGTCAGGTGCATAGCATTTACACTCAACAATGCCGTTTAGACCATTATCATTGCTTACAATAACATCATAGCCGCCGTCATTAGTGCGAGGCGTTGTACGTGCCCGTTTGCCCATTGCGCGAAAAAGAGCGGCACAATATTCCTCAAACGCAAACGGATCATCCTGAAAGCGGCTGTGAAGCTCATGTGAAGAGCCACTTCTGTAAGTGTCATCACTCTTACGCAGCAGCCTTTTCTTTTCAATCTCAATAGCACAAGGCAAAATCTCATAGCCCTCCTCACGCAAATGACGCACAAGACGAACCATCTGCATAGGATTTTTCATGAAAATCTTATAAGAGTCAATCATAAGACAGCTGTTTTTCCAATTGACGCGGTTTCCGTTTCTGCGCTGATCGCGTGTCCCGTTAGCATTGGCATATCGCCAGGACGGAAAACGAAGAACATAAGAATTTCGCGTAAGCGGCAGACGAAAACGGCGCTTAATAATAGTACGCTTCGGCAGACGGCTAATACCATAACGGCGGGCAAAATGACCAGGGAGCCATAGATGGTAAAGACGCTTTAAAATCAAAAAAAGAAAAACGCAAGTAGGAATATACCAGTCCAGCGTAAGATATGGTGCAGATCAGCCGGCGAGATGCCAGTCGTTTTTTGTATAAAAGTAGTGAAAGCTTGAAAGGCATTTGAGAAAAAAGCAGGAATGCTTAGTACAAAGCCCTCAAGGGTGGTAATAAGGGTCATAGGAGAATCCTTTCTCATTAGTTTTGGGGGTAGTAATGAATAGTGTAACATTTAGGGGAGGAAAAAGCAAGGTGGAAAAACTTGAAGATCCACTATAAACATGATAAAATTGTTGATAAAGAAAGACGAAAACTCGGGGAAAGGCAGATAAAAAGATGAATATAGATGTGAATGAATTAGAAATAATGGAAGATATCGCTTCGCTTGCCGTAGTCACAGGCGAGAAAAAAGAAAAATATTTGCTCTGGCAGCTGGAAATTAGCATGGCACATGCAAAACGAATAGACTTGATAGTATCTTTTTTGATGGAATCAGGTGTAAAAATGCTTCTTCCCCAATTAAAACAGGCACAAAAAAGAGGTGTTCCAATCCGCATTCTGACAGGAAATTATCTTGGAATCACGCAGCCCTCAGCCTTATATTTGCTAAGAAGCGAGCTGGGTGATCAGATAGATCTTCGCTTTTATGCAGACAGCCATCGTTCTTTTCACCCAAAGGCATATTTCTTCCACGCAGATAAAGAAAGCCGCGTGTTTATTGGTTCATCAAATATTTCAAGAAGTGCGTTAACAAGCGGCATAGAGTGGAACTATTGTCTTAGCAGCGTAGTTGATAAACAGGCATTTGATCAGTTTTATGCAAGCTTCGAGGATCTGTTTTATAATAAATCTGTTGAGATTACGGACACTGTGCTAAAGAAATATGCAAAAAGCTGGGTGCGTCCTGCCGTGGCTAAGGATCTTGCCAGATATGAAAAGCAGAGTGAAGAAGAAAAACAGAGTGGATTAAAAAAAGAGTATGAGCCTAGAGGTGTGCAAATAGAAGCATTGTATGAATTGGAGAAAAGCAGAAAGGAAGGCGCTGAAAAAGGAATTGTTCATGCAGCGACAGGTATTGGAAAAACATACCTTGCCGCTTTTGATTCACTGCCATATAAGCGTGTTTTATTTGTTGCGCATCGAGAGGAAATTTTACGACAGGCAGCAGAGGCATTTCATAATGTAAGGCCAGATGATTCATATGGCTTTTTTACAGGAGATAAAAAGGATGCGGATGTTGATTTATTGTTTGCATCAGTTGCCTCACTCGGAAAAGAAGAAGTATTAAAGGGAAAATTCTCACCGGATTCATTTGAATATATCGTAATGGATGAATGTCACCACAGCACGGCAGATCAATATCAAAAGATTTTAGATTTCTTTCATCCAGCATATCTGCTTGGATTGACAGCAACACCAGAGCGGATGGACGGCAGAAGCGTGTATGAGCTGTATGATTTTGAAGTACCTTATGAAATAACGCTTAAAGAAGCAGTGAATAGAGGTGTGCTAGTTCCATTTCATTATTATGGAATCATGGATGACACAGTTGATTATAGTGCATTGCATTTTGTAAGAGGCCATTATGAAGAAAGTGAGCTAACAGCTGCTTATCTGGAGAATACGAAAAGAGATCAGCTGATTTTGGGGGATTTTCTTAAATATCATCCCAAGCATGCATTAGGTTTTTGCTGTTCAAGACAGCACGCATCGCATATGGCAAGATTTTTCTCAGAAAGCGGTATAGCTGCGGGGGCAGTGTATAGCCGTGAAGATAATACAGAAAATGAGGGTGATGAAAAAACATATTGGCTTGACAGAATAGAAGCCGTCAAGAAGTTGGAAAGCGGAGAGATTCAAGCTCTGTTTTGTGTAGACATGTTTAACGAAGGTGTTGATATTCCAGTAGTCGATCTTGTAATGTTTTTGCGTCCTACAGAGTCACCAATCATCTTTTTGCAGCAATTAGGGCGTGGCTTAAGAAAAGCGCCGGGAAAAGAATATCTGACTGTACTTGATTTTGCAGGAAATTATAGACAGGCAAATCTGGTACCATATTTATTAAGCGGAGAAACAGCCAATTTTCATGCGTCAACAGCTGATGTGGCATTGACACTTCCATATCCTCAGGATTGTATTGTGGATTTTGATTTGAAGCTGATTGATTTGTTTAGAAAGATGGAGGAAGGAAAGCGAAAAGGTCATGATGCAGTTGTTCACGAATATCATCGTGTGAAGGAGTTGCTGCAGCATGTGCCAACGAGAGTAGAATTATTTACACATATGGATGAAGCTGTCTATCAGTATTGTCTGAAAGAGGCGAAGGAAAATCCATTTCGCCATTATGTTATGTTTAGAAGTGCGCTAGGTGATTTGGAGAAAGAAAAGTGTGCATGGATTGGAACAGACGCTGGAGATTTTCTGGAGTTAATAGAGCAGACAAGTATGCAGAAGTCTTACAAGATGCCAGTGCTGAGTGCTTTTTGCGAAGCAAATGGTGGTAGTGTGGATAGTTTGAAAATGGCTGTGACGGAAAGTGACGTGTTACGGTCATGGAAGAAGTTTTATCAGACAGGCACAAACTGGAAGGATGTAAATAAGTGTAAAACTAAGGCTGATTTTGAAAATATGACGGATAAGGATCATTTACAGAATATCACCAAAAATCCAGTCAATTTCCTAAAGCAATCAGGAAAAGGCTTCTTTATAGATAAGGAAGGTTATCTAATTGCACTAAAGGACGAGATGCAGGCTGTGCAGCAGGAAGGCGGCACAAGATTTGCAGATGAAATAAGAGATATTGTGCAGTACCGCGTGTTAGAGTACTACTGGAAGCGATATCGCGACAAGGCATGAGAAGGGAGAAAGCTGAAATTGAAAATAGAGAGCAGAGAGAAGGAGGAAAGGACACTTTCTTATTACGATGAGAATGCCTCTGCATTTTGTGAAGGAACGCGAAATGCAGATATGAGTGAAATGAGAGGACGTTTCCTGCGGTATTTGAAGCCAGGAGCTCTGATTTTAGATGCAGGCTGCGGTAGCGGACGCGACAGCAAATTTTTTATGGAAAGTGGATATAGAGTAGTTGCGCTGGATGGCTCCAAAGAAATGTGCAGACAGGCAAGTGCATACTTGGGTCAAGAGGTACAGTGCAGGCGCTTTGAAGAGATAGACGAAAAAGAAGTGTATGATGGGATTTGGGCATGCGCGTCGCTTTTACATGTGCCGCATGAACTATTGCCGAAGGTAATTGCGAGATTGATAGATGCGCTAGTAGATGGTGGTGTGCTGTATGCTTCTTTTAAGTATGGAGAAGAAGAGAGAGAGGCAGGAGGCCGGTACTTTACAGATCTGAGGGAAGATGGATGGAAGAAGGTACTGGAAGAGGCAGAGGAAGAGATGAAGGGAAGTAGGTTAGAGACGGTAGAGTGTTTTGTGACAGGAGATGTTAGAGAAGGCAGAGGAGGAGAGAAATGGTTGAATGTGGTGGGGAGGAAGGTGAGGTATAAGTAAATTGAAAAAAGAACTAAAAAGTCTATGTTTTTGTGGTTTTGTGAGAGAAAAAATAAGTAAAAACGATGAAAATTGTAAAAAATAAACAAATAACTTGACACAGATTTTTAAGTATGTAATAATATATGGGATATAGGAGAAAAAAGTCGAATTTTTAGAAAGTCGTCGCGTTGTCGCGCTTTTTAAGGTCGATGTTAAAGGAAAAGTAGTATTCGCACCCGGTGTCTGTCACAACAGAAATGTAACGTTCAAAGAAAGTGAGGTGAAAAGATTTGAAGAAAATAAGCAATGAATACAGGAGCAAATATGTTCTTATGACATACTATGTAAAATATTTAAAGGAAGTAAGGAACGTATCTAATTCAACAGTTGAGCATTATCAACAGGCGCTGCAATATATTTCAAAGTTTCTTGTTGATAGGGGAAAGATAAAACAGTCAATATATGAAATACAAAATATAGATGATCTGGAAATATTAAAGGAATATGTATACTTAGACCCAGATTTCATTGAACTGGATACTCGTGGGCATCGTATGTATAGTGCAGGATTGAATAATTATATTAGATTTGCTAACGGTAAAGGTTTTGGAAACCTTCATAATCATATGCAAATTATGGATGTTGAAATTCCCGTGGCAGATAAACATATTGTGGTTAAGAATACATGGAGAAGATCGTCAATAATAAAAATGCAATCAATAGAATCGGCAGGATATAGATGCGAAATAAATCAAAAACATGAAACATTTACTGCAAAAAATACAGGAAAACCATATATGGAAGGGCATCATGCGTTGCCTATGAAACTCCAAGACAAATTCATAAATAGTTTAGATGTCTATGCGAATGTTATTTGTCTGTGTCCAACATGTCATAGATTACTGCATTATGGTGTAGAATCTGAAAAAAAGAATGTAATAGATAAAATATATTATGATAGAGCTGATAGGCTAGCGGTGTGTGGCATAAAAATAGGTAAAAAGGAATTTGAAAGTTTAATAAAATAATAAAGACATCTGGTAATGCCATTTAGCTAGATGTTAGTGGGCGTACCAAGTGTCTGCCCCGGCAAAAATATGTGCATCATTTTTATATTTGTCGTATGAACTATTGCCGAAGGTAATTGCAAGATTGATAACTGCGAATTTGACAGTTACAATCATAGAAATGATTAGAATAGAGGGATAAGTAACATTATGGATTAAATTAGGAGGAAGAAGTGAATGGATGATAATCAAAGCAGCGTAGAAGAAGTGATAATGCAATTTGATAGGAATGAAAATTCAGTGTTAGATATACCAGAAGAATGTAGAGATAATATTCAGGTTGTTAAAGCTGAAAGAAGGAATGGCCTACGGATAACTACAGAAAGAGGATATGATGTTATTACAGACCGGTTCTTTGTTAAAGAAGACACTACTGTCACAGAAAAGTATTTATTTCAAACGTTTGAAGAGTATTATGATTTTTTGAATGGAGATATTTATCAAGATGCTTGTTATCGTTTTTACAATTTTCCAGTAGAAATTATATCAAAATATTCATTAGATGTTTGCAAAATGAAAGAAAGAAAATCGTTTGTTACTGATACAGTTACAGATTATTATCCTTCGATTTCTGAAAATGAGAAATTACAATATAAGAAAGCTGAAAAGGTTCATGAGCAGTGCTGCAAATGGATTCAGAAATTTAATGACTGCATGACTATTGAAGAGCTGCAAGAAGTGGTAAAAAGTTACAGATCATCAAAATTGTGTGAAATAGTCAATGAACGTTTTTTCTTCTTTAACTATATTTATAAGGATTTGAACGATAAAAAACGCTTTAATATTATAATGCAATATATTTCTTCAAGGGCATATCCATCTGTCTGGATCCAATATGGAATGTGTGTGATTTTTGATCCAGACGATGTGGTGAATGCATATACATACAATCCAAGCTTCGGAGCAAAAGCAAATTTTTATAAATCTAGGAACGTACTTGTTAGTGTGGCTGAAAAAATCAAAGCTGGGAAAGTAAAATTGTATAAACGATATTATTTTGATAGTATTACTCATTTCTTTTGTGAAGAAACTCGAATAACAGAATTTAAGCATATATTCGTAGAGAGTAGAAGATACTTTAAGACATTTGAAGAATTTTCAGCATACAGAAAAAATAATTTAAAAAACACTGATTTATCCTCGGCATATGAATTGCATATAGATAAAAAAGATTACATAATTGACGAAACGACAAAATTACCGCTCACTTTAAGCAATGATTTATTTTGTCAAACAAAGAAAGAATACCATAAAATACATGATGCTGGAGTTTTTTCTGTACAGCAAGAATGGAAAAACGAATATGGAGCAGTAGTTGCTGAATATACTAGGCAATTTGAATATTTTTTTGATTTTGCAGCGTTTTTAAAAGATGATTTATCGGGAGCAAATTTGATATTTTGTAAAGGAATGAAGCATCTTTACGATACGGATGTAATCAATCTAAATTGTGCAAAAATGACCAGCGAACTGTGCGAACAGTTACATGTTCCGTATGAAAAAAATGATTATGATAGTAAACTTGTTGGTGAATTTCTTACAACTACAAAGAATGAGAAAGAATCCATATCAATGTTGCAAACATCAAGAGAAAAAAGTTTGAATTCCAGCAACATTTTGGGCAAAGATAATAGTCGGATTAGTTATATTTCAGATTTGCACCTAATGCATAAAATTAAGAATGCAAAGTGCAGATCGAAAGAGGATGTCATATATATGATGCAAACAGTTATTGATATTATTCTTACTGAAAGTACTAGTATAACACTCATTGGTGGAGATGTGTCATCAGAATTTTCGGTGTTTGAGCTATTTATAAAAATGCTTAGGCAATCAGTGGAACAATTACAGCTTGAATATGGAGCATTCTTTAAAAAAAGAGATTTTATTTTTGTTCTTGGTAATCATGAGCTTTGGAGTTTTTCAGAATTATCAATGGAAGAAATTGTAAGTAAGTATAGAGCTGTACTAGAGGAAAATGGAATGTATTTATTACATAATGACCTGTTTTATAGGAATGAATATGATGATGTTAATAGTATTTCATATGATGAGTTGACACAGTTAGACAACTCAACTATTTTAAAAATGATGAGGCATACACGCTTAGCAATTTTAGGTGGTCTGGGATTTTCAGGTTATAATGAAGAATTTAATGCAACTGATGGTGTGTATCGAGCAACAATTGATAGAAATACAGAAATTCAAGAGAGCAAAAAGTTTGAACAACTATATAATAAACTAATGAGTGTGTTGACAAAGAAAAACACAATTATTTTTACGCATATGCCAATGAAAGACTGGTGTGCAGAAGTAAAATATCATGATAATTTTGTTTATGTAAGTGGACATACTCATAGAAATATATTCTTTGATGACGGTGTAGAAAGAGTATATGCAGATAATCAGATTGGTTATAACAATGAAAACCCTCATTTAAAAAACTTTCTGATAGAGATGAACTATGATTATTTCGATAGTTATAAAGATGGAATATATGAAATTACAGCTCAGGATTACAAGGATTTCTTTCATGGCAAGAATATTTCGATGACTTTCAACAGACAAGTCAATGTTCTTTATATGCTAAAGAAACAGGGATATTATTGCTTTATTCATAAAACTAAAGCGGGCAAATTGTCAATGCTGAATGGTGGAGCATTTAAAAAGCTAGATGTAAAAGATGTCCAGTACTATTTCGATAATATGGATAAAATGGTTGCCTTCATAGAGGAGCCTCTGAAAAAATATACAGATTATCAAAATAGTATTTCTAAGGAAATTAAGAAAATTGGTGGGTGTGGAAGGATTCATGGTTGTATCATTGATATTGATTATTATAATCATATATACGTGAATCCTATTGACCTTACAATAACGGGTTATTGGGCATCTGATATAATTAACAAGTTAGTATATCCGAATGTGCCAACGCTGCTAAAGTCAAAATGTCCGATATTATATGCTAATTATTTAAAATTAATTGAGGAAAATGATACGAATTATTTATTGATGAAACAGATAAAGAATGAGGTATCATTACTGCCACAAGAATATTTGGAGACAGATATTTATAAAGCATCTAGGGAAATTAAAAAAATGCAAAGATTAAGCTCAAAAATATTAACTTTGTGGTACGAAAATATGTCTGTCTCTAATTTTGTAATAGAGGAGACAGTGTAGAGGAATAGAGTATATCGATGAACTATTGGGAACCAGATGTCGTTAAGAGGATCAGGTTTTGAGTAATGTGACGATGTACAATACCGAAAAATGTGGGAAATGAAGCAGACAGTTGAAAGGAGTGCGTGGCTAATATGAGAAAAACATGGATTATGATAGCTGTAGTGCTAATAATGAATAGTCATTCTGTGTGGTCAGAACAGGTAATTGGCGAATCAGATTATTTAGATAATGTAAATAAACTGTATAAGTTTGCGTGGGGGCTACAATATTCGGAGGAAGGTCCATATGATATATGGCTTATTCGTAATGAAGAAGGAAGTCAACGAGCTGTGTCAAATATTCCTCATGTTACTTTGGGATATCAAATAAGAGATTTTGATCAAGATGGTCAGATGGAGCTTTTGGTTGCAGAATTAAAAGAAGAAAATAATGGACTTGATTTACAGATGTATGAAGTTCAGGATGGGGTTGTAGTGATGCAATCGGAGATTATTACAGATGGAATGGTGATTTTTCCAGAAGAAGAAATTTCCTTTTGGAATTATCATTCAAGTGGACTACAAATACACTCACCATATATAAAGAATCTAACAAAAAAATTACAAACATATACAGGAAGAAAAGAATTCATCAATAAATATAATGGTAAAATATTCTATTTAAGGAAGCAAGCTTACTTAAATAGAATATTCAAAATAGACAATCTTAAAATTGTAAATACAACATTTTATAGAAAATTGAAAAAGTTATTCCCTACAACAACAGGTATAGAACTTTTTTATGAGCTCGACTATATTAATTTATCCAATTACTTAAAAAAAATAAGGCATCAAGTAAAGAAATATAATATCGAAGATTTGGAATTGCCATATTTGCTATATAAATTAGGTGATTATTATCAAGCTTATCTGATGTACAAAGATTTAGCCAATGAAAATTGGAAGAAACAAAGATATATTTTGTACTTTATTTGTATGCATAATATTCATGCAATAAGATACGGTATAAAAATTCAATTGATGAATAGAAGTGATATTGATCATGAAAAAATTGTAAAAGATATTGAGAGGATTGATTTGCAGGATGTTTTAATAAAACTTCCAATAGATAAATCGATTAAACATGTTCTTGAAGATTTGCTTTCGTATCGTTTTCACAGTATAAATTTAGTTGAAAGTGATATTTTAAAAGAAGATTTATCCGGCCAAAGAGTTTCTGCTGAAAAAGGTGGTTTTTCCTCAAATAGCAAAATATTTCTTTTGGAACATAAATCATATCAGGAATTAGATTTTTGTAATGAGAATTTTATTATTTGCGACAATAATAATTATTCTAAAGACATATATTATAATGTAGCAGCAGGCATACTTATCAGTAATGTGACAAAATCAAATGGGGATAGGTTCTTTGGCCAAACCAAAATAGACGAATTAAGTAAAGAACATCTACTTATACTTATTTTTCATATTCAAAACGAAAATCTATTGAAAATTTACAAACGCTATAATATAGAAAACATAATATTGAGTGAAAATGGCTGTTCTTTTATAAATTCAATTATAAGGAATGCAAACGAGAGTATCAATAATAATAATAGTATGAACTATTTAATTATTAATAGAGATTCTGTTTGCAATATTATACAAAATATCATCAGCATAATTAATAAATCAAATTGTGAAAATATTAATTATTCTGATTTATATCCGATCATAAATCACATTTGGGATAATACTTATTTTATGAGATTTGGAAAAGATATAACAAATTTGATATATAAACATAAGCCCAAAATCAATGATGCTATATTTTTGATAAATAACATTATGAGTGTTCATAATGATGATAATTCGAATAATGCTACATTTCTTTTATGTAGCTATCTAAATGCGCAAAACGTAACTATAGACAATATAAAATCATTAAATGATATTAAGATTAATGATGATTATTTCTATTTGGCGTCATTGTATCCGGCATTATCAGAAAATCTTAAGAAAGAAGCTATATTATGGTTTAGAGAAAATCTAAATGCCCTGTATTATGCAGCTCTTATACATTCAAATTACAGAATACCGATTTTAGATGTAGCAACATTGTCTATGCTAATTGAGGAACCATTTAACAATGTTTCTAAATACAAACAAATAGAAGAAACTGTTTGTGCTGTATTAGTTCTTATTAGAAAAGATACTAAACAGCAAGAATTACATCCAATATTAGATCAATTTGGTACAGTAAATGAATGTTTTAATTTTTTGATAAATCCATTGCATTTTAAAAATAAACAAATGATAAAACCAACATGGTTGTGTCGTTGTGAAGATGATATATTAAAGGAACTTTTAAAGGATGAAGTATTGAGAAACAAAATGAAAACATATATAAAAGAAGACTATTGGGGGAAATTAGAATATGAACGAATATGGAAAATTTTGTAAAACGGATTATTGTTATGTAGTATAATTAGAGATTTTACACTTTATATGTAAATTATAATCAGAAAATAATATGAAACTATATAATAAGCATAGGCCTAAGAAGTATATGAATAACAAACAGATAGTCATTTTATTAGGAGCAGGCTTTGTGTTCCCATGGGTAAAATTAAGTTCATCAAGTATTAAAGAAGCATTTATTAAAGATGATACTTTTTCAATAAATGGGCAAACTATTGGAGAATTTATCTTTAATAAATTAGATAGTTTTTATGATTATGGAGAAGCTAATTTTGAAACATTCATAGCTGCAATAGAATCTATGATGAACTATATTATATCTTCTACAAACATAGGTAAATCTGTTAAAAACACATCTTTCACCCCTGTGATTTATGATTTGAAAGAAACTTTTTCTGAAATTTTTAAAGATAAAAATGAAGATGAACAAAGAATTTATATTCATAGTATTTATCAACACTTT
>ERZ837910.5300-NODE-5300-length-11729-cov-2.699674_pt1 | contig 11729 bp, 8 predicted proteins | sample MGYA00519940_ERZ837910 | MGnify/ENA primary metagenome ERZ837910 (study PRJEB31850, sample SAMEA3708825) | human gut metagenome | biome: human gut; feature: human-associated habitat; material: faeces | place: China | collected 2014 ... | reverse complement strand
CATCTCCTGTTTCCTCCTTTATCCATTGTAATATCTCTCCCGTTAAAAATATCTTTTTTATATTTTATAAGTCTTTCATTTTCTCAGCAAGATGTGTCAGACTTTGTAGTCTATTTTTCTCTGCTTTTCAAACACTTTCGTTTTCTATCACAAAATAGCAGCTGTCATTCATACTTCTTTTCATCAACCATAAAACCTAAGTAGGGGCAAAGATAACTCTCACGAATCATCTTTGCCCCTGCTTTAAAGCGTTTCTTTTATGGCGGTTTCCTGATTATCCCGCTTATTCTGTGCCGGTAAGTTTGATGGTGTCTGGTCTTCTTCACTGACTTTAAACAGTCTGGTAATCCAGATAATCAAAGATTCCTTCTTGCTTATCGTGTGTCTAGCTGCACTCTTTAAAATCATTTTTCCGGACATTGAATTTCTATATCCCTCACTTCTTCCAGTGGGATTTCCAGAAATTCTGCTATCTGTTCTTTTGTTTTCCCATTTTGCAAAGCTTTCTGTATCAGTTTTGATTTTCCAATCAATTCACCGTGTCTAAGTCCTATTTCTTCTCCACATCGAATCCCACGCTGATAGATTGCTTCTCCAAATCCTGTCATTGTTTTTACATCCCCCTTCATCGTTTCTGACCACTGGATCTTCGTATACTTCTCTGCTCTTTTGATATCTCCACGCATCAGGCTTCCCAGATAATCAAAGATTCCTTCCTGCATATCTTGAGTTTCTCCTTGTCGAATCAATATCACTGTCATCAGGTCATAATCTTTTTCCGGTTCTGCGGTCTTTCCCAGAATATCATTTTTACGCAGAGCATATTCTGTCATAGTATTTTGCAATGCTTTTGGTACATCCTCCGTACATATCCATATGGAATAACACTTCTCCAGTCTGGAATAATCCGTTGTTCCTGTAACACTGCCAAGCTGTGAGGACAGATCTCTTGCTACATAATATATCGCCCTTTTTATCACCGGGTAAGACGGATTTTGGGGGCGATAACTTTTCTGTGCTTCCAGATCTATATGTAAACTGACTTTCATTTTTTCGGTAGAAAGCTTTGGATTTCTTGCCCTAAACCGGATATCAAATCGTATCAGTTTTTCTGTCATAGAAGAAAGTTCGCTCTCTTCCTTGTGCAGTCGCAGATCATCCGGTATATCACTGACAAAGTCTTCCCCCGTAATCGAATCTATATCCAGACAGGACAGAATCTCTTCCTGCGTACATCCTTCGTACTCCGGTATCGTCATTTGCAGAAGTGGTACTAAAATTTCCTTGTTGCTCAGCAACTTTTTCATTGCTGCATCATATGCCCCCGTGATACTGGATACATAGATATCTTCTTTGGTAACATCCTTCATATATTTTCCTTTCTCATAATTCAAAGTTTTCAGAATGTTCCCCATAGCAATTTTATGATAACATACTCTCTTTTTTATGTCACGTAAAGTTTTTCTAAAATTACTCTGTGATTTTGATACCGCTTCATCAGATGTTCTTATCGACAGAAATAAACAACAGCAGTAGATGAATTTCTCCACCTGCTGCTGTCTGTTCACTCACACTACGCCCTATTTTTTTATCTTCACGCTCTTTGCCTGACCTTTTCCTTTCAGAATCTTCTGGTAACTTTTCAGTTTCTTTTTCGGTACTTTGATGACCGCTTTCTTATAGATACCTTTAAATGCATTCTTTCCGACAGATTTCTTTGTCAAAGATGTAGAGGTAATCTTGATCGTTTTCAAGTTCTTGCATCCTGAAAAAGCATTTGCACCGATTGTTTTGATGTTCTTTCCAAGAACAATTTTCTTAAGCTTTGTTTTCTTCTTAAATGCATTTTTACTAATTCCAGTCACCTTAAAAGTATATTTTCCATCTGTACTTTTAATGGTTGATGGCACACTGAACGTACGGTTTGTTTTCTTGATTGGTCTTTCCAATGTTACCGCATTGTTAGCTGCTTTTCCTGTCTTTGTAACGCGATATACTGCTGTTTTTGTCCGAATCTTATCACCGATTTTTGGAATACGATTCTGCTGTGTCTTGTTGTCACTCTCTATTGGCGTTTTCACATCTGATTTTGTTTTAATAGTGGCTATCAATTCCCCTGATTCATCTGACAATGTTAAACTGCCCATTTGACCTAAGTCATAATCTTTTAGTGTATAACGGAATCTTCCATCTCCTGCTGCCTGTTCTTCTTTTCTGGAAATAATATTATTTTTCTTATCATATTTCACTGTTTTAACAATGACTGATTCTTTTTCTTCCAGCTCATACATTGAAAGAATAATGTCTGTTTTTCCATCTTCCGAATCGCACATATGTACACTTGCACTATCTTTATATTTTTCTGACATATAAACATAATACTGCTCTGGTATTTTTATTTCTTTTAAAAATTTAGCTGTAATCGTTCGATCCTTTAAAGCTGTAAAACGATAATTCGGCTCATATGATACCAACATATCGTTCTCATACCATCCGTCAAATCGATAACCATTCTCAGCAACTTCTGTCAGTTCAACAGAATCACCTTTTGCATATGCTCCGCTTCCTAAAATCGCACCGCCATCTTCCACGTTCCCTGTAATTTCTACATTAGCAGTTTTATCCTTTGCATCTACACATTCCGTTGCAAAAATACGCTTTCCATCTGTTTGTATCAATGGATCTGTTTGTATGTTGGCTACATTATTTGCTGATGTCACTATTTGTTCGTACTGAATACCTTTACTCAACGGTATATTATAATAATTCTTTCTTCCTACCGCCTCACCATTCTCATATTTTTCAGTTACATAATTCAAATATCCTTCATCTGTTCCGGTAAGCCTGAAAGTCACTGCTATATTTTCTGGAACATAGACTGTTTTTACATCTCCATTCAATTCAATATAAATACTCGGATCGTAAAAAACCACACCATCTATTACCGAACCCAGTAACTTACCCGTATTATCATAAACTTCTACATTGACCGGACACTGTATATAATTTTTCCAGAAATACTGTAATTTATCTGCCCATCCCATATCATCATAAGTATCCTCATTACACATATAATCAAACAGTGCACTCTCCAGTGCTTTCCGGCTCTTTTCCAGCATTTCCATCGCTTTCTTAACTGCTTCTTTTTTCAATTGCGGATCTGTATATTTCAGTTTTGTAATTCCCTTATACATATCCCGGACTTTCTCATCCTTTAATTCTTCTATCAGCTTTCCCGGCGTTTTGGCAGATATAACCCCATGGATTACATCATAACCTTTTTTTACGTCAACGATAACCGTTGCAAGTTTTCCATAACCTTTCTGAAGCAGATATTCCATATGATCTTCTAATTTTTCTTTCACCATATCAGCAGCTATATTCCCTATTTCCGTTTCATCTAAAAAGCACTGCCAGAAAGAAAGTGCAAATTCCTTATACATCTTTTTCGTTTCTTCCGATAAATCTGCAACAAACTGTGTCATCGCCGCACTTACTGTTTTATTGTCGCTGCAAAACGTTCCTTTATAGCTTACATAACTCTGACCGGATTTGGTGATCTCTACGCTTCCGAACCTTTGAAAGAAAATCCCTGTCCATTTCAATTTTACAATATATCCATTTTTTCCCGTTTCTTTTATATTTCCTGTGCTCTGCTTTACAGAATCCAAAATTTTGTTTATGACCTTTGCTTCAATCTCAACAATTGATTCCGAATTATCAATATCCAGTTTTATCAGATTTTTCTCCACGCCTGTCTGCATACACTCTTTTAACAGATCATACAACACTTCATAAGCATCATCGATCGCCTTGTCTGGTGTGTTCGCATCAAACGTAAGTAATCGACTTGTTTTCCGCCCACTTGCGGTCTCATCATAGCTTCTTAATTGTTTATATATATTTCCCACGGACTGCACATTTCTGTAATCTGTCTTTGCTTCATTTTTTACCGTGTTGTAATAATCATTGGCTGTTTTCGCGAATTCCCTTGCTGCACTTTGTACTTTTCCAGCTCTCGTTCGTTCTTTTTCTGTCACACCATAAGCATCACTTTTAATGACACCTGTATACAAAAAATTACTTTCACCATTTTTTTCGTCCATGCTTCCATCCGAACATACGGTACCTGCATATTTCCATAAATTCGACGCAGACAGTTTTAAAATCATGGTCGGACGCACACCTCTGTAACCATAATTAACAGGATCTCCCGTAATATATCCATGTTCATGAATACCATTTCCTCCGTCTCGAAGCCAATACCAGCACGTACCGCCATTACACTCATTATCATTTACATTATGGGTACAGATTCCCATCGCCTTTGCATAGGTACTGCTCAGACTTTCTCTTCTCGGATCCAAACTATTCTCATTTGAAAAACCATAAGATTCATTGATTGCTTCTTTTGAAGAAAGAAGCGTTACCCTATCCATACAATTACGTTCATTCGCATAAATGGCTGAAATTTCGTTCTGCTTAAAAGCAGTATTTAAAAATCCCCTATTTTGATAATCTTTATTATCATGATTTTTGTCTCCTGCATATCCATTTAACCAGCTTCGGATTGTACACTGTTCCCATTCTGTCGTACCATAGGTCCAGTTATATGGCTGACTGTCTAATGTTTTTTCAGAAAGCACGAAAATTTCATCATCATTCTTGCCCAAAACTCTCCACTTAATAGAGTCATATTTAAAATAATGCCATTCTACTTTGTCCCACTGATACCAGCTATAATAAGAACTCGTATGCTCCGTATTCGTAGCATCCTGCTTTCTTATTCTTCGATACTTATCTCCATCAATAACTATTTCATTTTTACTGTCCCATCCAGACATACTTTCCAATTTCTGATACAATTTATCATCTTCAATCACATCTGTCTGAGGATTATAATATCCCTCGTCAATTGCATCATAACTTGCTGCATTTGCAACCACTTCTCTCTGTGGATAGCTGCCAAACCAGATACAGTCCCAAGTTACTTTTTGCCCTGAATCCATATTGTCATCTTTTTCAATACGTGGATTTTGCAAGGTTACAGACGCCGCTTTTACTTCTTTTTGCGTTGTGGACATCGATACCAACGGCACTGCTGTCACTATAAGTACCGCTGATAAAATACCAGCCAGCATGCGTTTTCTCTTTGTTCTTTTCATATGTTTCACCTTTCCTTTCTTTACTTTCCATTCCTTTTTCTGATTATTGAATCTTTACACTTTTTGCCTGTCCTTTTCCTTTCAGAATCTTCTGGTAATTTTTCAGTTTCTTTCTCGGTACTTTAATGACCGCCTTTTTATAGATACCTTTAAATACATTCTTTCCAACTGATTTCTTTGTCAGGGATGTGGACGCAATTTTGATTGTTTTCAAGTTCTTGCAGCCTGAGAAAGCATTTGCACCGATTGTTTTGATGTTTTTACTGATCGTTATGGTTTTCAGTTTTTTATTTCCTTTAAAACAGTTCTTTGCAATGGATGTTACTCTATAAACTTCTTTGTTTATAGTCACAGTTGCCGGGATCTTAATATTTTTCTGTGTTTTAGATAGCGTTTTCTGGTATTCTACCGTTTTAACTGCTCCTGTAGCTATTATGCGATATTGTGCCTGACCTGTCTTTATGATATCTCCCACTTTCACAGAAGTAATCTGCTCTTTCTGTGAAGATGTATCCGGTTTCAAGGTTGGTTTCTGTGAAGAAATTTCACTCTCATCCGTCTGTGCCTTTTCTGTTACCTTAACCGAAAATTGAACAGACACCTCTTCGTTAACAGCTTTTGCAGTTATAACCACATTTCCCGTTTTGATCCCTGTGATGACTCCATCCGCATTTACAGAAGCTACATCTGAATCAGAAGAAGTCCATGTAACTGCCTTTGCGGATGCATTTTCCGGAAGAATTGTAATATTTACTCTCTTCTTTTCACCCGGCTTCAATTCTAAGGTAGTTATATCCGTTCTTATACCCGTTACTGCAACATACTCCTCAGATACCGTCTGGGCTATGTATTCTTTTTCTATATCATCTCCCTTTTTCAATATGCACTCTGTACGGTTTCCGGAAGTATCAGGGATTTGTACACTGTTTCCTGTTTCTACCGGAATATTTTCTATTTCTTTCTGTACTACATTTCCATCCTTATCAAATGCTGAGAAATAGTAATCTACACTTCCTGTGTCCGTAGCTTCGCATTTCAGTGAATATCCCTCATCTGCCGGAAGTCTGATAATCTTCACATAATCATCTGCTACTGGATTGTAAAAAACATTATAGTAAATATCGCCTGTATAACCTTCTGTTTCTTTTCCGTCATAAACTCTTTCTACCATTTTTCCGGCAGCATCATAAATTTCCACATCTACCGGGCAAGCTACCACAGATGTAGAAATATTTTTCAGTACCCCTGAGTTTTTCAACCATTTTTCATTTGATTCCAATGTTGCTGAAATCTCTTTCGATACAGTATAAGCCCGCTGCCAGCTTGTCCCGGCAAGGTTCATCATTTTCTGAAGACTTTCTTCACCAGCCATACGAGTCTTCAAAAGCATATAGTATGCGTACACGGTCTTTTTCGCATATGTATTTTTCTCTGCTGTCGTTCCTGTCAGATAATTTAACCTGTTCTGTACCATCCATGCTCCAATATAATGACCGATATAAGCAACACAACGCATATTATCCTTCTGTTTCTGCGTATCATTAATTTTAAAAATGATATTGTAAATTCCAACGGAGAATTTATAGGTAGTATTAACCAGTGCACCCCATGGGATAGCATCTATCAAAGTATCCAGTACTTTATCTGTTACCATTCCACCAAATGTATTTTTAATGGATTCAGAAGCATAGGAAAATGCTCCCATGTATCCTCCATGTATTACACCATAAAGATCATCGGCTGCCTGACTAACTGCCAGGAATGGACAATTATCTCTGATATATGCCAGCATCTCTGAATACATTTCATCTGTTTTCCAGAGACGTTCTACATTATATAATGCATTGATGGTATCTTCTGTCATGGACAGTATTTTCGTTCCCGTATCCAGCCATTCCAGTTTTTCTGCCAGACTGTCCGCTAATTTTGCAGATTTTTCAAAACTCTCTATGCATTTTACTACTTTTGATTTCTCGCCCAATCCACACTTAATCTTTAAATATAAAGAAATTGACGAGTACTCTCCGTCTATAAAAAACTGTGCTATTTTGTCAGGAACACATACCTCCGACAGATATTGTATTTCCTCACTGTTCAGACCATAGTCGATCGCATACGCCCAGTTTGCCTGCTTCAAAGTTTTTACATAAATATCAGCATATTTATGGGCAGTTTCCACATCCTCCAACTCCTGTGTTTTCTCACTCTGTTTCTCCAGAAGTGCGATCAGAATATCTCTTGCCTGCTCTCTTGAAGTAGCTTTGGTAAATATTTCCCTCCATCCATCGTTACCGCGAAAGAGCATATTAGACCATGATTCCGTCAATTTAAATCCGAAATCACTGTCAAATGTGGCTACTGCCTCAGAATTTGCAAAATGCTTGTCTTTTGCAAGATAGTTCATTGCACTACTTGTCCCCTGATCAAGGAGCCATTTATCAAGCGTTGTGGAATAATCAATACCACTGCTGTCATTTTCCTCTGAACCAGAAGTAATCTCTATTTCCTGTTTCACAGTCGTTCCATCTGAAGTTTTTCCGATGAGCGTTGTCTTGCCTGCCTGTTTTGCCGTAATCATAATCCTGCTGGAAGCCCTCCAGACCGTCTGATCTCCCAGCTTCTCCGGAGCCGTCGGCATAACCAGCAGACCATCCGTAATTGCAAGCTTTCCACCCTCATCTGTCCAGGAAAGACTGTCTACCATCTCCTTTAATTTGCTTTCTGATTCTGCATAAAGAGAATATGGCAACTGTTTTTCATCTCCAACCTGGAATGTATCTTCAGACAGACTGCTGGTATCCAGTTCTATCTTCGGAACAGTTTTACTGTCTGATCCGCCTCCCGGTGTTTCGCCGGAACCACCGCCGCCCGGTGCTGCCTGTTCCTTTACCGTTCCATCGGAGCAGACCGTTCCCGCATAAGACCAGAGATCAGAAGAGGAAAGATTAAGATTCAAAGCGGGACATACACCATAATCATTAATAATCACATTAAAACCAAAGCGGTCAACGTAACCGTAGTTACTAACCTTCATCGTAATATCCGCATGATCGCCCGGTGTGCGGAGCCACCACCAGCAGTTTCCGTCATACCCTGCTCCATCACCGTAATAACCCCACACTCCCTTTGCTTTGGCATACGTACTGCTCTTTCTTCTTCTCGCTTCATCAATTGTATCATACGCTTCTGCAAACCCGTAAGGGCCGGCTTTTGTGCCATAAACCTCCTGCTCGGAGAGCAAAAATATCTTGTCGGTTGTGTAATTACCACCCTCTGTCCCATATTCCAGATTATCTGCATTTTCCACTTCGGTTGTGCGGATTGCCTGCTGCTGTGCACTGCTGAATGCATCCTGCAAAAAGCTGTCACTGCGGTAATCCATCTTCGGCTCATTCTTTTCCGGACCATATCCATTGAGCCAGCTTCGCATGCTGCTGCTCTCCCAGGTGACACTTGTATAATTGTTATTGTACCTCTGATCATCCAGTGCTAGGTCTGCCTGAAGGAAAGCCTGACCGCCTGCGGTATTTAAAACACGCCACTTGATCGGTTCATATCAGAAATAATGCCAGGAAGTATTGTCCTTCCATCTATAAAATATGATGTCCGCTGAGTCTGGACTACTGTAAATGGCATCCTCCCGTTTCATACGGCGGTATTTATTCCCATCCAATACAAGCTCATTGTCGCTCCAGCCACTTGCCGTTTCCAGCTTCTGAAACAGAACGGCATCCTCGATGATATCCGTCTGCGGATTATAGTAATCTTCATAGATCGCATCGTAGCCTGCTGCATCTGCCACCACCTCACGCTGCGGATAACTGCCAAACCAGATACAGTCCCAGGTGACTTTCTGCCCTGCTTCCATGCTGTAATCTTTTACGATACGTGGATTTTGCAGGGTTACGGATGCTGCCTTTGCTTCTTTTTGCGGCATGGCAAGCGACGTCACCGGCAGTGCGGTGACTGCCAGTGTAGCTGACAGAAATCCTGCCAGTAGTTGCTTTGTTGTTTTTTGCATAGATTCACCTTTCCTTTCCATATGTATTTCTTTTCTTTTTTCTCATGTTTCCTTTTTATGTTATCAGCCTTTCCACACAATTTTGTTCTCGTCGGCGATTTTCTGTAATTTCTTTTTTAATTTTTGTTCTTCTTCAAAATCGTTGCTGCGATAATACATCTCCCACTGTTTCTTGTCGGCATTTTTTGAAAGATGCAGTTCCGGGGATGTGTTTTTTTCTCCTGCCCAGACAGTAAAGGTGTCATAGCTGTAATATCCGGTTGTGGAGATACATTCCTGCAAAAATTTGCAGATGGATTCGCTCACCGTTTCTGCATAGGCTCCATCCAGTTCCATACTGTACATCGATCAGCTCAAAACCACTTTCATACAGGAAAGCTTTCCGGGCAATGTCCAGCATCTCGATCAGTGGCTGCTGTGTCTCTGAGAAGCTTTCGCTTTCCCCGATTTCTGTGATTGGAAAGAGATAAGTACCTGACCTCTCCTGGCTTTCTTCGTTCTCTTTCAGAGGGGAAGGCGGACGTTTTGCCAGAGTATATTTCCCGGTGTTGCTCTCCAGCGTCAGATAAAGTGTCTGGTCTTTTAATGTTTCTTCCGGAATGTTGTTATATTCGCTCTGTACACACAATTCATAACCGTTATCCGTTTTCTGAAGAGAAATTCCAGATACGTTCAGCAGGGAATTTCCCCAGGTATCTTCTATATGCAGCTCGATATGCGAAGCAAGGATTTCGGATAAAAATACCGACATATTTTTCTGCTCCACCCGGATCAGAAGATGACGGTTATCTTCTCTTGAAATGCCGATCGCATAAGGGATTCCCAGCTTTTCCAGCCGGGCAGAGAAATCGATCAGCGTATGGTAATACGTTCCTTTTGTTTTATTCCAGGAATCTTTCTCTGTACCCAGCCAGTCATAGACATACGGTGCATATTCCAGCGTGACCGATGGTTCTTTGATTTTTTCTGCATCCACCCAGTTTTCTGCCTTCAGATAACTTTGGACAGTCCAGTCCGCCTTGTGTTCTTTTGTCAGATGAAAAGATGATAAATCGGTATCTTCCTGAAGCTTCGTTTCCAGTTCGGATTTCTTCTCCTGATAGGTTTTCCAGGGCAGGACAACCCGGATTTTGCCATCCTTTTCGGTGATATAGCGTTTCCTGGAAAGTGCTGCGATCTCTTCTTTCAGAAGCGGTACCGCTTTTTTATATTCAGTCCTTGTCATATGTTCATCCGGCACCAGCAGCAGGGTTTCTGTCTCGGTGCCAAGGAAATACAGTTTTTCCCGGTAAACACGGCAGATACCGATGACCAGAAAAAGGCAGGCAAGGCAAAGTCCAGCTCTTTTCAGGATGTGGCTGTGTTTTTGCTCTGGCTGCGGTTTCTGTTCTTCCAGCCATTCCTTCAGCGCATCCTCCAATTCCTGCATGGACGTATCATTCTGATCTGGATCGACGGACATGCCTTTTTCCATGATCTGATCAATCTTCTGCGATCCCGTACATGCGGTTGCGGATATCCAGAAAGGTATCTTCCCTTACCAGTTTTCCATCCCGGAATACCGTTGTCAGCAGACTGTCCCGGCTCATTTCCATGAGCTGATCCTGGCACTTCAGCTCGCCGTTTTCTTCATATACCAGGCAGCATCCGCGGTGTGATTTTTTCAGATGACTGGTATCTGTCTTTGGATCTTTGTAGATCATCAGTTTCTTTCCGTCGATGATTCCATAAGCCGCTTTCATGGCAATACCAAAGGTATCTCTTGTGACAACAACAAGTCTGCCGTTTTCTACAATGGCAGTAAAACAGAAAGCACCTACCCCATAAGCAATGTTGTTTGCCGCAAAGCCGCGCTCTGCCAGTTCTTTCCAGATGGTTTCTACGTTGGAAAGTGTGCAGCCGTCCCCGTAGACAATTCCGATATGCGGATCTAATACTTTATAACCTTTCGCATTTGTCGTACCACCGAAAATCTCCCAGAGACGCTCTACTGTTTTAACCGATATTTCTACAATATCTCCGCTGTGCGGACGCACCAGAAGTTTTCCGTTGTGATGCATGATTTCTTCCCTGCACTGTGGCAGGATACGATCGATCATGTTCCAGTAATCATAGGTATCGGATACCATGCTGAAAGAAGTGTCCGGATAAAGCTCTGTTAAAAGTCTTTTCACAAAAGTGATCTCATCGATGTCTTTTCAGCAGCATCAGAAAGAACAATTCCTCATTTTTCTCATACAGCCACTCTATTTCAAAACACAGCATGCCATTTTTTTCGTGCTTTTCCAGATTTTCCACATCGAGTGCCATTCTCGGTGTTCCATCCGGAAACTTGTAATCTCAACGATATTTCCGTTTAACTTCAGCATTTTCTTCCCCCCTTTTTTTGTTTCTTATACCTTAACACAAGTCTTTTTCCATTTTGTTCCGGAAATCAGACTTTAAGAAACGGCTGTGCTACACTGTTTATAGGCAGCAAAAAAGCATGAAATCCATGAAGTGACAGATATTTGGCTAGAAATTGGGGCACTGTCTTGTGTCGA